>Ga0233433_10000160_pt1 | contig 77627 bp, 65 predicted proteins | sample SI_122_August201_5_FD_179868 | JGI IMG/M metagenome (GOLD analysis project Ga0233433, IMG submission 179868) | Seawater microbial communities from Saanich Inlet, British Columbia, Canada - SI_122_August2016_100_MG | ecosystem: Environmental > Aquatic > Marine > Inlet | place: Canada: British...
GGAGGTCAAGTTATTCCGACAATTATCAACTGGAATTGGGTTTTATGGTTTTTATCCCATTTTTATCCCATTTATTTTATTGAACAAAAAAGTTTTACTTTATTGGAATTTTTCCATAAGGTAGGCGAAATCAGGCTTTGACTTGATTGAATTCCACGCGAACCCAGAACCAATTAATACCCACGGCGCAATGCTATGAATGAACAATCTACAGAGAGCGCGGTTCATGACTCGAGTGACGTCGTCGAGTTGCTGCTTCGAGATATTGAAAACTTTTGCCAATCTCAGAAAGTCGCTGAAACGACCTTCGGTCGGCAGGCAGTTAATGATGGAAAGCTTTGTCACCGGCTACGCAGTGGTAAGGGCGTTACACTCAGGACGGTTAACCGAATTCAACAATTCATCAAAGAGAATGATGATTCGCCAAGGGACAGTGAGCAATCTGGTGCAGTCCCATCTGCTGAAGCTTTCTCAAGTACCGGAGTATCCGACTTTCAGTCAGAAAAGAAGCAGGGGCGACCCTTCCGGTTTTATGATAACCGCCAAAAATATCTTGGCTTTGTCAACACAACCGATGAAAAATGGAAAGTCGCCGAGAGAGCATCTCATGAGTTATCCCATGTACAGCCTGCTCCGCCTGCACTTCGAATCTTCGATGCCGGTATTGGTGATGGCTCTGTCCTCAGCCATCTCCTGCGAGCCACTCATCAGAAATTTCCGACCATACCGTTCTTTGTCGCTGGCAAGGAAATCAGTCTCGAAGACGTAAGGCTATGCCTCGAAAATCTCCCGGATCGATTTGCCGAGCATCCGGCGAGCGTCATTTGCATTACAAACCTCTTTTACAGTGAAGCGCCATGGCTTATGCCAGGCAATATCGACTCAGCAGCCGCGCTTAACTGGCATGAAATTGCGCTTCATGGATCATCTTCCCAGGCTTACGGAGAACAATTACGGGCAATTGATGACCTTCTCGTAAACGGCTGGGAAGTTAAAGTTAGCGAGAAAACAGGCAATCCGCAATACGTTCGACCATCAGTGCTGGTGATCTTCAGGGAAGATTGCCGTTTTCTGCTGGACTCGGTCATTCCAAAACGGGGGCAGGTATCGGGAGATTACGATCTCATCCTGGCAGCTCAGCCGTGGCGTGCGCGAATGAGCGCGAAGTTTAAAGCAGAGAAAGTTCTGGAACCACTCGTTCGAAGCCTCCGTCCGGGTGGTCGACTGCTCGCTGTCCAATCCACCGGCGGCGGCCCTGGAATGGAACTCATCAACGAGATTTGGCCAGACGAACAACCTTTCAAAGTAGATCGACACCTATTGATAAAAGCGCTTAAAGATAAACTCGGACGGTCATCGGCTAACTACAACTTTAACGCCGGATCAGATAACAAGTCAGTGCTCGAATATAAAATGAAAACGCTTCCCAACGAGATAGCGGACAGCATCGGAACCTCAACTCTTTTTGCAGCTTGGAATGCCTCAACATATGTTGCGCAGATCGAAGACGACCGCTTGCAAGACGCGGTAACATCAGGCGCGTATCTGTCGGCGACCCAAAAGGTATTGCAAAAATACAAAGGAATTTGGTTTCACGACGAAACCTTTGTGATCTCGAGGCGACGTAATTCACTCACAAGCAGCCCTTCTTCAACAAACACGTCAAAGCGTTAGTTAAATTCACCAGGAACCGTAAAAATGAAAGAACATTATTATTTTGATAACGCCGCTACTACGCTACCCAAACCGGAGCCGGTTTATCAATTTATTGATAAATTTTACAGAAGTCACGGCGTTAACCCTGGCCGATCAGGCCACCAACTCGCTGTTGAAGCAGAAGCCATGATTGTCCAAACGCGCAGGATGCTTGGCGAATTTTTTGGCTACGGTGGCGATCCCGCCCGCGTCACCTTTTCACAGAACGCAACCGATTCAATGAATGCAGCGCTGGCTGGAATCCTGAATCCAGGAGACCATCTGGTCATTACTCGAATGGAGCATAACTGCGTATTAAGACCTGCCAATCACTTCGAGAGAGATCATGGGATTGAAGTCACACGGGTAACAGCCGATAGTCAGGGGTATGTAAATCCTGAAGACGTTCAAAAAAGTATTCGTCCGAATACTCGCGCAGTGGTTATCAATCATGCTTCGAATGTCACCGGTTCTCTTCAAGATGCGGCGGCAATTGGTAAACATGTCCGCGATTCTGATGCCCTTTTTATTCTTGATACCTGCCAAACGGCTGGCGTCGTTCCGATCTTAATGGACGACTGGGGTGTGGACATTCTCGTCTACACCGGACACAAGGGATTGTTTGGTCCAATGGGCATTGGCGGGATGATTGTGGGAGAGAATGTCGACATAAAAGCGCCTCGTGTTGGCGGTACTGGCGTTAATTCAATCTCTCCTTTTCAACCTGATGAGTATCCCTACCGTCTTGAGACGGGAACACATTGTCTTCCCGGCATTGCAGGCCTTCACGCCGGACAAAAATGGTTTGCAGAACTAGGCAAAAAGCACGGCGCCCCTGAGGATGCCACGCATGGGCAAGCCTGCGGTGCAGCTCTAGCACACATTCACGAAGTAGAAAGTGCCGCTACCGAACAACTGGTTAGCGCGTTCGAAAAAATTGACGGCGTAAAAATTTACGGCCCGTCAATCGGACAGCCCCGAGTGGCTACTCTCTCGATCAACATTCGGGAAATGCCCGCAGACCAAGTGGGTGCAATGCTTGATGCAGATCATGCTGTATGCGTCCGGCCCGGTCTTCACTGCGCCCCTGATGTTCATGAACTGCTAGGAACAGTGGGTCAGAACGGTACGGTTCGTTTTGCGGCTGGATATTTCACCGATGAGGAGGACATCAAACAGGCTATTGATGCAGTGAAAGATCTTGCAGAAGTCTAACGGATCCCGACGTTTGTCCCTAATCCGATATTCATAAATTTACCTTAACAAGTTAAAAGTAGGCACGCATGAAATCAGCTGAAAGTGTGATCGATCTTGTTGGCGGAACACCGCTTGTTCGACTGAATAATATTGTCGATGATGACATGGCAACCGTTTATGCAAAGATGGAAAACTTAAACCCATCGGGGTCTGTTAAAGATCGCATGGCCATTAATATGGTAAAACGTGCCGAGGACGCGGGACTTCTCGGGCCCGGCGGCACGATTGTGGAAAGCACCTCGGGAAACACCGGCCTTGGACTGGCGATGGCTGCAGCCGTGCGCGGATACCGTTGTGTCTTCACGATCCCTGACAAAATGAGTCAGGAAAAAATAGATATGCTGAAAGCCTATGGTGCTGAAGTGATTGTCACGGCGACTGATCTTGATCATCACCACCCCGACAGTTATGTCGAGATCGCTAAACGCGTTGCCAGGGAAACACCCGGGTCTTTCTATACTGATCAATACTCTAATCCAAATAACCCTGAAGCCCACTACCTCACGACCGGTCCCGAAATCTGGGAAGCCACAGACGGGAAAATTGATTCGTTCATCGCAGGTCTCGGGACAGGTGGCACTATTTCAGGCACCGGAAAATATCTTAAAGAAAAAGCGGTGGAAACAGGGCGCACCGTTCGAGTGGTTGGCCCCGATCCCTTTGGCAGCATCTATAAGGAAGCTCATGAGAAAGGTGAGTGGAGCACCCCGTCACTCTATCGTGTCGAGGGTATCGGCCATGACTTCATGGTGGACACACTTGATCTGACGGTCGTGGATGAAGTGATCAATATTTCCGATCGAGACTCTTTTCTCACGGCAAGACGTCTTGCAAGACACGAAGGCATATTATCAGGTGGATCAACAGGCACCGTATTCGCCGGCGCGCTTCAAGAGGCGCGAAAGCTAGGGCCCGGGAAAATCGTGGTTGCGATCGTGTGCGATTCAGGGGACAGATACATTAGTAAATGTTTCAACGACGAGTGGATGCGTGACATGGGGTACTTCGCGCCAGAAGCGCATCTTGGCACCGTGCAGGAGTTACTTGATACCCGAAACCAAGATGTCTCCTTTGCATCTCCCAATGAAACATTGCGAGATGTAATCGCTCGAATGGCCACCAAAGGCATATCCCAGATGCCCGTGACCTCGGGCAACGGTGACCTGCGGATGATTGAAGAACTCGATATTCTGAGGGCAGTCGCAAGTAATGAGCACGGCCTTGACGACAGTGTTCGTGACGTAGCGCGACCTCTAGAAGGTCGAGTCAGTTTATCCGACAGCCTTTCACATGTTCAGCAGATATTCGAGCAGAATAACGTTGCCGTTGTTGTTGATAGTGGCACAATCGCAGGAATCGTAAACAAGATTGACCTACTTGAATTTTTAAACAAGAAAAGTCATTAGAGCGCTTAGCTCAAAAATCTAAACACTCTTTGGAGAACCACATTGAAATTTGACACTAAAGTCGTTCGAGCAGGAATTGAACCCGATCCGACGACCGGCTCGATTTTGCCGCCTATTTACGAAACCGCTACCTTTGTTCTTCCTGAAGTAGGAAAAGACCGTGGATTTGACTATACCCGCTCATCTAATCCAACACGCCAAGTTCTGGAAGCGAACCTAGCGGCAATCGAAAGCGGTAAATATGCCATCAGTTTTGCTAGTGGAATGTCTGCAGTAGATGCCTGCTTTAAATTACTGACCGCTGGCGATCATATTGTTTGTGGCGATGACGTTTACGGTGGCGTTACGCGACTGCTTGATAATGTGACCGCTCAGCAGGGACTGTCGATTACCTATGTCGACACCACCAACACTGACGCCGTCAAAGCAGCTATTACCTCCGCAACCAAAATGCTTTGGATTGAGACACCTACTAATCCTCTTTTGAAAGTCAGCGACATGGAGGCTATGGTAAAAATCTCGCGAGATGCCGGCATTCTACTAGGCGTTGATGCGACCTTTGCAACACCCGTCTTCCTGCGACCACTTGAATTTGGCGCTGATATTGTGATGCACAGCACAACCAAGTATCTGGCAGGTCATAACCAGATTATTGGTGGCGTATTGATCACGAATCATGAGCATGTTTTTGAAAAAATGAAGTACATTCAAAAAACGATTGGAGCGGTCTCGAGCCCCTTTGACTGCTGGCTTAATCTAAGCGGCCTTAAAACATTGCACCTGCGAATGAAGCGCCACGAAGAATCCGCACTTCAGGTCGCCGCATTTCTTGAAGCGCACCCAAAAATCGACCGAGTCTTGTACCCCGGGCTTCCCTCGCACCCGCAACACGCTATCGCAAAGGCCCAAATGTCTGGATTCAGCGGAATGATTACCTTTGAGCTTAAGGGCGGAACTGAAGCAGGTAAAACGCTCATGAACAATGTTCAACTTTGCGGGCTTGCTGAATCACTCGGTAGCGTTGAAACAATGATTACCCACCCTGCAAGCATGACTCACGTTGATGTTCCAGTTGAAGACCGGCGCAAGCGTGGCCTTACCGATGGACTTGTTCGCCTTTCGGTCGGAATTGAAGATGTTGAGGATATTATTTTAGATCTGGAAAAAGCGCTCGAAAAATCCTAACACCTCTCAAGGTCTAAGCAATTTAAGAATTCTGCCACTCGCTCTCCGTTAATTCTTTTTAAAGGAAACGAGTGGCAGATCAAAACCTACTTTTTTATTCCCGCAAGAGTGCTTTCGCTCAGATTCGATCGTCGTCACTTTCGGCCAGGTTAAAGAAATACCCGTCGCTCATCACACCGCACAGATCTTTATTCGGACTAACAGAAGTATAGATCGCCAGCTCAGCTAGATCATAGAAAACGGCCCGATTAATCAGCGCATCAAGGCCATCCCTAATTTCAATATAGGGAGAAGGCTCTTGAGTTTTTGGGTTCTCATTTACCCAGATCTTATGATCAACGCCGGCAATAACGACGTCATCCACATTAGTGCGAAAGACAAGTTTTTGTAGATCTCCAGTTCCGATCTTCTCCATTTCGACCGCCAAAAATGGTGCGTCCTCAATTTCAATACGGAGTTTTTCTTCCGGAGAAACCAAAAAGAATTCGTCGCCCTCGCGCACCATTACTCTAGACAACAGTTTTACAAGGCTAGCGCGCTCAATAGGAGAACCAAGATAATGCCAACGACCATCACGGCTGATACGTAACGGAAAGTCCCGTGCAACGCCTGAAGACCATGAACCAAGCGGTGGACGCTTCTCATTTTTCGCCTGAAGCGCCAACGCCTCAAGAGGTCCGAGCTGATTGTGATCCTGATTAGTCACGGGGCTAACTTTTTACTGGTATCGGCTGACCACTCTCGTTAATCGCCACAAATGTAAAAAGACCTTCGGTGACACGCTCTTCAACCTGACTCTCCCGGCGGTGAACCCAGGTTTCGACCCTTACTGCAATGGAAGTATTACCGATGCGTTCAGTCGTACAGTAACAGCTCACCTGGTCACCGATTTGAACAGGTCGATGAAAAGTCATCCCATCAACAGCCACAGTAGTCACACGACCGCCTGCAACAGCAAACGCGTGCGCGCCGCCTGCAAGATCCATCTGCGCCATGATCCACCCGCCAAAAATATCCCCATTCGGGTTGGCATCGGCTGGCATCGCGATTGTTCGAATCGCCGGCGCCTTATCCGAGGAATTAATCACGCGCTTTTCTCGCGTGGCGATCTTCCCATTAAATAAAATTCATCGTTCGGCCGCATTCCGATCAAATTCGCCATGCGGTTCGATAGCGCAAAAAATGCCGTGATAGCGCCAATGTCCCATATATCTTCATCACTAAAATCATAATCTCTAAGCGCTTCGTAATCCCGATCTTCGAGCCCGGCTGAATCTTGTGCGACTTTGTCCGCAAAATGCAACATTGCGGTTTGTCTTGCGGTGATATCTGCTTTTCGAAAGTTAATCGCCACCTGATCGGCAACAAGCGGATCGCGGGCATAAATTCTAAGAATTGCACCATGCGCCACAACACAATACTGGCAGTTATTAGCGCCGGATGTTGAAACCACAATCATCTCTTTCTCGGCTTTCGATAGCCCACCTTCACGAGACATAAGCGCGTCATGATAATCAAAGAACGCTCTACACTCTTCTGGACGATGGGCGAGTGTCAGAAATACGTTGGGGACAAACCCGGCTTTTTCCTGAACACCAAGAATGCGGTCTCTTAGATCTTCAGGTAATTCATTGATATCAGGAACAGGATAACGGCTGATTTGCTTTTCATTCATATATATCGATTTAATTAATTAGTAATTTGAGTGGAATATCAAACAGGAACTGCAGTATTGGCGATAGTAATTTTCAATTCAATCAGAGATTGATCCGGGTTTTAATTCATCAATGGTCCAACCTGTAACGCGTCACGCAACTCTCGCCTGGGTTCCTGCCATCGGAATCGAATCGAGTTTCGCACGATATCCTCATCGAGATCCTTAAGCTCGTCCACAATTGGAGACCAATGTACTAGTGCGTCAGGGCTCTGAATGAATATGGCATCCAGGTCCAGGGATTTATCAAATTCATATGAACTCAGCCGATTTTTTATCCTTTCAATTGATTGTTTAAAATCCGGCCCGGCCTCCTCTGGACTTCCGACGGTATCAAAGATCAGGTTCACGACTGACTGCATTGTCGCGCGCACCTCGGTGGTCTGTACATGCTCACGACAAATCAAACTTCCGGTATAAATCACAAGATCAGAAACGCAGGCTGACCAGATCTGCCATTTAGCAATATTAATAGATACCACGAATGTGTCGTTTTTAAAAAGTTCTGGAAAGCGAGTGCCGGCTCGAGTTTTGATATAACCGTACAGAGACGTCTGTCCGACCATACTTGCACGACTTGTGATGAACTCTGCGAGCTTTTCTTCATCTGTAATCGGGCCTAGCTTCTCTCGCCGATGCCAGAACTGTGTCTTTAACGCGGTTAACGCCTCCTTGATCTTGTTTATCACCAGTCTTTATCCCCGTCATTCAAGAGCGCTATTAAGCCGCAAAATTCGGTTTGCCTTACTTGACCCCTATGTTACATTTTGTAACAACTATTTGGCACTCTCTCAGAGGCTCCAATGGATCGGATTATTCTTGTTCTAGGGCTTTCGGCACTCGTATTTCTATCGCCAATCTTATCTTGGTGGCTCAGGCCCGCGCTTCCCTGGTATCTTGCTTACCTACTATGGCTGCTCATTATTGTAATGATCCCATGGGCGCATAGCCGGCTGTTCAACCGGTGACCATAGCGGCCGAAACCCTGTTTGTAAGCTGTCTTATCTACTTCTTAATAATGCTTTTGATTGCCTCTGCAGCCGATAAGCGATGGCTACCGTCCTCGGTAACAAGGCACCCACTGATCTATATTTTTTCGCTCGGCGTCTATGCCACGTCATGGAGTTTTTACGGAAGCATCAGTTTTGCCCACGATAACGGATTTTTGTTTTTAGCAACCTACTTGGGCCTGACAATCGCATTTATTTTAACGCCGGTATTGATTACCCCGATTCTTCGCCTCGTTCGCGAATATCAACTAACCTCACTCGCTGATTTATTTGCCTTTCGCTTTAGAAGTCAAACGGTTGGTATTTTGGTCACTTTGTTCACGCTCGCTAGCATCCTTCCCTTCATCTCGTTACAGATCCAAACCGTCATCGAGTCAACTCGAATTTTAACGGGCGAATTTCCATCGGATGAGATAGCGATAGGCTTCTGTACTCTAATTATTCTATTCACCGCCTTGTTCGGAACTCGCCATATTTCTCCGCAGGAAAAGCATGAGGGTCTTATAGTCACAATTGCTTTTCAATCGCTAATTAAATTGATCGCACTCTTGATGGTTGCTGGATTTTCTGTTTTCGGAATTTTTGGCGGAGTTGCAAACCTAGAAAATTGGCTAGCTGGACACCCTGAAGTGATTGCAGAAATGACCAAGCCCGGGCAAAACGGTCCTTGGGTGAGCATCATCATTCTTGGATTCGCTGCAGCATTTCTGCTACCGCGCCAATTTCATATGATGTTCACCGAGAACATCTCTCCAAAAACGCTGCAACATGCGGCCTGGGGGCTACCCTTATTTCTTCTTGTGCTCAGTCTCGCGACCCCGATCGTCCTATGGGCATCAATCCAGGAAAATATAGATACTTCGTCTGATTATGCCGTACTCGGTATAGCGCAAAAAAGCGAATCCACAGCTTTAACCCTTCTTGTCTTTTTCGGCGGTGCATCAGCTGCTAGTGCCGTCGTCATTGTCAGCACGTTAGCAATCGCGGGTATGGTCATCAACCATATTGTGCTTCCCGCTATTGGGACGCCAAGCGCACAGGTCAGCCTATATCGCTGGCTACTTTGGGGAAAAAGAATCATTATTGCTGTCATTGTTTTCTCGGCGTACATTCTCTACCAACCTTCCCAGGAGAGTAATAAACTTGTCAATACAGGATTGATTTCCTTCGTTGCTATCGCTCAATTCTTGCCGGGAATCGTTGGCACACTTTTTTGGCCTGTTGCCAATCGATTTGGATTTATTGCCGGGCTTATCGGCGGTGGATTTGTCTGGTTTATTGTTCTAGTTCTGCCACTGCTTAGCGAGTTTGATCAAACCGCGGGCACCACAACGCTGCCGCTATGGAATTGGTCAGGACAGGATCAATGGACCTTTGTCACACTGTCCACCCTTTCGATTAATTCTCTTCTCTTCATTACCTTTTCGATTCTCATGCGCCAAAACCCTGCCGAGAGAGAGGCCGCCGCGCTTTGCGTACAAGAATTGACAGCGCCGTATCGAAACCGCGTGCGACTTCACTCGCCTAAAGAATTTGTACCTGCTTTAGCCCATACGCTTGGCCCTGAAACCGCAAAATTCGAAGTGAAACGGGCCCAGCAGGATCTCAAAATACAGGATGAGGAGACTGATGTCCGAATCCTGAGCCGACTTCGAGAGCGGATCGAACGTAATTTATCCGGTCTCGTTGGGCCACAATTAGCCCGAGACGTTGTCAATATTCGGCTACCTATTGATCGTGAAATTCGGTCAGCAGAAACTGATCAGCTCCATTCAATGGAGCAGATCCTTGAGACTTCTAGAAATCGACTGCGCGGTCTCGCGGCTCAACTCGATTCAATGAGGCGGTATCATCGACAAGTGCTCGAGGAATTACCCATCGGTGTGTGCTCAATCAGTTTAGACGGTGAGATCACAGGCTGGAATCGAGAAATGGAGACGTTATCTGGCATTCCGAAAAACACAGCCATAGGATTGCGGCCGCAATTTTTAGTCATGCCCTGGAATCAGCTTTTCGGCGATTTTATCGAAAGCGATCACACTCATGTCCATAAAAAATTCCTCGCACTGGAGAGCGGTGCTCGGTGGTTTAGTTTATCCAAAGCATCAATAAAGGGCGTGCAATCAAAAAATGAGACATCGGCCAACGAGTTACTCGGCACGAGCGTCTTGGTTCATGACATCACCGAGTTTCACTTAATGGAAAATCAACTCGCCCACAGTGAGCGACTTGCATCAATTGGACGCTTCGCTTCCGGCGTTGCTCACGAGATTGGCAACCCTGTCACGGGTATTGCCTGTCTCGCACAAAATCTCGATGCAGAAATCTCAGATCCCAAAATCAATTCAGAAATCCAGGATATTCTCGAGCAGACCTATCGAATTAATAACATCGTTCAAACCTTGGTTAACTTTGCGAGACGGGGCGAGACTGAACTTATGCAAAAACATCGCTTCCTGATCAGAGATTGTCTTGATGATGCAAAAGATCTTGTTCGAATAGCGCGTCCCGGAAAATTAATTGATTTGATTATCAATTGCCCAAAAGAAATCGAAATAGCGGGCGATCGTCAGCAAATCTCTCAAGTTCTGGTCAATATTTTTAGTAATGCTTATGACGCGAGCCAGACTGGAGAAGTTATACGGATTCTTGTGTCCCAAAACGCTAATCAAATTAAAATTAGCATCCGCGACTTTGGTCATGGTATGAGTGACGAAATCAGCGAACGTATTTTCGAGCCTTTTATGTCTACCAAACAGCCGGGAGAAGGCACAGGTCTTGGTATGGCGCTAACCTATGGGATTATTCGAGACCACAATGGAAATATCGAGGTGGACAGTTTCCCCGGCGCCGGCACAGAAGTTCGAATCTACCTCCCTCTGCCCTGAGATTTTCTATGGAACGCATACTGGTTATTGAAGATGAAATCGTCATACGTCGGGCGTTATCAAAATTACTTCAGCGAAAAGGGTATGAAGTTTTTGAAGCAGGTTCGGTCGCAGAAGGCGAGGACAATCACAGTCTGGACTCGTTTCACCTCATCATTGCTGACCTCCGATTACCCGGCGGACTCGGAACCGAAGTGATCGGTCGATGTGGCGAAACTCCAGTTTTAATTATGACCAGCTACGCGAGTATTAACTCGGCCGTTGATTCGATGAAAGCGGGAGCTGCCGATTACATCGCAAAACCTTTTAACCACGATGAGATTCTTATCGTGACTGATCGTCTTATCCGACAAAATGTTATTTTTCGACAAAATCAGATCTTAAAAAGGGAAATTAAACAAACATATCCAGTGTCTGGAATGGTGGGGGATTCGAATGCGATGAAGCAAGTATTCTCCCGAATTGAAAAGGTTGCCTCAACGGACTCAACGGTGTTGATCTACGGAGAATCTGGCACAGGAAAAGAGCTGGTTGCACGCGCAATCCATGAACAAGGCGTGCGCAAAAGTATTCCACTGGTCACGATGAATTGCGCCGCGATACCGGATAGCCTAATTGAATCTGAACTATTTGGTTACGAAAAAGGTGCATTCACTGGTGCTGAAAAATCAACACAAGGGCTCATCGAAAGCGCTGACAATGGTACTCTCTTTTTAGACGAGGTGGCTGAATTATCCCCATCAGCTCAAGCAGGACTTCTTCGAGTACTGCAAGAAGGCGAACTTCGGCGCTTGGGATCAACCAAGACTAAACGTGTAAATGTTAGAGTGCTCGCCGCGACGCACCGCGACCTCGTCGCTCGGGTCGGTCAAGGCCTCTTTCGGGATGACTTGCTCTATCGATTAAAAGTTATTGAGATCGACCTGCCTCCATTGCGAAACCGCAAAGACGATCTTCCTGCTTTGGCAGAACACCTTTTGCAACGGATTAGGTCAAAACTAAATAGAGAAGTCCAGGGTTTCTCGCCTGGTGCGGTCAAAAAAATTCGTGAGTACGATTGGCCAGGCAATGTACGTGAACTTGAAAATGCGATCGAAAGGGCTTTGATTCTCTGCGAGGGATCCGAGATTACGCCTGATCTGCTAAATTTTGAAAAGAGCAGCCAGAATTCTCATCAGGATAGCAACTCCACTTCATTAAAAAAATCGCTAGATGAGTACTTTGTCACTTTCGTCCGTCAGCACGAGTCGACAATGAATGAAACCGAGTTGGCTCGGGAACTGGGGATTAGCCGAAAGACACTTTGGGAAAGACGTCAAAGATTTGGCATACCCCGAAATCTTCCACATAAAAATAAGCCAGAGTAGAGCCTTCGTTTCAATAATATGGCTAAGGCTAGAATAGTGGTATCAGTTTTCATATTTAATATAGATTATTGAGCTTCTGCTTCTGAGAGTTTTTTGATTTTTATTTTCTTAATGTAATTTTTAATTAGGCCTATAAACCAAGGCACCCCATATCCATTTTTGTGCAGGTGGGCAGCACCAAATTCATAAATGGCCTGATTACCTTTGATGCCATGTCCATCCAGCAGCCGATTGTAAAAATTAAATAAACAAGCTATCAATATTAAATCTTGCAAATCTTGTTCGCTCCAACCTTCACGAAAGATTTTATCTGCATCTTCTTGAATTAATTTACTTGGTGAGAGTGTGAGTTTCTTGAGGTAATGAAAAAGTGGTTTTTCATCTGAAACAATTGGAGCGCTGTCTATATCTTCTAACAAAGCCTCGATAGTCTTTGTTGGAATTCCGAAATTATCGGCAACTGCAGCATGAGAACCATAACAAAATGAGCATGCATTAAGTCCTGATACAAAAGCTGCAAAAACTTCTTTTTGTGCAGAAGTAAATGAAGATTCACCTCGCATAATTGCTTGAGATGCTTTGTCGAGAGGCCCCAATCGTTTTCTGTCGTTCCAAGTGATGTCCGTTATATCGGATAAGTCGTTTAAATGTCTGAAAAATGGCATAATTTTTTTTAATGAATAAACTGTAGATGTTTTCTTGAAATAGAAAACCTTGTTATTGTTTTGAACTTTTAATCCAGATGGACAATTGTTGATATTTTTTTCAGTGAGCTTAATCTTTTTTTCTCTTGGCATTCGTTTTTTGATAAACACTTGCGCTTCATCGGCCTCAACCCTCGAGGTGTGTTACTTTCCTGTAAAGTGTAACTAAACGTAACATATTATTCGTAACACCTGAATTCAAAACAACCTTTTTGCGCTATTTTTTAGCGTTAATTCCCGCTCCACGTCTTGGCATGAAATTTGCTTAAATTAGTCTAACGCGACAAACAGTTGTCGCGGAGGCTTAACAACAACTGCAGTTGGAGGGTAAATAAATGACTAACGTGGATCAGTCTACACGTGAAGCCCATTGGGCCAAGACCAAAGGGTTGATGATCACAACTCTTATCGTCTGGTTCATCTTCTCGTACCTTGTTCACTGGTTTGCTGACGGATTAAACAGCGTCACATTCCTTGGATTCCCACTTGGCTTCTATATGTCCGCTCAGGGCTCTTTAGTGATATTTGTTGTGCTGATCTTCTGGTTTGCTAGAAGACAGCATTCAATAGATAAAGAGCACGGCGTGGCTGAAGAAGAATAATCAAGATCATCAGAATTAGGAGAAATTCATATGTCTGTAATTAAAGGTGACTTTATAGACAACCTGCCAAAAGTCTACGGGCTTTATACGGGCGGGTTCCTCATATTCATCCTGCTGATGGCGATTCTTGAGCAGGCTGGAGTCGGTGCCGATACTATCGGCATACTTTTTGTAGCATTTACTGTAGTCATTTATGCAGCCATCGGTTGGATGTCACGCACAATGCAGGTCGATGCCTACTATGTTGCAGGACGTCAGGTGCCGGCGGTCTTTAATGGCATGGCAACAGGCGCTGACTGGATGTCAGGTGCCTCTTTTGTTGCGCTCGCCGGTGGAATCTACTTTGGCGGCCACGGCTATATGGCGTTTATTGTTGGCTGGACCGGCGGCTACGTATTGGTTGCTGCGTTAATGGCACCCTATCTGAGAAAATTTGGCTGCTATACGGTACCAGACTTCATCGGTACCCGATACGGTGGAAATCTTGCACGCTTTCTCGCAGTGCTCGTTCTGGTCATTGCCTCGTTTACGTACGTGACAGCCCAAATTAACGCTACGGGAACAATCGCATCACGAGCGCTTCAGATTCCGTTTGAAGTCGGTGTTTGGTTCGGTCTGCTCGGTATTCTGCTTTGCTCTATGTTAGGTGGAATGCGCGCAGTCACCTGGACTCAGGTCGCTCAATATATTGTGCTGATTATTGCGTATGTTGTGCCGGTGATCTGGATGTCCAACAAACAAGGTTTCGGCATGATTCCTCAGCTGGCATACGGCGATGCCATCATGCGAATTGGAGAACTTGAAAGTCTAATTGGAGTGGGTACCCAACCGACCGAGGCTTTCCCGGGTCTGAAAGCGTTAACAGTGCCCTATTATGAAGCAGGAACTGACTTTGCTTCAAAGTGGAAATTCGTTACCCTCGTCTTTTGTATGATGGCGGGTACGGCATCCTTGCCGCATATTTTGATGCGCTACTTCACAACCCCAAGCGTGAAAGCCGCTCGTCAATCAGTGGCCTGGTCGCTCTTCTTTATATTCCTGCTTTATTTCACAGCGCCCGCCCTTGCGACTTTTACCAAGCTGCAACTGCTCGACCCGAGTCTTGCAACCAGCATTATTGGTAAATCAATCAGCGAAGTCAGTGCTTTAGACTGGATTCAGAAGTGGAGCGCAGTCAAAATGCTCGCGATCTCAGATGCTAATGGCGATGGCATCCTGCAAATTACGGAGTTCTTCATGCGAGGCGACATCGTCGTACTTGCGACTCCAGAAATCGCGGGCTTGCCCTATGTCATCTCGGGTCTGGTGGCAGCGGGTGGCATGGCAGCTGCAATGTCTACTGCGGATGGTCTACTGCTGGCGATTGCCAATGCCTTGTCACATGATCTTTATTACAAGATCATCGATCCAAAAGCAGACTCGAAACATCGGCTCATTGTAGCCCGCGTGCTGTTGATCGTCATTGGCGCTTGCGCTGCTTATGTCGCCAGTATGAAACTCACCAGTATCCTCGGCGCGGTCGCCTGGGCCTTCGACTTTGCAATGTCTGGCCTGTTCTTCCCGCTGGTTCTGGGTGTTTGGTGGAAGCGGGCTAACCGCCAAGGCGCGATCGCCGGAATGTTTTTCGGCTTACTGGCAGGAACTGCCTATTTGTACGCAGTCCGATGGGGTGGAATGGAGCCATGGCTCTATATCGACCATTTGCGCTTCGGTATTATTGGCGCCAGCGTCAGCCTTGTGACAATGATCGTGGTGAGTTTGGCAACTGCTGAACCCGACGAAGAAACTCAACGAATGGTGGACGAAGTTCGCATTCCGCGAGGTGAGTCGGTACTCGATTCACGCCACTAGACTCGATCACGTAAACTGATCGCCGGGGCGAAGACGTTCTTCGCCCCGGTTTTTTTTGCCCTAAGGAGAAGATTAAATGACCGAAGCTTTCCCAATGTGGGTAATCGCCCTCGATTACATATTGGGCGCCACAATGTGGACCTTAATTGGCCGATTTGGAATGTCCATTTTTCTGCGAGAAGATACTCACTTTTTCTTTGCTCGATTTTTTATTCGAATCACTAATCCGTTAGTGAAACTCTTCAGTCCGATCACACCAAACTTCCTTATTCGACCCCTGGTTCCGCTCTACATCGCCTGGTTTTTTTACATGATTCGCTTCTACCTGATGCCGTGGCTTATGGGTTATTCGGTCATGGGCATGTTGTCATTCCCGCTCGAGACCGAGTTTTCATTGGGCTTGGCGTCACTCGTTGAATCTATCCTAAACGTGTTTCGATAACGTCGCCCCTACGGCTGGCTATTAAAACCGGTAACGAAATGTCCGCTCAAAAAAAAGACCCAGCAACAGCTGAGTCTTTTTTTAATTTTCGTTACCGACTCAACAGCCGATTTAACCTTTTTGGATCATGACATCGCTTGAGATTGAGAGGGTTCGTTAAGCACTCGCTTTAGACAAGCCAGCAATCTTTCTACGTTTTCTACTCGACATGAGTGGCCCATCAAACCGATCCGCCACACTTTTCCAGCCAGTGGACCGAGCCCTGGACCTATTTCCAAATTGTCCTCATTTAAAAGACGTGCCCGAATTGCAGCTTCATCGATCCCGTCCGGAACCTTGACAACATTCAATTGGCCAAGACGAATACTACTGTCTTCAACGAGCATCTGTAACCCCATCTCTCTGAGTCCTTCAACGAGTCGCTCGGAAATATGTCGATGACGCTCCCATGATTTTTCTAAACCCTCTTGCCGCACCATGCGAAGGGATTCAGCTAGCGCGAAAATACTGTTGACCGGAGCCGTGTGATGATAAGCGCGTTTACTGCCTTCCGACCAATAACTATCGATCAAACTCAAGTCATGAAACCATGTGCCCGCCGGCTCTGCTCGCTCACTAATTTTCTTTAGCGCTCTCTCGCCCACGGTCACAGGCGCGATTCCCGCAACACTGGATAAGCATTTCTGCGCACCCGAATACACAGCATCTAGACCCCATTCATCAACATAAAGTGGCGATCCCACTAGCGACGTTACCGTATCGACAATAGTCAAACAGTCATATCGGCGCGCAATACCTGCCAGGGTTCTTGCGTCAGAAAGTGCACCGGTGGAGGTTTCTGCGTGCACAAACGCAACAACTTTGGTATCCGGATTAGCCTTCAAGGCGGCTTCGAGCTTTTCCGGGTCGACCGGTTGACCCCATTCATCATCGATCGTGACGACATTTGCCTTTAGCCGAATCGCCATTTCCTCCATACGCTGGCCAAAAACTCCATTCCGCGCCACAACCACCTTATCCCCAGCCTCAACGATATTGGTGAAACAGGTTTCCATTCCGGCTGATCCGGGTCCGGAGACCGGAAACGTCAATCGGTTGTCCGTCTGGAACACATAGCGCAATGACTCCTTAACTTCATCCATTAAAGAGATAAATGCAGGATCGAGATGACCAATAGCCGGCTGGGCCAGCGCGGTCAGGACTCGTGGATTGATTTCAGATGGCCCAGGCCCCATCAAAGTCCGAATGGGCAGGGTTTTAATCGGCAAGCTAACAACATTTTCCATTGTTGTATCCTGAGATGATGATCGTCGGTTCAAGGATACGTGTCGTTAAAGACCTGCATGACAGTGATTTCTAATCACTACCATTACGAAAACATTATTATCTATTTCCAATCAAGTCATTTTTCTAATCAATAATGGAAATCAACTGTCTTTAACGCATGCTTGCTTGTAAACGCTCTGCCTGCAAATAAAGACATTCAGTTGCAATCGTCGCGGCCGCGAGCGCCGTTAGCTCCGCGTGATCATACGATGGCGCCACCTCGACCACATCCATGCCAACAATATCTAATCCTTTCAGACCCCGAAGAATTTGCAGGGCTTTATTGCTGGTGACCCCGCCCGCCACCGGAGTGCCGGTCCCTGGCGCATACGCAGGGTCAAGGCAGTCAATATCAAAGGTAAGATAAATCTTCCGATTGCCAACTCGCTCTCGGATGTGTTCGATGAGCGTCGGTGCTGCGTTGTTATTTACCACATCTGCGTTTAGGACTAAAAACGGGTGGGCATCATAATCATACGGGGTTCGAATACCAATCTGGACAGACGTTGCCGGATCAATTAGCCCCTCTCTCGGTGCATGATAAAACATTGTGCCATGATCGACTGCTGAACCTTGTTCGTAGGTATCTGTGTGCGCATCAAAATGAACCAGTGCCATTTCACCGTACACTGCATGGTGCGCTCTTAGCAAGGGAAGGGTGATAAAGTGATCTCCGCCAAGAGATAGCAGCGTTTTCCCTGATCGAATAATCTCAAGGGCCTTATTTTCCAGATTTTCGCAAAATGCTTTGCTATCCCCGGGCGGAAAAATAAGATCACCACAATCAACATACTTTAAATGGTCGGCTAAAGCATAGGTCCAGGGCCAGTGCGCTTCTTCCCAGCGAAGAGTGCCCGACGCATGCCGAATGGCTGCTGGACCACTACGGGTACCCGATCGACCGGTTGTCCCAAGATCAAACGGAACGCCGAGAATCGCAATATCCGCATCGGACGCTCCCACCAGATCTAGAGGCGCGCCAAGAAATCCAAAAAGGTTTGAGTAAGAGGAAGCGTCGTCCCGAATATCAAAGTCGTCCATGAAATAGTCCCGTCGTATTTACTGCGTTCCAACACCAGAGTGGCATCAGACAAATTGGCAATTTTCTTCTAGGTGAATATATCCAAAATCATTCAATAGGTCGTTGATCATCAATTACCTTGCCATCGTTTGGTAGCGCGTCTTGATCTTCAAACTCTATCTCAGCCCGCAGCTTGCAAATCGCACGGACGCTTTCCGTTATCGACGACACTAAACCAGTTTTGTCGATACCCGTACTGGAAATTTCACATTTCAGGGTCATCGCATCTGAATTTTCAATTCGAGTCACAACCAGCCGCGCACGAATAATTTCTGAATGACGGGAAATCACCGTGGCGACTTGCGCTGGATGTATAAACATCCCCCGGACTTTGGTCGTCTGATCCGCCCTACCCATCCAACCCTTGATTCGCGGTCCAGTTCGCCCACAGGCGCTTGAGCCATCCATAAATGCCGACAGATCTCCCGTGGCAAAACGAATCAACGGGTAGCCTGCACTAAGCGGCGTAACAAGCACCTCGCCCACTTCACCCGAACTCACCGGATCGCCCGTGCCAGGACGAACGATCTCAACAATAACATCTTCATCAATAATGAGGCCATCTCGCGCCGACGACTCATAAGCGATTAATCCAACGTCCGCGGTTGCATATGCCTGAAGCACATTAATCCCTTTACTCGACAACGCCTCCCGCAAAGCAGCCGGTAAGGCCTCTCCCGAAACAAGGCCATACTTAAGGCTTGAAATGTCCAGCGATAATTTTTCCGCCGTGTCCGCCAGAATATTCAGAAAAGAAGGTGTTCCCACATAAAAGGATGGCCTGAGGTGCGCAATCGCCTGAACTTGCAGTTCGCTTTGTCCAACACCGGCAGGAAAAACCGTGCAGCCGATTCTGTGCGCGCCGCCTTCAAGCATAAAACCGGCAGGGGTGAAGTGATAGGAAAATGTGTTATAGACCAAATCACTGCTGCGACACCCCGCTGCAAAAAGCGCGCGCGCCGTTCGCCAAAAATCCTCGACATTGGCCTGCGGCTCAAAAATCGAACCCGGGGATGCAAAAATCCGGAGCATAGACTGGCCTGTCAGATCCGAAAATCCGCCAAGCGGCGGATTTTCGGATTGCGCCTGAGCCAATTCCGATTTTCGGGTGACGGGTAAAAACGCCAGGGCATCGCGATCAATCACGCTTTCCGGATCAATATCTTTCAGTCGATCCGAGTACGCCGGCACATGCGCCTTCAGATGATGAACCTGCTCACGCAATCGTCCAAACTGCTCTCTTGATCGCAAATCGTCCGAACGAGTCTCAAGTTCATCAAAAAATTCTTTCATCATTACACGCTATTCGGTAGTCGACCAATTAAACGATCTCGCACTGGGATACAGACCACCTCCGGGCAATCAGGCTTCTAACTCAACCACCGCTTTCTGCGGCGATAGGCTTTAACATTTCTGAAACTCCGACGATCATCTCCACTCACGCCAAGATAAAACTCTTTTACATCTTCGTTTTCCGCTAGAGCAGATGCTTCACCATCCATCACGACCCGTCCGTTTTCTAAGATATACCCATAATTAGAGTATCGAAGCGCCATCATCGTGTTCTGCTCGGCAAGCAAGAACGTCACTCCTTCATCTTCATTTAGGCGTTTGACGATCTCGAAGATTTCTTCAACCAGTTGTGGCGCTAGCCCCATTGATGGTTCATCAAGTAAAATTACGGCAGGTCGCGCCATCAATGCCCGACCTACTGCAATCATCTGCTGTTCGCCGCCTGAGGTATATCCCGCCTGACTCGTACGCCTTTCTTTTAAACGTGGGAAATACTGGTAAACGAGATCAAGATCCTCCGCGACCCTACTGCGGCCATCCGTACGGGTGTAAGCACCTGTAAGTAAATTTTCCTCTACCGTCAGATGTTCAAAGCAATGCCGGCCCTCCATCACCTGAATCACACCACGGCGAACCAACTCATTAGGCGAAAGGCTTTGGACATCCTCACCCTGAAACGTAATTGAGCCTTTGGTGACATCGCCACGTTCGGCTCCAAGGAGATTGGAAATTGCTTTAAGGGTTGTGGACTTGCCGGCGCCGTTGGCACCGAGCAAGGCCACCACACCACCTTTCATGACTTCGAGGGAGACACCTCTAAGCACAAGAATAACGTGGTCATAAATGACCTCAATATTATTAACCGAGAGCAATGCCTCGCGCTCGGACTGGATCACTGCACTCATCGATCCTCCCTCGTCATCATACGATTACCCAACAGCCTGATTAACTACAGGTTCGAGGGGTCACGTTATTTTCTTTGGCATAAGCCATTGAATCCGCTTCAATGAGCGGTGCCGTAATCTCACGAAGCGGCTCATAGAACTTGGAGACCATGCTCCATTTCTTAGCTTTCGCATCCCACTGTTGCACGGCAACTCGACCAGGTCCTTCATGATTCTCGCAGGTAATCTTGATGCCATAGGTAAAGTCCTTTAAGCCCAGCTCAGCAAGTCGAGCTTCATCGACTTCGAGGCTTTCGAAACCATCACGAACCATTGCAGGGGTTACCTCTTTGGTTCCATGAATCTTCATCGCATTTCGAATGGCTTCCACTGTCCACATCACCGCAACCAGGCCCCGGTTGTAAAGGACCTCACCGATTCGATCACGATCGCCAGCGCCCATCCCCTTGTCATAAACATATTTTCGGATATCGTCATGCAAGGCAAAATCTCCGCCCGCCGCGTGGAACGCGCCGGAGAGGTAGCCATCAGCGGCTTCACCTGCAGGCAGTACGTCGTTCTCTGATCCTGACCACCAAACGCCGATAAACCGATCCATTGGGAATCGAATCGAGGCGGCCTCTTTAATGGCCACCTGGTTCATCACGCCCCAACCCCACATCAGGACCCAATCGGGTCGCTCTTTACGAATCTGGAGCCACGTGGCTTTTTGCTCCTGACCCGGATGATCAACCGGCAAACCACGATATTCAAAACCGTACTTTTCTGCCAACGCTTCAAGCGTTCGAATCGGCTCTTTCCCGTAGGCAGAGTTATGATAAACAAGATAGATCTTTTTTCCTTTTAGACTGGCCATACCGCCTTCCTGATCAGCAATGTACTGCACCAACGCGGTCGCCTGACTCCAGTAAGTCGCCGGAAAATTAAAGACCCAAGGGAATACCTTTCCATTAGCTGCAGACGTTCGGCCATATCCCATCGAGAAAATTGGAATTTCATCAACCGCTGATTTCGGAATTAATTGATAGGTAATCCCGGTAGAAAATGGCTGGATAGCCAGAGCTCTCGAGGGCGCCGTGTTTTTAATATTCTCATAACACTCCACGCCTTTTTTAGTGTTATAACCCGTCTCGCAGTCCACATGCTTGATCTTCACACCTTCAATACCACCGTCTCTCTCATTCAGAAGATTGATGTAGTCGCTATACGCATTAGCGAGGGGAATTCCATTCGGCGCATAAGGGCCGGTTCGATAATCTAACGTCGGAATCACCAACTCGTAGGCATTCGCATGAGATGCAAACATTGGCAATGCCAATACAGCAGCTACAGCGACTCCTGTCAGTTTTCTAAGATTCATCATTAGCCTCCTCTTAGTTCTATGGTTAATACAACATTTATATCAATGGCCGCCTCTAATGCGGAAACGGCCAAAGTCGTAGCTTCTCCTTAGCGATCTGCCATAGCCGCGCCAGGCCATGTGGCTCCACAATCAAGAAGAAGATAATCAAAGCACCCAACAACAGAATCTCGACGTGGCCCGCTGTACCGGATGCAACACCGAAGCCACCCACCATAAGGTTTTTCATCAAAATGGGAAGCAACACAATAAAGGCGGCTCCCAGAAAAGCCCCTAGGATACTCCCAAGCCCACCGATAATAATGATAAAAAGAACGTAGAAAGATTGATTGATGTCAAAGGCCTCTAACGGCTCTACCGAACCCAGATAAACGCCAAAATAAAGAGCGCCCGCAACACCAATGTAAAACGAGCTGACCGCAAAAGCCGAAAGCTTTGCCTGAAGGGGTTTGATACCAATCAGTTCTGCCGCAATATCCATATCCCGAATAGCCATCCATGATCGACCGACACGACCTCGAACAATATTCTTCGCCGTGAGCGTCAACGTGGCAATAATCGTAAGCGTAAACAAATATTTTGCTGCCGGCGTCGCTTCAGGGCCCGTGACTCGAACTCCAAAAAAATCAATCGGACGAACCGTAATCATTCCGGTGGGGCTATGATCATAAAACCATCCCACCTTATTAAATAGCCATATCAGAAAGAACTGTGCTGCAAGCGTAGCAACAGCAAGATAAAAACCTTTAATCCGTAGACTCGGTAATCCGAAAACAACGCCAACTGCCGCCGTCACCAGACCGGAAACAAATATCAGGATAAGGTAGTTAACCTCAGGAAAGAAACCCACCAGCTTAAAAGAGGCATAAGCGCCAACTGCCATAAATGCGCCCGTCCCCAAAGAAACTTGCCCACAATATCCAGTCAGAATGTTGAGTCCGAGCCCTGCAAGCGCGTAAACCAAAAGCGGTATCAATATTGCATTAGCCCAGTATTCGTTAATGAAAAATGGCACACCACAAAAAGCAACCAAGAGTATGCCGATAACAAACGCGCGATCTTGTGCAATCGGAAAGATCGCCTGATCCGAACTGTAGCTCGATTTAAACTGACCGTTTTCTCGATAGAACATGGTCAAACTCTCTCAATGATTCGCTCGCCGAACAAGCCCTGCGGCCTAAACAGCAGAAACCCCAGCGCAAGAACATACGCAAACCAGTTCTCGATAGCGCCCCCGACCAATGGCCCAACATAAACCTCAGCCAATTTCTCTCCCACGCCAATTATTAGTCCACCCACAATCGCGCCTGGCACCGAAGTAAACCCACCCAATATCAAAACGGGAAGGGCCTTGAGCGCAATCAGCGACAACGAAAACTGCACACCAGACTTGCTGCCCCACATAATACCTGCGACCAGAGCGACAATGCCTGACACGGACCAAACGATTACCCAGATCTTGTTGAGAGAAATCCCAACACTGAGTGCCGCCTGATGATCATCCGCTACGGCTCGTAGCGCGCGTCCGACTCGAGTTTTCTGAAAGAAAATAGCAAGAGCAGTAACCAATACTGCAGCGGTAGCGGCAGCGACAATCTCAAGCTTTTCAACATAGAGATTAAAATTGTCCAAGAGCAAATCTGACGCGCCTTGCGGAATCCCGATATCAAGCGGCTTTACATCAGATCCAAACAAAAGATCACCCAGACCTTCAAGAACGAAAGCGAGGCCGATCGTTGCCATAAACAAGATGATCTCTTCTTGCTTTACAAGGAACCTAAGCACCGCGCGCTCGATTACCCAGGCTAGAAAAATCATAATCAGCGCAGTGGCCGGGATCGCAAGCCATACCGGCAAGGTGAATCCGAACACCGCGAAGAACCAGCCATCCTCAGCGAGAAAATCATATAGCGCGAGCGCAGCAAAAAGGGCGAGAACACCTTGGGCAAAATTAAATACGCCTGACGCTTTAAAAATCAAAACAAATCCTAGCGCAACCAAGGAATACATGACGCCGGTCATCAAGCCGCTAATGACGACCTCAAGGAGAAATAAATCAAATGCCATCTCTCTCTCCTAAAAACCAAATAAAGAAAGTCTCTCGTCGGATAACCGTCATGTTAATCATGACTGACTCCAAGATAGGCATCAATCACATTTTGGTTCGCCCGCACTTCCTCTGGAGTGCCCTCTGCAATTTTCCGCCCATAGTCCAACACCACGACCCGATCTGATATGTCCATCACGACACCCATGTCATGTTCGATGAGTGCAATCGTCGTCCCGAACTCTTCGTTGGTTTCTAGGATAAACCGACTCATATCCTCTTTTTCCTCGAGATTCATGCCCGCCATAGGCTCATCCAACAGCAACAAAGTGGGCTCAGCCGCAAGTGCGCGACCCAGTTCGACTCGTTTTTGCAAACCGTAAGGCAGTCGGCCGACTGGTGTTTTTCGTATAGTCTGGATCTCAAGAAAATCGATCACATGCTCGACAAACTCGCGATTTTCGATTTCCTCACGCTTAGCAGGTCCAAAATGGAGCGCCTGCCAGAATAGGCCTTTGCTCATCTTGGTATTTCGACCCGTCATGATGTTATCGAGGGTGCTCATTCCCCGGAAAAGCGCAATATTCTGGAAGGTTCGGGCAATGCCGCCCAAAGCCGCTTCATGCGGTTTCATTTGCGCTCGCCTTTTCCCCTGGTAAGTGATGCTGCCCTCCTGCGGGTGATAAAAGCCATTGATGACATTGAGCATTGAGCTCTTACCTGCGCCATTGGGTCCAATAATCGAACGCACTTCTCCTTTGCGAATATCGAAACTTACGTCCGACAAAGCGTGAACACCTCCAAACGAAAGGGAAATTGATTCCACTTCTAGCAGTGTTTCGTTTCTTGAATGAGTTGTCATCTGTCGTTATCGTTCTGGAAGGTTTTGCATCCCAATTAAGCGACTGCTCGAGCCTCTAAAGACCCCACGTCGACATCACGTATCTCGAGATTCGCCTCGATCTTTCCCTGGCGACCATCCTCGAACATGACTTCGGTACTTACGAAGCACCGCTGTCGGCCATCGAAAAGCGCCTCAATAAGATCACTATACCTCTCATTAACGATTCTCCGCCGGACTTTTCGCGTACGTGTTAACTCGCCGTCATCCGGATCAAGCTCTTTATGAAGAACAAGAAAACGCCTAATCTGCGATGTCGCGAGATAAGCATCCTTAGAAATACTTCGATTAACCTTCTCAACGCAGTCCTGAATCAAATCATAGACCTTGGGGTTGGCAGCGAGCTCCTGATAGCTTGCATACGCGACGTTATTACGTTCCGCCCAATTCGCGACCGCATCAAGATCAATATTGATAAATGCAGTGACAAAATCGCGCCCATCACCGAAAGTGACCGCCTCTTGGATCTCCGGATAAAATTTAAGCTTATTCTCTAAAAACTTTGGCGCAAACATACTGTCATCATTAAGTTTGCCCACATCTTTCGCTCGGTCAATGATTCGCAGATGCCCCTCGTCATCGAAATATCCTGCATCACCGGTTCGGACCCAACGATCACTGGTTTTGGTTTCAGCAGTGGCTTCAGGATTTTTAAAATATTTCTGAAACACACCTGGGCTTCGGTAAAGCACTTCGCCACTATCTTCAATCCGGATTTCGACGCCCGGTGGTGGCGTACCGACACTCTCTGATCTGACCGCTCCATCAGGTTGCATCGTGATAAATACAGTCGCTTCGGTCTGCCCGTAAAGCTGTTTCAAGTTGACGCCAAGCGAGCGGTAGAACTCAAAAATCTCGGGTCCGATTGCTTCACCTGCAGTGTACGCCACACGAACACGATTAAGTCCTAGAGAATTTTTAATTGGTCCATAAATTAGTAGCTCTCCAATCTGATAGTGCAAGCGGCTTATGACTGAAACTTTTTGGCCATCCAGTAATCGAGCGCCGCTTTTTTTCGCCACTTTCATGAAGTGATTAAAAAGCGTCCGCTTAAAACTACCCGCGTCTTTCATACGAATCATGACGCTAGTGAGGACGTTCTCAAAAACACGGGGCGGTGCAAAGTAGTAAGTCGGCCCTATCTCTCGAAGATCCTGCGCTACCGTGCTGGCGTTTTCTGGACAATTAACGCAAAACCCAACCACCAGACCCATTGCAAATGAGAATGCGTTATCACCGACCCATGCCATCGGCAGGTAAGCAAGCACCTCCTCATCTGCAGTCACTTTATCAAACGCGCTCGTATTGCGAGCCGTCACAAGAAGGTTCTCATTCGAAAGCACCACCCCTTTTGGTCGACCTGTTGTGCCAGAGGTATAAAGAATGACCGCGGTGTCAGATGACAGTCCTTTATCGATCTCAATATTGACTCGATCCGGATCCGATTGAAGCAAGTCACGACCCAGTGCGACGATATGCCGCATGTCGATAACCACATCCTGATCGTACTTTCTTAAACCTTTTGGATCGCAATAGATAATTTTTTCGACACGTGGGCACTGCTCACGAATCTCAAGCGCCTTATCGACCTGCTCTTGGTTTTCAGCAACAATGAAACGCGCCTCGGCGTGATCAACAACATACTCAATTTCCTTAGCGATCGAGTCTTGATACGCGGGCACAGGGATTCCACCAATTGACTGGGCCGCCAGCATGCTGGCATACAAGCGGGGACGGTTATCACCAATAATCACGAGCGTGTCCCCTCGGGACATCCCGAGATGCATTAAGCCCGATGCAAAAAAGAAAGCCTCGTCACAAAACTCATCAAGACTCCACGTCTGCCATATGCCAAATGCTTTTTCGCGCATGGCCGGCGTCGCGCCATCTTTTTCTCTACGAATTCGTAGAAGTCGCGGAAACGTGCCCGCCTCTGATTCGCTAGAACCACTCATATCCTCTTCCTGTATTCGGCTCAGCTCTTCTTACCTTACTCAAGTGAATTAGGCCTGGCCAGCTCTATGACGCCATACTAACGCGTCCGAACTATTATGATGAGTTAGGTTGCGAAGGGCAAAACTAGACTTAAAAGACGGATTTTTAGATAAGAAACGAAAAAGCGCCCGACGATGTCGGGCGCTTTACTAGTTTGAGCAACAATAATATTTGCTCAAGTGACAGTCCGTTCAACCAGAACTAAGCGACACAAGATTAGAAAGGAATATCATCATCAAAATCGCCACTAGGGCCCGAGTCACGCTGCGGCGGACTTGCCGACGATGCACTTTGGGAGTCCCCTCCACCACCACGACTGTCCAAAAATTGCATTTCTCGGGCTACGATCTTAGTAGACCAGCGATCGCTTCCAGTTTCTTTGTCTTGATATTTAGATGTTTCGATTCGTCCTTCAATATAAACTTGTGATCCTTTTTTGAGATACTCGCCCGCAAGCTCCGCCTGGCGACCAAACAGCGTGATACGATGCCACTCCGTTCGCTCCTGCTTCTCACCACTATTTTTATCTTTCCATTGCTCAGAAGTCGCCACCGAAATATTCGCGACCGCACTACCGCTCGCCGCATAACGAACTTCCGGATCATTACCTAATCTCCCCACCACAATTGCTTTATTTACGCCAGCCATCAGTCAATTTTTCCTTTATTAATTTTACAATCAAATCAGTTTGGGTTCCGCAAACAGTATAACTCTCATCAAGCAAATGTTATCAACTGCTGAAAATTTTTTATCCGAATCTCCGGTAGATGCCGATATCAGAGGCGCTTATGCTTCACGGTATTTCACTAGACTTTACTGATTAAATATGAGACCTTCTGCCCTCTTATTTTTTTGATTTAATTCGTCAAAGTTGACGAGCAACACCTGGAGATCAACATGGAAAACACCGTGGCTATCGACGTTTCCAACGTCTCTAAGGTTTTTGCGAGCGGCACAGCTCAAGAGGTCAAGGCCCTCGATGACGTCTCGGTGGCTATCTTTAAAAATGAATTTTTTACACTTTTAGGTCCATCCGGTTGTGGCAAAACCACGCTTCTTAGACTTATCGCTGGATTCGAGCACGCCACTTCTGGATCAATCCAGCTGGACGGCGCGGAAATAAGCTCACTCGCGCCCTACGACCGACCCGTTAACACTGTCTTTCAGAGCTACGCACTTTTCCCCCATATGACGGTTGCCGAAAATATTGGCTTTGGCCTGGAGATGCAGGGACGCTCAAAAACTGAGGTTGAAGCAACGGTATCCAAGATGCTGGGGCTTGTTCGAATGGAGACTCTTCGAGATCGACACATTGATCAAATTTCAGGCGGCCAGCAACAACGAGTTGCCCTAGCCCGCGCACTTGCGCCCCGACCCAAGGTTCTCCTCCTTGATGAACCCCTGTCGGCTCTTGATCTGAAGCTCAGAAAGGAGATGCAGGTCGAACTTAAGCGCCTTCAACACGAAACCGGCATTACATTTGTGTTTGTAACCCATGATCAGGAAGAGGCACTGACGATGTCAGATCGTGTCGCGGTCATGAACGCTGGCAAGATTCTTCAGGTGGATCATCCTCATGAAATTTATAACCGTCCAAACGATCGATTTGTTGCTGACTTTATCGGCGACACTAATTTTATTCGAGCAAGAATAATCGACAAAGGTTCAACCCACATGAATCTTGATATTGGTGGTGAAAAATCAATCCAGCTTCCCACTCCATCTGATTTAGCAATCGACGGGGAGATCACACTCGCCATTCGGCCGGAACAAGCCCGGATCTGCGGCACAGAGGATTCCCCAATATTCGAAGGCAAACTTGCCGAGACCATTTATATTGGAACGGATACTCACTACCAGATCGATATTGGCACCGATTCGCCCTTTGTCATTCGAGTTCAAAATACGTCAGGTGAGGCACAACAATTGACTCAAGGCGACATGGTTGCCATAGCGGTGGATTCTGCTGTGATTCAGATTCTGCGAGACTAAGCGGTGAGTAAAACGCTGGCCCAACAAGAAAGTCTTGAAGCTCAAGCACAGCGCAAGGAAGTTAAGCGCAACCTCCTGCTTTCAACTCCCGCTTTAATTGTGCTGATCTGTGCGGCTTCAGGACCGCTTCTCATCATGGTTGTATTTTCATTCCTGACCTCCGGAGACTACGGTGGAGTTAAGTGGGAATGGTCAACCGAAGCGTGGTTTCAAGTTGCTTTTTATCGGGACATATTTGATGACACGGTCTCAATCGCAGATGCGCATCTATCAATTCTTTGGCGGTCTGTTCGACTGTCTTTTTTGACCACGCTTACTGCATTCGTTCTGGGGTTCCCGACGGCTTACTTTATCGCGACCCGACCTCCTGAGACTCGAAACATATGGTTGTTTCTGGTCACAATTCCGTTCTGGACGAATCTTCTGATCCGTACATTTGCAATCCTCGAAATTATTCGCAATCAGGGGGTCGTGAACACCTTTTTACTTATGATTGGAGCGATAGATCAACCTTTGGATATGCTTTATACCGATATTGCGATTTTATTGGGTATGACCTACGTCTATATCCCGCTGATGATTCTGCCGATCTACGCATCAATGGAGCGATTTGATTTCAAACTGGTCGAAGCCGCTTATGACCTCTACGCCTCTCGATGGAAAGTCATGAAGCGCGTTATTCTGCCTCTGGTAAAGCCCGGCGTTGTTGCAGGATCCATCTTAGTATTTATCCCATCGCTAGGCGCCTATGTGACCCCTCGAGTGCTCGGCGGTGGGAAGAATCTGATGCTTGGCAACTTAATTGAACTTCAGTTTGGTCAAGGACGAAATTGGCCGCTTGGTGCCGCGCTTTCATTAACATTACTCGCGATCGTAATGATTGCGCTAATTGTGTATGTGCGTTCAGCCCAAAAGCAAGGAGCGACTCATGATTCTTAGACGTCGCTCATTTGTAATTAAGCGAATGCCGGGTTTCACACTACTCGCACTGGCCTGCTTCTTTGCGCTCTATATGCCGCTCGCACCCTTGGTCGTCTATTCTTTCAACGAAGGAAATAACATCGCACTCTGGGAAGGCTTCTCTTTAAGATGGTATCAAGCCGCCTGGGAGAACCAGCTCGTACAAAGCGCCGCCATCCGTTCTATTGTTGTTGCCACGATTGCTTCTATCATCGCCACAGTGCTCGCCACCATGGTGGCACTCGCAACTACCCGTACACGCCCTTATCGAGGCCAGACCATCATCTACGCAATGGTCAACCAACCCCTTGTTGTGCCCGAAATTGTGACAGCCGTTGCGTTGCTCATTCTGTTTGCGCTTATTAAGCAGGCAACAAACTATCACGGCTACGCGTATTTGGTTATTGCGCACAGTGCTTTTTGTATTCCATTTGCATATTTACCAATCCGCGCGAGATTGGAAGGAATGGATCGGGTGCTTGAGACTGCAGCGGCTGACCTCTACGCAACACCGTGGCGAGCATTTAAACGGGTTACTCTGCCGCTCATGCTCCCGGGAATATTCGCGGGCGCTATGCTTGCATTCGTGATTTCCCTCGATGATGTGGTCATCACAGAATTTGTAAAATCAGCAGGTCAGGATACACTGCCAACTTATATGCTGGGTCAGTTGAGAAGAAGTATCACGCCAGAGATCAATGCGATCTCGACCGTACTACTCGGGATATCAGTACTGATGGTGACCCTGATTTTTTTCTTAAGCCGTAAAAAAACGGCCTAATATAACCAAGGAGAAGAAGTATGAAGCTTGCATATCAATCGTTACTTGCAGGAGTCGCGCTAACAGTCAGTAGTCTGGCGCTAGCCGCGGGCGAGTTAAATCTATACAACTGGGGCAACTACACCAGCCCCAAACTCATTGAAAAATTCGAAGCTGAGACAGGTATCAAAGTAACAATCACTGACTATGATTCTAACGAGACAGCACTGGCCAAAGTACGGGCCGGTGGTCATGGATTTGATCTTGCTGTGCCATCACATAGTCATTTACCCATCTGGATGTCTGAAGGTCTGATCGCAAACGCTCGGGTCGATCAGATGCCAAACTTTAAAAACGTTGCTAAAGAGTGGCGCAATCCTGATTGGGATCCGGGTCGTCAATATAGTGCGCCGTGGCAGTGGGGAAGCGTTGGCGTTATGGTTGATACATCGGTCTATAACGGCGACATCAACACGTTTGGAATCATTCTAGATCCGCCTGAGGAGTTGATTGGCAAAATTAATGTGGCGCCTGAGATGAACGATGTCATCAGTTCAGCCCTTCTCTATCTGGGTGGTGAAGCGTGCTCCGGAGACAAAGAACTTCTTAGAAAGGTCCGCGATAAACTGGTCGAAGCAAAGCCCAAATGGAAATCAATGGATTACGGGGTAATCGAAAAATTCGCAGGGCGAGATCTTGCGGCTTCACTATATTGGAATGGTGCGGCTTTTCGGGCACGTCTTAAAAACCCTGACGTTCGATACGGATACCCTGTCGAAGGCTACTCCTTGTGGGCCGACGCGGTCGTATTGTTGAAAGACGCCAAAAATGTTGAAGAAGCTAAAACATTCATGAACTTCATCATGGCGCCAGAAAACGCCGGCTTGATGTCTGAATTTGCCCGCTACGCAAACAGCATTGTTGGATCAGAAGCCTTCATGCCAGAAGATATGGCAACTGCGCCCGAAGTTGTTGTTCCCGAGGAGTTCATTGGTGCGGGTAAGTTTTATCCCACCTGCTCTCCAGAGGTGCAGAAGATGTATACCGCGATCTGGACTGAACTGCAGAAATAAAACTGCGCTTTTGGGGCCGCCACCTGGCGGCCCTTTTTTCTGGTACTCAACGAGATGAAAAAATTACCGCTAGCAAAAAACGAACGCGTCCCGCGCAACTTATGGGATCGCGCGCCCTGGAACCAATGGTCGTTTCAACATATCAGGGAAATCCTGCCCACCGTAGAGGTCTGGCGCGGGTCGGGGTCAATCTGGGAATTAGACGAAAAAGAAACTGACCTTGATCATTTAATCTTTACTAATCGTTTAGGTATTGAGACGACGATTCTGGGCTGGCTTACCGATAACTTCGCGGATGGCATCACGGTTATCCATCGCGGTCGTCTTTGCTACGAGCGCTACTTTAATGAGATGAACCCGCGTACGCTTCATCTTTCGCAGTCAATGGCGAAATCGATCACATCATCCGTCGCTGGCATTCTGGTCGAGCGTGGATTACTTGATCCCAATGCGCTGATAACATCTTACTTGCCCGAATTATCAGAGACAGGCTGGAACGATGCACTGCTACGGCATGCACTGGATATGACCTCGGGTGTACGCTATGTCGAAGATTATGAGGCGCCAGACTCTGATATCGCCGCAACTGATATCGCTTCGGGATGGAGAGTGCCGTCTGATAGTGGTCCTCACTTTCCATGCGTATGGGATCAAATCCAGAGTCTAAAAGAGGTCGTTCGACCCCATGGCGAAAAGTTTGAGTACCGCTCAATCGAGACTGATGTCATTGCGCATTGCATGGAACGAGTCACCCAAACGCGTCTTGCGGATCTAATAAGTAAGGAACTCTGGCAACCACTCGGGGCCGAAGAAAGCGCATGTTTGACCGTTGACGCGGGTGGCTACCCGCTTGCAGATGGGGGATTTAACGCCACCCTTCGTGATTACTCAAGATTTGGCCAGATGCTCTGCCATAACGGCTTCGCGAACGGTCACCAAATTGTTCCGACTCAATGGATCTCGGACACTCTCGATGCGAACGAGCAATTATTTGAATCCGATAAAAACATTGGAAAAGATCGCGGCGGTTACCGTAATCAATTCTGGATTCGCGATGTCGGCCGCCAAATTATGATGGCGCGTGGTGTATTCGGACAGCTGATCTATATCGATCTTGATCATGATCTGGTCATCACTCGTCTATCGAGTTGGCCCGAGTTTTTATCTGATGATCGAAAGCATGATGACATGCTCGCCCTTGACGCTATCACCAAATTTTTAGGAACTGCTTCTGATGACTGATCTAGATCTTTGTTACCTGCCGGCAACTGATGCGATCAAGCAGTTTAAGGCTAAGACACTCTCGCCTGTTGAACTGCTCGACGCGCTGATCCGCCGGGCGGAAGAGGTCGAACCCGTTATCAACGCTTTCACCTATCGCCACTTTGACGAAGCGATGGATAAGGCTAAAAAAGCAGAAGCGAAATACGCCTCGGGCGGGCGCACCAGAGCCCTTGAGGGACTCCCCATCGGCATCAAGGACGAAAGCTTCATTAAGGGCAAGCCAACATCGAGCGGCTCACTGATCATGAAGGATTTCGTCGCAGACAGAACCTCGGTTGGCAACGAGCGGATTATGCGGGCCGGCGGGATCGTACACGCTCGAACTGCAACCCCAGAATTTTCCGCCGCCTTCTGTACTCAGTCCCGCCTGTGGGGCGCCACTCGGAATCCCTGGAACCCGGAGTTCACGCCAGGTGGCTCTTCCGGCGGCACCGCGGCCTCGCTTGCCGCCGGCACCAGCACCATTGCTTCGGGCTCTGATATTGCTGGATCGATCAGAAATCCAGCCGGATGCTGTGGCTTAGTCGGATACAAACCTCCATACGGCCGCAACTCCGACGACCCTCCATTTAATCTGGATTTTTATTGCCACACAGGCCCTCTGGCACGAAATGTCAGCGATGCCATCGCGCTGCAGAACGTCATGTGTGGACCGCACCCGAAAGATATAGCGAGCCTTCGGCCCAAACTGCGATTACCTAGCAACTACCCACCGATCAAAGACTGGAAAATTGCCTTTTCGATGGATCTCGGTTTCTTTGAAGTTGATCCTGACGTGCAGAAAAACACACTGAATGCCCTGGATGTATTTCGAGACTTAGGCGCAACGGTCGAAGAAGTTGACATCGGCTGGGATCACCGAGTGCTTGACGCGGGCATGGCGTACCTGAAACATATCTTTGGGGCGTACATGGCAACTTACCTTGAGGATCATGCCGATAAAATGACAAACTATGTGCGTCGATGGGCCGAGGAGGCACAGAAATCAACTGCAGCAGAATTTCTGCAGTCCCTGGAAGTTGCTAACGAGATGTATGCAACCGTCGGCCCCTTGCTGGAAAAGTATCAGGTGCTCGTCTGTCCGACCAACGCACTGCCAGCCGTGCGAGCCGACTTTGACCACTCGCAGGATACGCTCATGATTAACGGTAAGAGCGTGAACCCGGTTTTGGGTTGGCCGATGACCACACCTTTTAACTCCTTAAGTCGTTGCCCGGTCCTGACGGTACCGACAGGACGTGCCAGTAATGGCGTTCCGACCAGTATTCAGATTATCGGGCGCACTTATACCGATAAAGATGTCTTTCAGGCCGGCCTGGCATACGAATCCGCCGCATCCGCATGGTTTGCTGGCAAGGGACTGAGACCCAATATCCAGAATGACTGAGGCTAATCACTCACTCCCTAGAGAAGAGATATCACTTGCCAACTGGCGAGAAAGCCCGCAGAGCCAGTTTTCTTTTCATAACGTCCGAGAATTTATCGGCACCCAAGCCGTCAAAAAGTCGAGTCAGCCTCGTGAACTCAAATTTCACCCGCTGAACTCAACCGACCTGGCAGGTATCGTCGGCCAATCAGACTTAGATCGTTGGTTAAGCGCGAGTGACACCGATGCTTTCGTGATTGCAAAAAATGGCGCTTTAGTTTGTGATTGGCGCTCAAGATATTATTTATCCAATCAGCCACACATCGTTTTTTCCGTTAGCAAATCAATCACCGGCATGTTGGCTGGAAAGATTCAGGACCTCGGATATTTTGATCCAACAAAACGTGTCGAGGATTATCTGCCCGAGAGTCACCGCAGCGGATACGCCAATTGCCAAATTCAACATCTGCTCGATATGCAGGCCGAAATTGATTTTAATGAAGATTATCTTGACCAATCAGGCACTTTTGCTGCCTACCGCTCTGCGACTGGCTGGAATCCTTCGATCTCGTCAACAAAAGCGTTCAAAGGACTTGCGCCATTTCTGCTCTCGCTGAAATCCAACGGAAAAGCCCACGGCACCCTGTTTCGATACCTGTCGCCAAACTCTGATCTACTCGGTCTTGTTCTCGAGCGCGCTATGGGTCAACGCTACGCTAGCCTCCTCAGCCATCACATTTGGCAACCCCTGGGATGCGCTCATGATGCCTATGTCACTGTCGACGCCGAGGGAACTGCGCGGTCTGCGGGCGGAATATGCGTTCACCCTCACGATCTTGTAAGACTCGGACTTGCCTTAAGTGAGGTGGATTCAGAGCGCTCGGAAAATGTAATGCCCCACCGATGGATTCACGATACCTTCAACGAGGGAAATCAAACAGCATGGCAGCGAGGTGAATTTTCAGCACTTTTGCCAGACGGTAATTATCGAAACCAGTGGTATCGTACGCAAGCAAAAGGCGGCGCCTTATTAGGAATTGGTATCCATGGGCAGTGGCTTTATGCCGACCCGTTGAATCAAGTTGTCATCACGAAACTGTCTTCTCAACCGCAGCCCGTAAATGACGCCCAGGACATTCAACTGATTAATGATTTTCAAAAACTAGCCGAAGCGCTGTAGGACAATTTTAAATGATCCGCTCTGCATTGCTAGCTAACGCGATGAACTTGCTACACCATCGATACGTTCAAGCTGTTTTGGGTCGAAATTTTCATCATCAACTCTAATATAGGCAATTTTTTCTTCAAGAAGCACGGTTACACTGTCAACGCCCGCCAAGCGACGAAGGTCGCGCTCTATCGCATTCGCTCCGCCGCTCTGATGAGGGTCGATATAAACAGTGACACTATCGCGCAGCTCCGGTTTTGGGCCAGAAACGCTAAGCGCGAGCCACAGTAAGCTTGAGGCCAAACAGAAGCCAAAAACGCCGGTGGCCCCAAAACTCCCGAACATCAAGCCCCCGATCGCCCCACCGATAAACACCCCCAAAAACTCAAAGGTGTTGTAAATACCGGACGCGGTTCCTTTTGCATAACCCGGCGCGATACGGGTTAAAAGTGATGGCAGCATTGCTTCAAGCAAATTAAAACCAATAAAAAATACACCAAGACCAACAACAATGCCGCTCGCTGTGGTCCCGCCGGCAAATAAAATCAAAAACCCGAGGCCCAGAACAGCAATTGCCAATCGCAGAACATCAATCGTGCGTTGTCGCTTCATCCCCAAAATAAGCAACGGGACCATAAGCAAAATCGAAACGAGTAAAACCGGTATATACACCTGCCAATGACTGTTTCGACCGACCGCTAGCACTTCTATTATCAAGAATGGAATGACAACGAAAAGTGCGGTTAAGGTCATATGTAAAACAAAAATCCCGAGATCGAGGCGAAGTAATTGAGCGTCCCGCAGCACCTCTAAAAAATAACGCTTTGTCGCTTTTAGTCCGGGATCAGAGGCGTTTTGCATGGGTGAGGGAACAAACAATCCGACCACTCCAATTGAAAGAATTGAGAGTACGGCGGTTAACCAAAAAATACCGCTCATCCCAATCCACTGATCAAGGAATGGGCTCGCCATGAGCGCGAGTAAAAATGAAGCCCCAATACTCATCCCGAGCAACGCCATTGCTTTGGTCCGTTGCTGTTCGCGAGTCAAATCGGCCACAAGCGCCAAAACGACCGCTGCTATCGCACCACTGCCCTGCAAAGCCCGACCCATAATGATGCCTTCCACACTCTCCGCAAGCGCCGCCACAACACTACCGGCGGTAAAAATTAATAGGCCGAAAATAATTAAAGGCTTGCGTCCCCAGCGATCCGACAACATACCAAATGGAATTTGAAAAATCGCCTGAGTTAATCCATAGATCCCTAATGCCAGTCCGATCATCAGCGGCGTTGCGCCCTCAAAAGCGTTAGCGTAAAGCGCCATCAACGGCAACACCAAAAACAACCCAAACATCCGAAGACTGAATACGCCAGCCAATGCCGTCACGGCCTTGCGCTCAACCGCATTCATCGGTGTTGTGAGTCGATTGGATCTCAAAGTTATCCCTTCTTCGGAGTATCAGTGGTTTATCCGCAGCAGGCGCCCAAAGACGAGTTCATCAGAACTCAATTAAAAAATGAAAAATCTTTGAACGAAACAGCGTAAGAGACGTAATATTAACAGTTTGCTTTTTCCCAGCCCAAATCAATATGCAAACTATCAAAATCCGAGGCGCCCGAACCCACAATTTACAGGGAGTCGACGTCGACTTACCTCGTGATAAGTTGATTGTCATCACCGGGCTGTCGGGTTCAGGAAAGTCATCTCTCGCGTTCGACACAATCTACGCGGAAGGTCAACGGCGATACGTGGAGTCCCTATCGGCTTACGCTCGACAATTTTTATCTTTGATGGAAAAACCAGATGTCGATCTGATCGAGGGACTTTCACCAGCGATCAGTATCGAGCAGAAAGCTGCATCGCACAATCCTCGATCAACAGTAGGAACCGTTACCGAAATATACGACTATTTACGACTGCTTTACGCGCGGGTAGGCGAACCCCGCTGTCCGGATCACGGTGTAACACTCGCTGCCAGCACCGTTAGCGAAATGGTTGATCAAGTCTTATCACTTGAAGATGACTCAAGGATTCTATTGTTGGCCCCAATCGTTCAGGACCGAAAGGGAGAGTATCAGCAGCTGTTACGCAGCCTTCTGAGTCAAGGATTTATTCGAGCTCGTATTGATGGTGAAATCTACGAACTTGATGATACGCCCGTCCTGGATAAAAAGCGGAAACATACGATCGAAGCGGTTATTGATCGGGTTATCGTGAAACCGGATATTTCGCAAAGACTTGCAGAGTCTTTTGAAACAGCGCTCGGTATCGCTGACGGCCTTGCGTTAGTTCAGGTCCTGCCAAAAGAGGGAGAGAGTGGCGGCACCCAGATGTTATTTTCAGCGCGCTATGCATGTCCTCATTGCGGTTATAACTTAAGCGAACTTGAGCCTCGACTTTTTTCGTTTAATAACCCGGCTGGCGCTTGCTCCAAGTGTGATGGGCTCGGCGTTCGGCAGTTTTTTGACCCTGCAATCCTCATTCATGACGAAAGCTTGAGTCTTGCAGCTGGCGCAATCTCAGGCTGGGATCGCAGAAATGCTTTTTACTTTCAGATGCTCAACTGCCTGTCGGAGCACTATGGTTTCGATATTGAAAAGCCCTTCCGGCATCTGCCTGAAGAAATCCAGCAGGTTATTTTGTACGGCAGCGGAACTGAAAAAATCAATTTCAGTTACCTGCGATCACACGGCAGAAGATCTCGAAAACGATCTCACACCTTTGAGGGAGTGCTTCCGAGTATGGAGCGTCGATATCGTGAATCAGACTCCAATACGGTTCGCGAAGAGATGGCACGCTATCTGAATATTCAACCCTGCGAAAGTTGCGAGGGAAGTCGACTCCGAACTGAATCCCGCAACGTTTTCATCGGGAAGTTACCAATCCATAACCTCACTGCGATGCCAATCGAGATGTCACTTGCCTTTTTTGAAGGGTTGGTCTTGCCAGGCCATCAAGGCAAAATCGGGGAACGGATTATTCGAGAAATCAGCGAGCGATTGCGATTTCTTGTCAACGTCGGTCTTGAATATCTTACGCTTGATCGCACGGCAGAAACACTGTCCGGGGGCGAGGCGCAGCGTATCCGGTTGGCCTCACAAATTGGGTCGGGTTTGGTTGGCGTAATGTATGTCCTTGATGAGCCATCAATTGGCCTGCATCAACGGGATAATCAACGCCTTCTCGATACGCTGTTTCACCTTCGAGATTTAGGCAATACTGTCGTTGTCGTTGAGCACGATGAGGAGGCTATTCGAAGTGCGGACTATGTGGTTGATATCGGTCCCGGCGCTGGGATCAATGGCGGCCGAATCGTAGCGCAAGGTTCTGTCGAGCGCCTTCTGGAATCAACTGAATCGGTAACCGGACAATACCTTTCCGGCACGCAAACGATCGAAGGCCCATCCAAGCGAACCCCATCAGATCCGAAACGACAATTACGAATCATCGCCGCGAAAGGTAACAATCTAAAGCAGGTCTCGATCGATATACCCGTTGGCCTGTTGACTTGTGTTACCGGTGTATCCGGGTCTGGAAAATCAACCCTTATCAACGGCACACTATATCCCGCCATGGCGACTCATCTACACGCCAGTCGAGATCAAGCCGCTGCGCACGATCACATTGATGGGCTCGATCACTTCGACAAAGTAATCGATATCGACCAGAGTGCGATTGGACGGACACCTCGCTCAAATCCAGCGACTTATACGGGCTTATTTACCCCCATTCGAGAACTCTTTGCAGGGACGCCTGAATCTCGAGCGAGAGGTTACAAGGTGGGGCGCTTCTCTTTCAATGTTCGCGGCGGACGATGTGAGTCGTGTCAGGGCGACGGACTCATTAAAGTGGAGATGCATTTCCTTCCAGACATCTATGTTCCCTGTGATACCTGCAAAGGTAAACGGTATAACCGGGAAACGCTTGATATTCGATATAAAGATAAAACAATTCATGAAGTACTGGATATGAGCGTAGCGGATGCGTGCGTTTTTTTTGATGCCATCCCTGTCATCAAGCGGAAGCTCGATACGCTGCTGGATGTTGGCCTTGGTTATATTCGCCTTGGTCAAAGCGCCACCACACTCTCGGGGGGAGAAGCCCAACGCATAAAGCTCTCAAGAGAGCTCTCGAAGCGAGCAACGGGGCGGACGTTATACATTCTTGATGAACCCACGACTGGATTGCACTTTCATGATATCAAGCAATTATTGATTGTTTTGCATCGACTAAGAGATCAAGGCAACACAATTCTTGTGATCGAGCATAACCTTGATGTCATCAAAACAGCGGACTGGATTATTGATCTTGGCCCTGAAGGCGGGCAACGGGGAGGGGAACTCGTGGCGGCCGGGACGCCGGAGGATGTTGCCAAAGTCGGAAAATCGTATACCGGTCAGTTCCTCAAGCCAATTCTCGCCAACTCATTGGCGTCCTCGAGGCAGTAAAACAAGAACATGCGAAAACCATCAGAAACGATAGTTTTGGTCTGACCATTTTACCAGTTTCTACGTTTCCTGGAGTCTCGCTATGATAGTGTGATATCCAAAGCGTAAGCATTTTTTGACCCAAGCACCGAGTTGCTTGGGCCTGATCTTCCCTACCCTTAACCCTACCTTACAACGGACTTGATCATGGTTGATTCAACGCTCCAAGAAGATCTCGACCCGCAGGAAACGCGTGAGTGGCAAGATGCGCTGCGGGCAGTGATCGCGGAGGAAGGTGAGGATCGGGCGCATTTCATTTTAGAAACGCTGATTGATCAAGCCCGACGTAGTGGCACCTATATCCCCTATCGATCGACAACCGCCTACCTAAATACGATACCGGTTGCTCACGAGCAAAGGAGCCCGGGCGACGCTTCGTTGGAATGGAGAATCCGCTCATTTGTCAGATGGAACGCGTTGGCAATGGTAATGAGAGCCAATCGCGAGAGCAGCGAACTGGGCGGGCACATCGCAAGTTTCGCATCAGCTGCGACGCTTTATGATGTCGGGTTTAACCACTTTTGGCGAGGGGCCGAAGCCGAGCACGGCGCCGACCTTGTATTCTTTCAAGGTCATTCTGCTCCCGGGATTTATGCGCGAGCGTATCTGGAGGGGCGATTAACCGAAAAACAGCTTGAAGGCTTTCGCCAGGAGATTGAAGGTAACGGACTTTCGTCTTACCCGCACCCATGGCTGATGCCAGACTTTTGGCAGTTTCCGACCGTATCGATGGGGCTTGGCCCCATTCAGGCAATCTATCAAGCACGATTTATGCGTTATCTTCAAAATCGTGAATTCATCCCGCGATCCGATCGAAAAGTCTGGGCCTTCATGGGCGATGGCGAAATGGATGAGCCAGAATCCACCGGCGCATTAGGTTTGGCAGGTCGTGAACAACTGGATAATTTAGTTTTCGTTATCAACTGTAACCTTCAGCGACTCGATGGCCCAGTGCGCGGTAACGGTAAAATTATTCAAGAACTTGAAGGTCAATTCCGCGGCGCCGGCTGGAACGTCATCAAATTGGTCTGGGGCTCCTATTGGGATCCCCTGCTGGCGCGGGATAATAAAAACCTGCTGAAGCAAAGAATGGAAGAAGCACTCGATGGCGAATATCAAGCATTCAAAAGCAAAGATGGCGCCTTTGTGCGAGAACATTTTTTTGGCAAATATCCGGAACTCGTTGAAATGGTCGCGCATATGACCGATGCGGATATTTGGCGACTCAATCGTGGCGGACATGATCCGCATAAGGTCTTTTCCGCCTATGCGGCTGCAGCGGCACATACTGGTCAACCCACCGTGATCCTGGCAAAAACAGTCAAGGGTTATGGAATGGGCGAATCCGGAGAAGGACAAAATACCACGCACAGCCAGAAAAAAATGGCAGACGAATCACTTTTGGCTTTCCGAGACCGGTTTCGGATACCCCTGGAAGATGATGCCGTTCTTGCTTGTGAGTTCTACCATCCGGGTGACGACAGCCCCGAAATTAAATATCTGAAAGCGCGTCGGCAATCACTGGGCGGCAGCTTACCTGCGCGGCGTGATGATGCTCCGACCCATCCCACTCCCCCGCTTTCTATTTTTGAATCCCAACTTTCAGGCACGGGTGAGCGAGAGGTATCAACGACGATGGGGTTCGTTCGACTTCTGACTGCCTTAACCCGGGATAAAGCCCTTGGCCGCTACGTGGTGCCAATCGTTCCAGACGAATCAAGAACCTTTGGCATGGAAGGCATGTTTCGTCAACTTGGAATCTACGCTCCTGATGGCCAACTTTATATTCCTGAGGATGCCGATCAGTTGATGTACTACCGTGAGGATAAAAAGGGTCAGGTCCTTCAAGAGGGCATTACGGAATCAGGGGCGATGTCGTCGTGGATTTCGGCTGCAACAGCATATAGTAATCATGGCGTTCCAATGATTCCTTTTTATATTTTTTACTCAATGTTTGGTCTGCAGCGCGTTGGAGATCTTGCATGGGCTGCGGGTGACCAGCAAGCTCGGGGGTTTCTCATCGGCGGGACAGCAGGACGCACAACACTAGCGGGTGAAGGACTACAGCATCAGGATGGTCATAGTCTTTTAATGGCCGGAAGTATTCCAAATTGCGTATCTTATGACCCCGCTTTTAATTATGAACTTGCCGTCATCGTCCATGATGGCATTCGCCGGATGATGACCGAGAAAGAAAATGTGTTTTTCTATATCACGGTAATGAATGAGAATTACACACATCCTGAGTTGCCAAAAAATACTGAAAAAGGCATTCTGAAAGGTATGTATCAAGTCGCAAAAGCGCCCAAAAGCCGTAAAGCAACGCCTCGCGCTCAATTATTAGGTAGCGGTACGATTCTCAAGGAAGCCCTCGCAGCAGCCAAACTGCTGGAGTCTGATTTTGGCGTCCTAGCTGATGTTTGGAGTGTCACCAGTTACAACGAGCTCGCTCGCCAAGGTCGAGATGTCGAACGGTGGAATCGACTCCATCCGGATGATCCGTCAAAAACGTCGTTTGTATTCGACCAGCTTGTCGAAAGCGAGGGGCCGGTAATCGCGGCCAGCGATTACAACCGGGCTTATGCAGATCAAATCCGTGAGTTTGTACCCAGTCGGTATGTCGTTCTGGGCACGGACGGCTATGGTCGCAGTGGTACGCGAAAACAACTCCGAGACTTCTTCGAAGTTGATCGCAAGCACATTGCGCTCGCAGCGCTAACCGCGCTGGTCGACGAAAACGCCATTCCGAAAACGACGCTGAGTGATGCCATTCGGCGCTATGAAATTGATCCCGACAAACCAAATCCAACGCTCGTCTAATTCTCATTACAATGACTTCTACACAAGAGATTAAGGTCCCTGATATTGGTGATTTCGAGAGCGTCGATGTCATCGAAGTTCTCGTTAAACCGGGCGATCATATTTCCGCCGAAGATCCGCTGATTACATTAGAGAGCGACAAGGCGACGATGGATGTGCCTTCACCCAAGTCAGGCGTCGTCAAAGAGGTTATGATCTCAATCGGCGATAAGGTTGCGGAAGGTAGTGTCGTTGCCGTCTTAAACCCGGACTCGAGTAGCGATACAGTTCCTGAAGAATCGGGGGTCACCCTCGCGGACACCGAGAACGCATCTGAATCGAAAACTAAACCATCAGAGGTTGAACCGCCTTCCGAATCTCTGCCCACTCCAGCTGAAAAGAGCCCTCCTGCTACACAAAAAGAATCGTTTGTTAAGCCCGTCAAAGCGAGTGTTCCGGAAACGCCCACAGACACCCGACAGTCATCATTTCCGCTTCCTCACGCCAGTCCCGCTGTAAGACGATTTGCACGCGAACTCGGCGTCGATTTGTCTCAAATCAAGGGCAGTGGACCACGTGAGCGCATTCTTAAAGACGATGTCCAGAATTTTGTTAAGCATGCAATCTCAAACAACGCGGGATCGCAAACCAATCTTCCAAAGCCTCCTGACATTGACTTCGCCAAGTGGGGCGGAATTGATCTTCAGCCTCTCTCTAGGATCAAAAAAATTGCAGGAAAACACCTGCATCGGGCGTGGTCGAGCATACCGCACGTTACCCATCATGATGAAACAGATATCACAGACCTAGAGGCGTTCCGAAAAACCTTAAAAATTGAAAACGAAGGATCGGGTATTCGGATCACACTTCTCGCCTTTATCATCAAAGCAATCGTTAACGCACTCAAAGCCTTTCCATCATTCAACGCGTCACTTTCGACCAATGGCGAGAACTTAATCTTAAAAAATTATTTTAATATCGGTGTTGCCGTTGACACGGACGGCGGACTTGTTGTCCCCGTCATTAAAGAAGTTGACCAGAAAGGTGTGCTTGAGATTGCGCAATTGCTTGGGGATGTCAGCGAACGCGCCCGATTTGGAAAACTCAAACCCGATGAATTGCAAGGCGGCTGCTTCAGTATTTCAAGTCTTGGCGGCATCGGCGGCATGTCTTTTACGCCAATCGTCAACATGCCAGAGGTTGCTATTCTGGGTCTCACCAAAGCAAGGACAAAACCGGTCTGGAACGGGACTGAATTTAGTCCACGTTTGATGTTGCCTTTGGATCTTTCATACGATCATCGAGTCATCGACGGCGCAGAAGCCGCCCGTTTTACCGCGCACCTGGTCCAAGTGCTCGAAGACCCACGCCGCCTGCTGTTATAAGATCTCGCAGCGAATCGTCTCGTGAAGAACCCTCTTTACACCATTGAACTGCCTGATATCGGGGATTTTGATAGTGTTGAAATCATCGAAGTGCTTATTGCGCCAGGGGATCATATCGAAATCGAATCCCCCTTGATCACCCTTGAAAGCGATAAGGCAACGATGGATATCCCGTCGCCAGTCACCGGTCAGATTTCAGAATTATTAGTCTCTATCGGTCAAAAGGTATCTCAAGGCGATGTGGTTGCAACCGTTTCAATTCAGGTGGACCCAGCAACAGATCTCGAGACGTCTCCGCATGACCCAAGCGTACCTGTCGGTTCAGTAGATTCGCTGCCGCCACCAGACTCTAAAAAACTAGACGTGAATAAAGGCGGCACAACGCCTCGTTTCGATGTTGCCGTTCTGGGCTCAGGCCCCGGCGGGTACACGGCCGCTTTTCGCGCGTCAGATCTTGGTCTAAGCGTTGCCCTCATCGAACGTTATCCCAATCTGGGTGGGGTCTGTCTCAACGTCGGCTGCATTCCCTCGAAGGCGTTACTCCATGCCGCCCGTGTTATTGAAGAAACTCGGGAAATGGCTCCAAACGGTATCAGTTTTGGTGAGCCCGAAATAGATATCCGGAAACTTTGTGACTGGAAAAAAGGCGTAGTGACGCAGCTAACTGAAGGGCTTTCCACTCTGGCAAAAAAACGTAACGTGACTATTTTTAGCGGAACGGGTGCCTTTCGCTCCGATCATGAAATTGCAGTCACAAACGATACCCAAGAACTAGTTCTTCAGTTTGAGAAAGCCATCATCTCGACGGGGTCTGAACCGATTCGTTTACCTGGTATTCCAAGGGATCCCCGAATTCTTGACTCAACAGCGGCGCTCAGCCTGCAGTCAATTCCCGAGCGACTCCTCGTCATTGGTGGTGGCATTATCGGGCTCGAGATGGCTACAGTTTATCGGGCACTGGGAAGCGCTGTGAGTATTGTCGAGATGGCCCCACAACTCATGCCGGGAACTGATCCTGATCTTGTCCGTCCACTTGCAAAAAGACTTAAGAGCCAATGCAACGACATTTTCCTGAATACTCGAGTCAGTCAAGTTGATCCAGGCCCGGCTGAATTAGTCGCTCATTTTGAGGGTGATCGCGTGCCCACGTCAGCCGCTTTTGATGCCATTCTTGTCGCCGTGGGTAGAACGCCCAATGGCAACAATATAGGAGCGGAAAACGCAGGCCTGCACCCTGACGCACAAGGCTTTATTTCCGTTGACCATCAACAACGCACCAATCAGCCTCATATTTTTGCGATTGGTGATGTTGTGGGTCAGCCGATGCTAGCGCATAAAGCAACACATGAAGGCAAAGTGGCCGCGGAGGTTGCGGCGGGCCAGAAAAGCGCTTTTGACGCACGGATCATTCCATCTGTTGCCTATACAGATCCCGAGGTTGCATGGGTGGGACTAACCGAGAGTCAAGCGAAAGCGCGGAACATTGCTTACGAAAAAGGCATTTTTCCATGGGCGGCAAGCGGGCGCGCCCTCGCTCTGGCAAGAAGTGAAGGATTTACAAAGCTACTGTTTGACCCTCAATCAAACCGAATCCTTGGCGGAGGGATTGTGGGCACCACTGCCGGAGACTTAATAGCGGAAATTGGATTGGCAATAGAAATGAACTGCGTTGCCCAGGATATCGGGCTCACTATTCATCCTCATCCCACCCTATCGGAGACCGTGGGTCTCGCTGCTGAAACATTTGAAGGGACGATTACCGATCTATATGCGCCCAAAAAGCGTTAAATGAATCTCGATCAAGCGTAAATGCAGTCCCCCCTCAATTTCAAAGAGATGGGATCAGGGCAGCCACTCATTATTCTTCATGGTCTTTTCGGTTCAGCGAGAAACTGGCGACGAATCGGTGACACGCTTAAAAGTCACTGGCGAGTTGTCCTGCCAGACCTGCCCAATCATGGTAATTCGCCGTGGTCTGACGATATGAGCTATCCCGCTCAGGCAGAGGCCCTCAAAAACTTTATCGTACTCCGTGATCTCGCGAATCCTGTTATCGTCGGACATAGCATGGGAGGTAAAGTCGCAATGGCGCTTGCGCTGTCGGGACAATGCCTGATTAACCGACTGGTCATCGTAGATATCGCGCCGGTGAGTTATCAGCACTCCCACTTCGAACTGATTCAGGCGATGCGGACACTCCCTCTGGCCCAAATCTCGACTCGGCATGACGCCGATCAACTTCTTGCGCCAGCTATACCGACATCTGGCCTGCGGCAGTTTCTGCTTCAGAATCTCATCATCGAGAACCGGCAAGCTCGTTGGCGGATCAATCTTCCTATTATTGAACAGCAGATGACGCTTTTGACAGGGTTTCCGTTTACCGAAGAAAATTTCGATACCCCTACCCTATTCCTGCATGGAAGCAAATCAGACTACCTGTCCGCAGCAAACCTTCCAATAATTAAAAAATTTTTTCCACAAGCGGTGACTCAGAGTATTGATGATGCCAGTCATTGGCTACATGTGGAGCGGCCTGATGAAGTCGCGAAAGCAATTCAGGGGTTTTTGGAAGAATCGACTGACCCGACGATTTAGGAATATTCGCGCATCGCGCAAAAATTTTCAGTGAATTTCAGCGTGCCTGAAGGGCGCGGTATATGAGTCACTGTGAAACCATTTTTTTTAAAAATTGCTGGCAGTCTGTCGTCTTTAATTTCGCCTGTTGGCATAATTTCTGCCTCAAATACGATAAGTCTCGTGTCAGGCGCGCTCAATACTTTATCTGCGCCATTAAGAACGCGGAATTCCCATCCTTCTACGTCAATCTTTATAACGGTCGGTCGAATCTCATAGCGGCGACAAAAATCATCTAGAGAGCTCACTTTAACCCTTAATCGTCCGACGACTTCCCGATAAGGCCAATCTCCAAACCCGCTCTCTCCCGCGTCACTTCCCCGAATTAAGTCCTGATAACCCTCGCGGTCAGATAGTCCAAGCTGGGCAATTCTCCATCGAGATGGATCCCAGTTATTAATTGCAAACTGTTGTCGCATTACGTTACAGGTATCGGGATCCGGTTCGAATGCAATAACGCTTGAGACACCACAACCCAGAGCCAACGCGCTGAAATAACCGGCGTTTGCTCCGATATCAAAAAAAATATCCGATGCGCGTAATTTCGCTTCCAAAAGAGTGGTGACTTCAAGTTCATGGACACAATTGCAGAGTAGGTTACGTTGCAACCAATCTCTTTGGTCGCACGAAAACAAGAATCCTGGAATTGTTCGAACGAGGATATTTTTGCGACCGAATATTTTTTCGATCCAGCTCAAACGGCGCGCTTTGCCAATTGGAAATCCGGGGCGAAAATATAGCTTCCGAAGCAAATATCCCAAACCAAAAGAGTAGACTTTTGAATTCAACGTAAAAATTAATCAGGCTCGACGCGGCACAAATAGGCGAATTAAGCTTGCTCTAGTTCGATCAGTGTTCCGCAAAAATCCGCGGGATGCAAAAAAAGCACTGGCTTTCCATGGGCGCCTAGTCTCAGCTCTCCCGAGCCCAACACTCGCGCGCCGTTTTCAATCATTTGATCTTTTGCTTCAGAAATATCCTCAACTTCATAACAGACATGATGCATACCGCCAGAGGGATGTTTCTCTAGAAAACGAGCAACCGGAGAGTTCGCGCCTAACGGGTGCAAGAGTTCAATCCGCGTATTCGCTAAATCAACAAATACCGTCGTAACACCATGATCATCGAGTTGCAGCGGCTCGGAGACCTGCGCTCCCAGGGTATCACGATACAAAGCCGTTGCCGCTTCAAGATCTGGAACAACAATAGCAATATGATTCAATCTTCCAATCATGACATCTCTCTCTTCTCTTTTAAAAAACTCTCGAGCAGTTGCTTGGCAGCAAAACTTGGCGTGAGTTGCCGCTTGGCGACTTGATCACTCGCTTGACTTACTCGCACCAACACGTCAGGGTCTGCCATAAACTCATCAAATAAACCGTCGTGAAGTGCCTGCATGAGCGCGCTCTTCAGCTGATGTTGTCGACGCGATTCCAGTTCATTGTTAACTGTTAATACATCATGGCATCGATTAATCTCAGTCATTGCCTGATCGATACCAATGTCATGCAACGCGGATGTCGCGATAACCGGAACCGTCCAACCTGGAATTCTGGGCTGCATTAGACCCGTTCCCGCCAGGCTTTCACCAACTGCTCGCTGAGCTGCAGCGACGAGATCACCGTCGCACTTGGTAACAAAAATCAAATCGGCTAGCTCCATAACGCCGCGCTTAATACCCTGTAGCTCATCTCCCGCTGCCGGAGCCAAAAGTAAAATAAAGATGTCGGTCAGCTGCGCAACTCGCAACTCTGATTGACCCACACCAACCGTTTCCACTATCACACGATTAAAGCCGCAGGCCTCACAAAGCATGACGGCTTCCCGCGTAAAACGCCCCACACCACCTTCAATTCCTGATGATGGGGACGGTCGCACAAAAGCATGGTCACTCGACGACAAGGTTGGCATTCTGGTTTTATCTCCCAAAATGGAGCCACCGCTAAGTTGAGAACTCGGATCAACGGTCAGCACAGCGACGTCTTCGCCGCCCTCGATCAATTTACCGCCCAGGTGCTCGATTAAAGTCGACTTTCCAGCACCCGGAGGCCCCGTAATCCCAATGCGAAGCGTCTCGCTCCGAGAAACCGGAATTATTGACAGGAGCTCTCGCGCAATTTTCTGATGATCGGATCTGGCAGATTCAACAAGCGTAATCGCTTGTGACAATGCGCGACGATCCCCTCGCTCTAATGCTTTAGCGAAACTGGCGGGCGAATTCAATCCGCTACCACCTTTTCCAATCTGGCGATACATTGGTCAACCTCAAGCGCTTCTCCGACTGACGCCTCGATGCTTGCAATCTTGCCATCGCGCTGCGCCCTAATGATGTTCTCCATTTTCATCGCCTCAATGATTGCGATCTCGTCACCCGCCTTGATATCGCTACCCGCATCGACGTTAAGAGACACTAATAGCCCTGGCATCGGAGACAGTACAAGATGAGAACGATCAGGTTGCGCCTTCTCAGGCATCAAGGAAAAAAGACCTGCGCTTGAAGGTTCCAGTATCACCACCCTCATTTGACTGCCTGCGTGAAAGACCTGGTAAGCAGCGCCCGTCTTCAGAAGTTGAAGGCTACCTTCCACATCGTCCACATCAAAATCAACGCGTCGCTTGAATGGAGTGCTTTTAATCGAAACTGTTACCACAGCGCCATCCAGCGTGACACTCCAATGCCCTGACCGCTCCTCGACCTCTATCCTTAGCTGTTTATTTTTGAGGCGTAGGTATCGGATTGACCGCTCCGAGATTTCCACGCTCGACTCCAAGCGTGTCCAAATTTCATGAATAACGGCAAGTACAGCTAAAGATCGATTTTGAGCATCGTCTGATTCCGAGACACCTGAGAACCCATCAGGATATTCCTCATCAATAAAAGCCGTCGTAATCGATCCTTCGCGAAACCGTTTATTGGCGACCAGTGAAGCCAAAAAAGAAATATTACTTTCGATGCCATCAATTTCAAATCGGTCCAAAGCAAGACTCATCACATCCGCCGCTGAATCTCGATCACGCCCAAATGTCACTAACTTAGCAACCATTGGATCATAATGAAGGGACACCTCGGCCCCCTCAAAAAGCCCTGTGTCCACCCGCACCTCTTCCGATGCTTCTGGTGGCCGAAATCGCTTCACCCGTCCGGAGGAAGGCAAAAACCCGCGAAGCGGATCCTCGGCATAAATCCGGGACTCCATCGACCAACCGTTAATCTGCACGTCCTGCTGCTTAAGACTAAGCTTTTCGCCCGCTGCAATCCTTAACATCCACTCCACAAGATCGACGCCGGTAATTTTTTCGGTCACCGGATGCTCAACCTGAAGTCGGGTATTCATCTCCAAAAAATAGAAGTTTCTTTCGGCATCGACGATGAACTCAACCGTCCCTGCCGAAACATAACTAACAGCTCGCGCAAGAGCGACAGCCTGCTCACCCATCGCCTGTCGCAATGCTTCATCGACAAACAAAGATGGCGCTTCCTCTAGTACCTTTTGATGTCTCCGTTGAATAGAACACTCCCTTTCATTGAGATGGATCGTGTTTCCAAACTGATCTGCGAGAACCTGTAGTTCAATATGCCGTGGCTCACTGATAAACTTTTCGATAAATATTCGATCATCACCAAAGCTCGATTGCGCCTCGCTTGCTGCACGGGTAAACCCTTCTCGACACTCATCGGCATTGTGGGCAATACGCATCCCTTTGCCACCACCGCCAGCACTGGCTTTAAGCATCACAGGATAGCCAATCTGTTCGGCATAACCAACGGCCTCTTCAGCATCTTTGATGACCGTATTTATCCCGGGAATTGTCGGCACGCCCGAGGAGTCAGCAAGCCTTTTGGAAGCAATCTTATCGCCCATAATTTCGATTGCATTACTCGGGGGGCCGACGAAGATAACGCCTTGCGCTTCAAGCGCCGCCGCGAATAACGGGTTCTCAGACAAAAATCCATATCCGGGGTGAACCGCTTGTGCGCCTGTCGTCTTGCACGCCTCAGTGATCCTATCGATGAGGAGATAACTTTGACTTGATGGCGCAGGTCCTATGAAGACTGCCTCATCAGCCATCGAGACATGCAGTGCATCTCGATCGGCTTCCGAGAAAACCGCGACCGTTGCAATTCCCATTTTGCGCGCCGAGCGAATCACACGGCAAGCGATCTCGCCTCGATTAGCAATCAGTAATTTTTCAAACATAGCAAATATCTAAACACGAATTAAAAAATAAAATTTGGCTCGATGCCTGTTCATCCCGTTGAATCCTCTTGATTATTTTCTGCCGAATTTGCCCAGAGCGTCTGATGCATCAATTCAAGCTCCTCCGGCGTGTTTGCATTCAAAAACATCTCAGGGCGATCAGAAAAGTCAGTCACGCACCATTTCGTTTGATCAAGCCAGAGATCAATCTTTCGTTGACCCGACTCCAGAAATTGAAAGAGTCCCTCCTGCAGTCGACAATTTATCAAAATAAAGACGGGTTGAAGGCGGTTGCCGTCATGAGCAACGACGGCATCAACGGATTGCTCGGACATAGTGGCAATCATTCTCTCCACATAATCCTCGGCAAGAAAAGGAGAATCACACGGAGCAGTAACGATCCATTGGTTTTTTGCCTGTTGGAGTCCTGAGACAAAACCCGCCAAAGGGCCAACAAAACCGTCTATGCTATCTGAAATAACAGAGGCCCCTAATTTTTCGTACTGGGCTTGGTTGCGGTTAGCGCTGATGAGTGCTTCATCTACCTGAGGTGCCAGGCGCTCCAGTCCCCAAGCGGCCAACGGCCTTCCATTGAGCGGCAAAAGACCCTTATCGTTGCCACCCATGCGTCGTGCCTGCCCACCGGCAAGCAGAAGACCTGTCACTAATATTTGGGGTACATTTTCCATAACCTATTATAATTGCAAGATCGCAATTGCATCATTGCTCAACATATCGGGATTGCCCACGCACCACGCCATGTCTGAATTTCCAAAATCTCTGTCATTATTTTGTTTATGCGCCCTGATTTTTGTAACCGGGTGCAGCTCAACAGGCCAAATTACACCCAGCAAACCGGTTTGGGACCGCACAACCGAGTTAGAGATTCCGCCCGATCTAACCACACCCCAGGCGAATGCCGGTAGCGAACAGTATTCGGCTGCCGCCCTAAATGCATCCAAAGCAGAACTTGATCAGTACGAGCAGTTTGAAAGTTTTCAGCAAATGGCGGACTTTAAAGATTTCCTGGAATGGCGAGAAAAACATTCAGCGAACTTAGATTTAAGCCTCGAGGCATTTAGAAGCGCTCGGGATCAACAGATTGCCACCGCGCTATTAGAACAGGGCGTGTTAACCATTACGACTCGTGATGGCCAGCGAGTCTTACTAATTAATGACACGCTTGATAACACCTGGGATCGTCTTCGCACTGCAGCGAACAATATGGGTCTTCAAGTAATTAGTGAGCGGCCGGAGGCCGGTCAACTTAACGTTCACTACGGAACAGAGAGTCCAGCAGAAAGCAGTGGTTGGCAGACTTGGATCCCCTGGCTCAGTGACCCCATCATTTATGCTGTCACACTTGAGTTGACCCGCAGCGGGCCCGCAGTGTCAATTCAAGATACCGAAGGCGCGGCCATCAACAATGAACTTGCCAATTCGTTTGTTGACCGGTTAGGTGTCCATCTGCTCACTTTTGCCGAACAGGTTGACAGTTCTGAGACTGCTTCATCGACCCTCATGCCGGCAGCTACTTTAGAGGAAATGCCCTCAGGACACCTAACGCTTATTGTTCAGGGATCTGCGGGAGGCGTCTGGCAAGTGTTGGAAAGAAAGCTCCAGGATACCGAATTTTCGATTGCCGAACGAAGCTCCGAATCTCTGACCTTTCTAATTCGTTATGATGATCCAAAGAAACTGGCTGAAAAATCCTGGGCACAATCGCTCGCATTCTGGCGAGATGATGAAAGCGCGCCAGCTGAGAATATTTTACTGGTGCTTACGCCAACAGGCACGGAGACGAGAGTAGATGCTTTAGATTCCCAGCAGTCGCAAAGCGACATTGGGGATCAAGTACTCCGAATTCTGGAAGAAAGTTTTTTAAAGAATTAATCTTCCCCGCAATCGTGTTACTTAAAAACAACATCGCTGTCGCAAATAGCTTGAGCACGCTCATCAACCAAAAAATGAATCGAGGATCTTGACCTTAAAGATTTAAGAGTCCTATTTGCCTATTAATATGTAAGTAACTAGAACCCGGAAGGATTGCGCGTCCTTCGTGATCTATCCGCACCTGTTTAACCAATCCAAAAATTGACCCGGACTTCCCAAAAATTTTTGTGAAATCTTGAACATTTCCCGAGGCGCGAATAGACCTGCGCTTTATTGAGGCAATGAAATTTTTAATTTCCTGTTTAATGAAATCGTTCATCTGCTATTGTTCTCTTGCATCCCGGCTGGACCATTCATGCCTCGCACCCGAACACCAGTGCCGATCGACGGATCGGCCTGAATATCCAGCACCTCACCCCACAGATGCAACAAACCAAAGCCAAAAGAGATTCCGCCATGTTGATCCACGGACAGGACTGCTTTGGTCATTATGAAACCGACGCCCCGGCGGATGAGTAGCTGCCCGGTGATGCCGGGGAACGGTTGCTCGCGGCAACGCGCAAGTATCACGCCATCACGGGGTCGCCGAACCCCGCCTGAACGGCAGGAAACGCGCTTAGCGGGTTTTTGAAAATCAAGTCGAATTGGGACAACACAAGAACCGTCTCTGGAAATACACTGCCAGTACTGCAAACGAGAAGATCAACGCAGCCTATCTTTCCGGTTACTATTAGGGCTCAAATCCTCGACATCCATTAACCCTCTGGCCGACGATAGTCGGACAACGGTCCGCATTGGGCATCGGTTAGTTTGCCATCGCTATCAAGGTCTACCACCATCTGTCGAATTCGCCTCCAGCGCCCTAACGCAGCAACGTCTACATTGTAATACTCAGCTACGGCACGAACATCAACCGGCGGGCGAACTGAACGCTGCTCTTTTCCTCGGAAACGATACTGGTTTAATTTCGCCCAGGATATATATAAGACTACCAGCACGAACAAACTAGAAAAATAGATCTTGATTACTCCTAACGTCTCTTCAGTCTGCGCTCCCTGGATCAAGTGTTGGTACGTGACCTCGCCGAGTTAGTTTCGAAAAACAAACACGTCCTCTCATAATGGCAAATCAACTAGCCGACTTTATGCGTCACACAAATATTCCCGACATCTTCCGCAACGATAATAAGCTTTAGGAACGTCTTTTAAGAGGATTTAGCGGCCTCCTCAGCCTTCCAGGCCTGGTAAGCCTTAAACTCCTGCCAACGTTTCCACTCCAAGTATTCTGCATACTCAGGATCAACGTCCGCGGGATCACTCGCGGCGCTTTCACTGTTCGAGCCTCCGAAGATATCAAAACTGAAACCGCTGCCCACCTGACGACGGGCCGCACGGGCATAAGGTGAATCATCGGTTGCATTCGTGTTGGGATCCTTCTCGACGCCAGCCCCTGGAGCAACCTCGGTCGTCTTATTCAGATTACTGATTGAACTACAACCTAAAACCGCAGTCATCAAGACGAGGACGCCCAGTCGTGAAATACATCGGCCCAACGCACATTCACTCATCTTTTAACAACCCCTACCTTATTTATCTAAATTCACACATCGCCAGAGGCAGATTTTAACTATAAACAGAGCCCAGCATTACGCCTTTTCCACTCTCAACCGGGATTTGACTAAAAGATCCGTGCTAAGTTGCGTTATCTCCTAAATCGCTGACCTTTAATCAATCATCATGCTCGCTACGATCCGCTCGGGGCGGTGTCAAACCAAAAAACTCTCAAAAACCAGCTAGTTCTTGCCCGGTCAGCCTGTATTACTGTTTTCATAACATTTTTAATTGTTGTATTTAAGAGACACTTATGCTGTTTTAAATCGATCCAGGCATGCTTTTAAGGCTTTTTTTGGAGACAATAGTGTTGCTTTTGTACAAGAGCAACACTTAAACCTTTTAGGAGATAACAAGTAATGCATAAGAAACTGATTGCAGCAGCAGTTGCCGGCGCCCTAGCCGCTCCCGTTGCAGTAGCAGACGTTGCAGTATCAGGCTCCATTCGTACCGGCGTTTTATATGATGGTACCGAGTGGTCTGTTGCTGATAACTTCTCACGCCTTCGCTTCAAAGCCAGTTCCGATCTCGGTAATGGCCAGAGCGCGTTCATGAACTATGAGTTCCGTGTGAACTCTGCTCAGGGTTCCATCGTCACCGGTAACACCCAGCGTTTATCCTATGTCGGCATCAAAGGCGACTGGGGTCAACTCAGCATGGGTTCCCAGTGGAGCACCCTGTTCAACACAGTCGGTACCTTCATCGATCCTTCAAACCGTTTCGGCGGCGTGGGTTACTGGGGTAACGGCGGCGGCCAGTATCGTATGAAAGAATCTGTCTATCTTTCAACGCAGCTTGGCGGTCTGTCCGTGTCTGGCGACTTGCAGATGAATCCTGGCGGCGACGATCTTGATCGCTTCACTGTCGGCGGCCTGATGGCCATCGGTGGTCTGTCCTTGGGCGCAGCCTATCAGGACAACGGCGATAACGACTTCACCGGTATCGCAGGTGCTATTCAACTCGCAGGTGTTGGCCTTTCCGGTGGTTTCACCGACGTCAACAACGTGGGTAGCGGCTATGGCATCAACGCCAAACTGGCCGGTATCACCGTTGCTTACGAAGATTCTGACTCCTATGCTGATGGTCAGATCTGGGGCAACTATGCCATTGGTCTCGGTGGCGGCGCTAAAGCCATCATCGAAATCCTGAACGACGGCACCGATACCCAAGGTATTGGCATGCTGCGTATGGATTTCTAAGATCCGTTGTTTAACTGGACTTTCGGGTCTGGTGTGAAAAGGGCGCCTTAGGGCGCCCTTTTTTTGGGAAGCGAAACTTCTGACCCCCTCACTAACTATCTAAAGTACGTGTTAACGGGCTTAGATGCTTTTCATAATTTCGCCAGCGTTGCGTGGATCCTTTATTTAAAGGTTGTCGAACCTGATAAAGGCTTAGGGTGTCTACCCTTTGAATGGACTCTTGATGCGACAGGCAGGCATCACTCCACGGCAAATCTAGCTTTTCTAAAATTGGATGAAGCGCCTTTCTAGGGTCGCTAACCAATTCTTCATATCGCAAATCGACCAAACGACTGCCCAAGATCTTGCGCCAGTAATCCATCAGATTTTGGTAACAGCGATAGTAATGTCCCAAATCCTCAAGATCATATGCAAAATCGATCCCACCTGGAAATATCTGAAAATAACTGGAAAGGCAAGTATCCAAAGGATCCCGGACACAATGAATCAAGATTGCATTTGGGAATAACGCGGCGGCGAGACCGGTGTGCAGAAAATTCTGCGGCATCTTATCGATCACAAAAGCGTCTTTTGAATTCTGGCGCTCTAACGATTCAAGATAGTCTGACGCCATCTGTGAAATGTCTTTCTGTTCGAGCTCACTAATACAGGCGGGCCAGGGCTGGGACGCTGTCATTGAGAACGTTCGAGCAATGCGGGCAAGATCACGAAGTTCGCCGGCCGTTCCAATTTCAGGGTGGGCGCACAGTACCTGCTCCAACAACGTAGTTCCGGATCGTGGCATACCCAAAATAAAAATAGGTTTGCGGTCAGCAGAGCCAAGCGAGCACAATCGCTTGCTCTTTTCAGCTGTGAACGCGTCTTTGATTAGATCGAAATAATGCTTAACCGATCCCGCATCAAAGTTGATTTGTTCCCGATACTGCTGATTCCCTTTTCGATAAAAAGAAAATGCCCGGTCAAACTGTTTAACATCATCAAATGCCTTCCCAAGTGCGAAGTTCAGATGCATCTTTTGATCAGACGGTAGTGCCGCCTGCTTTGAAATTGAAAGCATTGCCTTGAGATCTGGATCAGACTGTGTGAACTTTTTTCCGATCGCTATATTCAGCCATGGCTTGGTAAAAAAATGAAATGACTCCGTGAGTGCTCTAAACCGGCGTTCCGAGTCTTCATGATTTCCTAACGACGCCAGAGCCTGCGCCAAATCATTTTGAACAACAGGATTATCCGGATTGAGTTTTACGAGCTGCTGGTACAGGGATACCGCTTTGTCCAAATCCCGAAGCTCATACGCAAAACTAGCCGCCTGGGCCAAGAGTTCTTCCGAGTCAGGATGATGCTGTCTCGCCTCCTCACATGAGTCCTGAGCATCTTCGATCCGATCCCACCCCCTTAATGCAAACCCAAGAGTGAGCCACAAAGAAATCTGGTCGGGGCTCGTTCGACAAGCGTCTCGCAACACGCCTTCCGCTTGTTCAAATTTCCCAGCGGCGTCATAAGTTCGCGCAAGCGCAATTGTCAATTCAACGTGGTGAGGCGCAATTTCAAGCGCATCGGTAAAGATTTTTGCGGCGCTGTCAAAATCTCCCGCCATCGCAAAGGCTTCGGCTTGACCCGAAATCACATGAAGATTAGTGCTATCGATCGCCCTTGCCTTAAGAAAGGCTTCAAGCGCGCCAGGCCCATCTTCAATCGCCAGACACAGTCTTCCCAAGTGAAGCCAGCCCTCTAGGGAATGAGGTGCGATCTCAACGCCCGCCCTACACTCCCGAACCGCTGCCGATAACTTTCCCGCACCAGCCAAAGCCTCAGATAACGCGAACTGAACACCCGACTCTAGCGGAATTTTTTTTTGAATCTTTGATAGCAGAGAAATAGCAGACTTGTAGTCTGACTTTTCCAAGGCGTTGGTTGCTTTCTGCCAATTTTTTTTAAGGTAAACCTGATCCATTCTGTTATCTTCCAAAATCACACTAGCTTAAAAATTGCCACGTTTCATTACCCCAGTTAGACCGAATACTTTAAATGGCGATCAACTAAAAATGTATATCTTTCCCGGGCTTGAGTGATCGCGTCTGAATTCAATTCCAGCACTTGAAATTCTTCGCTTAATTGATCAAAACAGACGACTGGGTGATCATCATCAATCCACGGAGGGCAGAAGATGGATCCCCCGTAGTCCGGCCCCGCACGATTGAGGCTTAACAGGAAAATCTGATTTTCCATCGCTCGGGTCACCGCAAAGTGCGGCCACGTCGCAAAGGACTCGTCTCGATAATAAGCCGCTGCGTGGATCAAAAAATCTACACCATGCTCCAAGACTAACGATCGAGCCATTTCCGGGAAACGAATGTCATAGCAAATAAGAGGCGCGACCTTCCATCCGCATAGATCGAACGTTATTAATTTATTGCCTTGCTCAAAAAAGTCCTTCTCACATGAAGCGCCATAATGACAAAGGTGCATCTTGCTGTAAATCTCTACGACTCCCTCTCTGGGGTCTACTAATATCTGACTGATAAAAAACCGACTGTCTGATTCATAAGGCATTCCAAACAAGATAGATGAATTTATTTTTTGACTGAGTTCAATAAATGCTTCTGTAGAGGCGCCGGATAGTGTCTCGGCAAAAAGCGGCAGGCTTTCAAAGGTCTCCCTGGAATAAGGAATCGTAACCAACTCAGGAAGAACAACAAGGTCCACCGGGGTCCGTTCAGATAAATATTTAGAAATCCGGTCGCATAATTCCGACACGTGTCGGTCGCGCTGCGTTAAAGAACTAAAATCAGGAACCAGCGTTTGGCAGCCCAGGATCCGCAGTGGTTTCCGATTCCCCGCCATCAAAACCTTACAATTTATCTAGAGTACAAAATAACTGCTCAAGCGCTTTAAGCAACCCAAAATGCTTTTTCAAGATCGTCGAAATCAGACGCAGGGCCCTCAAATTTATTACGACCCAACTCCAGCACATAAACATAATCAGAGATATGGAGTGCGTGGCGAATTTCCTGATCAACCAGGAGAATCGTTAAATTTTCTTTTTCAACCAACATGGTGAGCATTTCATAGACCTCTTCGGAGAGCATCTTTGACAGCCCAGCGGTCGGCTCATCCACGAGAAGCATTTTAGGTTCGGCCATCAGGGTTCGGCTAATCTCCACCATTCTCTGCTGTCCACCTGACAACTCTCCGGTAATCTGCTTTCGCTTTTCTTTGAGAACCGGAAATCGCTCGTAGTTTGCTTCGATCTTTTCGGCAATCTGTTTTTTGTCGCGCTTAAACGTCCATCCGCCAAGTTCGAGATTCTCCTCGACCGACATATCTTTAAATACACCCGGTTGCTGAGGGATATAAGCCAACCCTTTTAGAATTCGTTGGTGGGTAGGCACGTTAATAATATCTTCGCCGCCCAGTAAAACCTCGCCCCCATTCGGCCTTAAGAATCCAAAAACAGCTTTCAAGGCGGTTGATTTCCCCACTCCATTTGCCCCTAAAATGGCGGTAATCTTATTTTTACGCGCCTTGATATTGAGCGCTTGCAGAATATTGAGATCCTTATAGTAGCCTACATAAAGGTCTTTAAGATCAAGTACAACGTCATCCTGCTGGTCGTCCATTACGAGCTCCTTGTTCCCTCTGGTTGGCCCGTCCCTGACCGATCCTCATTAGTGCCGAGGTACGCTTCGATCACCACCGGATCATTTTTAACCTTATCAGGCGTATCATCGGCGATTAAATCCCCGTAGTTCAGCACCAGGAGTCGCTCACACAGCGCGAAAATAGAATCCATCTGATGACTAATAATGATCATTGCCTTGCCTTGCTCGTTCACGCGGCGAATGTAGTCGTATATAACCTCCATCAGTTTCGGATGCACGCCGGCAAAAGGCTCGTCAAGAATCACCACGTCAGGATCAAGCATCATCAAACGGCCCAGTTCAAGAAGTTTCTGTTGCCCGCCAGATAGCGCTCGAGCGTATTCGTTTCGAAGATGTCCCATGGTGAGAAAATCAAGAACCTCAAGGGCCTCTTTTTGAACCGCCCCGCCCTTATGGCTTTTGCCTAATGCGAGTGCAGGCACGTAAAGATTTTCAAGAACCGTCATTCGCCGAAAAGATCGAGTGACTTGAAATGTACGTCCGAGTCCCGACTTTGCAACCTCGAATGAAGGCAGCTGATCGATTCGTTTGCCATTCAAGTACACCGTCCCGCTGTTCGGCTTGACCGCTCCATCCAACACATTTGTCAATGTGGTCTTTCCTGCGCCGTTTGGGCCAATTAGTCCAATTAACTCTGCACCATTGATCGTAAACGACACATCTTTCAGGACATGGTTGCCCCCATACCGTTTATTTAAATTTGAAATCTTGAGTTCAGTCATGAATGACTCCCCGTCTGTGATGGAGAGTTCTTGGAGTCATCAACAGCGTCAGACGCTCTTTTTTCGACCGTTTCTGCCGCCACATGCCCTCTACGAAAATAATCGATTACGGGAGCCAGCAATCCGTTTCTTGCGAATCTCAGGGTCAACATCAGGAGGACACCAAAAAACACGAGTCGCCAAAGTGACATGTCGATCTCTACTCCGCCGATTGAAAAACTCGTTCGAAGCATTTCGAGCATAAATTCAATGAGAATTGCGCCGATCGCCGCGGCAATAAAATTCTCAACGCCCGCAATCACCGCCATCGCTACAACAAGACTCATTTGGAGAATCATCAGATTGTTGGGAGTAATAATCGTCACGTAATGTGCTTGGACTGCACCCGCTAGGGCAGCCATCATTGAAGTCACCACAAAAACCAGAATCTTATATCGAGTCGTATTAACGCCAAGCGCGGCTGCTGCATCTTGATCCTCTCGAAGCGCCCGCACAAAAAGTCCAAAGCGTGAACGAGACAACCAATAGAGTAGTGCCAAACACCCAAGCAATAAAAAGAACATCACAAAATAAGGCGGGATCTTATCCGTCTTACTAAAAACATGTCCTGCAACCGTAATCCCATTCTCGAACAGACTGGGCAGCTCTATTCCTGCCTGACCTCGCGTGACCTGAATTTCTGCACTGATTGTTGCGCGAAGTATTTCTGAAAATCCGAGCGTAAATAGCGCTAAATAAGCAGCTCGCAGTCGAAGGACCAATAATCCAATCAATAGCCCGAAGATGCCGCCGACGAGGGTACCCAAAATAATGCCAAGCCAGACGGGCATTCGAGTAATCTGAACTGATCCATCCCATGATTCCATTGCTTGCGCTAGGCAATCCTGGGTCAGGGTCGTCGACGTCACACCGATTGGATTTTTGATGACGAGATATTGGCCCGCGATTGCAAATTCTGTACAAATTCCAGTGGGTTCTGGAGATAGAAAAAGATAATGGCAAAACAGCGCAGTGGTATAGGCGCCAAGACCCATGAAAGCCATGTGGCCAAAAGAAAACTGACCTGCGTAACCCGCTAGCATTGACCAGCTTGAAGCTAAAATTGCATAAAAGAAGCCAACGATACAAATATGCATGATGTAATCGTAGTTCCCCGCCGAATAAATAAAGGGAAATGCGACAAAGAACGCAATAATCAATGCGCCAAGGACATGGGGTATCTGCTGACGGTTCAAAACTTACCGTGCGCCCCGCTCGCAAACTTTCGGCCGAAAAGACCCATGGGCCGCAATAAAAGCATAATCGTCAATATAATCATGCCATAGGCTGGAATATAACTTGACGCTTTTTGTGCATTAGGCACGCAGCCCGTCCCCGCTGCCTCTACTAACCCAACCAAAATGCCGCCCACAAATGCTCCTGGCAAAGAGCCAAGACCACCGAGCACCACGATCACGAAAGATCGCATTTCAGGAATCTGTCCGACGATCGGCAACCATGAAAAAGCCTGTACAAGGACAGCGCCCGACAACGCCGCAATCATGCAGCCGAGTGAAAACGCAAGCATATTCATACGATTAGGATTAATACCCGTAATTGCTGCTGCATCTTGGTCTTGACTAACAGCCCGCAGTCCTTTTCCGGTCCAGGTGCGATGCAAGAAAAACAGTAACCCCAAAAGCACCAGGATCGATAGAACGGCTGCAACGAAACGAGGATTTGATATTGATACTGTATCGAAAAGCTCCATGTTTCCACGACTGGTTTTAATGAGCCAGGGATCTGATGCGTCTGGCAATCGAATCCTCGGGAAATCGAAGAAGCGTCGAACCTTAACTGGGTTTGAGCCCGCAACTGCGGCTACCAGATAGGTCAGCGTAAAGGACAGCCCAAAAGTCACTAAAATCCCGTATTCAACGGGACGTTCGACTCGGCCGTCATACATCGGCGTCAGAAACAGTCTTTCGAAAATCGCGCCGAGCATAAATGTCAACACACATGCGCCGAATACGCCGATCAATGGGTGGGTTCCAGGAAACCAAACATTGACGATGTAATAGACCAGCATGCCGCCCACCATATAAAAGGCGCCATGCGCAAAACTAACAAGACCCAAGATTGAAAAGATAAGGGTCAGCCCTAGTGCCATCAGACCGTAAATGATTCCAATAATCAGTCCATTGGTGACCTGCGAGGCGACAAAAGAGCCATTCGAGACGCAATTATTGTCAGGATCCGCATTAGCGAACGCGGCCGCAACAATCCCAATAACAACTAGGGATGACAGCGTAATCATAACTCTTGTGATTTCTGGAACTCTCACCCAAAGCGGGATGAGGCCAATAGGGCCAAATGCCGCTCCAATGACAGAGCCTCCCAGCGTCGCGTTTGAAGTATCGAGATCTTTGCGGAGGAAAACCTTTCGGGTAACCACGCCCCCGATAACACCCCACGATACCACCCAGAGAATAGTCCACCAAAAAATACTTGAATACTGCATATTTATTTTGCGTCGATCTTAGAGAAACATCTAGCTACGAGAAAAAACCAGAGTGAGCGCTTGAGGCTCACTCTGGTTACGAACAACACTCGGGCAATTTATCAATCTACGTAGATAGGATCGCCAGTTTTGTAAACATCAGGATAGACAATAGTCATACCCGGTGAGGACTCACCTTCTTTTTGATACTGCACCATCGTAATTGCCGGATCGGGCCACTGGTGCCACCACTCATCGCCTTTACCGTCCGCAGCGGGATCTTTCTTGGTGCCGTAAGGAAAGTAGATGTTCCCCAGAGCGCCTTCGTGGTTGATGTTTTCGAGGGCGCTAACAATAGCATCCCCGTTTGTTGAGCCTGCTTCGTTAATGGCTTGTGCAAGCACACCAATCGAGTCATAAGCCTCTAGCGCATAACTCTCCACACCTGTCTTGCCGGTTTTTGCCTTGTAGTCAGCGGCGAATTTAATCGCACGAGCGTTATACATTGTTTCGGGGACACCGATCCTGGCCATGAATGCAAGATTGCCATCGGGGACGTTTTCCCACCACGACTTACTTTCAAGTCCCGCCTGATTCGCATGGAACATCATATCCTGAGGACCGATGCCTGCATCCGCTGCCTGCTGTGTGTAGTTGTAACCTGCTTCACCGGTCAGAAGGACAATAGTGTAATCAGGCTTTTCCGCTTTGATACGCTCGACAATTCCAGAAAAATCCTGGGTACCAATATCCACACCAAAAGTGGTGCTACTGATCCCTTTCGATCCAAGTCCTTTCTCGCACTCAGCTGCTGCTGGTATACCGTAGTCGGTATTTTCGGTAACAATTGCGACTTTTTTCACGCCCGGGGCCTGTGCGGCAAACTGCCAGATAACACCTGACGCCCAGGAGCTAAGCGGCGCAATTCGAAATATATATTTTTGCTTGTCGCCCGTAATCGTGTCGTTCCAGGTTTCAGCGAAAACGACTGGAATACCGCGATCGTTTGCGATGTCCTTACCCGCCACGCCCACAGAACTGTGGTAGCCGCCTCCAACAGCTACAACATTATCCTGAGTAATCAGTTTTTCCATCAAGGCGCGAGCCTTCTCAGGCAGGCCTTCGGTATCTGCAATTACAACTTTGACATCGCACCCCAGCACACCGCCGGCCGCGTTAATGTCGCGTTCGGCAAGCAGCATGGCATCACGCATCGCTTCACCACCGGTTACTGAGCCGGGAGCTGACAATGGCGCTAAACCGCCCAGTTTAATTGGGCAGTCAGCCGCGTTTGCCGTCGATACCACAGATAGGCCGCCAAAACAGATTGCGATGGCGCTTAAAATTTTTGGCACAGATATTCTTTGCATATTGATCTTCCTCTCTTTGTTTGGCTGGAACTTATTAGAAATTAAATTTGTCCAACTTTTTTCGACGAATTTTCTATCGCTTTAAATAACTAGCTTTTTATAATCGTCAGTCCACCTATTGTGCGGGAAGTGTCACGTTCCGGTCAAATCAATAGATAAAAAAGGGTAATTCAGCGATGGTTGGTATCGAAAGCACGAAATTGATAACTCAAGCTCCCGCTTCGACGCCCGAATTGACTGGAGTCAGGTAGACTCGTGCCATCGTTTTAACTCCCGAGGTTTTATGTCGACTCCGATCAAGCCTGATTGTGATTCTGAAGCGCTCTCAGAGCGCAGTATCCGACAATGGCTCAACGAAAATAACATTGAAGACATCGAGGCTGTGATACCTGATATGACGGGTATTGCCCGCGGAAAGCTCATTCCTGCGCACAAATACAGCGAGGAGGTTGGCCTGCGATTGCCAGAAGCAATCTTTCTTCAAACGGTAACCGGTGATTACCCAGAGGATTGGAGCGCTATTGATCCCGCTGATAAAGATATTTTTTTAAAGCCTGACATTGACACGTTTCGGCTAGTGCCCTGGACATCCGAGCCCACTGCGCTTGTCATTCATGACTGTTTTTACGCAGACGACAGTGCAGTTGGAATGTCGCCTCGCCATGTTCTCAAGAACATTTTAAATATGTACCGTGAACGGGGCTGGCAGCCAATAGTCGCACCAGAGCTCGAGTTCTATTTGATCAAACCGAATCCGGATGCAGACTATCCACTAGAGCCGCCTATCGGGCGATCGGGTCGGGCAGAGACCGGACGGCAGTCTTACTCTATTGATGCAGTGAACGAGTTTGATCCGCTTTTTGAAGATTTATATGACTACTGCGAGAGCCTGGAAATTCCGCTTGAGACTCTCATTCATGAATCTGGCGCTGCACAAATGGAAGTGAATTTGCTTCATGGTGACCCTCTTGCTATGGCGGATCATGCTTTTTTATTGAAGCGCACGGTTAGAGAAACCGCACTTCGACATAAGATCTACGCCTCTTTCATGGCAAAGCCAATGGAAAACGAACCCGGAAGTGCGATGCACGTCCATCAGAGCGTTGTATCAACTGACGATGGACACAACATTTTCAGCGGACCAGATGACACCGCGAGCCCGTTGTTCTATTGGCATATTGGCGGATTGCAACGATATCTTCCTGCAATCCTTTCATTGCTGGCACCCAACATTAATTCCTATCGACGAATCCAACGTTACAACGCCGCGCCGATCAATGTGCAGTGGGGTCTTGATAACAGGACAGTCGGGCTTCGGGTTCCTGACTCCACGCCACAGTCACGCCGCGTTGAAAATCGCGTTCCGGGCGCTGATGCGAATCCCTACCTTGCGATCGCAGCCAGCCTGGCATGTGGACTACTGGGCATGATCAATCGTATTGATCCCACGGCGCCAATTAGTGGAAGCGCCTATGAAATGCCTTATGAATTACCGAGAAGTCTCGAGCAATCCCTTGTCGCGCTTAACGAATGCCCCGAGTTGATCGAGATTCTCGGTTCACATTTTGTGCAGGCGTGGACCTCTGTAAAAGAAAAAGAGCATGAAACATTTTTACATGTCATCAGTTCATGGGAAAGAGAACACCTACTTTTAAATGTTTAGATCTTTTTTCTCATCAGTGCTAACCGACATCACGGATGTGCGAAAAAATTGGTCAAGTAACATCTGGCCCGCTGTCCTAACAGGAGAACATTAATGGCTTTAAGTACCGCGGAATATCGAGCGCTTGATAGCGCTCATTTTCTTCATCCATTCACTGATCACAAAGAACTGCACCAAAAAGGCAGTCGGATCATAGAGCGGGCTGATGGGGTTTACCTTTTTGACTCAGAGGGTAACCGGCTACTGGATGCGATGGCTGGCCTTTGGTGCGTTAATGTCGGTTATGGCCGGAAAGACCTGGCAGCGGTCGCTCAAAAACAAATGGAGCAACTTCCCTACTACAACAGCTTTTTTCAGACTGCGCATCCACCGGTTATCGAGCTTTCAAAACTTCTCTCAGAGGTAACACCCGACCATCTTAATTATGTATTCCTGACCAACTCGGGCTCTGAATCTAATGATACCGTTGTTCGAATGGTGCGCCACTATTGGACAAGCCTTGGACACCCCGAAAAGCAGACTATTATCAGTCGAAAGAACGCCTATCATGGAAGCACAGTGGCGGGCGCCAGTCTTGGAGGCATGTCTGCCATGCATGCGCAAGGCGGTCTCATTCCAGGCGTCGAACATATTAATCAACCGTACTGGTATCGAGAAGGCGGCGATCTGTCCCCCGAAGCGTTCGGTAAAAAAATCGCGCTAGAACTCGAACACAAAATTGAATCCCTTGGCGAACATCAAGTCGCCGCATTTATTGCCGAGCCGATTCAGGGTGCAGGCGGGGTTATCGTCCCGCCTGAAACCTACTGGCCGACCATCAAGGAGATCTGTGATCGTCATCAGATTCTCCTCGTGGCAGACGAAGTGATCTGCGGTTTTGGCCGAACCGGCCAGTGGTTCGGAAGCGATTACTACGATCTAAAGCCTGATTTGATGCCAATCGCGAAAGGACTCTCTTCGGGATATCTCCCGATCGGGGGAGTCATGGTGGCTGATCATGTCTCACGAGTGGTTATTGAAGAAGGTGGCGAATTTTTTCATGGCATGACCTACGCAGGTCATCCAGCCGCTTGCGCGGTTGCGTCAGCAAATATTCGAATCCTCAGGGATGAGGGCATTATCGAAAATGTTCGTGATCAAACTGCTCCCTATCTGCAAAAAAGATGGAAAGAGCTCGCTGAGCATCCTCTCGTTGGCGAAGTTCGCGGGTTAGGCTTTCTGGGCGCAATGGAATTGGTAGCAGACAAAGCATCCGGAAAACAGTTCGAACCTGGCGCGGGGGTTGGCGGCATCTGTCGAGATCTTTCGGCTCAAGCGGGTCTTGTGATGCGGGCAGTTGGCGACACAATGATCATCTCACCGCCGCTCATTATGACTCATGAGCAAATCGATGAACTGGTCACCCTTGCCCATCAAGCACTTGACCAAACGCTTGCGGCGATTAAAAAAAGCCTTTAGACAGGTGGCCTTGAAAACTCGGATAACACGCGCCTCCAGATAAAACCCAGCTTGACCTGTGGTCAGGCTGGGTGTGTACTGAATGCCTAACCCTGAACTGGTCAGCGTCCGACTACCCGCTTGAAACAGGAAAACCCATAATGGCGAAAAGTCACGTGGGACATAGAAAATGCGCATCAAGTCATGACAAACATAGAATTGTTCGATGGATAAAGCGCCTAAGAACTGAACTCTTTAGTTCGAAAATATCATACGGATAAGGACACCATCAGTTAATTCAGTCTGTAAGAAGTTGAATCTCCAATTAAGACCGCAAGATGCATTACGAACCACTCAATCACAAAAATTGGGCTCTTTGGCGTCGCCAAATCATTGCGCTCGAAACCACTGTATATGAAGCGTCAAGGCAGGATAATCCCGAAACGCTTCAAGACATTATCTGCCATCCCAAAAGCGCTAGTCTCATCGCACACGACAAATCGACTGTCGCCGGTTTTTGCCTTGGCGGGCCGATTGAATTATTTCCCCATGTTCGCGGACCTTCAGAAGACCCGACCCGTGGCCATTTTCAAACGCTTTACTCTGCAGATACCTGCGTCGCACCAATATTCCAAGGCAGAGGCATCGGTCGCGAACTGAAACTCCTCCAGAGAACCGTTGCAAAAACAAAAGGATATCGCTTTATCTCAGGTCGAAATCGCGCAGTGCTCGCCCAAAAAATGTGGAGACTCAACCAGTCCCTCGGCGCGCAACCGATACATATAATCGAAGGAGATTATCAGGATAATCTAACCCCTGACATCTGTATTTACTATGCCATCAATCTTTAAAACGAGAACCGTCGAATGACCAGACCAAAACGTATTGAAATTGTAGAAGTGGGACCTAGGGATGGTTTGCAAAATGAAGCTCAACATCTTTCACCCTCAGAGCGAATCACTCTTATCGAACAGCTTTCTGATGCGGGACTGGTACAAATTGAAGCGGGCGCATTTGTATCAACCCGCTGGGTACCTCAAATGGCAGGCAGCGATGAAATCCTAACCGCACTTAACAGTCGATCTGATTTGAGATTGCCCGTTTTGGTTCCAAACCTAACCGGCTACAACAACGCCCGCGCGGCCGGGGCGAAAGAGATTGCCGTTTTTGGCGCCGCCACCGAGACTTTCTCACAAAAGAATATCAACTGTAGCGTCGCTGCAAGTCTGGATCGATTTGCCGAAGTTTGTCAGCATGCCATCAATGATGGCATTTATATTCGAGGCTATATTTCTTGTGTCCTGGGGTGTCCCTATGAAGGTGAGGTCAACCCCGCTCAAGTCGCATCAATGGCTCGGCATTTAATCGAAATGGGCTGCTCAGAGGTCTCCCTTGGTGACACCATCGGTATTGGCACTGCTGACAATGCTCGTATCCTCGTTGAGCACTGTGCAGAACTCATTGGAATCGATCGAATCTCAGTTCACTTTCATGACACCTATGGTCAGGCGCTCGCCAATATCCTGGCCTGTATTGATTTAGGCATTAGCACTGTAGACACAGCAGTTGGAGGTTTAGGTGGCTGCCCTTATGCGAAAGGGTCTGCGGGAAACGTGGCCACCGAGGACGTGGTTTACATGCTCAACGGACTGGGTATCGACTGCGGAGTTGATCTCAATGCGCTGCTGGATATCACGAGCGATCTTTGCGCTCGACTGAATCACCCTCCCGCATCGCGGGCGGCCCGTGCGCTACTTGCACAACGAGCGTGAAGCTCGCCTAATCCGCCAGGCGACTCTCAGAGGTCGCCACGGAATCTAGGCCGCGTCGAAGATCGAGCTTGATATCATCGGGATGCTCTAAGCCCACACCAATTCGGATCAGGCTGTCCGTGATACCGGCCACCTGGCGCTGCTTTTCGGTAATTCGTGCATGAGTGGTTGATGCCGGGTGCGTGATGGTCGATTTGCTATCTCCCAGATTAGCCGTAATAGAAAGCAGCCGGGTGTGATCTATGATCTGCCAAGCATCGGACCGCGAGCCATGGATTTCAAAAGCCACAATCCCGCCGAAACCCCGTTGCTGCTTTAAAGCCAGCAGGTGCCCCGGATGGGAAGATAACCCTGGATAAAACACTCTTCGAACAGCCGGATGTCCCTGCAACCAGTCGGCCAGCTCAGCGGCATACTCGCAGTGTCCCTTCATTCGAAGGGCAAGAGTCTCAAGCCCCTTCTGAAACACCCAAGCATTAAAGGGGCTCATTGAAGGCCCCGAAGTCCTCAAGGTATTGAACAACTCATCATAGAGCGCTCGATCATTAACGACTAAAGCCCCACCCACACAGCGACCCTGACCATCCAGATACTTCGTAGCAGAGTGAACCACCACATCTGCTCCATATTCAAGAGGTTTTTGTAAAACCGGTGTACAGTAGACATTGTCCACCACAAACAACACCCCGGCTTCCTTTGCGATTTTGGATAGCGAAGCCAGATCCGCGATTTCACAGGTCGGATTGGAAGGCGTCTCCACGAAAAGAAGACGAGTCCTTGGGCTCATGGCCCGCTGCCAGGCCGATAAATCGGTGAGGGCAACAAAGTCAGTGGTCACGCCAAAGCGGCTGAGGGTTTTGGTGAATAATGACACGGTCGATCCGAAGACATTCTCTGAGACCGCCACGCGATCGCCTGCCTTTAAAACCGAGAGCGCCAAACAAAGAATCGCAGACATGCCCGATGCAGTGGCTATCGCAAAACGACCCCCTTCCATTGCCGCTAGACGGTCTTCGAATCCGCGCACCGTGGGATTGGTAAACCGAGAGTACACATTACCTTCCGTTGCGCCCGAAAACTTTGCCGCTGCATCTGCAGCATTGTCGAAAACGAAGCTCGAGGTGGCGAAAATGGGATCGCTATGCTCCGACTCGGCCGTCCGGCGCTGACCCGCGCGAATCGCAAGCGTCTCAATACTTAAAGGTTCGGTGAAATCATACATAACCTGTCTCCTTAATCCGGTCGAGCGCAGGGCACAAAAAAACCCACTGCAGTCGGGGCTGAAGCGGGGTACCGATAAGCCTCGCTTTAGCCGTATTTCTTAAGCGCCCGCAAGCTGATATTCAAATCGGCGCTAAGCGGAATCTAGCGACTTGGCAGGGTCCTGTCAAAAAAATCTCAAGAAAGCGGGCCGCGCCACGTCAGCCGATAACGATACGGTAAGAGAGCGACTCAAACAGAGTTAGCTGAAGATCAACCCCGTCAAGGAGGATAAATCCTTTATTTCAGCAGCCACCGAGGTGCCCAACCGCTCGGCTTTCTGATCGAAGCGATTCACCCAGATGACCCTGAAGCCGAAGGCATCAGCGCCGGCTGCGTCCCACGCGTTCGAGGAGTGAAAAGCGATTTCTGACGCATCGACTCCTAATGCATCAACCGCCTGCTGATACACGCGGGGGTCAGGCTTGTAAATTCGAATACCATCAACCGAAAGCACGGCATCAAAGTAAGCCTCAAGGCCCGCATGGTTTACCGCGGCCGATAGCATATCTGGAGAGCCATTGGAAAGAATGGCGCAACGGATATCTTTTGATTTCAATTCATTAAGGACCTCCGGCACTTCCAAATAGCAGGAAAGACCAAGATACGCCTGCATAAGATCAGCTCGAAGTTGTGAATCTGAAATACCGTGGGTATCCAAAGCAAAATCGAGCGCATCCCCAGTGACCTGCCAAAAGTCAACGTACCGCCCCATTAGGGTTCGCAGCCACGTGTATTCCAGTTGCTTGGTTCGCCAAAGCATAGACACGATTGACGCATTGGCCATCCGGTGAGTGTGCTGGGCTACAGCCGAGTGCACGTCGAATAGTGTGCCGTAAGCGTCAAACACACAGGCCTTAATTCCATTAAGTGCGCTCTGGTTCATCTAAGCCATTCTTTCAATTATCAAGTAATTCTTTTTTTGGAGGAATGGAGTAGGTCGCGGTCACATGCGCAACAAGTGCATCCTCGCCATCGCTATAGATCTCAACTTCGCCAACCGCAAGGCGCTTCCCGCGCTTCATGATGCGAGCTTTGGCAATCAGGTCAGATGGTCCAGGCCGGCTCAGAAAATTGATATTTAAACTAGTCGTCACAGCAAGCGGCACAATGCCGATCTCACTTAGGAGTGCCGCATAAATCCCGTAGTCGGCAAGACCCATCATAACCGGACCCGCAATCGTATCTCCCGGCCGCAAGAATTTTCGATCATATGGCGCTCGCACCGTCGCCGCGCCTTCCTCCAAAACCTCTAAAACAAAGCCATTTTCCCGAGCAAACGGTAGCTGCTGATCAACCAGCTCTAGAAGTTGAGACAGAGAAATTTTTGACACAGTAGTCCTCTCTAACAGTATTTCACTTTACTATAAGAGCCCAGCGATGTAACTTACGCTGAAATTGACATCCAATTAACGCCATGACTGACCCCTTACCCAATGACGGCTCGACATCCCTCTTTTTGAAGACGGCCTATTCACCTGGGGTGATCAATCTTACCCTGAATAATCCTTCTCAGTACAATGCGCTGTCAGAGGAAATGCTGTCGGCGATGATCTCAACAATAAACGAGATCAAGGATAATCCTGACATCAAGGTAGTAATCCTGTCTGCCAATGGAAAGGCCTTCTGCGCTGGGCATGATTTAAAACAAATGCGTGCTCGACCTGACCAAAGTTACTATGAAGACTTATTCTCTCGATGCACCGAGATGATGATGACCCTTGCATCCATGCCCCAGATTGTGGTCGCTAAAGTAGACGGGATGGCAACAGCCGCTGGCTGCCAACTCGTCGCTAATGCTGATCTTGCTATTTCCTCTAGCGCTGCCCGATTCGCGGTCTCTGGAATAAACCTCGGTCTTTTTTGCTCGACCCCAAGCGTGCCACTGAGTCGGAATGTGTCCCGCAAGCGCGCATTCGAGATGCTCACCACCGGTGAATTTATTGATGCCGAAACAGCGGTCAACTATGGCCTAATCAATCATGCTGTGCCAGCAGAAGAACTGGATGCCACTGTCGATCAACTTGTGAAAAATATTGCCTCAAAGCCATCTCAAGCGCTTCGGGCAGGAAAAGCACTTTTTTACCGGCAGTTAAACATGCCGCTTGTCGACGCTTACGCGACTGCGGGTCAAACGATGGCGAAAAACATGCTTTTCGACGACACGATTGAAGGCATCAGCGCTTTTATTGAAAAACGACAGCCAAACTGGAATTAACCCAAAAATATTATGTGTTCGTTGTCTCCAGTGAATTAAATTTCCGGTAAACGGTATTGCAATGCCTCAGCAATATGATCGTCCTGGACGCAATCAACTCCACCAAGATCGGCAATTGTCTGGGCAACTCTTAAAACAAGATGGTACCCGCGGGCCGAGATGGCGAGTGCCGCCATCGCTTTATCGAGAAACCTATCCGCACTTTTTTCCAAACTAAGTCGAGAATCAAATCGTGCCTGATGAGCTCGCGCATTGGTTGAGCCCAAGCGATCTAACTGACGAATCCGGGCATTTATCACTCGTTGCTTAACGGCCTTGGAATTCTCAATCGACCCTCTTGATTTCTTCAATTCCCTCGGGTCGATCGCGCTTAATCTCACCTGAAGACCAATGCGATCCTGCAACGGTCCCGAAATTTTTTGCCGGTAGCGCTTCGCTTCCTCGACAGTGCAACGGCAACGGCCTGATAAATCGCCCTCGTACCCGCATCGACATGGATTCATCGCGCTAATCCACTGAAACTGGCAAGGATAACGAACCGAAGCATTGACTCTTGAAATTGATATAAATCCTGACTCCAGCGGCTCTCTCAACTGATCTAAAGTCTGTCGTTGAAACTCAGGCAACTCGTCAAGAAATAGGACCCCATTGTGAGCGAGAGAGATCTCACCCGGCTGAGCGTTTCTACCGCCTCCGATAAGCGCAGCTGCTGATCCACTATGATGAGGAGCTCGAAAAGGTCTTACTTTCCAACGATCAATATCGAACCCCAAACTCGACACAGAATGAATCATTGCGGAGTCAAGCGCCTCAGTCTCACTCATCTCCGGCAATAGGCCAGGCAGGCGTTCCGCGAGCATGGTCTTGCCACATCCGGGTGGGCCGATCATCAAAAGTGAGTGTCCGCCGGCTGCTGATATCTCTAACGCTCTTCGTCCTAAGTGTTGCCCTGATATTTCAGAAAGATCAGGGCAACGTACATCGCTATGAGGGCGGGCGACCAACCCTTTGGAGGGGCGGGGATCCATCAGGGTATCGTTCCGGAGATGCGTTGCACATTCAGCGAGATGATCGCATGGCAATAATTGTGCACCCTCAGCTAAAGAGGCCTCATAAAAGTTCTGACGAGGCAACATTAGGAAATTGTTTGTCTTGCAAACCTCAAGCGCTATGGGTAGCACGCCAGGAACTGCACGCAGTTCTCCGCCCAGTCCCAACTCGCCAATATATTCACCGGGCAGATCAACCAAGGTTTTACCGAGTTGGCCGGAGGCAGCAAGAATTCCAAGTGCGATGGGCAGGTCAAATCGGCCACCTTGTTTTGGGAGATCAGCAGGGGCCAGGTTCACCGTAATGCGTCTGGTAGGGAAATCAAATCCAGAATTCAGAAGAGCGCTTCTCACCCGTTCTCGACTTTCTCTTACTGCAACTTCCGGTAAGCCAACGATACTGAATGATGGCAATCCACCTGAAAGGTGAACCTCTACCGAAACACGCGGGGTCTCAAGGCCGTACCCCGCCCTGCTCTGCAATCGTGCTAGCGACATGTTGACTACTCCTTGTCATTTTTCCCATCCTTGGGAAGTCTTGTGATGAATGAGACTGTACTTCTTATTTCTGGCCTGCTTCTAATGCCTCGATACGGGCCTGAAGCGCTTCAAGTTTCTCACGAGTGCGCATCAAAACCTTCTCTTGCACTTCAAGTTCTTCGCGGGTCACCAAATCCATCTTTCTAAGAGATGCCTCAACCATAGCGCGAACGTTACTCTTAATTTCCTTCGATAAATCATTTGGCAGCACATCATGAAGAGAATCAGTTAATTTTTTGAACGGAGATGTCATTAGTGTTCACAATTTTTAGAAACGATGTTGACTGAAGACCGAATCTTAACAGCGCATCTGTCTTCTTGTGTTTAAAGCACCATTACAGTGCGAAGCCTAAATTAAATGCCCTGCTTATGGGCATTATTTAATCGCTAAATTTAACGACCGCTCGTATAACCTGTCCAAAAATTTTTTCAAGGTTGGCACGTTTATTGCTTCTAAAACAGTGATCCAGTTATCTGGCGATTTTTATCCGTTTGATGTTCATTTTAATAAGGAGAAAAAATGAAACTTGTAAGCGCCGTCATAAAGCCATTTAGGTTAGACGATGTACGAGACGCCCTGTCGGCGATCGGAGTGAAAGGTATGACTGTCACAGAAGTGAAGGGTTTTGGGAGGCAAAAAGGTCATACCGAACTCTATCGAGGTGCTGAATATGCTGTGGACTTCCTGCCCAAGGTGAAACTCGAGATTGCAATATCAACTGATCTCGTTGATCAGGCGATCGAAGCCATCAGTAGCGCAGCAAAAACAGGAAAAATTGGAGACGGAAAAATATTTGTTTTCGATATCGACCAAGCCGTTCGAATTCGAACCGGAGAAACAAGCACAGGCGCTCTTTAACTATACCTATCAAATAAAATTTAGAACTTGGAGAAAAAAGTGGAAGAAATTCTTAACCTTAAGTACGCGCTCGATACCCTTTATTTTCTTGTGATGGGCGCATTTGTAATGTGGATGGCCGCGGGATTTTCTATGCTTGAGGCGGGACTTGTCCGCGCCAAAAATACAACGGAAATTCTCACAAAAAATGTAGCGCTTTACTCGATCGCCTGCGTCATGTACATGCTGGTGGGGTATAACTTGATGTATCCGGGAGATGCTGTCAATAGTTTTTGGCCGGGAATTACTTTCCTATTAGGCGCCGAAAATGACCCCGCGACCGTCCTAAGCGTAACCGGAGATGAATGGTATTCGGGCAGTTATTATTCCGGTCGATCTGATTTCTTTTTCCAGGTGGTCTTCGTCGCTACCGCCATGTCGATCGTCTCAGGAGCTGTAGCCGAGCGGATGAAGCTGTGGCCATTCCTTGCTTTTTGTGTTGTTCTAACGGGATTCATCTACCCTATTCAAGGTTTCTGGAAATGGGGCGGTGGCTTCCTAGATACGATGGGTTTCTCTGATTTTGCAGGCTCGGGAGTCGTGCATCTGACCGGCGCAACAGCCGCGCTTGCCGGCGTCTGGCTTGTCGGCGCCCGCAAAGGGAAATATGGAAAAAATGGAAAAATCCAGGCGTTACCAGGCGCTAACCTTCCATTAGCAACGCTAGGCACGTTTATATTGTGGTTGGGCTGGTTCGGATTCAACGGCGGGTCGGAATTAGTTATCTCAAATGTAAGTGAAGCTAATGCGGTGGCTGCCGTATTTGTAAACACCAACGCAGCCGCGGCTGGGGGTGTCGTCGCAGCATTACTCACAGCTAAAGTTGTGCTCGGTCGGGCGGATCTTACGATGGTGCTCAATGGCGCGCTTGCGGGTCTTGTCTCGATTACAGCAGAACCCTTAATGCCATCGCCGCTTACCGCCACCCTAATTGGTGCTGTCGGAGGCGTTATTGTTGTTTTCTCGGTATTGGCTCTTGACCGCATCCGTATCGACGATCCCGTTGGCGCCATTTCTGTACATGGGGTCGCTGGTATCTGGGGGTTAGTCGCGGTTCCCATCACCAACGGTGACGCTTCTCTATTGACTCAGCTAACTGGTGCCGGGATTATATTTTTATTTGTATTAGTTGCGAGTTTAATTACCTGGATGGTGATTAAAGTACTATTCGGTTTACGCGTTAGCGAGGAAGAGGAATATCGCGGTGTGGACGTATCGGAGTGCGGTCTTGAGGCCTATCCAGAGTTTACAAAAAGCTCCTAGATCCAATAAATCCCTAAGTAGCTAGGCGCAGCAGTAGCGTCCTTTTTCGAAAGGGCGCTACTCGCTAAGCAGGGGCGTGCGGTATTCGACATAGGCATCTTCCCGGAGGGATTGAGACCACTGCTCTAATGCCTCATCTGTTTTCCTTCCCCTCAATACCTGTTCTGCCTCCAGCCTGCGAAGGTTCTCTCCGATATCAATCTCTCGACGACCCATCACCTGCGCAATATGCAGCCCTGCTCCTGTTTCGAATATCAGACTAATCTCATTGAGTGCAAGCGCGTCTAACGTTTGTTCAAATTCAACGGGCAACTGCCCTGCATCGATCCAGCCAAGGCTCCCACCTAATGCGCGCGAGGAAGGGTCTTCCGACTGCAATCGCGCGACAGACCCAAAATCTTCCCCCGCGAGAATTCGATCACGAATTCTTTCTAATCGAGATCGAATCTGCTCTTTCCGCAAAAGATCAGTCTGACGAAGCAAAATATGCCTGACCTGTCGCTGCAATACCATTGAGACACCCGCCTGCTGGACGTCGATCAATTTCAGGATATGCCAGCCCCGAGGGCTTTTAAACACCTCCGAAACACCGCCAATTTCCACATTATCCAGTGCATCAATAAAAATCTGCGGCAATTGGGAACGACTGCGCAATCCCAAAAATGCATTTTGTCTCTCGCCCTCGCCAGGGAGGTAGCTTTTAATCGCGTCATCAAATGAAAGCCCGCCCATTAGACTTTGATAAATCTCATTAGCCGTCTTCTCCAGCGCTAAAAGCGTTTCTTCTGTTGCATTAGCAGGAATAGATATCAGAATTTGAACCAGTTCGAACTTGTCGTCTTGTTCGTCTATTTCATACGGATTTTGAAGCAGGTAATCATTAATCTCCTGCGAACTGATATTAATCGTCCGCCCAATCCGATTGTTGACTAATTGCCGAATCGTAAGTTGTCGACGCAAATCCATTCGGTAGTTTTCAAACCTCACGCCGTTCTCCTCAATCAGTGCCTTAAACTGAGCACCATTCAATTGATTCTGTTTTGCAATGACGGAAAGAGCGTAATTAACCTGACTGTTCGTAGTCGAAATGCCAAACCGCTGCGCCACGTCAAGCAGCAGGTTATCAACAATCATTTCTTCCAGTACTTGTGATGACAGTACAGAGTCAGGCGGTGGCGCACGCCCGCTCGCGTTAAATTCCAGTCGGGCAATAGACATCTGCTGGTCAAGGTCCGCCTGCGTAATGATCGATTCATTGACAATGACGAGCGCCTTATTGATCATCTCCTCGCCGGAAGCAAATGATGAGCAAAACAAACCTATCAAGAACACAGCTGAAAAATTTCTAATTCGGCAGTTCTGCACTACGTAACGGTTATAAAAAATTTTGCTTTTCAACTTGGAATGAAAGGTTTAATTAAGAGAGGGCGCGCCGGCTGTGAATCCACCTTCA
>Ga0233433_10000165_pt1 | contig 76574 bp, 66 predicted proteins | sample SI_122_August201_5_FD_179868 | JGI IMG/M metagenome (GOLD analysis project Ga0233433, IMG submission 179868) | Seawater microbial communities from Saanich Inlet, British Columbia, Canada - SI_122_August2016_100_MG | ecosystem: Environmental > Aquatic > Marine > Inlet | place: Canada: British...
GTCGCCTTGGGCTTGCAGGCGGCGGGGTATTATTACGGACCGGGTCGGGCGGTCGTATGGGACGGCCGCGACGAGCGCGGACGGCGCGTAGGATCTGGGCTTTATATTTATGAAATACAGGCGGGTGGCCTAAAGGCCCATCGCAAAATAGCCTTAGTGCAATAAGTGGCGAGAATTATATAAACTCGATTTTGTTCAGCACATAATACGTCTATCTTCGAGCAACCTTTATCGCAGCCGGTGTTCCGCAATGGCCGCCGGTTTAACTCTATGATTGATATGGAAAAACAGACTCATTATACTCTTTTGCAGGTCGATCAGCCGCAAGCGGTTGAAGCCTACTTGCGCGAAAGAGCTTGGCTTGACCACGGCGAGTCGGTGCAGCAGCTTAGTCCCGCCGGCGAGGGCAATATGAACCTGACACTGCGCGTGACGACCGGCTCGCGCACCTTTGTCGTTAAGCAGTCTCGGCCCTGGGTTGAGAAATATCCTTCTATTGCCGCCCCTGAAGATCGGGTGCTAATGGAGGCGAAGTTTTACCAGTCCGTTTCCCATTTTGGCGAGATCGCCGAGCGCATGCCCCGTCTACTCGGTTGCGACGAGCAAAATTTCGTCGCGCTGCTCGAAGACTTGGGGGAAACGGCGGATTTCACGGACCTCTATAACGACGGTCTTGCGTCCTTCGCCCCTTTGCATGAGTTGTGCCAATGGTTGGCTGCATTGCACGGCGCCGAATTCGATTTGGAAACGCGGCAGTGTCTCGAAAATGTCGAGATGCGAAAACTTAACCACGAACACCTCTACTGCTATCCCTTGCGCCATGACAATGGCCTCGACCTTGACGCGATCACGCCGGGTCTCGCGGCTGCGGCGGCAGAGCTTAAGGGCGACGCGGCATATTTAAGCGCTGTCGCCGAGCTCGGTGCGCGCTATCTGGAGAATGGCCCGAGTTTGTTGCACGGAGATTTCTATCCGGGCAGCTGGGTGCGTCATACCGCGGCACAGGGCAAAGCGCCGTCCGACGATGTCTGGGTGATCGATCCGGAATTCTGTTTTTTCGGCCCGGCGGAGTTCGATCTCGGCATTCTAGTCGGGCATCTGCTGCTTGCTGGCCGATCGCCGAGACTGGTCGATGAGGTCTTCGCGGATTATCGCGGCGCGGCTTCGTTTGACCGCGAACTGGCCCTGCGCTTTGCTGGAATGGAGATTATGCGGAGGTTGATCGGCGTGGCTCAGCTGCCGCTTATTGCCGATCTGGCGCAGAAAAAGGCCCTGTTGGCCACTTCGCGTGAACTGGTGTTAAGGCCGGAGTAATTTATTCGCTAAGTAAGGTGCAAAAATGAAGGTACACTGCGGGGGGGCGCGATGCGTCCTCCCATTTTTCATTTAGAGTATGATAATACGCGGACAATGGACTTGGGGGGTGCTGCTGATGGTAGGGTGGCTCGTCTATGCGAATAGCATGGAGGGGGTATTCGTCTACGACGACCTGCCTTCGATCGTTGAGAATGACGATCTACGTCGCGTTTTTGACCGCTCGCAATGGGGAACTTGGTCCTCGGTCCCGCACTCGTCGATCGACGGCCGCCCACTGGTGAGGCTGACCCTGGCGCTCAATTATACTTTGGGGGGCTTGCACGTTTGGGGGTATCACGCGGTCAATATCGCTATACATCTGCTGTGTGGATTACTGTACATGGCTTTGTTGCGGTTGCTACTAGGGGATATCTGGCTGGCTTTCGTTTGCGCATTATTGTGGCTCGTGCATCCACTGCACAGCGAATGCGTCAATTATATCGTGGTGCGGACCGAGACGTTGATGGGCCTGTGTTATCTCGCTACGCTTTATTGTGCTTTGCGGCAGGGATGGGGTTGGGCGTTGGCGGCGATCTGTTGTTGTGTGGCGGGGATGAGTGCAAAGGAGAGCATGGTGACCGCACCGCTGGCGGCGTTAATACTCGATCGCGCGTTGGCGCAAAAGACATGCCTTGAGGTGATTCGGCGGCGATGGGCATTTTATGCGGGGCTTTGTGTCTCCTGGTCCGTGTTGGCGGCCTTGCTTTGGCACGGTCCGCGCGGTGACTCGGCGGGGCTGGAGCACGTCGGCGTCTGGGATTATCTACTCAATCAGTGTTGGGTGCTCGCAGATTATGGCTACAAGGTCTTCTGGCCGTATCCGCTAGCGCTCGACTATGGTTATGCCCGGCCCCTGTCGTTGCTCGTAGTTGCACCGGAGGCGTTGGTTTTGTTGGTGGTGGGTGCGTTGACACTGTGGGGCCTATGGCGGAATAGGCTGGCGGGCACGGCGATGGCTTTGGTTTTTTTGACCTTGGCACCGACGTCTAGTTTGCTGCCGATTGCGACTGAAGTTGGGGCCGAAAGGCGGATGTATCTGGCCTTGGCCGCTTTGTTGCCGTTGCTCGTTACAGGGCTGTTGTTTTTGTTGCAGCGAGTATTGGGGGCGGTGCAGGTGCGATGGGTCGGGATGGCGTTGGCGTCTATCGCGGTGTTGGTTTTTGCAGGGATAACTGCGCGGCGAAATCTCGATTATCGCAGCGAGAAGACCTTGTGGCAAAGTGCGGTGCAGGCGGTGCCGGATAACGCGCGCGCGCATAATAATCTGGCGTTGGCCCTACAGGCGGAGGGCAACCTCGAACAAGCGGTGTTGAGCTATCGCCGCGCGCTCGAATCGGATCCGAATCTGAGTCAGGCGTACAATAATCTCGGCGGTTCGCTATATCGGTTGCGGCGGCTACCCGAGGCGATCGCCGTGCTGCGTCAGGCGTTAGTGGGGCGGCCGCATTTTCTCGAAGCCCGATATAACCTGGGGCAGGCCTTGCTCGCTGCGGGGCAATACGAGCAGGCCGTAGTGCATCTGCGAAAAGTCCTCGTGGTGGAACCAGATATGTTCGCGGCTCGATTCAAGGCCGGTGAGGCGCTATTGGGGTTGGGGCGGGTGGATGAGGCGCTGGCGAATTTTGTCAGGGCGGCGCAACTGCGCCCTGGCGATGTCGAGACTCGGCTCTATCTGGGGCGCGCATATGAGCAGTTAGGGCGGGCTTCGGCGGCGGCGGGTACCTATCGGCGGGTACTGGAGTTGCAACCGAGTAATGCCGTCGCGTTAGAGCGGATTACCGCGATCGGGGCTGCCGTGGAGTAGTGCCGGTTATTTCGAATCGCCGCCCAGTTCCTTGTATAGCCAGAGCAAGGAGGAGGTTGGAGCGGCGATAAATTGGAAGCCAAAACGGCTGCGCCCGTTATCGAGTCGTTGCATCCACACCATATGAGCGCGATGCTGATGTAAATCCCCGTCGACCTCAAATTCCATGTCGAAGGGGATATCGTCTTCGAGTTCAAAACCAATCCCGCTGTCGGATAGGTCAAGCCCTTTCGCCTCAACCAAACCAAAATCACCGATAAGCTGAATTGCAGTTTTTATCTCGTTGCGGGTCGAGCGCGGGTGCGAATCCGTTGTTTCCGTTGTTTCCGTTGTTTCCGTTGTTTCCGTTGTTTCATCGGACGGTTCGCCTGTGAGTTCGGCCAGGCGATTTTTCAATTCGGCCAGTTCTTCAATGAGTTGTGCTTTGGTTTTTTTGCTGTCCTGCATGGCAATTCCCCGATGGCCCCTAGACAATTCGGGGCATTGTAGTATTCACGCGATTCCATTTAATTGTATAATACTGCGAAAATTATAAGAAAACAACCACCTGTACACCCTTTACTTCAGCGCCGATCCGGCGCTGCGCTGTTGAAATATAATCTGGGCCTGAGCTAAGGTCCGGTCGGCGGTTTCGAGGTCGAAGGGTTTTGCAGGTGCAGGTCAAAAAAGTCGAGGTTGCCAGCGTTTTCTTCGATATTCCAACCGGTGGTGAGCAGGAGGACGCTGGCGGGTAGCCGCCGTGCGCTGGTGCTGGGTGAGGGCGATGGTCTTGCCCAATTCGTTTTTGCAGATCTGGGGGGTGGCTTCAATGCCGCTGATGGCACCGGCGAGTTGGATGTCCATCAGTACTAAATCCGGGCGGAGCGCGGCGACCTGCTCGAGGGCCTCTTCCCCGGAGTGGGCGAACTCCGGCAGGGGGTTTCTTGCAGGTTGAGGGCGATGAAGGCTTCGTCCTCAATAATTAAAATGCGTTACTTGCCCATTGTAGATCCGCGGCGAAATTTTCTCGAAATTAGCGTAGTTTTGTGGTGGAGGAAAACGTCTGAGGCTATTGAGTCCCACGCTTGCGAGTCACTGGCACTCTGTATAATTTGTAGCGCTAACAATAAAGCATTGTTGATTTTTATCACTGTAAGTATGCAATAGATCATAACGTAATATTTAGTGTATTGATTCTAAGATATTGGAAATAATTTATATATGATAAGAAAAATTCCTGGTGTCATTCCCTTGGAACCTTATTGTCGCGAAATGGTGTGGGGGGGGCGTCGGCTCGCCGAACTCTACGATAAAAAATTGCCGGCTGATGTGTCGATCGGCGAGACCTTCGAACTCTCGGCCTATGAGGGGCGGGAGAGTCGGGCGGCGGTTGGCCCCTTGGCTGGTTGCTCGCTGCAAGATCTGGTGGCGGAATATCGCGCGGACCTAGTCGGGGCCGAGGTGTGGTCGCGCTACGGCGGGCGCTTTCCCCTGTTGATCAAGTTGCTCGACGCACAGCAGGATCTCTCAATACAAGTGCATCCCGATGATGCCTACGCGCAGCTTAAGGGCTTGCAGGACGCGGGCAAGATGGAGGCCTGGTACGTACTGCATTCGGACGGTGGGCGGGTGGCCTATGGACTTGAGGACGGAGTCGGGCGTGAGGATTTTGCCGCTGCCGTCACAAATGATCGCGTAGCCGAAGTCATTCGTTTTTATACGGTGCAACGCGGCGACCTAGTCTTCTCGCCGCCGGGCACGGTGCACGCCTTGTGCGAAGGAGTGGTGATCTACGAGGTGCAGCAGTCGAGTGACTTGACCTTCCGGATCTACGACTACGATCGACCGGGGCTCGACGGCAAACCGCGTGAGTTGCATATCGAACAGGCGCTCGAGGTGATTGATTTCTCCCAGCAACTGCCAGGCCCCGTGCCTTGCCCGGATCTGCGAGGGCAGGTCTTGGTGGAGTCGGAGCATTTTGTATTGCACGGCTGCGGTCTGGAAAGTGGTTCGGCGGAGCATGCCGCCGAAGGGTCGTTTATAGCGTTGACGCTCGTCGGTGGCCGGGCCGTAGTGCGGGACGGGGAAGGTGAATACGCGTTGGGTACGGGCGCGACGGCGTTAGTGCCTGCGGGGGGCGTTTGTGAGATCGCGCCGCTCGGGGATGAAAAACTAGAATATCTGGTCGCTGCAGTACCCACCTGAAAAGAGGAATTTTTCGATGAAATTTGTTATTCGTGCCGGGGGTATTGGCACCCGGCTCTGGCCCTATAGTCGCCAGAGTAAACCTAAGCAGTTCCACGCCATGGCCGGCGAGCAGACGATGCTGCAGGAGGCGGTTAGCCGCATAGAGCCGATCGCGGCGCCGGGGGATATTTTGGTTTCGACCGGAGTGCAGATGACGGGGTTGGTCGGCGAGCAGTTGCCGGCGTTGCCCGCTGAGCAGTTGATCGTTGAACCGGCGTTGCGCAATACGGGGCCGGCTGTCGGGTTGGAGTGCGCGCTATTGGAGGCGCGTTATCCGGGGTGTGTTGTCGCGAGTCTGGGGTCGGATCACTATATCGGCCGGGGCGAGGAATTCTGTCGGTTGCTGCAAGTCGCCGATGAGGCGTTAAAAGCCCATCCCGACTATCTGTTTACCCTGGGTGTGGTGCCGACGAGGGGGGAGACCGGCTATGGCTATATTCGCCGGGGCGAAGTCCTTGAAGAAGTCGCGGGACAACCGGTTTACAAGGTCGAGGCCTTCACCGAAAAACCCGACGTGGCCACGGCGGCCGAATATGTGGAAAACGGTCAATACCTGTGGAATAGCAATATGTTTGTCTGGAAGGCGGCCACGGTGTTAGAACTCTTTGCCCGTTTTGAGCCTGAAATGCACGAGGCATTGATGCGGATTCAGGCGGCGGTGGGCACGGCGGAGGAAGCGGCGGTGATCGCCCGTGAGTATCCAGCGCTAAAGGCTGTTGCCGTTGACAATGCGATTATCGAGCGTGCCGAGAAGGTGGCGACGATCGAGGCGGATATCGACTGGGGTGATATCGGCTCTTGGGCGGCGTTGACGGATGTCTTGCCAGTAGACGATATGGGCAATTTGCTGTCGGGCGAAGTGGTGACAGTGGATGTCGCGAATTCGACGGTCTACGGGCGGGCGGGCAAGGTGGTGGCGTTGATCGGGGTAGAGGATCTGGTGGTGGTCGATACGGAGGACGCGCTCTTGATCTGCAAGAAGGATGAGGCGCAGCGGGTCAAGGAGGTGTTGGAGCGTTTGCGGGGCGAAGACGAATATGGGAAGTATAGCTGAAGCTCAATCGACGTCGAGAATATAGCGGGCCAATGGCGAGAGGCGTTCGGCGGTTTCGGGGCGCAAATACTCGCGTTGGTTGGTTTGCTGGTCGAACTCGCGGGCGATAAAGGCGCAATGCAGCGTGCGACGGAACCGGCCCGAATGGTTAATGTAGGAACTGTGCCAGATACTGCCGTTGAAGACGGCGACCGAACCGGCCGAACCCTGGAGGTGGACTTGCTCGGGGTGGTCGGCCATGCGATCCTCGATATAGTCGTTGATATTGCCGAGCTTGCGGTGGCTACCGGGGATGATGCGGGTGGCACCGTTTTCTGTGGTGAAATCGTCGAGCATCCACATCGAGTTGACGACGCGGAAAGGCCCCTCGGCAGTTTCGGGTTGGCCGCCGTCGGCGTGTAGGCTTTGTAAGCCGTCGTTGACCAACGGGTCATGCCCGTTGAGCGAATGCAGTTTGAATGGTCGCTGAAAGATGTGAAGCGCCGCCGTCAACAGCGCCGGCTGCACATATACCGCGTCGAAGGCCTCGCCCTTGTTGACCAAATCGGCGAGCCGGCGCACGCCCTTCATCTGCGCGACCTCGACGCCGGCTTCTTCGCCTTCTTCTTCGACAAGTTCTTCAAAGGTCTGGCGCAATTGCTCTAGCCATTTTGGCCCGATGACATTTTCGATAACGGCAAAGCCGTTTTGATCAAGTTCGCGGTACAGTGCCGGCTTTAATGGTTCGGGTGTGAAACCTCGTTGCAATAGCTGTGCGTCCATAGAGATTCGGGCTCCTCGGTCGGGGCGGGTAGAAGGTGTTAACTAAGGGGAAAATATGAGCGAAAGAAAATCGGGACAAGGCATGGAGCAGATGTGGGGCGAGCAAATAGTCAAGCTCCGGCCCGAGGACGCCGTTCGCGGCCAACTCTTTAACGACGGCAACTACGCGATGTTTATCCACTGGGGCCCCTATTCGAACCTGGCCAACGAAGTGGACGGCAAAACTTATTACGGCATCGGCGAATGGATCATGCACCCACGCATGGCCGGGATTCCCGTCGACGACTATAAACAACGTGCGGCTTCGTTCAATCCCGTACGGTTTGATGCCGAAGAAATAGCCCAACTGGCCAAAGATGCGGGTATGAAATACATCGTGATCACCAGCAAGCACCACGACGGATTCGCCATGTATCGCTCTGAGGCCGACGATTTCAATATTGTCGACGCGACGCCTTTTGACCGCGACCCGATGCGAGAGTTGGCCGCGGCGTGCAAAAAAGTCGGCATCGGTTTCGGCTTTTATTATTCGCACAACCAGGATTGGACTTTCCCCGGTGGCGGTGGCGGGCCCGAGACCGACGCGGCGGGGCAAGCTGCGGATTTTGACGACTACTTCAAAAAGAAGTGTCTGCCGCAGGTCGAGGAGATCACTACCCAATACGGGGCCATTGAAATCGTATGGTTTGACACGCCTGGCAAGATGCCGAAAGAATATGTCGAGCAATTGGTCGCCGTGATCCGCAAAAATCAGCCCAACGCGCTGGTCTCGGGGCGGGCGGGGCACGATCTGGGCGACTATCAGACACTCGGAGATATGGACGTGCCAATGCGCAATGTGCACGGGATGTGGGAAAGCGTCGACACGAGCAATGATTCGTGGGCTTATGCCTGGTATGACGAGTATTGGAAATCGCCGCAAGAGATTCTGCGGCGACTCATCGCCTGTGTCGGGCGCGGCGGTACCTATATGCTAAACCTAGGGGTCCGCGGCGATGGTTCGGTGCCCTTGCGGGCGGCGCGTGCCTTGCGGGCGGCCGGCGCTTGGATCAGTCGCTATCCGCAAGTGGTCTATGCGGCGGACGCCTCGCCCTGGCAACACGCCCTGCCTTGGGGAGATGTCACGTGCAAGGGGAATACGCTCTATCTGTCGGTGCTGCAATGGCCCGCTTCGAGTACGCTTTATCTGCCTGGCTTCAAAGGCGATATTGTCGCGACGCGATTGCTCCGTGGCCAGGAGGGCGAGAGTGTCAGCTGGAAAAAAGAGCGGAGTTGGATTCGTTTCGAATTGCCGCCACAGGCGCCGGAAACATTGGTCTCGATCATCGAAGTCGAGCTTTCTAGTGTACCGCAAGCCGACCCGACTTGGGGGCTGGATCCGGAGTTTCGCACCGAGATACAGGCCGAATTTGCAGTGGTGAACGATGCGACAAAAGATTCTGTGCGGTGGATGGAGAAGTTCGGCGAATGGAAACACGTGACCAGGGTGCACGAATGGCAAGCGCAGGGCGAGGCCGTGTGGGAGGTCGACGTGCTGGTTCCCGGGGATTATCAGGTCGATCTGACCTATGCCGGTGAGGGGCGGTTGGTTTGGGGCGTGGGGATTAAAGGCGGCGAGCACATTCAGAACGAACAAAATTCATCGCACAACTACCAGACTTTCCCAATCGGTCTGATCGAATTTTCCTCTCCTGGGCGTTATGAGGTGGGCGTCCGCTGCATGGATGGGAATCTCGAGATGGGCAGCCTGCAATCGATTCACTTCACTCGAGCCCAGTGGTAGGGGGAATGATGCCTAATGTTGTTGTTATTGTAAGTGATCATCTGTCGACGCGCGCGGTCGGTGCCTATGGCGAGAGCGACTGGGCCGATACGCCCAATATCGACCGCCTCGCCGGGCGTGGAGCAGTCTTCGAGAATATGTACACCAGTTATCCGTTGTGTGGACCGTCGCGTGCTGCTTTTTGGACGGGGCGTTACCCGCACGATACCGGCGTGCTCTGCAATGGCTTAAAAGTGCAGGGGCCGGATATTTTGCCGAACGAGTCGGTGCCGGAAGATATGCCGACGATTGGCGAGAGTTTTAAGAACGCGGGCTACCATACCATCCATTTCGGCAAGTGCCACGACTCGGGTGGTTTACGCGGGTTTGAAATTGTAGCGGACGGCACGCGAGAATCGGAACATGTGCCGGTGGGATATCCGGAGAACAATGACACCTGGAAAGACAACTGGGCGATGGACCGCTTTGCCGAATGGGCCGAGGGCGGTTTCCCCGATCCGTTTTGTGCGGTTGTAGATTTGCAGAATCCGCACAATATCTGTGGTTGGATCGGTGAGCACAGCAGCCTGGACGGGCCGGTTGCGCATGCCATTTCGCCGGAGAACCTGCCAGAGCTTCCGAGCAATAATAAAGTAACCGATTGGGATAGTCTGCCGCTGCCGATCCGCTATCTCTGTTGCAGCCACAATCGAGCCGGTCAGACCTCGCATTATACCGACGAGGACTGGCGCTATTATATCGATGCTTTCCGGCACTATGCGAAGATGGCGGATGAGCACGTCGGAACAATATTGCGACTGTTGGAAGAAGGCGGCGTGCTGGACGATACGCTGGTCGTGCTGATGGCCGACCACGGCGACGCAATGGGCTCGCATCAGATGGCGACCAAACAGGTTTCGTTTTACGAAGAGACGGTGCGCGTACCCTTTGTTGTTGCCGGGCCGGGTGTGCCGAATGGCGGGCAGCGGGTTGCGACGTTGACCTCGTTATTGGATCTGTTTCCGGGCTTGTGCGAATACGCCGGAATCGAAGTTCCGGATGGTTTGTCCGGCGTGAGTTTCGCGCCGCTGCTCAAAAAGGAAGAAGTGCAACGGGAATTTGTCGCTGCCGAGTGGTATTCGGAGTGGGGGTGTACGGTAAGCCCTGGTCGCATGATCCGCAGTGCGCGTTTCAAGTATACGTGCTATCTCGAAGGCAGCGGTGGGGCCGCCGATCCGACCGGGGGGGAAGAGCTGTACGATCTGGAGACGGATCGCGGCGAGATGGTCAATTTGGCCGCCGACCCTGCGTATCGCGCGGTGCTGTTGGAGCACCGGGAGATGCTCAAACAGCATATTCGCGAGCAGGAGGATCCGTTTTATACGCAGAAAGTAGTGGTGGACAAAAGGTGGCGTTCACACGCGCTGGGCTATCAACACCACTCGGGGCCGACGGCGCCAATGGCAGCTCGCCCATAAGATGGTTGGCGGGCTATTATATGGCAGTGTGTAGTCGATGGCCGCCGGTGGTTGTAGCGGCTCTTGTGGAGCGGGTCAGCCGTCGCAGTTGAGCCGTTTGTTGATCAATAGAATCGGATAACACAGTCGAGGGGGTGAGCTTGCGTCGCGAGATCGATTTATGGGTCGACGACGGCGATATTATCCTCGTCCTGCAACACCTTGATATTGCGGGGGCTATTTTTTAGTTCGATATCGCTGATATCCACCACTATCGCGTCGGACTAGGCCTCTTTGATATTGTTAATGATCTTGCTCGGGGTGCGTCGTTGTGTGCGGACCAGCACGGGCTTCATTGGCCTTCCCGTACCAACTCGCAGATCGCAGTGACGCCCCGGCGAATATGCTCGTCGGAAGCGGCGATGGAGATGCGGATGTGGTCCTCGCACATTTTGCCGAAGGTTTTGCCGGGGGCGACCGCGACGCGCTTTTCGTTTAATAGTTTCATCGCGAAGTCGTGCGAATCCATGCCGGAGGCGGATATATCGATCATCAGGTAGATCGCGCCGCCGGGGGTATAGCGGTAGAGATCGTATGCGCGTAGGACCTCTACTGCTATATCGCGGCGGCGGTGGTAGGCCTCGCGCATTGCTGCGACGGGTTCCTGCGGTCCGTCGAGCGCCTCAGCCGAGGCCAGTTGTGAAAAGCCGGTGCCGCAGGAAACGAAGGGCTCCTGCAATTTAGCGGCTAGTTCGATATAGTCGGGGTTGGCGCGGGTGAAGCCGACGCGGTAGCCGGTCATCGCGTAGCTTTTGGACATGCCCGAGACGATCAGCGTGCGGCCATCCTCATCGTGCGGTAGTGCGCTGTGGTGTTTTTCGTCGAAGACGATATCGCCGTAGATCTCATCGGAAAGTACCCACAGGTCGTGGCGCTGGGCAAATTGCATCAAATCGCGCATCAGTGCTTCGTCGTAGACCTGGCCGGTGGGGTTGGAAGGCGTGCAGAGCAGGATGAGCTTGGTTTTGGCGCTGACCAAGCGTTCTATCTCGTCGAGGTCGGGCAGGAAGTGGTTTTCCGCGCGCAGATTGTAAAAGACGGATTTACCGTGCACGATGGAGACGGCCATGTGGTAGTTGGGCCAGCCCGGATCGGGCAGTAAGACCTCGTCGCCGGGTTCGAGTAGGGCTAGGAACGAAGTCGCTACGCTCATAACCGCGCCGGGGGTGACGAGGATATTATTGGCGCCGGTGGCGATGCCGGTGTTGCGCTCGAAATAACGGGCCGCCGCCTCGCGCAGCGGATCGACCCCGGCGTTGGGCACGTATTTGGTGTTACCGGCGTTCGCGTAACGGCAAGTGGCTTCGACGATATGCGATGGCGTGTCGAAATCGGGTTGGCCGACTTCCAAATGGATCACCTCACCCGTCTTTTCGACGGCCCAGGCTAGGTCCATGATCTCGCGGATGCCCGAGCGGGGAATTTGTGCGGGTATACTGGCAAATGCTTTCATCGTAAGTGTATACCCGGACCGGTCGAGCCGATCATTTGTACGGTGTTGTAGATTGAGGCGGGCGTCGACGCACCCGTGACCCCGGTGATGCTCTCGTTGCGCGCGACGGAAAGATTAATCCCCGGCCCCTTGGCGTAGATTTCGACGATGGCATCACTCCATTCGGGACTGACCTGTAATAGTGAGTGCGTGCGGTCGAAGCCGATGCCGGCGTAGGCGATGGCTGCGTGGGTATTGACATTGCGCGGAAAAAGCGGGCAGATGCCTCTGGTCGGGCCGTCGTACAGCGTCGTCTCTTCTTTGATATCGTTGGGGTCGATGCCGGCGGCGGCGCAGTCGACATTGTGCGGCGATTTCTTCATGACGATGTCGACTGATTCCCACACGTCACGATTTTCCAATAGCGCGTCCATTCCTACCACGCCGCCGTGGGGGACGAAGGCGCGGGTCCCGGCGCGACGGGTGGTCTCTTGAATGCTCGCCTCCAATTCGGCATCGGCTAGGGCGGTGACCGAGATAAACATATAATTGGTCTTTTCCAGGATCGTCGTGCCCCATTTGCGCGTTACATCCGGGTGGGCCATTTCGACGACTAGATCGGGTTGCCGCGACTCGAATTCGCCGAGATCGTCCAGGACGATGTCAGTGGACAGGTCTTGTACGGCGGTGGCGAATTGGTCGTGTACAAAGACGACCTCCATGCCATTGTCTTCGTTGTTGTCGATCATCTTATGTACCGCCTGACCAATTTGGCCGTAACCGATTAGGCCGATGCGCGTCTGTGCCTGGCTCATGACATATCTCCTGAAAGCGGGGTAAGGGCTTGTAATCAGCGTGGAAATATATGGATTAGCGGTGAAAAGAGCGAACGGCGGCGTGTTTGCTTAGGGATAGATCTTTTTCTTACTGTATAAAGTGGCCGCATCGTCGTGTATACTCTTGTTATACTAGATCTTGTGGGATGAAATTCGGGCAGCTACCAATGTCGCGGATAAAACATAAAGAATTCACCAACTTATCCGATATTAAGGAGGCGGGAGGTAAAGGTAGTGACCCTAAGAAAAAAGAATAGCGGCGGCCCACTCGTATATTTGCTCGGTTTCACTGGAGTGCTCTGTATGGGCATTGCGGTTGCGGGTTTACTGGGTGTGTTTGCGCCATCGGGTAAAGCGCCGGTAGCCAAGGTAGAAGCCGTCGACGAGCCGGTCGTAGTTGAGACTATACCGATAGTAGAGTCGGTTGCGGCCGAGCAGAAGGCGGTTGCAAACACGTCGTCTGCTGATAAGGTGGTCGATACGTATTATCCCCTCGAAGTTGGGCGCTATTGGGTTTATGTAAGCGAAGACGCCGAACGCGGCACGCGCACCGAGGTAGAGCGCCGCATCGTGCGTCGGGAAAGTCGGGCGGACCAGGAGCTATTTTATTTTTCCGACGGCACGGTCGCCTTCCGCGAAGACGATAAGATTTTTGAGATGGGCCCCGAAGGCGGGGTTAATGTAATCCCCACCGGCGCGGAGCCCTATGTATACCGCAGCGAGGGCTTGCATATCGAAAAACAGATCGGCAACCTCGACACGGTAATGATCCTCGGGCAGCAGCGCTATTCGCACTGCGTCCAGGTAGTCACCCGCTTTCGACCGGTCGACCAGCCCGAGCAGGAAATGCGCGCTTACGCTTCGTATTATGCGCGCGGGATCGGTCTGGTCGGCAGGGAATTATGGCCGCCGTCACCGGGCAGTGCACCGACGCAAACACTCAGGGACTACGGTCCACGTAAAATGTAAAATCCACGGAAGGAAAAGGAGCAGTCTCCCCATGCTCTACAAATACTGTATTTATATCGCCCTAGTGGCGATCATGTTCTCCGGCGCGCACGCCGAGAGGGTCCTGACGCGCGTTATTGACGTCGAGCAATCTGGCGCGCACGAGGTTGTGCTCGATGCAGGTCGTCTAGACGGTTTGCGCGAAGGCGCCCGAGTTACTCTGCTACGCGAAGGCGAGGCTATTGTACACCCGCTCACCGGTGAGATTCTGGGCATCCCCCAGGAACCAGTGGGGTTGGCCGAGGTGAAGGGCCTGCAGGACCGGCGCGCCCGGGCAATAATGGTTAAGTCGTATTCGATGCCGCAGGTAGGTGACTTAGCTGAATACGGCAAGGTCCCGATGGAGGCGGCCGCTACCCAGCCGGCACCGGCTGAAGTGGCCAAGGTCATCAAGCGGGTCAAGACCCTTGAAGCCGGCATGCAGCAATACAAAAAATCCCAGAAATCGCTTGCGGCCTATCCGGTCTTCGCGCAACAGGTCTGGGACGAGATGGGCACTATTAAGTCCTATCTCGTTGCCCTCGACGAAAGGCTGATCGAGTTAGAGACCCAGCAGCACGAGGACCGCAATCGCCTGACGGCGATGATCGGCGGCGAGTCGCAGGGGCAGAGGACGGGCAAGGAGCTGACGATCCGCTATAGCGAGGACACCGACCTCAAGCTGCGCGTGGCCGGCAAGACCCTGATGATCAGCGTCGAACCGGATTCGATCCGTCTCAAAGAAGCGGGCATGGGCGAGACGCAAGAGATGTCGTTCGCGGAAGATGATTTGTATCTCGACGGCGAAGAGGTCGCCGAGGAGGGAGAGGAGGGCTGGGATATATCGCTCGACGGGATGATGGCCGAGTCGCCTTATATCTTCGCCGGCAGCTTGCTCTTTATCGCGATTATCGCCGGTGGTTTGCTGGTCGTTATCAAGCGCCGTTACGATTCCGTGATGGGCGGGTTGGACGAATACGACCAGGATTTCCTCGCGGATGATGACGAAGATGTCGAGGACTTTGAAGACGAGTACGGGAAAAAATGAAAAAGCTAATAATACTTATGGCGATGATCCCGCTGTTTATGGCGGGTGCGGCGCGAGCCGAGGAACAGATGGCCTATGTCATCAAAGTGACTCCGACGCTGGCGTATCTGGATGTAGGTGAGGCGGTCGGTGCGATGGTCGGCGCGAATTATACCATCCTACGCGAAGATGGCGATGACTGGGTGATGGTCGGCAAGGTGCAGCTGGTGCGCGTTGACGACCATTTCAGCATCGGCGAGATCGTCGAGATAGCCGAGGGCGAGACCATTGAAGTCCTGTATCGGGCGGTGGCCCGCTGGGAATGGGAGGGGATGGGGTCAATGTCGGAGCAGGGAGTTGCCCGTTCCCGGTCGATGGTCGGTCGCCGTTCGTTCCACTTGCTGGCCGGAGCCGATTGGGGCGGTAACGCGCAATTGTCCTATGACCCGTTCACCACGATCTTGACGGATACCAAGTCGGGTACTGCCTGGAGCCTGGGGTTAAGGCTGGGGCAGGCGGTAGCCGAGCGATGGCGGCTCAACCTGACTTATCGCATAGGCAAGGGTGAGGATGTAACGCAATTGGCGATTGAAGCCGATGTGCATTGGGTGCCGCGCGGTTGCGACCAGGCCGGGGTTTATTTTGGCGGCGGTGTCGGTGTCCAACAGTTGAGTTGGGATCCCCCGGGCAATAACACCGGTTCGGCGAATAAGTCGGGGTTCAATTTTACCTTTGGAGTCCAGGCGCCGGAAACGATGAACCTGGTGTTCGAGGTTGGTTACCAGAAAGTGATCAAATTTGACGATATGATCGATCTCAGTAATGTGCGGACTTATCTAGGTTTTGGCCGTCGTTTTTAAAAGAGGCGATTAAAAGAACGATCGAGCATCGAACCGGCCGTCTCCTTATGGAGGCGGCCGGTTCTTTATTTTCGTTGCGAAACCTTGCAAATCCAGATGCTGATTTCGTAGAGCCCCAGCAGGGGCAGGGCCATCAAAATCTGCGAGATGGGGTCGGGGGGGGTGAAAATCGCGCCGAGGATAAAGATGCCGACAACCGCATAGCGACGTATACTGCGCATGCGGTCGGCGGTCAGCAAGCCGATCTTGGCCAGGAAAAGCGCCATCACCGGCATTTCAAAGACGATCCCAAAGCCCATGATCAGCCGCAGTACGAAGCCGATGTATTCGTCGACAGCCCACTGTGAGGTCATGTCGGGCGGTTCGAGCGCGAGGAAGAAGCGCAAGCCGAGCGGTAGGACGATCCAGTAGGCGATCAGAGCGCCGATGGAAAAGCAGAACACGCTCAATGAAATAATGGGGATCATCAATCTCTTCTCGCGCGATAGAAGCCCCGGGGCGATAAAACGCCAGACTTGGTAGAAGACGGCGGGTAGAGCCAGGATGAGACCGCCGATAAAGGCGATCTGCAGACTGATGTAGAAGTAGGTCATCGGTTTCAGAGCTTGCAGTCTGCGCCCCGGCGGCAACTCCGTTAATTCTTGTACCGGTTCGAGTTCGGGGTTGGGTAGGTCGAACCATTTGCGCACTAGATTTTCGACCGCCTGCACTGCGTTGGAGGAGCGTTGGGCTTCCAGGCTGAAGACCGCTTCCTCATAGGGGCGGGTCAGAATTTTTACGATCGGGTCGGAAAAGACAAAGCAGAAAATCGCGCCGACGAAGACGGCGGCCAGGGCCTTGACTATCCTCCAGCGAAGTTCCTCGAGGTGGTCGAGGAAAGCCATATTGGCCGGGCTTGTTTTCCCTTGCAACTGGGTGTGGGATTCGGCGAGATGCATTTCCTGGTTATCGCCGGGTCCTTGTTGGTCGTCTGCGGCCATGGCCTAGTCTAGTTTGCGGTAAAGAGGGACGAGGGAGGCTAGGGTTAGGATCAAGCAGCCCTGGGCGAAGATATCGCCGTGCCGGGTGTAGAAAGTGTTGCCCAAGCCGACGGGCAGGTCGGCGACTGGAGCGGCGGCGGTGAAGAGTTCGGTTGCTGCGTAGGTCCGACCGAAAGGGTCGATGAATAGGGATATGCCGCTCGTTGCAGCCCGGGCGATGGCGGTGCGGTTTTCGACGGCGCGCATGACATTGATCAGGGCGTGTTGATGGGGGCCGGCGGTAAGCCCAAACCACGAGTCATTGGTGATATTGATGAGCAGGCCTGCTCCGTCGGCGACGTGGCGGCGCACCAAATCGGGAAAGATCGACTCGAAGCAGATCAGCACGGCGAAGGAGGGGGGAACCGCGTCGTTGGGCGATGCTGACAGGTCAAAGACGGTGCGTTGGGTGCCGCGAGCGAATTCAGCCGGCCCCAAATCGCCGGTCAGCTGCGTCCAATCGATATTGCGCAGGAACGGGATATCGTCGCGGTAGGGCGTGCGTTCCCCGAAGGGGACCAGGTGCATCTTGGCGTAGGCAGTCATCTCCCTGTGGCCAGGGCGTAGCAAGAAGGCGGCGTTATAGCGTTCGTTGCGTGCGAGGTCGTAGTCGGAAGCGCCGGTCAGTAGGGGGATGTGCAACTCCTCGACTAGGGCAAAGGCGCGGTCGCGGCAGTCGGGCCGCCGCGCGAGATAGCAGGGCAGAGCGGTCTCCGGCCAGACCAAGAGTTGTGGGGCCTCGGTGGCGGCCTGGCGTGAAAGCGCTTCGAGGGTGGTGAAACTATTGGCGAGGCCATTGGGCCCCCATTTTTGCGCTAAGGTCATATTGGGTTGGATCAGCCCGATGCGAATATGTTGTGTTATGGGGGTGGCAAAGGCGCTGGCGGCGTGTAGCCAAGGCAGTAGGTAGGCCAGGCCAATAGCGGCAACGACGCCTGGGCTTCGCGAGACAAGGCCCCAATAGAATAATAGGTTGAGCCCGACGACCCAACAGGAGACGCCAAAGACCCCGGTCCAAATCGCGTGTTGCACGAAATGCGGCATCGCCGCCTGGCCGTGTCCCAATAGCAGCCAAGGAAAACCTAATTCACCCAATGAAAGCAGATATTCCTGCGCTGTCCAAAGACAGGGGGTCAAGATCAGCGCTTTTGTGCCCCATCGTGCCCAGAGCGCGCTGAGTAACCCGGAGAACAAGCCGGGGAACAGGCCTAGGTAGATGGCCATCAATAGCGTGCCCGCGACGACAGCCGGTCCGCCGCCTTGCGTATGAGCGACCCAATACAGGCTAAGCAAGTTCCAGACGAACCCGCAGGTCCAACCCGCAGCGAAGCCATCTTTAAAGCCGCGTCCCGACAGTGCTAGCAGTAACGGCACGAGCGCGATGTGGGCCCATAGCGGATGGTAAAACCAACTCATCAGGGGGTGCGGGTGGCCGGGAAAGGCCAATGAGAGCAGGGCACCGCTCAGGACGGCGAGCAGTAGGCGCCGGCGGCGGAGCGCGGCGAGTGCGGTGGCGAGAGAATTGCGCAGGATGGGCATCGATGGTGGGAACGAAGAAAATGCGGTGGATTGTTTTGCCAAATATAGGTCCGGGGTACCGCTCAGGCAAGAGATTGGCATGGATTCTGCTTTCTTGAACCAGGTGGGATATCTCTTGCCGCTATGGTTGCAGTAGGGTGTCTCCTCGACGTTACAATCGCGTAGCGTTTGCCACACAGTTTTCATGTAGGAGGTATGCACTGTGCAATCGGTAAAGCAGCCGCTCGTTCACTCGCTCGTTGACGCCCCCCAGACAGTATGCGAAGGAGATCAGATTTTGGCGGCGATTTGCCCTGGTGAATTGCCTCGGGAGCGGCTCGCTCGCTTGGGGCCGCAGGCCTTAAAGGACCACGAGCTATTGGCCGTAGTGCTGGGTACGGGCTATCGGGGGTGTCATGTGGTGGATCTGGCGCAAAGCCTGTTGGCCGATTATCCAAGCGAATCCTTGGTGGGGATGGATATGGGGCAACTGGGGCGGATCAAGGGATTGGGTAAGGCCAAAGCGGGGATTTTAGTCGCCGCGTTTGAATTGGCCCGTCGCGGGTTGCACAAAGGGCTGGGTGTGCGGCCGGTGATCCGCTCTCCTCTCGACGTGCTGCCGCTGCTCGACGATATCAAGGACCAGCAACGCGAGCACTTCCTCTGTCTGTATCTCAATGCCCGCAATCAGGTAATTTACAAAGAAGTCGTGTCGATCGGCAGCTTGTCTTCTTCAATCGTGCATCCACGCGAGGTTTTCCAACCGGCGGTGTCGCATGCTGCGGCCAGTGTGGTGCTCGCGCACAACCACCCCTCCGGCGACGTGTCACCTAGCCAAGACGATATCGATTTGACCCGGCGTCTTGTGCAGGCTGGTGAGATTATGGGCATCGACGTGCTTGACCATTTGATAATCGGCGCCGACGATTTCCTCAGCTTACAAGAGCGCCGACTATTATGAGGCTGCTTTGCAAGGGGAGAGAATTATTGTTTTTACGCGGTAAACGCCTATATTATGGGTGGACGAAGTTATTGGGGCGACAGCCCCGTTTACCCAGGTGCACGGACGATGAAAGAAGAAGAAAATCGCCTGATTCCGATGCACATTTTCGATATCTACCCCTATCCCGACGCGCAGCAGGGTTTGGGGGCTCCGCAAAATTTTCTCGTTCTGCTCAAGGGCGACGAGAATCGGGTGGTACCGATTACGATTGGCCATTTTGAGGGACAGGCGCTGGCCATGGCTATTCGCAAGATCGCCCTGCCCCGGCCGCTGCCGCACGATCTGTTGCGCAGCTTGCTGGAAAAGGTTGACGCCACCGTCCACAAGTTGGTTATTCACACGCTCAAAAAAGACGTTTTCCACGCCTATTTAATGGTCCAGCCCCAGGGCGAGCCATTCTATCTCGACTGCCGTCCCAGCGACGGTATGATTCTGGCCACGCTATTGGCTACGCCAATCTTTATGAGCCCCGAGGTGATCGAGGCGGCCGGACGCGAACTCGAGATGACCGATCAACGCGGCGAGCTGGAGGGCGAACAATCGATTGACGGCGTCCTCGAAAGCCTGGAGTCACCCGATATTGACCCAGGTTTGGTGCACAGTGCGCTCGAGGAGCACGAGCTTATCGAGGAGACGCCCCATATGGAAATCACCGATGAGGGGATCGTGTTGGGCGTGGAAGACCTGATTGATCCCGAGACGGGCGATCCGTTGAGTGAATTGGACCAGCTCAAGGCCCACTTGGATTGGCTCATCACGCAAGAGGCTTACGAGCAGGCGGCCAAAATTCGCGATCAGATCATCAAATTGGAAAAAGACGACTGAGCCGGGCGGTCCGGTTTTTCTAATGCCCCTGCATAGTGCGGGGGTTTTTTTATTGCAATAACTGCCAACTGCGTCCTGGTCTTTCGACGCGGAAGCACTCTACATTGCCTGTTTGTTGGAGGGTGACATAGGCCGTGCAGCCGTCCGGTCCGCCGAAGGCAATATTGCTGGGGTTTGCATCGCCCAATTCGATTTCGCGCAGGATATCGCCGGCCGGCGAGAGTTTGGCGATGGTGCCCTTGCCGTGACGGGTGATATAGAGATTGCCGTCTATATCGCACCGCATACCGTCCATGCCAAAATCTGGAAACTGGATCAGCAGGCGTTTGGCGCTGACATCGCCGTCGGCGCTAAGGTCGTAGGCCCAGACATTGCACTGTGCAGATTCATTCACGTAGAGCGTCTTTTCGTCGGGGCTGACTTCGATGCCATTGGTGGTGCCCATGCCGGTTTCGAGCAAATCGACTTGACCCTGGGGACCGACCCGCCAGATTTGGCCGGCCTGCTCCGCCCAGTTGGGGTCGGAGGCGTAGACGATGTCGTTGGCGCCGATAGCGATGTCGTTGGGCTGGTTCATCGCGGGTTCGTGGGCATAGGCCGTGATTGCCAGGCTCTCCATATCGACGCGTAGGACGTTGTGATTGGTATAATCGGCAATCAGCATATCGCCTCCGCTGTGGAAGCGGATGCCGTTGCCGATGCTGCCGTCGGGCAACTCGATAAAGACGCTGGATTCGCCTTGCGGGGTGACCTTACCGATGGTGCCTTGGTGGTGGAAGTTCACGGCGTAGAGATTGCCTTGGAGGTCGCAGGCGGGGCCCTCGATCCCCGGGGTGAAACCGCCGGGTTCGGTGAAGATGCTGCTGGTGTAGAGTACGTCGGGCATGGTTCGGCTCCTGGTTTGGTTGCTAGTTCGCAGAAATCGCAATATAATCCCTGCACACGCCTATGGGCAATTTTTTAAACGGAGGTCATGATGAACGCACGAAATATGATAGCACTGCTCGCCCTTTATTTATTAGCTACCGCCGCGCCGGTTTTGGCGCACTGCGAAATTCCCTGTGGCATCTATGGCGACGACGCGCGTTTTTCGGCGATGGAAGAGGATCTGACGACGATCGAGAAGGCGATGGGGCAAATCGCCGAGCTGGCGGGCAAGGACGACGCCCAGAGCGCCAACCAACTGGCGCGTTGGGTCGGTGCCAAGGAAGAACACGCCAATAAAATCCAGCATGCGGTATCGCAGTACTTCATGACCCAACGGATCAAGGTGCCAGCAGCGGATGCGGGCGATACGGCGATGGTGGCATATACCAATAAGGTAGTTTTGCTGCACAAGATTCTGCGCGGCGCGATGAAGTGCAAACAGACCGTAGACGCGGAGAAGGTCGAAGCGGTACGCAAGTTGGTGCACGAGTTTAAGCACGCGTATGAGATGAAGTAGGCGCTAAGGCGTTAATTGGAGTGTCTTTTTAGAAGAGTCTTTAAAGGCGATAGTGGATCCCCGCTTCCAAATTGGAGGTGGGGATTCTTTTGTTTAACGCAAAAGCAGGAATTTGGCGTGGGCTTGTAGGGTCGGGGTGGTTAAGCGGGCGAAGTAGAGGCCCGTGGCGGCAGAGCGGCCATGTTGGTCTTGGCTGTGCCAAGTGATGTGATGGAAGCCGGTATCGAGTATCTCGTCGACAAGGGTGCAGACGCGCTGGCCTTGCAGATTATAAAGGGCGAGGTGCACGGGGCCGGCGTTTGTCTGTTGGAAGCGGATGCTGGTGTTCGCGTTAAAGGGGTTGGGCCAGATTTGTAGCGGGGCCTGCTGTCTGTCCGTGGGGCGTTTGGCGATCGCTGAGGATGCGTGGAGGACCCATTGGCGAATGATTTTTTCGAAGCCGCGGCGGATTTCGACGCGGATCGTATCGGCAAAATGGCCGGTGGAGGTATGAACGAATTGCGGGGACATGACAGGCTGGCGTTGGCCGTTGAGCGACCAGATATAGGCCTGTCTATTGGGGTGGTCGGAGCGGACGATGAAAGCGATGGCTTGGTTTGTGATAAAGGAATCGCGCCAGGTTGGGGTGAAGCGGACAGATGCTGGGAGTGATGGGCGGATTTGCACTATTATCGTGTCGGGATTGATGGCGAAGCTGTCGAGGCGGACAAAGAGCAAGCAGGCGCCGGTGTCGATGGCGGTTAGCACCAGCTTATTGGAGATGATGGCCAATGCGGTATCGCTGGAGGTCCATACGGCGGGGTTGCTTATGGGGTATTCGTAGCCATCGGTATATTGGCCGATTAGGCGGAGATGGCGTTTTTCGCCTTGCACTAGATTGAGTTTATGTTGCAGTGGACGCAGGGAATGCAGCAAGGGGCGGGCGGTGCCAGGGGAGAAAGGCATGCGGCCCGGCCAGGCGGTGTGTAGGGTTTGGCCGCGGTCTACGATCGACTGATCGGGGTCTCGCGGCAAGTCGTAGGTGAGTTGGGCTAGGGTGTCGAGGCCTTGTGGGTCGAGTAGATAGAGTTCGTCGCGACGGTTGCCGAGGCCGTCCCCGATGCGGCCACCGGCCGAGAAGGTGAATGCTCCGCTAGGGGTGCCGCCGCCGAATACGACGGCGCGAACACCGGGAGGTAGGAATGTCTCGGCGGGGAAGGCAAAGGTTTTGCCGTCGCCGTCGGAGAGGCCGCAGTCGCTGAGGTCCACGGGCGTCTGGCCGGTGTTAAGGAGTTCGACGAATTCGTCTTCGTAGGCATGTCGGTGGCCGTCGTTGTTGGCGTCGCCCGATATGCCGGCAGGTGGGTCGGAGAGCACTTCGTCGATATGGATCTGCGGTCGCGGTTGCAGATGAAGGTCATAGTGCTGGGCGGCGATCCCGCCACGGCCGTCGGCCGCTTCAAAAGCGACGGCGAAAGAGCCGGTGGTGTCGGGTGTGCGCCCCTGGATCAGGCCGCTTTGATAATCGAGTTTGAGCCAGGCGGGGGCTTGGGCAAAAGTGAAGACCAATGTGTTGTGGTCTGGATCGGTCGCGTCAACGTGGTAGCGATACCAGCCATTGGCAAAAGCGGTGGTATCGGGGGTTGAGGTAATGCTGGGTGGGGTGTTGTGCGGTTCGATCGGGGCGACGCGTATTTGGCGTTGCGCGAGGAAGAGGGTGTCGAGCCAGCATTCTATGCGCGTGTGCCCTGGGCGCAGGCCTTTGATGCGGGCGCGGGTGCGGATCTCGGCGATCGCTGGGGCGACCGAAAGCCATTGAAAATCACTTGTATCAAGAGTATCCATGCCGGTGGGATGGGTGCCGACAAGGACTAGGTTGCGGGTATGGCCTTCTTTTAGTTCTGGGTCGGCGATGGCGAAGGTGTTGTATTGTGTTTGTGCTCGGCCGGGGGAGAATAAACCTCTGCCCGGCAGAGCGGTGTGTGGGCGGTAGATCTGGTCGTGACGAACGAGCGATTGGTTAAGGTTGCTCTTGCTGGTAAACGTATAATCCAACACAGTGTCCGCCTTTGCATTTAATAGCAGTAGACGGTCGCCGGAATTGGTTAGGCCATTGCCGATACGGCCGTCATCGGTGAAAACCGCTACGGTAAAACCCGTGGGTTGGCCGCCGCCAAAAAGCACGATATACGAGTCAGGGGGTAAGAGGGCATCGGGGGGAAAATGAAAACCGGCGTCGGTTTTGACGTCGTCGTCAGAGAGGCGCCAGCCGGCCAAGGAAATCGGTACTGAGCCGCTGTTGTAGAGTTCTATAAATTCGTCTTCGTAGGTGTTGAGCCGGCCGTCTTGGTTGGCATCGCCGAATGGGCTTGAAGGCGGGTCGGCGAGGATTTCGCTGATGACGATGGGGTGGCTGGTTTTAGACCGGGGGGATTGCGAGGGCGGTTCGGGAGCGGTTGGTGGAGTAGCAGGGGTTGGCGATGTGCCGGATGTATCGGTTGGTGTTGTTGGGGCGGCGATCGCGTAGCCTGGGGAAAAGGCCGTGCCGTTGGGCGCTGCGGTTTTGTGCGGCATTAAGGCGCCGCTACCCGCAGGGACGCGTACTACGGACTGGTTATTGGGCCAAGAGGCTAACGATGCCGTATCGACGGTGTCGCCTGCGGCATTGAGCAGGAGCAGTACATCGCCGGAGTTGGTTAGGCCATTGCCGATGCGGCCGTCGTCGGCGAAGGCGGGCACGGAGAAACCTGTGGGGGTGCCGCCGCCGAAGAGCAGTAGCCGGTCGCCGGGAGGAAGCTTTGTTGAATCGGGGAAGGTGAAGAGGCTCGCGAGGGAAGTGTCGTCGTCGCCGAGGCGCCAACCCATCAAGGAGACGGTATCCGGACCGGTGTTATAGATTTCGATGAACTCGTCTTCGTATGTTTTACGCGTGCCGTCTTGGTTGGCGTCGCCGGTAATCCCCGGTGGCGGGTCGGCGAGGATCTCGTCGATGACGACGGCGGCCGGAGTTGCCGTTGGGAAACATAGTATCGACAACAAAACGGGCAGCAGATATTGTAGACGGGATTGGCGATTGCACATGCCTGAGTGCAGGCAAAAGGCGCGCCATCGTGACCGATTTGGGTTTACTCCAGTAGGAACAGGGTATTATGGGCGGCGGTGGAATGGTGCTATCCGAGGTCTGTGCATCTTTTGCGCGACACGGCTGTAGACCGGGGGTAACGCTTCTTAGCACCTGGTTAGCCGGCTGTTATATTGGGCCAGACTAGGACGATCTTAACACTCCTCTGGCCGTATGGTGGCAGGCTTCGGGCGTAGCGGTATTTCTCGGGATAGCTTTTGACGAAAGGTCAAAAGCCGATGCGCCGAATGCTCTCTATCTGCTTGCTAGTCTGTTGTTCCTCCGCTGTGATTTATGTGCAAATCCGCTTTACGGACCCGGCTCCTATCGCCGGTGTGGCTGCGGGGGCGAGGCTAATGGCACCGCCCCCGGCGACTATGGCGGTGACGGCCTGCCCGATTTGTTCGTCGCGCGCTTGGGCGAAGGCGTACAGCCCCTGCTCTACTTGAACCAGGGCAGTGGAGGACGCGCGGTGGGCAGTGGAGTGTGTTTTTATCGCTTGCAGAGTGGGGGTAGAGTGTTGATGCAGTCGATGGTACTATTGCGGTAGCGAGCGGTGGAGGTTCGAACGGTCATTGCGGGCGCCGCGGGCAATTTTTTATGCGCTCAGCACATTTTTTGTGCTCGTTGACACTAGCTCGGGATGAATAAAACCAGGTATGGCGCGGTTTAAAAAGCACCGATGACGGAGACCCGGTGTACGTCGCCGAGGTCGGAGAAGGAAGAGTAGGCGTAGTCGACGGTATAGCGCTCCATGGCCAAACCCGCTCCAGCCGTCACGCCCATAGGGTCCTCGCCGCTGACGCCGGTCTGCCGAGTGCTATAACCGGGGCGGATGTAGAGGCCGCCGGCGACCTTGATTTCGAGGCCGAAGGATAGATAGGGGTCGTTGTCGTTGGGCAGGTTGAAATCGGCCAATAACAACATGGGTACTGGCATGTGCGCGGGGCGGTGCGCTACCCCAAGGCGGATATGCACGGGCAATGAGTCTTTGAAGTCGCCGGCGAAACCTGCGCGGACAAAACCGATGTTGGTGAGCGAAGCGCCGAGACTCATGCCCTGGATCGGACCACGGGCGAGCAGGCCGAGATCGACGAGATAGGCGTCGGAGGAGAATGCATCGATGCTCGAATAGACGGCTTTGAGGTTGGCACCGACGGCCAACCAGTCCGGTCCGAGCCGCTGGGCTATCGAAACATAGGTAGCCAGGTCGGCTGCGCCGAAGGTGCCCAGGGCACGCCCCTCCTCGTCGGTGCGCTGCAGATCACCGTAGGAGACGTAATTGGCGCTGATGGCGATTACCCGTTGCTCCTTGGGAAAGGCGACGGAAACGAAACCGGCCTGAGAATCGACGAGGTAACTGTTGAGCGAGAGCACGGCAGTGCGCCGTTTGACTCCGAACAAGCCGGCGGGGTTCCAGGCCGTGGCCTCTACGTCGCCGGTGACGGCTGCATAGGCCCCGCCGAGGGCGGTGGAACGTGCACCGACGCCGACTTTAAGAAAATTGAAGCCCGTGGTGCCGGCATTGGAGTTGATCGCAGTGGCAGGCTGCCATGCCGAGAGCAGCAGGCAGGCGGCGAGGGCGTAATATCTCATAGTGTAGTATCTCCGGTAGTCATTCCATTGCACGCGCTCATATAAGCCTTATACACGTTTCAAGCTGTGGTGCGTTCCAGGGCGTACGCCATACGCAGCAGTTTGGCTTCTTCGAGCGGTGGGGCCAAAAGCTGAATGCCAATGGGCAGGCCGTCCGCGCCATTGGCGTAGGGGACCGATATGCCCGGAATGCCGGCGAGGTTGACCGAAGCGGTGTAAATATCGTTGAGGTACATCTGCAGGGGATCGTCGGTTTGCTCTCCGAGGCGGAAGGCGGTGGTCGGCGCGACCGGCGAGAGAAGTATGTCGCAGGTCGTGAAGGCCTTTTCGAAATCCTGGCGGATGAGGGTGCGCACCTGCTGCGCCTTGCGATAATAGGCGTCGTAGTAACCGGCGCTTAATGCGTAGGTGCCAAGCATGATGCGGCGGTTGACTTCTTCGCCGAACCCCTCGCTACGGGTCCGCAGATACATTTCCTGTAGATTTAAATCGCCCTCGGCGCGGTGTCCGTATTTGACGCCGTCGTAACGTGTGAGGTTGGCCGAGGCTTCGCCCATGGCGATAAGGTAATAGGTGCCGATGCAGTATTCGGGATGACCGGCGACGGGCAGTTGCACATCGACGAGTTCAGCGCCGGCGTCTGCCAACGTGGCGGCGGCGCTTTGTGCGGCGGTCGCTACTTCAGCATCGAGCCCGGCGGGGAAATGCTCTTGTGCCAGGCCGACTTTCAATCCTTTGATACCGTCCTTGAGCCCGGCGAGATAATCGGGTACCGGTACGTCGATAGAAGTCGAGTCGCGCGGGTCGTGACCGGCGATCGCTTGTAGGAGTAGGGCGGTGTCTTCGACGTCCTTGCTTATCGGGCCGATCTGGTCGAGCGACGAGGCATAAGCGACCAAACCGTAGCGCGAGACACGGCCATAGGTCGGCTTGAGCCCCACTACGCCGCAGTATCCGGCCGGTTGGCGTACGGAACCGCCGGTATCGGTGCCAAGGGCGAGAATGGTCTCGTCGGCGGCGACGGCAGCGGCCGAACCACCGCTGGAACCGCCAGGTACGCGCTCGGGGTCACGGGGGTTCAGCGTGGGGCCGAAATAGGAGTTTTCGCACGACGAGCCCATGGCGAACTCGTCCATATTGGTTTTGCCGATGATTATGGCGTCGGCTGCACGTAGTTGCGCGACAGCGGTGGCGTCGTAGGGGGCGATATAGTGTTCGAGTATTTTCGAGCCGCAAGTAGTGCGGCCTCCCCGGACACAGAGCACGTCCTTGAGAGCAATGGGGATCCCGGCTAGAGGGCCTAAGGGCTCATTTTTCGCGCGGCGGCGGTCGATCTCGTCCGCGTGTGTTAGGGCGCCTTCGGCGTCAATGCTGATAAAGGCGTTGATCTGGCCATCGACGGCGTCGATGCGGTCGAGCGTGGCCTGCACCAGTTCGCGCGCAGTGACTTCCCTCTGTTGCAGCCGGGTTATGAGTTCGTGAGCAGTGGCTTCGTTTAGCGCCATAGTCAGGAAGCGGATTGCTCCTTGTTGTCGGACTGCGACACGGTCTGGGTCGGTGCCTGAGCCGGCGGGGCGGTCGGCGCAGGGGGATTGATGTCAATTTCTTCCTGCACGTCGCGCATAGCAGTGCGGAATTCGCGAATGCCCTTGCCTAGCCCCTGCGCCATCTCGGGGATGCGCTTGGCGCCGAAGATGAGCAGAATGACGACGAAGATGATGAGTATTTCCCAATGGCCCATACCGAACATGCTTCTATCTCCTGGAAAGGATCATCAATAACTGTAGCGGTAGTAATACCAGCCGACGAACATGCCCAATAGCGTGACGAGGTTGAAACGCAACGCCAGTTCAAACGAAAAAGACAGGATAATGAGGTTGAGCATGTGCGGGCCGATCGAATATGTCACGTACTGCAAGAGAGCCCGTTCGACGATCGTATCGGTACCGGCAACGAAAGTGAGAATTACACGCAGCACCTCGCCAATGATATTGGCGCCGAGCATGCTCGTGAACAGGATGAGGACCAGGTGGCCGACGGGTTTGTCGCGCAGCATCAAGGATCAGGCGTGCTGTGTGACTTCGTTGCTGAACATCCGGAAGATCCAGCGGTAGAACCCTGAGAAAATATAGATGAGGGCCATTGGGAAAAAGAAGATACTGTCGTATATGGTCAGCCCGACCGTAGTGACGGAATAGATTTGTTTGAAGCGGTCGCTGAACGAGGTGCCGCGAAAGTTGGGTATGGGGTCGTAGTCGAGGCGGCTGACCATCAGAAAACCGAGCAGCAGTACCAATAATACGGCCAACGGAGTGGCATGTGGACTCTGCCAGGCGTCGACGAAGACCACGTACTGAGTGAGGCATATCGCCGCAGTGGGGATCGATAAGCCCATATAGAATTCGCTGCGCTCGTCTTCGAGACTGAGTGTATTGAAACGGGCCAGGCGGATCGCGCCGCAGAGTAGAAAGACGAAGGCCAGTCCCATGCCCCAGTCGGTGTGCAAATGGGCTTGATAGATGAGTACGGTGGGTACGATACCGAAAGTGCAGACATCAACGATCGAGTCGAATTGGATTCCGAACTGCGAGTCATTGCCCATTCTGCGGGCTAACTTGCCGTCCATCTTGTCTAGTACCGCACCGAGGAAAATTAGCCAGGCCGCTGGTACGTAGTTACCCTGAAATACGTAGTGCAGTGCCAAGAAACCGCAAAAGAGGTTGCCGACTGTGAACGCATTGGGTATAAACCGCATCATATATTCGTATGACTCCAGCTCTTTAGCGCCGCATTCGATGTCGCGGCCGCTTCTCGATGAGTAAATCCAATGTGTAATGCTCGTTGTGACGCACGACATCGAGTGTTGCTACTTCGCCGACTCGAAGGCCGCGGAGTATGTCGATGACTTCGTCCGTGTCCTGAATCTTTTCGCCACCGATGGCGGTGATCACATCGCCGCTTTCTAAGCCTGCGACTTCAGCCGGGCTGCCCATGGCTATTTTGACGACTAAGGCCCCGTAGATCGAATCGAGTGCCAGATCTTCGGCTAAGGGACGAGTGATATCCTGCAGGGCGATGATACCCGTCCAAGACCGCCGCACCTGGCCGTGCAGGCGAATCTCATCGAGAAAGCTCCGGGCAGTATTGATCGTATAGTCGCCGCCGGTATAGATAAAACTGTTGATCCCGATGACTTCCCCGTCGGCGTTGGCTAAAGGCCCGCCACTATTGCCGGGGTTGATGGCGGCATCGGTTTGGATCATGTCGCGATAGTCGTACTCGCCCTGGGCTTCGGGAATATCGCGCCCTAGGGTACGGACTACGCTGATACTGACTGTGGGACCCCAATCGAAAGGGTTACCTACCGCAAGGGCCCATTCACCTACCAAAATATCGTCCGAATTTCCTAGCGGCGCAACCGGAAGATCGGCCTCGCCGACCTTGAGCACGGCCAGGTCGAAATTGATATCGGATGCCACATAGATAACTGAGATACGCGCTCGCGGTAACGCACGTGCAAATTGACGACCGAAGGTTGTATCCGTTTTGCGGCTTCAACCACGGCCGTTCGGTGTGAATTGTTCATAGAATCGGCATGGCTATTGGAGGCGGTGAATCGGCTTAATAGCGCGAGAATGTAGATCTTATGCAATGTGTACATTCCTGTATTTATTATTTCCTAACAATAAATAATTACAGGGATATATGCAAGAAAAAGCACGGCTATTTCTATGAGTCGTAGGCCACCCAGAGTAGGCTTAAGCCCAATGCAGGCGCGGTGGCTCCGGCGGCGGTGCGGTCTCCGCTGGCGAGCAGTTTGCGGATGGCTTCAGGCGGGAGATGGCTGCGGCCGATTTCAACCATAGTACCCACGAGAATTCGCACCATATGGCGTAAAAAGCGGTTGGCTTCGATTTCAAAAACGAGTTCGCTGTCCTGTTGGGACCAATTCGCCGCAAAAATCTGACAGTTAAAGCGTTCGGGCACGGGATCTTGTTTACAAAAGGCACCAAAATGGTGTTCGCCGGGCAGAAAAGCAGCGGCTTCGACCATTGGTGGCAGAGAAAGCCCTGGGTAGTACGTCCAGACTTGAGGGCGATTTAAAGCTGCTTTCCCCTGATGTATGCGATAGCGGTAGCGTTTGCGCTTGGCGTTATAGCGGGCATGGAAGTCGGGAGGGGCCTCTTCAATATGGCGTATGGCAATATCGGGTGGCAAAATACCGTTGAGTCCGCGCAATAGGCGTTCGATGGACAGGGCGGATTCCGTTTGAAAATGCGCGACTTGGCCGACGGCATGTGTGCCGGCATCAGTGCGTCCTGAGCCAATGGGGCGAATCGCCTCTTTGACCAGGATTTGCAAGGCGCGTTCGAGCTCACCTTGGATCGTGCGCCCATTTTCTTGGCTTTGCCAGCCGACAAAATGGCTGCCGTCGTATTCGATTAGAAGGCGGAGGGTGCGCATGGATTATCGCAGGTAGAGCATTAGCCCGATAAGGCCCAAGGCAGTCAAGGCTGCCAAGCCATCGGCGCGGCCTAGGCGCAACACGTGGTAGTGGGTGCGTTCGGCGCCGCCCTGATAGCAGCGGCTCTCCATAGCCAGGGCGAGTCGGTCGGCGCGGTCGAAAGCGGAGATAAAGAGTGGGGCGAGCAGGGGTATGAGGTTTTTGATCCGACGCAGGGGGTTGCCGCCAAAGTCCGCGCCTCGGGCCAATTGTGCCTTGCGCAGGCGTTCGGCCTCGTCGACGAGGACGGGAATAAAACGCAGGGCGATGGAGATCATCATCGCCAAGTCCCCCGCGGGGAAGCCGAAGCGTTGCAAGGGCCTAAAGAGACGCTCTAACCCGCCGGTCAATTGCATTGGCGAAGTGGTGAGAGTCAATAGCGAGGCGGCGACGATGACTGCGGCCAACCGCACAGCGAAGAAGGCGCCCAGGTGCAGGCCTTCGGCGGTGACGGCGTGTTCGGAGAGCGGCAGCAGGAAGACCGCGCGACCTGGTGTCAGCAGGGCGTGCAGGCCGAAGGTAAAGGTGAATAACCAGATAAAGGGTTTGAGATTGCCTAAGACCAGGCGATAGGACAGGCGTGTCAGGGCGATGGCGACGAGTTGGAAGACGGTAAAGGTTAACAGGGGGACGAAGCTGCGCGCCGACAGTGCTACGATCATCAGCGTGAGCGAGGCGATGAGCTTGGTGCGCGGATCGAGGCGGTGGACCGGTGAGTTGAGCGCGACGTAGCGGCCGAGCGTGATGTCCTGCAGAAAGGCCAAGTTTAGGGCAGGAAGCGGTCGGTAAAGGCGGCTATGGGATCGACGGCGTCCTTGGCGATCAGATCGGCGGAGACCATTTGCTGCAAAAGGTCTTGCCAGCGCGCGGCGGTCATGCTGCCGAGGCCGTTTTGTCGGGCGGTTTCGTCGAGGATCAGCGCTTTGGATTCTGTGGCGCCGTAGACGAGGATATCCATGCCCATATCGGGGTTGAGCGAGTTGATGTGGCGATTCGTTTCGGTTGGGTCGGTCAGGTATTGCGCCCAGCCTTTGACGCTGGCGCGGACGACGGCCTCGACGAGTTCGGTTTTGGTGGAGAGGGTCTCTTCAGTGGCGATCAGCACGCTGGCATAGGGATTGAAACCGATGTCGGCGACGAGTAACGATAGGGGGTCGCCGCCTTTGGATTTGGCGATGAAGGGTTCGCTGAAGATATAGCCTTGCTGGGCGAAGTTATCATCCATCAGGAACTGGGTGACATTGCCGGGATAGGGGACTATGTTGACGCCTGTCAGCGGATACTTCCACCGTAGATAGTGCGAGAAGGCCGGGCGTTGCGACATGGCTAGGGTAATATTTTCAATCTTGGCGATGTCCTTGATGCCGGAACTTTCATGCACCATGATGCAGCGCGGATTGATTTGGTAGGGAGCCATCAGGGCGACCACCGGGACTTGTTGCGCGCGTGCGTAGAGCACGTCGTCGGCATTGGTGACACCGAAGGTCACGGCGTCGGTGGCTACGCGTTGGATGATGGGGGCATTGGGGCCGCCACCGAGTATTTCGACTTCGACGCCGTGCTCTTTGTAATAACCATGGACCTGGGCGGCATAGAAGCCGCCGTGCTCGGCTTCGGGAAACCAGTTGAGGGCGAGTTGTACTTTGGGTAGGGCATTGGGATTCGTTTGCGGTTGTTCTTTTTCGGAGGCGCAAGCGATGAAGAGCAGCAGGCTCGCTAAGAGGGTAATTTTAATCGTCATGATTATGAGTTGTCCGTTTTGAAGGTGGTGCTGCTTTTCGGTGGTACTCGTTCGGGTTAAAGCTGGCTTCTGATGTTCCCGATGATCTCCTGCAAAACGTCTTTGGGGACGCTGATCGTCTCGTCATAGAGCTAGAACATACGGCCCCAATTCTCATCGACAAACTCAAAACCGTTGACCATCCTCGGGCAACGGTATCTCGGCAGTATATGCACATGCAGGTGGCTGGTCTTTGTTCTGCAAATTGGCATAGTTGAATCGGTTGACTTGGTATCGGTCGATTAAGGCCCTTTTAACGTTTGTCGCCACGTCAAAAAACTCGACTCGCTCCTCGTCCGTAGGTTCTAACAAATCTATATCGCCATCTCTTTTGGCCCAAAGGTAGACGCTGCCAAGATAATAGTGCGGGTTGTGCAGGCAGAGTTCCCAATGCGTGTAATCTGCAATCCTGAGTTGCTCGAAGTTTATTATGTCATAGAGCGTGAAGATTGATCGGAGATTGTGGCTCTCCACGATTTTCGTCGATCGCGCCAGCACCGCCTCACTCCGGCGTCCCCGTCCAGCGCTTGAGCATAAAGTTGCTCAATGTGCCCACCAATGTAAAGATGCCTAGGCCCAATAGCGTGCAAAACAGAATGCAGGCGAAGAGATAGTCGGTCTGGATCTTCTGCGAGGAGTTAATAATGATATAGCCCAGGCCGTAGTCTTCGGTGCCATAGCCGGCGAAAAATTCGCCGACGATCGCGCCGATCACCGATAGGCCGCTGGAAATCCGGGCGCCGGTCAACATATGCGGTACGGCACCGGGCACGCGGAGTTTGAACAATACCTGCCAGCGACTGGCATTATTGAGCGCAAAGAGGTCCAAGAGATTGGGGTCGACGCGGGTCAGGCCGGTGGTGGTATTGGCGATGACCGGAAAGAGCGAAATGATGAAGGAGACGGCGACCACGCCCTTCAGGCCATAACCGATCCACAGTACGATCAATGGTGCGACGGCGACGATGGGCACGGTCTGCAGAAAAATCGCGTAGGGGTAGAGGCTACGTTCTATTATGCGCGATTGCGAAAAAATCAGTGAAACGAGAAAACCAAAGGCGAAGCTGAGTGTGAAGCCCAATAGCGCGCCGGTGGCGGTGAGTGCCGTGGCCGACAACAGACGCGGCAAGTTCGCGCCGACGGCGCTGGCCACCTGCAGGGGGCTGGGCAGCATGAAGGGCTTGATCTCAAAGAGTACGACGGCTCCGTGCCAAGTGCAGAGTACGAGAGCAAAGAATAACAAGGGCGGCAGAGCGTTGATGGTGAGTTCGCGCAAATTCCCCATCAGGTGCCGGCCTCGCCGAGTTGGTGCGAGATCGTTTCAGCTAGCTGCACGAACTCGGGTGTTGAGCGCAGGTCGGGATCGCGCGGATGGTCGAAAGGGATCGTGATATCGGCGATCAGTTGGCCCGGTCGTGCGCTCATGACCAGGACCCGCTGGCTCAAGAAGACGGCCTCGTATACGTTGTGGGTGATAAAGAGACCGGTCCAACGGTCTTCCTGCCACAGCCGCAACAGCTCTTCGTTGAGCCGCTGGCGGGTGATCTCGTCGAGTGCACCGAAGGGTTCATCAAGCAGCAACAGCTCGGGATTGGTGGTTAGGGCGCGGGCAATCGAGGCGCGCATGCGCATACCGCCGGAAAGTTGCGCCGGGTAGGCGTCGGCGAAGTCGGCGAGGCCTACCATGTCGATGACTTGCCGAACTCGATCGGCGTCGGTTTGCCCGCGCAGTTCGAGCGGCAGGCCGACGTTGCGCGCGACTGAGCGCCAAGGCAGCAGGGTCGCGTCTTGGAAGATAAAGGCCAGATCGAGTTGCTCGCGCCGGGCATCCTTTGGTGTGCGCCCGTCGACGGTGAGGGTCCCGGCGGTGGGTTCGTCTAGGCCGGCGACCAAGCGCAGGAAAGTGGATTTGCCGCAACCCGAGGGACCGACGATGGAGACGAATTGACCGCGCTCGATACTCAAATCCACGCCGCGTAATGCTTCGACGCCGGAAGAGAAGCGCTTGTTGATCCCATGCGCGATAACTAAGCCCGCCATCATTTAGCCTCGTGGATGATAGGTCTTATGGACCTCTTTGAGGTGGCTGCGGTCGAGGTGGGTGTAGATCTGGGTGGTGGAAATGTCGGCGTGGCCCAGCAGCTCTTGCACTTCGCGCAGGTTGGCACCGCCTTCTAATAGATGTGTGGCGAAGGAATGGCGTAGCGTGTGTGGGCTGATTTCTTTTTCGCTGCTGGTTTTGTCGCCGGCGGATTTGATGATTTTCCAAATGCTCATCCTGGAGAGCGCGCCGCCCTGGATATTGAGGAAGACGTGATCGTCCGAATCGGGGCGCGCGAGATGGGGCCGGCCCTGTTTTAGATAGCGGATAAGCGCGCGAATGGCCTGGGGGCTGATGGGGACTAGGCGCTCGCTCGGCCCACGGCCGAGGACCCGGATTAATCCGTGATCAAGCAGCAGCGCAGCGCGTTGTAGGGCCGTCAGTTCCGAGACGCGAATACCCGTGGCATAGAGCACTTCGAGGATGGCGTGGTCGCGTTGCCCGAGCGGCTCGTCGGCGTCTGGGGCTGAGAAGAGGGCGGTGATTTCGTCGATCGTCAGCACGTCGGGCAGTTTTCGCTCTAATTTGGGCGCGTCGAGGTTTTCTGCCGGGTTGATCTCGGTCGTGCCTTGCAGCAGTAGATATTGGTGGAAGCGCTTGATTGAGGTGAGGTTGCGGGCCATGGTCGAAGGGCTCAAGCCGGCATCGCTGAGTGTGCGCAGCAGATGCGCGACGTGTTGCTGTTCAGCGGCTTGCAAGCGGTCGACGCCCTGCGCGGACAGGTGGCGCAGGTAGCGACCGAGGTCGCGGCGATAGGCATCGAGGGTGTTGGCCGACAGGCCTTTGTCGGTCATTGTGTTGAGGAAGTGTTCGAAGGGGGCGGCCAAGGTTTCGGGCAGCGGGAATTCGTCGATAGATTTGGGGCGGGCCATATTCAGCTCTCGTCGTTTTGCTCTTGGGCGTTGTTTTCTGCTTGGTTCGGCTTCTTGTTTTTGCTATTACCGGTTGAATCTTCTGGTTGCATCGCAGTCGTTTTACTTTGCTCTGTGCCCTCTTCGCCGGTGGGCTGCGGGGTCTTCGCCGTGAGATGAGCGATGAGGTCTGCGGCCTGCTGTGGGCCAAAACCGGGGATGGCGGCGATTTCTTCTACTGGTGTTTCGGCGATGCGTTTGACCGAGCCGAAAGCCACGAGCAGGGCGTTGCGCTTTTTGGGGCCGATGCCGGGGATATCGTCAAGCGCCGAAGTCAAGGTGCTTTTGGCGCGTTGCTCTCGGTGGTTTTTGAGTGCGAAGCGGTGCGCCTCGTCGCGCAAAACCTGTAAGAGACGCAAGCTTGCCGAAGTCTTGGGAAGGATCACGGGTTTGCTCTCGCCAGGCAGGAAGATCTCCTCGAAGCGTTTGGCGATGCCGAGCACGGGCTGATTTTCGATGCCCAATTCGCGCAAGGCTTCGACGGCGCTAGAGAGTTGGCCCTTGCCGCCGTCGATGAGCAATAGATCGGGAAAGGCCTCGCCGCGTTCGCGCAGGCCGCGAAAACGTCGGTGGACCACCTGGTGGATCGAAGCGTAGTCGTCGGGGCGCTCGAGATCCTTGATCTTAAAAAAGCGGTACTGGCTGCGTTTGGCTTTGCCGTCGATAAAACAGACCAGCGAGCCGACTGAATGGGTCCCTTGGATATTGGAGATATCGATGCCCTCGATGCGGCGGGGGAGGGTTGTGAGGTTGAGATCGCGTTGCAGGGCATAGACTGACTGCGGTACCTTGTCGCGGTTCATTTCGCGCTTGTGCTGACGTTCGCTGAGCATCTGGGCGGCGTTCTTTTCGGCCATTTCGAGCATCTGTGCTTTGGCACCGCGTTGCGGCGTCGCCAAGGTGACCCTGCCTTCGGCTTTTTGCGAGAGCCAGTCGGCTATCTCATCGGCGTCATCGGGTTGTATGGGTAAGTGTATCTCGGTTGGGACGAAGTCGTTTTGTAGGTAGAATTGTCGCGTGAAAGCCGAAAGAATCTCCTCGTCGGACGATTCCATGACCCCACCTAAAAAGTGGTGTTTCTTGCCGAGCAGGCGTCCTTCGCGAATCTCGAGCACGCTGCAGCAGGCCTCGTCGTCGCTGCGAGTAAGGCCGAGTACATCCCGGTCGATATTGTCGTCGAAGACGACTTTTTGCCGTGCGCGCATTGACTCCAGCGCTTTGAGTTGGTCGCGAAAGCGAGCGGCTTTCTCATAGCGCATATCGGCGGCGGCATCGGCCATTTGCTTTTGCAACTCTTTGATCACTTCGCTGTTCTGGCCGCGAATGAAACGCACGGCGCTATCGATCGTTTTTTTATATTCGGCTTCGTCGACCAATTTTTCACAAGGGCCTTCGCAGCGCTTGATATGATATTCGAGGCACAATCTCACTTTATCTGAAGGTAGTTTGAAATCGCAACTACGCACGGGGAAGACTTTGCGCAACATGTCGAGGGTGGTGTGCATCGCGCGCACATTACTATAGGGGCCTAGATAGCGTGAACCGTCGCGAACGATATCGCGGGTGGCATAGACGCGGGGGAAAGCTTCGTTGGTGATGCGAATATAGGGGTATTTTTTATCGTCTTTGAGCAGGATATTGTAGCGCGGTTTATGGGCCTTGATCTGCGTGGCTTCGAGAATCAAGGCCTCCTGCTCGGTGCTGGTGACGATATAGTCGAGATCGGCGATATTGCGGACTAATGCTTTGAATTGGCGGCGGCCATCGCCGCTGCCTTCTTGAAAATAGGAACGGACCCGGTTGCGGAGGTTTTTGGCCTTACCGATATAGATAATCTGCTCATCGCCCTTTTTCATAATATAGACACCGGGTTCAGTGGGCAGGGCTTCCAGTTTGAGCCGGAGGTCTTCCGAGAGCGTTTTTTTCATAAATATCGCCGATAAGTTGACATATTATCAGGACGATAAGCCTTTTATTTGGCAGTGTCAAGATGATAGCGATGAGTGGTAATTGAGGTTGCTAATGGCACTATGGCACAGTGCTGTTACAATTGATCGTGCTTTTGTCGCGTTTTAGTGTACAGAGCGTCTTTTTTCTCTAATTGACAAAATTCCCCGACTATTGTACTCTTGTACGGGAAGGAACAATCCCCTCGTTCCTGATTGTCTCCCAACAGATTACGTATCATATATTAGCATACTATATGAAGTATAGCCCGCGATCCGGACCACCTTATATGGTCCACTCCCAGGAACGCGGTCTTTCTGTCTCTCCTCCCCAGTCCTAAATCTACAATAGCTCTGCCTGAACCGCTCCTTGGTGGGCCGGATTGCGTGCGAGGAAGAATTATGAAAGCTAAGGTTGCCTTGATTTATGCGGCGCTGCTGATTTTGCTTAGTGCTGCCGTTGTTTCTGCTGCCCCCAATGCGCCGGGCGGTGTCGTTGCCAGCAATGGGCGCTACACCGATCGCATCGAAGTAAATTGGGACCCCGTGCCGAATGCCCGGTTTTATCGTATTTATCGCAGTAGCGAGGACAATCCCGATTTGCGGGTCATTCTCGGGGCATGGCAGGCCGAGACCCGTTTTGTCGATCGCGCGGCTGAGCATGGTCGGCGGCATTTTTATTGGATCAAGGTTTCCGACGGCAAGCAGACCAGCGAATTTGGCATACCCGGCAGTGGCTACTTAAAAGTCGCTACACTGGCCAGCGCCGCGGTTGAGGTGCGCGATCCGAGCGATGTGCGCGGGGTGCGGCTGGTTTGGGACCAGGTTTTAGGTGCCGCGTTTTACCGGGTCTATCGCGGGGCCCGGTCCGATACGGCTTCGGCAGTGCCGATTAGTGATTGGATAACGGCTGCGGAGTTTCGCGATATGAAGGCCTCGCCGGGTGTGGGGTATCACTATTGGGTCAAAACCGCTTTTGATGTGAGGGGCATTGGGGAGAGTAGTTTTGCTGCGGCGGTCAGTGGCAAGCGGGCGTTGGCCTCGCCGACCAGTCTGACCGTCGTCTTTGGGCAAGCTGAAGCGGTAGTGGTTAAATGGAACAGTGCCGTGGGTGCTCGCTTTTACCGGGTCTATCGCAGCACGCAGCCTTACGCCGCCACGGCGGCGCCGATCGGCGGTTGGATTAATGCCGCGGAGTTCGTGGATCAAACCGCGGTAGTGGGGACGCAATATTATTATTGGGTCAAGGCATCGGCCAGTGACAGCAATCGCGGAGCCAGTGCTTTTAGTTCGCCGACCAGCGGGGTGCGCGGTCTGAGTCAGCCGACCGCGATTGAATTAACTGTGGTAGAAGGAGGGTTGGGCCTTCGTTGGAACGAAGTCGAGGGAGCCGTGGCGTATCGGGTCTATCGCGGAACCAATCCCTATGCTGCAGAGTCGGTGCCGGTCGGCGATTGGCTCGCAGCTGTTTCGTTTACCGACGAGACGGCTGCACCGGGCGTGCGTTATCACTACTGGGTTAAGGCGGCGATCAGTCGCAGCGGACAGCGGGAAAGCGCTTTCAGTACTGCGGCAGAGGGTTTGCTATCGCTGGCTGCGCCGATAGCTCTTGAGGCGGTTTTTACTGCCGGGCGCGTATTGTTGCAGTGGGACGAAGTGGTGGGTGGAACTCATTACCAGGTTTATCGAAATAAGCGCCTGGACGCAGAAGGGGCCGAGGTTATTGCCCCATGGCAAACCGCTACGACCCTAGTCGACGATCGGACCGTGCCAGGGGTGCGTTATTATTATTGGGTCAAAGCGGCGAAAGGCACCCGTGGTCAATTGGCCGGTGAGTTCGGCGTCCGGGCCTCGTCGTTTCGCACCATGGCGGCTCCTGGGCAGTTGAATACTTCGCAGGGGCTTTTTGCCGACCGCGTCGAGTTATCGTGGGGGGCGGTGACGGGAGCGAGTTATTATCGCGTTTATCGCAGCACTAGCCCCGATCCGACCTTTCACATCCCATTGGGCGACTGGCAGCGTTCGACACAGTATATGGACCTCGGCACACAGCCGGGGGTTCGCTACTATTACTGGGTCAAAGCTGCACCGATGGTCGATGGCCAGGGGGCGAGCGCGTTCAGCGCGCTCAGCAGCGGTTTTCTTGGCGATACGGTCCTTCCCGCCCCGGCTCAGGTCGCGGCGACGGACGGAGATTTTTCCGACAAGGTTGAAATTGTCTGGCCGGAGGTGACCGGCGGCAGCCATTACCGGATTTATCGCAGCGCGCAAGCCGATTCGAGCACGGCCTTGCCCTTGGCCGGTTGGCAGCGGACGGCGGCCTTTGTCGATGAGCAAGTCGTGCCGGGTGCGGTATACTACTATTGGGTGAAGGTGGCGACCGACGGGGCGGGGGTGAATGCCAGCCGTTTGGGCGCGCTCAACAGCGGCTATCGGGCGCTGGTTTCGCCGAGCGCGGTGCAGGCGACGACGGGCCATTTACGGGAGATTGAGGTGGTTTGGGAGCCGACAGAAGGTGCTGGTTTCTTCCGCGTTTATCGCAGCACGACTCCCAGTCCCTCCAGGGCTAGGGTCTTGAGTGGATGGCAAGTGGATACCCGTTTTGTCGATCGTAGCGCGATGCCCGGTATCGTCTACTATTATTGGGTTAAGGCTTCGCCACAGGACAACGGATTGAATGTCAGCGTCTTTGGCGAGGAGGCTAGCGGTTATCGCGCCTTGGGCGCGCCTTCGGGGCTGGTATTGGCCGGTGAAGCCGCATTATTGCGTTTGCAATGGGAGCCGGTAACCGGCGCGGCCTACTATCAGGTGTTGCGGTCTGAGCAGACGGACGTGCGGCGGGCTGAGCAGTTGGGGGTGTGGCAGCGGTCGACCGAATTCGAGGACCGCACAGCGTTACCTGGTATAACGTATAACTACTGGGTTCAGGCGGCGGTTGACGCGGTCGGCGAGCGGGCGAGCACTTCGAGCGCGATGCTCGATGACTACCGGCGCGTGGCAGGACCGGTGTTGCACGAGGTCTCGCAGGGCGACAGGAATCGAGTTGCGTTGGCTTGGTCGCCGGTCGCGGGTGCTTCGCATTATCAGATTTGGCGCAGCACTTCGCCTTTTTCTGCGACGGCGCAGTTGCTGGGTGATTGGCAAATGACGACCGAATTCAGCGATGAAAACGCTGGGTTGGGGGTGACCTATCACTATTGGGTCAAAGCAGCGGTCGACTCAGAGGGTGCGCGCCCTAGCGGGTTTAGTGCAGCGGCTAGCGGTTATAAGGGCTTGGCTGAAATCACTCCATTGATCTTGGCCGAGAACGCCGCGCAACTCGATTTGAGTTGGGAGGAAGTGGCTGGCGCAGTCGCTTATCGGGTGTATCGCAGCGAGCGCCTGGACGTCCGTGAGTCGGCACCGCTGATGGATTGGCGCAGCGCCACCGAGTTTAGCGACGATACGGCGTTGCCGGGTGTGACGTACTACTATTGGGTACGGGCGGCGGCCGATAGCGAAGGATTGAACGCCACTCCGTTGGGCGTTGGGGTGAGCGGTTCTCGCGTTTTGCCGGATGCCGGGAGTTTGCGGGTCTCACGGGGCGATCTCGGCGGGGTGGATCTCGCCTGGGTAGAGGTGCCTGGCGCGACGCACTATATGGTCTATCGGGGTCTTGAGGAAAATACCTCTGAGGCTACGGCGGTGAGCAATTGGGTGTCGGCGATCGGTTTTAGCGACGATACGGCGTTGCCGGGCGTGACGTACTATTACTGGGTGCGTTCAGCTACCAGCGCCTTGGGGCATAAGGCCGGGTCTTTCGGGTCGGTGGTGCAGGGTTATCGCGGTATGGTGGTACCGGGCGGCATCCTTGGTTCGACCGGTGATCCGCAGACTATTAGTATCGGTTGGCACCGGGTTGAAGGCGCGACGCACTATCAGGTCTATAGGACGCACGATATGGACAATGTGTTGGCCGAGCCGGTCAGCGCTTGGCAGGAGGCACTCTTTTTCTTCGACACCGCGACCGAACCGGGTGTTAACTACCATTATTGGGTGCGGGCGGCCGTTGGTGTCGACGGTTTGAATGCCAGTCGTTTCAGCGAGGCCGTAACGGCCAATCGCGGATTGTTTGCGCCAGAGGTGCAGCAAATCGTCAGCGGTCGTCTCGATGGCGTTGCGCTCGAATGGCAATCGGTCGAGGGGGCGAGCCACTATAGGGTCTACCGCGGCTTGGGCGGTGATCTACAAGGCGCCGAGCTTTTGACGGATTGGCGGGAGATGCGGCAGTTGGTCGATGACTCCGCAGAACCGGGGGTGGTCTATACCTATTGGGTGCAGGCGGCTGTCGGCGTTGACGGCGACTATTCGAGCGCATCGGGGCCGGGTGTTGAAGGTTTTCGCGGGTTGGAAGCGCCGGGGCAACCCGATGCGACGACGGGTGAGGTTGGTCGGGTGCGTTTGGGCTGGAGCGCTGTGCCGGGCGCGCAGTATTATCGTGTGCTGCGTTCGACGACGGACGACCCGTCGGGCGCGACGCCCGGCGACTGGTTGGCGGAGCTTGCGCATAGCGATGAAGACGTGTTGTTGGGCGAGACCTACTATTATTGGATACAGGCGGCGACGAATAGTGCGGGTGCGATTGCCAGTGACCTGAGCGCGGCCATTCGCGGTTATGAGGCTTTGCCGGCGCCGAGCAATCTGCAGGTCAACCCCGATGGCAATGCGATTACGCTCAATTGGGACTCTAATTCGCAATTCGATATGCTGCGCTATCGAATCTATGCAGGCGTAGATTCGGCGTCGGTCAGTTTGATCGACTCGGTCGCCGCGACTGAGTTGTCCTTTCTGAGGGTTGATAGCGTATTGCCGCTGCCATCGCGTTTCAATCTCAGCGATATGGGATTGAGCGTATTGGACCGTCGTCCGGCGATCAGTGCGCGTTTTACCGAGTTGGTTGGGCGGGCGCCGACCGAAGCCGAGGTCGATGAATTATTTATGGGGCGCAAGTTGGAGCGCGCCACGGTCGCACCGCTCAACTCCGACAGTAGATATTACTTCGAGATCGGCTCGGTCAACGCGCAGGGACGCGAGGGGGCAAGGGGCAATGCGCGAGTGGTGTCCGTCAGCACGGTTTCCCTGGCGGTGACCGGGGGGGACGAGCGCATCGAGATCAATTGGTCGCCTGTATGGGGCGCGGGGGCGTATCGCCTCTATCGCCATAGCAGTGACGTGGTTGAGGGCGCCGCGCCATTGGGGGCTTGGCAGGAGGGCACCGTTTTTGCCGATACTAGTGCCAGGCGGGGGCAGGACTACTATTACTGGTTACAGACGGCGGTCTCGCTGACTGAAACCGCCCCCGGGTCTTTTAGTCCGGTGGCCAGTGGTTCGCGCAGCGTTGCAGCCCCGCCATTGGTCGCGGCGTCGAAGGACTTGGCCGATCGGATCAAACTCGAGTGGTACGCCGGCGAAGGGGCTGAGGTCTTTCGCGTCTATCACCATCGAGTCAACGACCCGACCGCGGCGACTCCTGTCAGTGAATGGTTGAATGAAAATACCTTTGAGCATTTGAGCGCAGCGCCTGGCGAGAATTATTATTGGATTCAAGCGGCTTCGGGTGTGAGCGGTGAGCATATAAGCGCCCTGAGCGCGGTGAGCACCGGCCGGCGAGGCCCCTTGACCACGCCAACCGACCTCGAGGCTACTTGGGGCGAGTTCAAGGATCGGGTAGTCGTGTCTTGGAAGCGCGACCCTGGGGTCTCGCACGTGCAGATTTATTGCCATACCAGCCCCGATTCGAGCCAGGCCGTGGCGAGAACCGATTGGGTCCCCTGGAACGGCTTTGAGGATCTCGAAGCTGCTCCGGACCAGATTCATTACTACTGGGTGCGCGGCGCTTCTAGCGCCACGGGTGAAGATGCGACCGGACTTAGCGCGTTGGCCCGTGGATTCCGCTCCGGCGATCTTTTTGCACCGAAGGGGTTGGCAACGACGACGACGCCTGGTAAGATTTTTCTGAGCTGGGAGCCTAACCCAGAGACGGTGGTGGCGCGCTATCGCATTTATGCCGGTACGCTCCCGGGGGAATTGACGCTGGTCGATTCAGTTCAGGCCGACGCGGATCCGCGGGTTATAATTCGCGATATTGTGCCCTTGCCCGAAAGCTTTAACGTGGTCGATTTGGGGCTTAATATACAGGACAAATCTGAGGCGGTGGCAAATCGTTTCGAGGAGTTTTTCGGCTACCGCCCCTCGTCGGTGCATCTCGACCAACTTTTTTCTGGTCAGTCGTTGGATAAGGATAAGCTGATTAGTCTCGAGGCGGGGAAGACCTATTATTTTAAGGTAGCGGCGGTTGACGCGCATGCGAACGCCAGCATGCCCTCGCAACCCGCCGAAATTACGGTGCTTGCGGATATCGCGGGTAAGGTCGTTACGACGGAAGGCGAGATTCCGGCGGCAACGGGGATTGAGTCGAACGCACCCAATCCTTTCAATGCCTCGACGCTGATCCGTTTCCAGTTGAGTACCGCAGGATCGGTGCGAGTCCGGATTTATAACGCGTTAGGGCAAGTGATGCGCGATCTGGTCGAAGGTGAATATGCGGCGGGGCATTATGCGGTGTCGTGGGATGGGCGTAATCGCAATGGAGGAGAGGCCGCCAGCGGGATGTATTTTTATGTCCTGGAGACTGAACAGGGCATCTGGCCGCGGCGGATGTTATTGTTGAGGTAGAGATCTGTTGCAATTGAGGAAGGGCGGGGGCCGATTATAGCCCCCGCCCTTTTTTTGTACCTGTTCTACCGATTGATCCGTGCAAAGACACACTTGAGATAGCGTCCGTCGGGGAAGGCTGGATCCACAGGGTGGTCGGCCGAATGCTGGTTGTAGGTGAGGATGCGGGCCCGGACTCGGGCGCCAGATGCGGCGCGGCGAACGATTTGAAAAAAGTCGTCCTGGGATACGCGCGCCGAGCACGAGGAGGTTACCAGCAGACCGCCGTCGGCGACGAGGCGGAAGGCGTTGCGGTTGAGTTTGGTATAGATGCCCATCGCTTGCTTGAGTTGGTTGTGTTTGCGCAGCAATGAGGGGGGGTCGACGACGACGATGTCGTAGCGGGGGCCGCGCTCGGCGAGTTCATCGATAAAGGGAAAGATATCGGCAACCAAGAGCTCGGCCTTGGATTCGGCGGGGCAGTTGGCCGTTAGGTTGCGGCGAGCGGAAAGCATGACCTGCCGCGAGATGTCGACGTCTAGGGTGTGGGAGGCTCCACCTTTGAGGGCGTGGGCGGAGAAGCCGCTCGAGTAGGAAAAGAGGTTGAGCACTCTTTTGCCACCGGCGAGCCGTTGCAGCAAGAAGCGGTTGTCGCGCTGATCGAGGAAGAACCCGGTCTTCTGGCCGCGATAGAGATCGGCGTGCAGGCGGACGCCGTGTTCTTCTATTTCGACGAATTCGGGTGGTTCCTCGCCCGCCAATAGGCCGGTGGGCCGGTCTTTGAGCCCTTCGGCGCGGCGGGTGCCGACATCGCTGCGCTCGAATAGACTCTTGGGCGAGAGCACGGTATGCAGCGCGTCGAGTACGACTTGTCGCTGTTGTTCCATGCCCGCGGTGTGGAGCTGGATCGATAGGTAGCCCGCGTAGTCGTCGACGATTAGGCCAGGTAATCCGTCGCTCTCGCCGTGGACTAGGCGCATGGCGTTGGTGACTGAGGCGAGGTCGGTGCCGCGGCGGTATTCGACCGCTTGCGCGATGCGCTGCTCGAAAAAGGCGCTGTCGATCGGGCAACTGGCGTCCTGGGTTAGGCTGCGTACGCGAATCAGTGAGCGCTTATTGTAGAAGCCGCGACAGACGAAACGCTGGTTTGAGTCGAAGACGTCGACGACGTCGCCGGTATCGGCGTCCTTGGGACGGCGGTCGACGGCGCCAGAAAAGATCCAGGGGTGACCGTTGCGCACGGTGCGTTCGCTATTCTTGCGCAGATAGAGCGGAGGGTAATTCAAGTTAATTTTTCCAGTTGCGAGACCTGCGCGAGCAGGTAGTTGAGTTGGCGGCAGCACTTTTGCAGCTCGGCTTCGAGGTCGCGCTCGCCCGCGTCGTAGCGGCTTTCGATCTCGCGATAGCGGTCGAATAGGCGGCGGTAAATCGGTCTGAGCGTTTCAAGGTCGCCTGCGAGTTCTAAATCCCCTTGGAAGAGTTTCTTAGTTAGGTGTACGGCTTTGAGTTCCGCGGGGGACAGGTCTAAAGCTAAAAGCAGACGACACTCTTGTGGCGAGTAAGTCGGAGCGTCAAACTCCTCCGTGTTCCCTGTCGGCACTAGCCATAAGTCGGCGGCCAACAGTTTGCTGTGGATCTTGAGGGGGCGATCCACCTTGCGTAGGGGTAAAGTGAACAAGTCGGGCACGGGGAGTTGCCTGTCTTAGCGCATAAAACATACGAAAAATCAGAATCCCGCGCTTTGGGCGCAGCGGAAGCCGATATGGCCGGCGCCCTTGTCGGGGTTGTGGTAGAGCCGCGCGCTACTGCGTAGCTCGTCGGGGGGCTGGTTCCAGGAGCCGCCACGGGCTACGCGATAATCGCCGTCGGCAGGGCCCTGTGGATCGGCGGGCGGGCTCTCGGCGTAATAGCTGGGGTGCCACCAGTCCTGAACCCACTCGGCGACATTGCCGGCCAAATCGTGCACGCCTTCGAGTGTGGCACCTTGCGGCAACGAGCCGATTTTCAAAGCCTTGCGCTCTTGGCCGCCGAAGCGGGCGCGTGAGGCGTTGGGGCGGGCTTCGCCCCACGGGTAGGTGCGGCCGTTGGGCCCGCGGGCGGCGTATTCCCATTCGGCTTCGGTGGGCAGGCGCGCACCGCGCGAACGGCAGTAGCCCACCGCGTCGGTCCAACTGACATTGACGGCGGGTAGATTTGTATCGCGCAGCTCAGCTTGTTTTTTGCGGCCCTGGCTGACGAGAAAACTCTCATAGGCGATGCGGGTGACCTCGTAGCGGTCGATTTCGAAGCTGTTGACGGATACTTGGTGCACGGGTTTTTCGTCGGGTAGGCCGTGTTCTGCGCCCATTTTAAAGCGGCCGGCAGGGATCGAGATCATCTCTAGCGGAGCGAGCAGGGCTGAGGTGGCGATGAGGCGGCGAGCCAAGCGACGAACCCCGGTTTGCATGTCCTGCTGGCTGGTGCCGAGGTTTTCGCTTTCTGTGCGCTGGACCTGGTTGGTCTCGATATCGACGATTTTGACCGTCAGGGCGTATTGGCCGCCGACGCGGTGGGTCTGGGCAAAGAAGATCTTGTGCACGTTGAGGTGACGACCGATCGCGACGGCATTGGACTGGTCGGTGACGCCGGATTGCTGGAAGGAAAGCTCCTTGATGGTCTCGGAGATTTTTTCGCGTTCGACGAGGGCGAATTGGCCGCTTCGTTGCAGCTCGGCTTCGAGCAGGGCTTGCACGTAGTCGGTCCTGGGGCCTTTATCGGCGACGACGGCGATCTGCATTGCAGTTTGCGCGCAGACGGATGTCGTGCAGGACAGGGCTAAGAGGTATGTAAAAAAGATGCGCATAGTTTTCCGATCGCTCATATCGTTTCTATCGACACATGTTAAGAACGCCCCAGTTGAGTATGTGTTTCAAGAAGGGGTGGACAAGTGTCTAGTTCGCGCCAGTATCGCTAAATAGGTTGAGCGTGCAGTGGTTTATCGCACAGGCCCTAACTCAGATGCCGCTTTGCTTCTTTGCCCACCAGCGCCCGCAAATCCGGGTCGTCGATGCAGAAGATGCGGAAGATCTTGGCTTGGTCCTCGAAATTGTGCAACAAAGAATCGCGCAGACGGGTGACTTCGGGATCGTCGAAAGTTAGCGGGTCGGTCTTGTCAGAGGGGATATCATGGCCGTAAAAGACTTTGAGATCGACTTCGGGGGTTTTGTTGAAGCCGGGGATGTCGATGAGGATCTCGTGGCCCTCGAACGACCGGCCGAGTTTTTCGCCAAAAATCCGGCAGAGCTCAATTTCCTTGTCGCGGCGTTTGCTGGGGTTGTGGAAGAGGTCGTAGAGATAGTGCATCAGGTCTTGTTTACGTTCGCCGGGATGGATCACCGCGCCGACTTTGTAGAGGCGGCGGTGGATCGTGCCGGCGAGTAACTGCGCCGAGTTTTCGAGGCCGAGACGTTCCTGCTCGTCTTGCAGCATTGACACCAATTGGCTCTCGGTCAGGCGGTGGAAACCCGATGAGTCGAGCTGGTTTTGCGGGTGCAACAGGATCTCTTGCACGGCGCGCTTGAACATGGCGGAGGCGGAACGCACGGCGTGGTGCCAGTAGACGTTGCGGTACATTAGGTAATTGGTAAAGACGAGCGCTTCGACGGCGGAGACGCCCTTGCTGGTGATGGCCAACCGCTTGCGCTCTGGGTCGAATTTGATTGACGCGGCTAGGCGGTCGCGGTTGACGCTCTCGCCGAAAGGGACGCCACAGAACATGGAATCGCGCAGCAGGTAGTCGATCTTGTCGGGGTCTAGGGTACCGCTGAGGATATTGGCCAACAATAGGTCAGCGGCAGGAACCTCCCGGTCCTTGTTCTTGTAATCGATGACATTGGCGACGCGCACCGGGTCAATTTGGAATGATTCTTTGAGTACCTGGTAAATCGCTCCGTCCCGGTCTTCGATGATTTGCCGGGCCCTCTCTTCGTGCAAGACGAAAAAAGGCATTAGCTCCTCTAATGTATGCGAGAAGGGGTAATGGCCGATATCGTGCAGCAGAGTGGCGGCGATAAAGACGCGCACGTCCTCCTCTCCCAACTCGAGCGGCGGGTCGGAGTCGAGCAGACGGGTTAAAAACTGCTTGGCCAGATGATAGACGCCCAAGGAGTGCTCGAAGCGCGAGTGACGAGCGCCTGGATAGACCAGGTGTACATAGCCGAGTTGGGTAATATTGCGCAGGCGCTGGAAATCCTCGGTGTCTATAAGGGCCAATACGGGGTCGGGGACGTGGATATAGCCCCAGACCGGATCGCGGATGGCCTTGCCTTCCTCTGCTAGAAGTTGATGATTCATAACGGGCTCAATCTAGGGTGGTGGTGTTACTCTGTCAAGGCAATTATCACCCGAACTCCTTGTAGGGACATTACTTAGGAGGATTATGCTTCTTTGCACACCCGTTGACACAAATTAAAGTAGCTCCTATTTTAAAAGACTTCGACTGAATCTGGAACTTAATACTATAAGGACAAAACGTTCATGGAACGCACGCTGATGATCGTCAAACCCGATGTCGTTGCCAAAAACGCCATCGGTCAAATTATCGCCCGTGTCGAGAGCGAGGGTTTTGTAGTGCGCCAATTGCGCATGGTCGAGTTGTCGGTGGAGCGGGCCGGGGATTTTTATGCGGTACACCGCGAGCGGCCCTTCTATGGCGAGTTGGTGGAATTCATGACGTCGGGTCCCGCCGTGCCGATGGTACTTGAGCGCGAGAATGCCGTAGCGCACTTGCGCGGCTATATCGGCCCGACCAATAGCAACGAAGCGCCCGCCGGCACCATTCGCGGCGACTTCGGCACTGATGTGCAGTTCAATGCAGTACACGCCTCGGACTCGACCGACAATGCGGCGATCGAGATCGAGTTTTTCTTCGGCGAATAAACGAACCATGGCCGATAGCTTCCACGCCTTGCTGACGCTCGACGATCTCGAGGAGGGGCAGAATGTCTTCTCGCTCGAATTGCGTAGCGAGGACTTGGAGCTCAAGGACGAGTTTTTCACCTTTCACTCGTTGGTCAAAGCCGAGGTCGAAGTGCGACGCAGCATGGACAACTTCAACCTCGAGGGAGTGGTGTCCTGCAAGATCGCTGGCGATTGTTATCGCTGTCTCAAGGCGGCCGAGCAGGCTGTCAAGGCCCGGTTTCATCTGTCGGTGCAGCGCAGGCAGGCCAGCCCCGAGGAATTGGAGTCGGCCGAAGAAGACGGTTATATCGAAATCGTTGATCCAGGGACTCGCCAAGTGGATATAGGCGAATATATCCGCGAGGCGATTATTCTCGACCTGCCGATGCGGCTTCCTACGCCGAATGCGGAGGGAAACTGCCCGCAATGCGGCGAGGATCTAACGGAGGACCCGAATAAGGGCAAGCAGGAAGAGCCGGACCCGCGTTGGGCCGCGCTCGGAAAGATCGAATTTTCATCATCAGAAGAAAGCACCTGAAAGGAGCTCGACGTGGCAGCAGTACCTAAGAGAAAGATTTCGCGCAGTCGCCGTGACAAGGGGCGCACTCACTGGAAGATCAAGGCGGCGGCTAGAACGACTTGCGCCCATTGCGGGCAGCCCGCCCTTCCCCATCGCGTTTGTACCAGTTGCGGCTACTATAGAGGCCGCGAATACATGGAGCCTGAAGTTTAGGCCATAGCGGGGTGGGGGATTGAGTGGCTGAACGGGAGAAGAGATACAGGGCGGCGATTACTGCAACCGAGCATTTTTTGCCCGAGAGGGTCGTTACCAACGCCGATCTTGAAAAACTCGTTGATACATCCGACGAATGGATTCGTACGCGTACGGGGATCAGCGAACGGCGTTTCCTCGCCGAGGACGAACCGACTTCCAAGATGGCGATCGCCGTCGCAGAGGGGCTTTTGCAACGGCGATCGCTTACTGGTGACGATATCGATCTGATTATCGTTGCGACGATAACGCCCGATATGATTTTCCCCGCGACAGCGTGTCTGGTGCAAAACGCGATCGGCGCGAGTCGGGCTTGGGCCTACGACTTATCGGCAGCCTGTTCTGGTTTTGTATTTGCCGTCGCGACTGGTGCGCAATTTATCGAAAGCGGCGCGCATCGCCGAGTGATGGTCATCGGTGCCGACAAGATGAGCACAGTCCTTGATTTTGAAGATCGTGCGACCTGCGTGCTCTTTGGCGATGGGGCCGGAGGGGTAATCCTGGAGCGCAGCGAGGACGGCGAGTCTGGATTGATAGATTTTGAACTCTACTCCGACGGCTCGAATGTCGAATGCCTGAACATCAAGGGCGGTGGCAGTCAGCATCCTCCTTCGCATGAGACGGTGGATAGGGGTTTACACTACATACGTCAAGAAGGATCTGTCGTCTTTAAGTTCGCGGTGGTGAAAATGGCCGAAGTGTCGGTGAGCCTGATTGAGCGAAATGGGTTCACGGGTGCCGATCTCAAACTTTTTGTACCGCACCAGGCCAACCGGCGCATAATTGACGCGGCAGCCCAGCGCATGGGTCTCGCACCGGAAAAGGTGATGATTAATATCGACCGTTGCGCCAATACTACGGCCGCGACCATTCCGATCGCGCTATCGGAAGCGGTCAACGAAGGCCGGCTGCAAGCGGGCGATCTCCTGCTGATGACCGGGGTTGGTGGTGGGCTCACTTGGGGCAGCGTTCTTTTTCGCTGGGGAAACTGAAATGGGCGGTTGCGCTTTTTTATTTCCGGGTCAGGCTTCGCAGGTGGTCGGTATGGCTCGGGATTTATTTGAGCAGTACGAGTCGGTGCGCGAGCGCTTTGCCCAGGCCGACGAGGCCTTGGGCTTCAAGCTCAGCCAGATCTGTTTCGAGGGGCCGGAAGACCGGCTGATGCAGACCGAGGTTACGCAACCGGCGGTCTTTGTACACAGCGTTGCTGCTTGTGAGTTGCTCATGGCAAAAGGGCTGGAGCCGATCGCCGTGGCAGGGCATAGCCTCGGTGAATACTCGGCATTAGTGGCGGCTGGGGCGCTGTCTTTTGAGGCAGCTCTGGCGTTAGTCGGACCACGCGGTAAATTGATGCAGGCCGCAGGGGGGGCGCGGCCCGGGGCAATGGGGGTGGTGATCGGTTTAGACGACGCCCAGATTACAACGCTTTGCGAACAGGCGGCGGATGTGGGGGTGGTGGTCGCGGCGAATTTCAACGCGCCGGGTCAGGTCGTCGTATCCGGTGAGCAGGCCGCGGTCGCGCGACTCGGAGAATTGGCCTTGGGCGCCGGCGCCAAACGATTTATCGAACTGGCCGTCAGCGGGGCTTTCCATTCGCCCTTGATGCAACCGGCTGCCGAGCAGATGGAGGCGTTGTTGCAGGCCGCGCCTATCGTTGCGCCTCGAGTGCCCGTGCTGACCAATGTTTCGGCGGCTCCGGTCGTGGACCCAGAGGAACTGCGCTCGCATTTGATTCAGCAGATTACCAGCTCAGTGCGTTGGACCGAAACGGTGCGCAAACTGGCGGTGATGGGCATTGATCGCGCTTATGAAATCGGACCTGGAGCGGTGTTAAAGGGCTTAGTGCGCCGGATCGAGCGTGGGCTCGTGGTAGATTGCGCTGGCAAGGTAGAGGAAATTGCAGTAGCTAAGGGAGTTGGGTGATATGGGGCTATTGGACGGAAAAGTCGCGCTGGTGACGGGGGGGTCGCGGGGGATAGGTCGGGCTATCGCGTTGCGTTTGGCCACAGAGGGTGCAGATCTGGCGATTTGCGCACGCAATGTCGAGGCGGCCGGTGCGGTCGCAACTGAGATCGAGGGCTTTGGGCGCCGTTGCCTGGTGCGCCAGACCGACGTCGCCAACACAAAACAGGCCGGCGAACTAATTGAGGCGACGATCGGGGAATTGGGCCGTTTGGATGTATTGGTCAACAATGCTGGCATTACCCGCGATGGCTTGTTGATGCGGATGAAAGAAGAGGATTGGGACGAGGTGCTGGCGATCAATCTCAAGGGGGCCTTTAACTGCGCCAAAGCGGCGGTGCGGCCGATGCTCAAGGCGCGCGGCGGGCGGATTATCAATATTACCTCAGTGGTTGGTTTACAGGGCAATGCCGGTCAGGCCAATTATGCGGCGTCGAAAGCTGGGTTGATCGGTCTGACCAAGAGTTTGGCGCGCGAGTTGGCTTCGCGCGGTATCACCGCCAACGCCGTGGCGCCGGGTTTGGTCCCCGATACGGGGATGACCGGTGAGTTGGCTGAAGAGATTCAGCAACAGATGTTGGCCGGCGTGCCTTTGGGTCGGGCGGGGACGCCAGAGGACGTAGCGCACGCGGTCGCTTTTCTGGCTTCCGAGCAAGCCGCTTATATCACCGGCCAGGTTTTGGCGGTCGATGGCGGGATGGTTATGTAGGTAGCGGTTGAAAAAGAGATCGTAAGTCAACTATATTTGACGATGTAAAGACATTTGTTGCACTATCCACCCACTATCCAAGGGGAAAACGAAATGGCTAATATTGATGAGCGCGTAAAGGACCTGGTCGTCGAGCAGTTGGGCGTGAGTCAGGATCAGGTGACCCCCCAGGCCTCTTTTATCGATGACCTGGGCGCCGATTCACTTGATACGGTCGAGTTGGTCATGGCCTTTGAAGAGGAATTCGGGATCGATATTCCGGACGAAGACGCCGAGAAAATGGTGACGGTTAACAACGCGATAAAATACCTGGAAGAGAACAGCAAGGCTTGAGCGGAGGCGCAGTAAGTGTCTAGACGTAGAGTTGTAGTTACGGGTTTGGGGGCGTTGGCCCCCAATGGCAACGACCTGGATTCGTTCTGGGACGCATTGGTGAACGGGCGTTCGGGGATCGGGCCGATTACCAAGTTCGACGCTTCCGGGCACCGGGCCAGGATTGCCGGGGAGATCAAAGATTTCGATCCAGAGTCCGCGCTTGATCGCAAGGATGTGCGGCGAAACGACCCTTTCACCCATTACGCTATGTATGTCGGTTTGCAGGCGGTCGCCCATGCCGGTTTGGACATGGAAGCGGTCGACGCTGAGCGAGTGGGGGTTATTTGGGGCTCGGGCATTGGCGGGATCACAACCCATGAGAAACAGCACACCGTCCTGATGGAGAAAGGGCCGAAACGCATTAGCCCGTTTTATGTGCCGATGATGATTTCCGATATGGCCGCGGGTATGATCTCGATGGTGCTCGGTGCCAAGGGGCCGAACTACGCGACCGTATCGGCCTGTTCGTCGGCCAGCCATGCCTTGGGCGAGGCCGCGCGTAAAATCCAGTACGATGAAGCGGACGTGATGGTGACTGGTGGATCTGAAGCGGCGGTCACTTCCATTTCCGTCGCTGGTTTCGCTTCGGCTAAGGCGCTATCGACCCGCAACGACGAGCCCGCGCGGGCCAGTCGGCCTTTTGACGCGGAGCGCGACGGTTTTGTGCTCGGTGAAGGAGCAGGCGGTGTCGTGTTGGAGGAGTTGGAACACGCCAAAAGGCGCGGGGCCGTGATCTACGGCGAGTTTCTGGGTTTGGGGTTTACCGCCGACGCCTATCATCAGACGGCGATGGCACCGCAGGCCGAGGGCGGCACCCGGGCAATGCGCATTGCCTTGAAGGACGCTGGTTTACATCCTGGCGATATCGGTTATGTCAACGCCCACGGCACTTCGACGCCGATGGGCGACAGCCAGGAGACGACGGCGATCAAGACGGTTTTCGACGGCTATACCGATAAGATGGCCATCAGTTCGACTAAATCGATGACAGGGCATTTATTGGGGGCGGCCGGGGCGGTCGAGAGTGTCGCTTGCATTATGGCCCTCAAAAACGGAATTTTGCCACCGACAATCAACTATGAGAATCCGGATCCGGAGTGCGACTTGGACTGTGTACCCAACCAGGCGCGGGAGATTGGGGTAAATTACGTTCTCAATAATTCTTTTGGTTTTGGCGGTCATAACGTGGCGCTGGTCTTCGGTCGTTTCGCGGACTGAGCCTTTAACTTTCCCGTCTCTATAGTAGGTTTTATGGGCTGGCTTTCGGATCTCTGGAACCGCTTCAAGTCGAGTGATGGCACCGAAGAACTTTCGTTCGAGTCGCTGCGCACGCTTGAGGATATGGTGGGCTATCGATTCCAGGAGACCGGATTACTGATCAAGGCGCTCAAACATCGCTCGTATGTCTATGCAAAGCAGGGCAGCGGTATCGAGTCAAATGAGCGACTTGAGTTTCTCGGTGACGCGGTGTTGGATGTTCTGGTGGCCGAGTTTCTCTTCCGCAGTTTCGAGGACAAGCGCGAGGGTGACTTGACCCAGATGAAATCGCTATTGGTCAGTCGCACGGTGTTGGCGCGTCAGGCGCGCAAATTTGGTTTAGATGCTTTTGTGTTGCTCAGTGTGGAGGAGCGTGATTCCGGGGGGGGGCGGCAACCCTCGATTCTCTCTGATGCCTTCGAGTCGTTGATCGGGGCGATATATATCGATGGCGGTTTGGAGCCTTGTCGCGGTTTCGTACAGCGCGCGTTGCTCGACGATTTTCACGAGCTGATCAAGCAAGACGACTATATCAATTTCAAGAGCAAGCTGCTCGAACACTCCCAGAGCTTGGGCAACGGCCACCCGCGCTATCTGGTGCATTCGGAGGAAGGGCCTGACCACGATAAGGTTTTCAGCGTCGAGGTCAACATTACCGGTGAGCGCATTGGGCGCGGGCAGGGGCGCAGCAAGAAAGAAGCGCAGCAGATGGCGGCCAAAGATGCATTGAAGTTCTTGGAAGCCCTGTAATGGCGCGCTGGCGTGTCATTGACACGGGGGCAAACGACGGCGCCTATAATATGGCCGTCGACCAGGTCTTGGCTCAAGGGGTGGCAAAGAGCCCGGTACTGCGTTTTTACGATTGGGATCCGCCGGCCGTCTCTTGTGGTTATGGTCAGCGGTTCGAGCGCGAAGTGGATTCGGCGGTTTGCAGCGCGTTGGGTATCGATATAGTGCGCCGGCCCACCGGCGGTCGTGCCGTGTTGCATTGGGAGGAACTGACCTATAGCGTCGTCTGTGATCCCCGCGATTTAAATGGGGGTGGTGAGGGGGTAGAGGGGGCGCACCGGACGATCGCCGAATGTTTGGCGGTGGGGCTGCGCCTTTTCGGTGCCGCGGTTGAAGTGGAGCGAGTCCGTCGCCCGATTGAGCGGTCGCAGGGGCCCCGGGCGACTTCGCCTTGTTTCAGCAGTACGGCGCGTTGGGAACTCAAGTGCCAGGGGCGAAAGTTGGTCGGTAGCGCGCAACGGCGTTTCCGCGATGGTTTGCTGCAACACGGATCGATCTTGCTCGGACCGGCGCACGAGCGTTTGCCGGAATTGATGCGCATTGACGACGAGCGGCGAGAGCAATGGACCGCGATGTTGAAGGAGAGCAGTATCGATCTGGGCGAATGCACTACGCGTCGGGTGAGCCGCGACGAATTGGTGGCTTGTCTGATCATGGGGTTCGAAGAAAGGTTGGGGGTGGAGACGCGTCGGGACGAGTTGCACGCGGATGAGGTGGGGCGCACGACGGAATTTGCGGGTGGCCAGTCGCCAGTCGCATTAGAGGAGGTCGGTGCATGATTGTGCAGGAGCCCTTGCTTGAGGTCCGTGACCTGCGGACGTATTTTCATACCGAAGAAGGCGTCGGTCGTGCGGTCGACGGCGTCTCGTTCTCGGTCGGCAAGGGCAAGACTTTGGGCATCGTTGGTGAGAGCGGTTGCGGTAAGAGCGTCAGTGCCCTCTCCGTAATGAGGCTGGTGGCGGATCCGCCGGGCCGGATCGAGTCTGGGCAGATTTTGCTCAATGGGCGCGATTTACTCGCGCTCGACGAAGAGAAGATGTGCCAGATCCGCGGTGACGAGATCGCGATGATCTTCCAGGAGCCGATGACCAGCCTCAACCCGGTGTTGACCTGCGGTTTCCAGATCGCCGAGTCGGTGATCCTGCACCAACAGGTTTCGAAGCAGGAGGCTCGTAACAGGGCGATCGAGATGCTGGAACTGGTGGGCATCTCCGCGCCGGAACAACGGATCGACGAATATCCGCACCAGCTTTCGGGCGGGATGCGCCAACGGGTGATGATCGCAATGGCCCTTTCGTGCAATCCGGACCTGTTGATCGCCGACGAGCCGACCACCGCCCTCGACGTGACGATACAGGCGCAGATCCTAGAGCTGCTGGAGCGATTGCAGGAAGAGTTGCAGATGGCGATTCTGATGATTACCCACGACTTAGGGGTGATCGCCGAAGTCGCCGACCAGGTGGCGGTGATGTACGCCGGCCAGATTGTCGAATATGCGGATACCGGGGCGATTTTTGCACGACCGATGCATCCGTACACGCGCGGTTTGTTGCGCTCGATCCCGCGCCTTGACGAAGGGCAACAGCGGTTGGATATCATTCCGGGCATGGTGCCCGACGCCCGTGCCTTCCCGCTGGGGTGCCGGTTCGCGCCGCGTTGCACGTTAGCCGATGACCGCTGTCGGGCAGAAGAGGCGCCGTTGGTTGAAATTGAGCCGGACCACTGGGTAAGCTGCTGGAAGGCGGAAGAGGCTTCGGTGGAGAAATGAGCGAGACCGCGCCTTTGGTCGAAGTCAGGGGACTAAAAAAATACTTCCCTGTGCGCAGCGGGGTTTGGGGGCGGGTCCAAGCCCAGGTCAAGGCCGTCGACGGAGTCGACCTCGTCGTGTATCCCGGCGAGACCTTGGGGGTTGTTGGTGAGAGCGGTTGCGGCAAGACGACGCTGGGCCGGTTGATGTTGCGCTTATTGGATGCGACAGCGGGGCAGGTCTTTTTTGAGGGGGTCGATCTGCTGCAATTGGGCAAGGAAGAGATGCGGGCCCGGCGGCGGCAGATGCAGATCATCTTCCAGGATCCTTATTCGTCGCTCAATCCGCGGATGACTGTCGGTGGGATCATTGGTGAAGCGTTGAAGGTTCACCGCCTCGCTGCACGCGACGAGTTGGCCGGGCGGGTCGAGCATTTGCTTGAGATCGTTGGGTTGTCGCCTAGTTACGCCAGGCGTTATCCGCACGAGTTTTCCGGTGGGCAGCGCCAGCGCATCGGCATCGCCCGTGCTTTGGCGGTTAGTCCACGCTTTATAGTCGCCGACGAACCGGTATCGGCGCTGGACGTGTCGATACAGGCGCAGATCATCAATCTGCTGCAGGATTTACAGCGCGATCTCGGGCTAACCTATATGTTTATCGCCCATGACTTGAGCGTGGTGCAGCACATATCGGATCGGGTGGCGGTGATGTATTTGGGGCGCGTGGTGGAAATAGCGCGTCGCGAGGAACTCTACGGGCATCCATCGCACCCTTATACTCGGGCGCTGCTATCGGCTGTGCCGGTGCCCGACCCACAGGTCGCCCGGAGTCGCACCGTCCTCCAGGGAGACGTGCCGAATCCGGCTAACGTGCCTTCCGGATGTCCTTTTCATCCGCGCTGTCCGGAGCGCGAAGATATATGTACCCGCGTCGTGCCGCGCCTGGTTGATATAGGCGACGGACACTGCACGGCCTGTCTGCTGCGCTATCCCGCGGAAGTCAAGGCCGAGTTGGAGACGGACGCGGCAAACGGAGAGATTAGAGAGCGGGAGAGCAAAAGCTTATGATGACTTTATTGCGCGAAAAAACGGGAATTGTCCTGTGGTTTGTGATCTTCGCCTTCGTCGGCCTGATTGTCGTCGAGTGGGGTGCGGATTATTCAGGACCGGGCCAAGAGGACGTAGGCGACGTCGTCGGCGTCGTCAATGGCGAGACGATTACGCTGAAGGATTTCCAGGGTGCGTTGCGTCAATTGGCGCGACAGGCACCGCAGGACCAACCCCCGGACCAAGGACAACTGGTTAGCCAGATCTGGGACGGCTATATCCGCGATATCCTCTTGTCTCAGGAGATCGAGCGGCTAGGAATCGAGGTTACGGATAAGGAGTTGGCGTTCTATACGCGAAACAACCCCCCGCCGGCGGTCCAGGCCATTGAGGCCTTCCAGACCGAGGGGCAGTTTGATATGGGCAAATACACCCAATTCATAGGCGATCAGGCCAACCTGCGCGATCCCAATAATCTCGCTTTCGTAATGCAAATAGAAGGCATGCTCAGACAGCAGCTGCTTGGCTACAAGTTGCAGCGGACCCTGATGGGTATGGTGCAGGTTAGCCCGGGCGAGGCGCGCCGCCGTTTTGAGGAAGCCAACGAGAAGGTGCGGGTGGAATACGTATTCGCCCCGGGCAATGGCGTAGCCGATGATGCCGTCGAAGTCACCGACGCCGATTTGGCGGCCTATTACCAGGAGTCTATCGCCGACTACGAGCACCCGGACGAGGTGAGTCTCGAATACGCTTATTTTCCCAAGACCGCCAGCGCCGAGGACTCGCTGCAGATCGCCGAGGAAATTGGGCTCCTGCGTCAGGAAATCGAGGCCGGTGCTGATTTCGCCGAATTGGCCGAGGCGGTATCCGACGATCCGGGCTCGGCGGCCAAGGGAGGCGATCTAGGCACGTTCGCCCGCGACCGGATGGTCCCGGCCTTCGCCGACGCGGCTTTCGCGTTAGAGGCCGGCGAGATTTCCGAACCGGTGCAGACGCGTTTCGGTTGGCACCTGATAAAGGTCGAAGAGCGCTTGGAGGAAGACGGCGAGCAAAAAATACACGCCCGCCATATCCTGCTCAATTACAAGGCCTCGCGCAAAACCGAGGATCAACTGCGGGAATGGGCCGATGAGTTTCAAGAGAAGGCTGTAACCGGTGGTTTCGGTTCGGCGTTGACCGCGTCGGGCATCGAAGCGGCGACGACGGGTTTTCTGCAGAAGGACCAAGGCATTCCGGCGCTGGGCTCGGGCACGGCTTGGCTGGTCAATTGGTTTTTTGATCAGAAGTCGGGTACAACCAGCGAGGTCGTGGATAGTGATCGGGGGTTGTGGATTGCGCAACTGGTGGACAAACGCTCCGAGGGCACGGCACCGTTGGCTGAGGTGAAGGAGCAGGTCGAACGGATGGTGCGCAATCGCAAGAAGGTCGATGTCGCAGCGAATACGCTCCAGGCGGTACAGCGTGAGATCGCCGCCGGAACCGATATGGAACAGGCGGCGCAAAAGTCCGGTTTGCAGCATAGTGCGCCGGAGGCTTTCGCGCGCACTGGGGCGGTGCCGGGTATCGGCCGTAGCAATGCGGTTATCGCTACCGCGTTCCGTCTTGAAAAGGACCAACTCAGCGAGGTGGTCAAAATCTCCGCAGGCGGATATCAAGGTGCCTATTTGTTGCGGACGATAGAGAAGACGCCGGTGGACGAGGCGCTCTTCGAGGAGCAGCGAGAGGAGTTCACCACGCAACTACAAGCCCAGCGTCAGCAGGAAGCCGTGCAGAATTGGTTCGCACACATTTATGAGACGGCCCAGATCGAAGACAATAGACACCGCTTTTTCACGTTTTAAACGAACACGATCGCCCTGCCTGCAAATAAGGTGGGGCGATCTGTTTTTAGATAGGAGAGAGACCCATGCCAGCAACACCGGGACAAACGCAGATCGGCTTTATCGGCTTGGGGATCATGGGCGCCCCCATGGCCAAGAATTTGCTCAAGGCCGGCTATAAGCTCAACGTGTACAACCGCAGTGACCGGCCCCGGGTACAAGAGGTGGTTGACGCCGGTGGGGTTCGCGTCAGTTCGCCGAAAGAAGCGGCGACCGGTGCCGATGTCGTGATCAGCATCGTGACTGACACGCCCGATATGGAGGCGGTGCTCATCGGCGAGGACGGTGCGATCCACGGGGTCAAAGAGGGTGCGGTGGTGATCGATATGAGCACGGTTTCGCCCAAGGTGACACAGGAAGTGGCCGCGGCGCTCAAGGAAAAGGGGGTAGGCATGCTCGATGCGCCGGTAAGCGGTGGCGATGTCGGCGCGATCAACGCCACATTGTCGATCATGGTCGGTGGCGAGCAAACGGTGTTTGATGAGTGCATGCCGGTTTTTGAGGCGATGGGCACCAATATCAACCTGATCGGCTCTAATGGTGCTGGCCAGACCACCAAACTCTGCAACCAGATTGCGGTTTCGGTCAACAATATGGGCATGGCTGAGGCACTTATGTTGGCGGCGGCTTCTGACTTGGACGTACAGAAGGTGATTGACGCGATCAGTGGTGGCGCGGCTGGTTCCTGGCAACTCAGCAATCTCGGGCCGCGCATTGCCGCAGGTGATTTCGATCCGGGTTTTATGGTCTATTTACAACAGAAAGACCTGCGGCTAGTCCTGCAGGCGGCCAATGATATCAAGCTGGCAGTGCCGGCGGCGGGCATGGTGCACCAGTTTTTCAATATCGTCGAGCGTCAGGGGTGTTCAGAAGAGGGCACGCAGGCGCTGATCAAGGCCTATGAAGCCCAGGCTGGCAAAGAGGCCCGGGCAAAGTAAGTAGCAGTGCCATAAATCGACAAAGGCCGCGTGGTTTCCGCGCGGTCTTTGTTTTTGCTATACTTTAAACGATGAAACTACCATTAAATAAAATCGGCATTCTGCCGCGGGACGAGAAGTTGGATTATCCCGTTGACGAGGTGCGCGCCCTCTTTGAAAAACACGGGATCGGCGTCTGCTTTATCGAAGGCGACGAGGCCCCTACCGATCTCGACCTGGTGGTGGCCCTGGGCGGAGACGGCACCGTGCTGCGCGCTTTTGATCGTTTTCCGCAGTGTCCGGTGATAGCGATAAATTTCGGCACGGTCGGTTTTCTGACGGCAGGTGACCGCAAGGACCTGGCCCAGATCGTCCAACTTCTGGTCGATGGCAAATACTGCGTAAGCGAGCGGCTTGTATTGGCTTGCCGTTTTCCTGGTGGGGAGGGGCTGGTCTACAATGAGGTGACGCTGCGCGCCCGCCACAAACTGCTCTTTACGGATGTATTCGTCGACGATGTCAAAATTCGCACGATCCGTGGTGACGGTGTGGCGGTGGGCACGCCGACGGGCAGCACGGGGCTTTTGATGGCGATGGGCGCACCGCTCGTGATGCCCGAAGTTCGTTGTATGATACTCGACGGCATCAACGAATACAACTTTACCTCGCGGGCTCTGATTTTGCCGGCGGAAAAGCGGGTGCGGTTACGCGTGAGCCCGGAGACGCGGGACGAGCAAGTATCGCTGGTGGTTGACGGTCGCGAAATATGCGGACTCGCCCCAGGGCAGGATGTCTATGTCGGCCAGGCCGAGCATACGGCGCGGCTGATTTATCTAGATAGCCATTATTTTTTCAACAATTTGTCAGAGAAACTTTCTTGGTGAGGAGGATGGCATGCGAGTAACCGTTATTGGCGCGGACCGCCCCTTGGGGGCATCGTTGGCGTCTGGATTACGCGAAGGTTTTGAGGTGGCGGCCATCGGTGCGGGAGAGGTCGCAGATATCGAAGGCTATGGCCAAGTAGATCTATTGGAGCGCACGGCAATGGATGCGGCACTCGCGGATGCCGAGGCGGTGGTTTATACCGCGGCTTTTGACCCTGAGACCGTAGACGAGCAGACGTTGCTCGACGAGGCGGCGCGCGGCGTTTATGTCGCGCTGACGGCGGCGGTTGAGGTCGGAGTTCGGCGGATGGTGCTTGTCAGCCGACTCGACCTGGTGCGGGACTACCCGGAGGAATACGTGGTCAATGCGCAGTGGAACCCGCTGCCGAGGGCTGAAGCCGTCTCGTTAGCGCCAATGATGGCCGAAATGGTCGGACGTGAGATCGCGCGCATGGGCAAGGTCGAAGTTTGTTGTTTGCGGTTGGGGGAAATCGATGCGGAAACGACGGTTGATGATGCGTTGGAGGCTGTTCGCGCGGCGCTGGTCGAGGAGCAGTCCGGACACAGTTGGTCATTGGCTCACGTGGCTTCAAGTGGGCGTTTTGCTGGAGGGAGGGGATAATGGCAACCGTGAGTTCCGGCAATGTGGTATTGTTCGGCGCGGGCGGTCCGGTCGGCGCGTCGACGATTACATCACTCAAGGACCATTATACGCTGCGGGTGACGGATTTGCGGCCAATGGAGGAGGTGGCGGTCTCGCCGCCGCAGAGCGCACGCGCACCGATTCCCGAAGTCTTGGCCGCGCCGCACGAGAATAGGGTCGTGGATATCACCGACTACGATCAGGTATTGGCGGCTTGCCAGGGGATGGACGCGGCGATTGACCTCTCCGTGCTCAGACCGCATCCAGTATTGGCCTTCCACGTCAATATGATCGGCGCCTACAATGTGGCCAAGGCTTGTGCCGCTTGTGGGGTCAAGCGGTTGATTCACACCGGTCCCTTCCATACTTCTTTGAATTTCAACGCCGATTATTGGCACGATTTCCAGCTCTACGACGGTATTCAGCTGCATCCAGGCGACGATCTCTATGCATTGACTAAGTACCTTGGTGGGCATATTACGCGGGTCTTTGCCGAGCGAGAGGGGCTGGAGGTCTTAACCTTTATCTTTACGAGTTTTAGGCCGCGGGAGGTTTTGCCGGAGGAACGTGGACGGGGTTTGCATCCTTATACTACTTCCTGGGAGGATACGGGGGCGTCTCTCCTGTACGGGTTGCGGGCGCCGGATATGCCTTCGCCGTATGAGGATTTTTTCATTTGTTCTTGGTTGCCGCACGATAAGTATCGGCCGGAGAAGGCCAAGCGGTTGTTGGGGTGGGAGGCGCGGGATACTTTTGCGGAGTTGTATACTCGGGCTGATTGAAGAGGGACGTTTGTAGTGGCTTGGGTGGGAACGAGTCGGTCGAGGGGGGTAACCCTTACGTATTCTCGCTCGTCATTTATAGCGCGCTCCGAGGGGCGGTCTGATCTGATTTTACATCCTGTGAAATCAGGACCGCAATCCGCTGCGGGTATCCCCCGACCTACCCTTGGCGACCACTGAGTTTAAGATATATCATAGCTTGATTCCCAAGAGATATAAGATGATACGGTGCAGGCACTGATATTGTTGTTGATATCCGTTTTGCGTGGGATCGGTCTGCATGTCGAGGTAAGGTATTCAGGTCAGGAACGATAGAAGATCCCTGTGGAAGTGGCAAAGAAATATGTATTCCATTAGAAATAGGAACAGTGATCCTTGGTGGTATATTGGGCCTAACGGGAACGGTCATCGACCACATCAACAAAAAAATAGAACGTCAGGTCAGAAGAATTATACTTCCTCCAGCGAAAAGGGGGGCACGACCTCTTCGTCGAGCGGGAAGATCGGTCGCACGCATTGTATATAAGGCAAGCTCTTGAGGTTGGCGCTGGTCGAACCGGGCACGTCGACGGCGACGATACGCGCGGCGAGCGCCTCGTAGTGGATGCGGAAGCCGTTGGGAGATTTGCAGACAACGAGGTCGTAGTCGGTTGGCTCGAGTCCGTGGGCTTGGAATATCCGCAGGCCGACGGAGGCGGCGATATGCTCGGTGGCGAGGATCGCATGTTGGCCGTGGATTAAGACGGCGGTACGGCCCGCTTCGGCGGGTAGGCCGCCTTCGTAGGTGAAATCCCCGTCAGAGAGGGTTTGTACGTAGACTTCGAGCGAAAGCGGTGTAAAACGCTCGGGGTCGATGCTGCCGCCGAGATCCAAGGTCAGTGTGGCGCCGACACCGGCGGCGTGGGCTTTGCTGACGGCCGGGGCGTCGACTAATGGGAGTAGCGCCTTCTTAGAATAGTTATGCTCGAGCAGGCCGCAGAAAATAGCGTTGCTGTCGCCGGAGGCGCCCGAGGCGGTGGAGTCGGCGGCGTCGGAAAAGACCGTGAGGCCGTCGGTTGCTTCGGCCAATTGCACGGCGTCTTCTAAAGAGGTGAGATCGGCGACAAAGAGCGCGCGGTGTTGCCACATAAAGCGAGCCAGGCGCAAGGCTTCTTTTTCTGCGCGTTCGGGATTGTTGTCGGTCGTGACGAAGATATTGGATTGCAGGTCGGGCGTATCGGTGAATGGGTTGCCGATATTGATGCCGGCGGCCAAACCGCCTTCGGATGCCTCGATCTCCTGGCAGACCGCTAGCGCCTCGCCAAATTTCCCGGTGGTGGTGATCAGTTGGTCGCCGCGGGCTAATAGGGGGATTTGCACGCGGGCCGAAGTGGGTTTGGCGCCGCCTTCCATTATTTCGAGCAGGACTTTCGCTGAGCGTCGGCCGGTTTGCCGCATATCGACGTGCGGGTAGGTATGTAATAATACCAGCGCGTCGGTCATATCGACCATACGCTGCGAGACGACAGCGTGCAGGTCGAGGTTGGCGACGATGGGCACGTCGCCGATGGCCTCGCGGATACCAGCGAGCACGCGGCCTTCGGGGTCGCCTTCGCTTGCGCCGGCCATGGCGCCGTGCATGCTGATACAAGCGCCGTCGACTTGCGCGTTGGCGTGGACTTCGGCGAGCAATTCGTCGATTAGTCGGTCGAGGTCCTGTTGCACAACCAGTCCGCCCGTGGTTCGCGCCCAAGCGGCATAAGTTGGAACGATTTCGATATTGCCGCGCTCAGTGAAGACTTCGATTGCGCCGCCGGTGGTAGTATTCGTGGGGCGTAAATCATCGATCAATGCGCTGCCGCGGCGGATTTCAAAATCATTAAATTGCGTCGGCTTGGGGTTGAAACTGCCCACTTCCTGTTTGAATACGGCTATCAATACGCGTTTCATCTGTTATTCCTCGGCTGCGATTGTTTCGGGAAGTGCGGTTGCGTAATTTACGCCTTTGGAGTGATGGAAAACAAGAGCGGGTATTATTATGGTTAAATGGTAGTTTATGCCTCTGTAGTGCCAATATGAGATGCAGTGACTTAAATGATATACCGTGCTTCTTGACACGCTCTAATAGGCCACTTAGATTGATGCCGCTTTTGGAATTTTATCACCTTTAAAATATCAGTGATGGACTCATGTGTGGCATAGTCGGACTCTATTTGAAAAAGCAGGATTTAGCCGGGGAAATTGGCGAGCTATTTGCGTCGATGTTGGTCTGTATGACCGGTCGCGGTCCAGATAGCGCTGGTTTTGCGCTCTATGGCAATGAGCCTGCCGCAGGCCATATAAAAGTCACCTTGCGGCACGATGGCGGCGATTATGACTGGCAGACATTGGCCCACAGTTTGGGCGAGTTCTTTGCCTGTGAGGCCAAGGTGCAAATAAATGCCAATTACGCGGTGATCGCGGTGCGCGCCGATGAAGAGGCTTTAGCGCAAGCGTTAGCGGATAAGGATCCTGGGTTAACTATAATGAGCATCGGCCGTCGCATCGAGATTTTCAAAGAGATTGGCTCGCCCGAATCGATTGTCGATCGCTTCGGCATTCGCGGTATGCGCGGTACGCACATCATCGGGCATACGCGCATGGCGACGGAAAGCGCGGTGACTACAGACGGTTCGCATCCCTTTTCGACCGGCATGGACCTGTGTCTGGTGCACAATGGTTCATTGAGCAATCACAATCGCCTGCGGACGAATCTCGAACGCGCCGGTATCGAGATTCGCACAGAAAACGACTCCGAGGTGGCGGCCGGTTATCTGATGTGGCGGATGCAGCAGGGCGATACGTTGCAGGAAGCACTCGAAGCGGCACTGGAAGACCTGGACGGCTTTTACACCTTTGCGATTGGTACCGCCGATGGTTTTGCCGTCTTGCGCGATCCGATTGCCTGCAAACCGGCGGTACTGGCCGAGACCGACGACTATGTGGCAATGGCCAGCGAGTTTCAGGCATTGGCCGATTTGCCGGGTATCGACGAGGCTGACGTCTGGGAGCCCAAGCCGGCACAGGTCTACACTTGGGGTGCAGCGAACTGATGGGGGCTGAGAACGATATGGCCGTTGAAGTTTTCGATCTGGCGACAGGAGAGTTGCGAGAGCTGAATCAGCGTTTGCATGACTTGAACGAAGATGCGGCCAAGACGCCTTGGCGGATCGTGCACCCGCGCGGTGCACACGCGGTCGCCGCCGGTGTCGATAGCCCGGTGAAGATCGATATCGAAGGTCATGTGGGTTATTATTGCGCCGGTATGAACCAACACGCACAGATCACCGTGCACGGGATGGTCGGGGTTGGGGTCGCTGAGAACATGATGTCGGGCATTGTGCGGGTGAAAGGCCATGCGAGCCAGAGTGCGGGGGCGACGGCCCACGGCGGCTTGCTGGTGATTGAGGGCGATGCTGCAAGCCGTTGTGGTATTTCGATGAAGGGCATCGATATCGTGGTCGGTGGTTCGGTCGGCCATATGAGCTGCTTTATGGCCCAGGCCGGTCACTTGCTCGTTTGCGGCGACGCCGACGAGGCATTGGGCGACTCGCTCTACGAGGCGCAGATCTACGTGCGCGGGCAGGTTAAGGGCTTGGGGGCCGATTGCGTCGAAAAAGAAATGCGCGACGAGCACCTCGACACCCTGGCCGGGTTGCTGGAAAAGGCTGAGATGGGCAAGGTCAAACCTAGCGAATTTCGCCGTTACGGGTCGGCGCGCCAACTCTATAACTTTCAAGTGGATAACACCTCTAGATACTAAAGCGCAGACTATGACTGAATCGCACGACAATCCTCCCGGCGGCCTGCGGGAATCGGCCACTTTTGACCGCAATGTGATCCACGAGATCCAGCGCGCCGCGCGGACCGGGATCTATGATATTCGCGGCTGGGGCGCCAAGCGCCGGGTACCGCATTTCGACGATCTAGTGTTCTTGGGCGCGAGCATGTCGCGCTACCCATTAGAAGGATATCGCGAGCGCTGTGATACAGGGGTGGTGTTGGGCACGCGTTACGCCAAAAACCCGATCCACCTCGATATACCGATCACTATCGCCGGCATGAGTTTTGGTTCGTTGTCGGCCAACGCCAAAGAGGCGCTGGGCCGGGGTGCGAGCGAAGTGGGTACGAGTACTACGACCGGTGATGGCGGCATGACGCCGGAGGAACGCGGGCAGTCGAAGACATTGGTCTACCAGTTATTGCCCTCGCGCTACGGTATGAACCCCGACGACTTGCGCAAGGCTGACGCGATCGAGATCGTGCTTGGGCAGGGGGCCAAACCCGGCGGCGGCGGCATGTTATTGGGGCAGAAGATCAGCGATCGCGTTGCGGGCATGCGCACCTTGCCGAAGGATATCGACCAGCGCTCGGCCTGCCGTCATCCCGATTGGACCGGTCCCGACGACCTGGCGATTAAGATCGTTGAATTACGCGAGATTACCGACTGGAAGGTGCCGATCTATGTCAAGATCGGCGCGACGAGGACCTACTACGACACGCTGCTGGCGATCAAGGCCGGTGCTGATGTCGTCGTGCTTGACGGCATGCAGGGCGGTACTGGCGCGACCCAGAACGTCTTTATCGAGCACGTTGGGATTCCGACATTGCCGGCGTTGCGCCAGGCAGTCGAGGCACTCAACGAACTCGAAATGCACCGCAAGGTACAGCTTATCGTTTCCGGCGGTATTCGCAGCGGTGCCGATGTGGCGAAAGCGCTGGCGATGGGCGCTGACGCCTGTTCGATCGGCACGGCCGCGTTGATCGCGTTGGGCGATAATAGCCCGCATTTAGACGATGAATACCGCAAGCTCGATTCGGCGGCCGGATTCTACGACGATTTTCAGGAAGGTCAGGACCCGGCGGGCATTTCGACGCAGGACGAAGCGCTAGCCAGTCGGTTGGATCCAGTCGTCGGCGGCCGCCAATTGGCCAATTATCTGCGGGTGATAACGATGGAGTGCCAGACCATCGCCCGGGCCTGCGGCAAGTCGCATGTGCACAACCTCGAGCCGGAGGACTTGGCGGCGTTGACGATGGAGTCGGCGGCGATGGCCAAGATCCCCCTGGCCGGTACGGACTGGATACCTGGTAACGCCATTTAAGGTACGTCTGGAAAATCTGATCTGGCACTTTAGCTGCAGAAAGTTTTTTCGAGCACATCTATAAGGAGACTATCATGGCTAGTCGCGCGGCAGTCAAAAAACGCCTGAAGGAAGAGGGCATCGAATTTCTCCTGGTACAATTCGTCGATATTACCGGTTCGGCCAAAGTCAAGATGGTGCCGGTATCGGCGCTCGACGATGCGGCTGGAGAAGGGGCCGGTTTCGCCGGTGCGGCCGTATGGGGCTCGGGGCAGGGGCCGCACTCGCACGATATGCTGGCCCGGATCGATCTCGACTCGTATTCGCGATTGGCCTGGCAACCGAATACCGTGCGCTTCGCCGGTGATCTCTTTGTCGACGACGAGCCCTATCCCTATTGCCCGCGCACCAACCTCAAGCGGGTGCTGGCCGAGGCGAAAAGCCAGGGTTTTGTCTTCAATGTCGGTATGGAGCCGGAGCACTTCCTGGTCTCACGCGATGAAAACGGCGCGATTCGGCCCTGGGATCCCGACGGCGTTGATTCGTTGGCCAAACCCTGTTACGATTTCCGTTCGATGTCGCCGGCGATGGCCTACCTGCAGGAATTAACCCTGGCGCTCAACTCGCTCGATTGGGGAGTTTACCAGTGCGACCACGAGGACGGCAATGGGCAATACGAAGTCAATTTTGATTACGCCGACGCGCTGACGACCTGCGATAGGGTTATCTTCTTCAAGATGGCCAGCTCGCAGATTGCCAAAAAATACGGCGCGATTGCCACGCATATGCCCAAGCCCTTCGCCGACCGCACCGGCAGCGGTTTGCACGCGCACTACCATTTGGCCAACGCCAAATCAAGCAAAAACCTCTTTATCGATAACAAGGACAAACGCGGTTTGGGTTGCTCGCAGTTGGCCTACCACTTTATCGGCGGCATTATGCACCATGCGCGCGCGCTTTGTGCGGTGACCAGCCCCACCGTTAATTGTTACAAGAGGCTGCAACTCGGCGATGGGCTTTATTCGAGCCAGTCGGGTTTTACCTGGACCCCGGCCTTCGTGACCTACGGCGATAACAACCGGACTCAGATGATCCGCACCGCCGGTCCCGGGCATTTTGAAGACCGTGCTATCAGTGCCGGCACTAATCCATATTTGGCGATGGCCGCCTATTTGACCGCCGGGCTCGACGGTATCAAGCGCGGCTTAGAGCCGGGCGAGCCGAACTTGGGCAATATGTACGAGCGCCCGCGTGCCGAGATCGACGCTGCCGGGATTAAGCTTTTGCCACAGTCGCTCAACGAGGCGATTGACGAATTGCGCCAGGATGAGGTAGTGCAATCGGCGTTGGGCCCGATCGCGGGGGAATTTATCGCGATGAAGGCGAATGAATGGGCCGAGTACGACGGTCAGGTCAGCCGCTGGGAAATTGACCAGTATTTGACCTCCTTCTAAACCCCAACAAGATCTGCTGAGACTATGCCTTTTCGGCTGCTCAAATTCGGGCTTGAAAAAGAATACTCCGAGCCGCGGATGTTTCGCTCTCCTGCGGAACTGCGCGATAGCTATGATGTGGTGATTATCGGCGGCGGTGCCCACGGGCTGGCCGCTGCCCATTATTTAGCCGCCGAGCACGGTATCCACGACGTCGCCGTGCTCGAACAGCGCTATATTGGTCACGGCGGTACCGGCCGTAATACCGCGATTATCCGCTCAAATTATCTCACCGAGGAGGGCGCGCGCTTTTATCAGTTCAGCGTGGACCTCTATCGCGATCTGGCGCGTAGCCTCGACTTCAACCTCTTCTATTCTGAACGCGGCCATTTCACTCTAGCCCATACCCCGGCTTCGTTACGCACCCAGCGCTGGCGCGCCGAGGTCAATAAGCACCTCGGCATCGATTCCGAGGTCGTCGGCCCCGAGTTCATCAAGAAGAAGATCCCCGAGATTGACCTGAATTGCGGTGGGCACCAACCGCCGATCGTCGGTGCGCTTTTCCATCCGCCGGGCGCGATCGCCCGGCACGACGCGGTGGCCTGGGCTTATGCACGCGGTGCCGACCAGGGTGGCGCGGAGATTCATCAGCGGACGACGGTCAGTGATATCGAGGTGGTCGACGGTCGAGTTGCGGGCGTGCACACCGATCGTGGTTTTATCAAGACTAGGAAAGTGATCAGTGCGGTGGCCGGTTGGACTACCAGCATACAGCGGATGGTCGGTTTGCGCACACCGTTGGTGGTGCATCCCTTACAGGCGATGGTGACCGAGCCTTTTAAACCCTGGCTCGATGCGATTGTGGTATCGGCGAGTTTACACACCTATGTCAGCCAGTCTTCGCGCGGTGAGCTTGTCACCGGGGCCTCGCTCGATCCCTATGAACTTATCTCGATGCGGTCGACACTCGATTTCGCCGAGGGGCTAGCGGGCCATATGTTGGATCTCTTTCCCTTTTTGGGCGATGTGAAAGTGTTGCGGCAGTGGGCTGGGTTGTGCGATATGACTCCGGATTTCTCGCCGATTATGGGTACGACGCCGATCGAAGGTTTTTATATCGACGCGGGTTGGGGTACTTGGGGTTTTAAGGCGTCGCCGGTCTGCGGTTATACCATGGCGCATACTGTGGCGACCGGGGAGGACCATCCACTGATTCGCGCGTTTAACGTTTCCCGCTTTGGTGCCTTTGACCTTGTGGGCGAAAAAGGGGCGGCTTCGGTTGGCCATTAAAAGAAGAGGGCGGCAATGAAGATTCTGCACTGCCCGATCAATGGGCCGCGGCCGATACAGGAATTCTCTTTTGGTGGCGCGGTGCGTCCGATGCCCGATCCGCAACAAGTCGACGATGAGGCGTGGGCCGACTATGTATTTAATCGCGATGGCGAACAGGGCATACAGCGCGAATGGTGGTATCATATCGCCAGCAACACCTGGTTTATCGCCGAACGCAATATCACGAGCGACCAATTCATCCGTACGTATCTGTGGAATGGGGAGGAAGCGTCGTGAAGCAGCGTCTTGCCGCGCAACCCGGCGAGTGGATCGACCGGACGCAGGAGCTTGAGTTCCGCTTTGAGGGGGAAACCTACAAAGGTTATGCCGGCGATGTGATCGCCAGCGCGCTATGGGCCAATGGCGTGCAGATGACCGGTCGCAGTTTCAAATACCACCGGCCGCGAGGGATCTATAGTCTGGCCGGCCACGATGCCAATGCGATGTTCAGCGACGGTACCCACACACATCTGCGCGGCGATAGTCTGCCGCTGGTTGCGGGCATGGATCTGCGGGCGGTCAATACGTTTGGCGGGCTGAAGGGCGACAAGCTCAATTGGGTCGAGCTTTTCAGCCGTTTTATGCCGGTGGGTTTTTATTATAAGGTATTTCACCGTCCGGCCTGGCTTTTCCCCTTTCATGAAAAGCAGATTCGCAAGATTGCGGGTTTGGGTGAGATTAACCCCGCGTTGCCCTCGACCACTAGTCCTAAGGATTACGCTTGGTGCGATGTGCTGGTCGTTGGTGGGGGTGCTGCGGGGCTCGAAGCTGCATTGGCGGCGGGCCGGACAGGGGCGCGTGTTCTATTAATTGAACAACAGGCGCGTTTGGGCGGTAGCTTGGCGTGGCAACACGGTCGCGATGAAGAGGCACAAAGGGCGTATGGCACGTTAGTGGAGGCGGTGCTGGCCTTGGAGGCAGTTGAGGTGCGTTGTGCGACGATGGTTGGCGGGCACTACGCCGACCATTGGGTCGCGCTCTTTGACGCTGACCGTATGAGCAAGGTGCGGGCCGGGGCCGTAGTTTATGCGCCGGGGGCGATCGAACAGCCAGCGGTTTTCGGGCACAACGACCTGCCGGGCGTGATGCTCGGCTCAGCTGCGCAGCGGCTGGTGCGTTTGTACGCGACCAAACCCTGTGAACGGATGGTGCTTTTAGCGGCCAATAGCCAAGCCTATGGCGTGGCGTTGGATATGCTCGAAGCTGGGGTCGAGGTGGCGGCCATCGCCGATTTGCGTCCCGATGGAGAACCTTCGGTTTTGGGCGAGGAAGTCGCCGCTGCGGGCGTGCCGATCCATTGCGGTCACGCGGTCTACGAGGCGGTGGCCAAGGGGGACAAGAGCGGTTTGCGCGGTGCGGTCGTTGCACCATTGCGCGACGATGGCGAAATCGAGTCGAGCCGTGGTCAACTAATCGCCTGCGACGGGATCGCGGTGTCAGTCGGGTGGATGCCCAATGCGGCCTTGTTAAGCCAGGCAGGGGTCAAGTTTGCCTATGAGCAGACGTTGCAACAATTGGCGCCGGTCTCAAAGCCCGACGGAATTTTTGTCGCAGGGCGCGCGCGCGGAACATACGACCTCGACGCGCAAAGAATAGACGGGCGCGACCAGGGCGCGGCGGCGGCTTACTATACGGGCCGCGAGGACAAGCAGATTAGCCCCCGAGTGGAATCCTGCAAAACGGCGCACAGCCATCCCTATCCTATTTTTGCCCACTCCGGCAAAAAGAACTTTGTCGATTTTGATGAAGACTTGCATTTGACCGACTTCGTCAACGCGCATCAGGAGGGCTACGACAGCGTCGAATTACTCAAGCGCTATAGCACCGTCGGTATGGGGCCGAGCCAGGGCAAGCTCGCGAATATGAACGCGATGCGCATCCTCGCTAAGCTCAACGGCGATACGATCGACGAAACCGGTTCGACAACCTCACGCCCGTTTTACCAGCCGGTGCCGCTGGGGCACTTGGCCGGCCGGCGTTTCCACCCGATGCGCCAGACGCCGATGCACGCTTGGCATGCCGCACACGACGCGGAATTTTATCACGCCGGTGATTGGTATCGGCCCGAATATTATCGTCGCGCCAATACGCATCGTGACGAATGTATTTTTCAAGAAGCGCAACAAGTGCGCACCGGCCTTGGCGTGATCGACGTGGGCACGCTCGGCAAGTTACTGATCAATGGCCCCGATGCGGTCGAATTACTCGAACGGCTCTATACCGGCCGCTTCAAGAAACGGGCGGTGGGACGTTATCGCTACGCAGTGGCGCTCGATGAGAGCGGGGTGGTGATCGAGGATGGGGTGATCGCGCGATTGGCCGAAGATCGTTTTTATGTCACGGCGACCAGCAGCGGTGTCGGTGCGTTCTATCGCGAGATGCTGCGCTGGGCGGCGATTTGGGGGTTGGATGTGACCTTGAGCAATGCGACGGGCCAATTGGCGGCGTTGAACCTGGCCGGGCCGCATAGCCGTGAGGCGCTAACCGCTCTGACGGACATCGACCTGAGCCCGGAGGCTTTTCCTTATTTGGGGGTGCGGGAGGGCGAGGTGGCGGGTGTCCGGGCGTTGGTGATGCGGGTGGGTTTTGTCGGAGAATTGGGGTATGAGGTGCATGTGCCGGCTTGGCAAGGGGCGCATGTATGGCAGTCGATTTTTGCCGCGGGAGAGCCGTGGGGCGTGCGTGCTTTCGGCGTTGAGGCACAGCGGCTATTACGGCTTGAAAAGGGGCATCTGATCGTCGGCCATGACACCGACGCGCTGACGCACCCCTACGAGGCGGGCTTGGCTTGGGCGATAGGTAAGAACAAACCCTTCTTCGTCGGTCAACGCAGTCTGCAGATCTATCGCAAGCGCGAAACAAAGCGAGTATTGGTCGGGGTGCGCTGGCCAGACGGTTTTAAGGGGGGATTGCCCGAGGAATGCCACTTGATTATTAAGGATGGCCGTATGGTGGGGCGCATCACGAGTATCGCCCCCGTTTCGACCCTGGGTTATGCATTGGGGATGGCCTTTGTCGAACCGGATATGGCTGAGCCAGGCACGCGCATTGAGGTGCGCTTAGATGACGGGGCGATGAGCGTTGCTGAAGTAGCGGCATTGCCTTTTTACGATCGGGATGACGAGCGGCAGGGATTATGAGCGAAATGCGCAATAGCCCGCTGGATGACCTTATCACTGAAGCTACGCCCGAGGTCTTAGCCGTCTTGCGACATCCGACGGATTGGGTAAAGCTCGGGGTGAAAGGGCCAGGCCTGGTCGCATGGGCTGAGCAGCACGAGATCGAATTGCCGGTCGAGGTATACGACACTTTGCTCGTAGGGCAGTATGGGGTCCTGGCGCGGGTAGGTACGGGCGAGTTGATTCTAGAGTGCGCGCCCGACGATGGATTGTTAACGCGTTTTGAGTCCGCCTTGCAGGCGGTCGATAATGGGGTTTATCGCATCGAGCAACAATCGGTGACCTTGGTATTGGCAGGCGACGCGGCGTTGGGCGTTTTGGCACAGACTTGCGGGGTGGATTTTGTGGGTGAGTTAGCGGACCGCATGGTGTATACGCGCGTGGCTGGGGCTTCTTGCGGGGTGTTGCCGCGCGAAGAAGCAGGTCAACGGGTCTATCGGCTGTGGGTCGACTACAGCTTAGCACCCTATCTGTGGAAGACGTTGGCCGAGATTGCAGCCGGGCTTAGGGGCTGAGGTGGCGGGTTATTTGCGCCAGAAGGTGGGGCTGAACAATACCAATAGGGTGAATATTTCCAGGCGGCCGATCAGCATGGCGAAGCACAGGATCCATTTGGCCGGTTGGTTGATGTCGCCGTAGTGCAGCGCGACTTCGCCGAGCCCCGGTCCGAGGTTGTTGATGCTGGCGGCGACGGCGGAAAAGGCGGTCAACGGATCGAGGTTTGTCGCTAACACGGCGACGAAGAGCAGCGCGAAGGTGAGGATGTAGACGGAGAAGAAGCCCCAGACGGCCTGCAGCACCCGGTCGGGAACGGGGTTGTCGTTGATCTTGAGGGGGATGACGGCGTTGGGGTGGATCAGGTGCTTGATCTCGATGTTGCCTTGTTTCAGAATGAGGATTAGGCGGATGATTTTGATGCCGCCGCCTGCCGAGCCGGCGCAACCTCCAGCAAACGAGCAGAGAAACAATAAAAAAGGCAGGAAGCCGGACCAGGCTGAGTGGTCGGTTATGGCGAAGCCGGTGGTGGTGGCGATCGAGACCGTCATAAAAAGCGCATAGCGCAGCGCAGCGACCAGATCGTACCCCTTCTCCGTATAAAGCTCGAACCACGCGATCAGCGTGACGGCCAGCAAAATGAGCAAGTAGGTCCGGGCTTCTACATTCTGCAAATAGCCGCGCAGCGACCGATGGCGCAAAACGGAGAAGTGTAATGTGAAGCTAATCCCCGATATGGCAATGAAGCAGATCGCGATTAGCTCGATGGCGGGGTTGTCGAAATAGCCGATACTGGCGTCGTGGGTGGAGAACCCGCCGATGGAAACGGTCGAAAAACTGTGGGCGATGGCGTCAAAAAGGTCCATGCCTGCCAGCCAGTAGGCGAAGGCGCAAGCGACGGTCAGGCCGAGGTAGAGATACCACAGCGCCTTGGCCGTTTCGGCGATCCGCGGCGTTATCTTCGAGTCTTTGATGGGGCCGGAGGTCTCGGCGCGGAAAAGCTGCATGCCGCCGACGCCGAGCATCGGCAATACCGCGAGGGCGAGCACGATGATGCCCATGCCGCCGAGCCACTGAAGCTGTTGGCGGTAGAACAACACGGACTTGGGTAGGTCGTCCAAACCTTCGATTACCGTGGCCCCAGTGGTGGTCAAGCCGGACAGTGACTCGAACACGGCGTCGGTGAAGTTTAGTTGCAGCCGCTCTTCCAACATTAGTGGCAACGCGCCATAAAATCCCAATACGGTCCAAAATAGGACGGTGACGACGAAACCGTCGCGGATGCCCAGTTCGGTGGGGTTTTTGCGCGTCGGTAGCCAGCAGGTCAGCCCGGTGCAGAATGTTATGGCGAAGGCGATGAGAAAGGCGTCGCTGGCCCCGTCTTCATAGAAAAAAGAAACTATGGCGGGTACCAGCATCGTCGCGCTGAAGACCATCAGCAATACGCCGAGGACTCGAAATACCACGGGTGTGCGCATAGTTTATTCCGTGGGCAACGCCCCGGTTATTGGCGCCAGGCATCTGGTGAAAAGAGCACGATCACGGTGAAAATTTCCAGTCGTCCAAGCAACATAAACAAAGAGAGCAACCACTTGCCGACCGCAGGCAGGTGCGCATAGTTGTCGGTGGCGCCGACCGAACCTAAGCCGGGGCCGACATTGCCCAGGGTCGCCGCCACGGCGCCGAAGGCCGCAAGCATGTCCAAACTGAGCAACGACATCGACAATACGCCGAACAGGAAAAGTATAATAAAAAATGAAGTAACCGAGCACATTGGTCACGACTTCCCTCGACACTGGCTCACCGTTCATGCGCACCGGGACCACCGCTTGCGGGTGGAGGTGGCGCCGCAAGCGGCCGAAAAAAGATAGGATAAGCCAGACGAAGGTGACCACGGCGAAGCCTTCTTTGGGCCGCAGATCGCCGTCGAGACGGGTCGTTTTATAGGCGATGAGTCCGGCGACTAGGCTGAGTGCGGCGCTAATCAGGAAGGCCGGCGCGTCGTTTTCGCCGTAGTATAGCGAAAAGGGCACGGGCAATAGCATGAAGACGGAGAGGAAAATTAGCAGCAGGCCGAGTATATGCGTGGCTTTGTGAAAATGCATAAGGGCCTCTGGTTTGACGGAGAAATATACGACGAGTTTAACCGCCGAAGATTTTCCTTACTTCCTCGTGGGTGTGGTGGCGGGTGAAGACCACGGTTTTGTCGCCCGGTTCTATGCGCGTATCCCCGTCCGGGATGATTACACGGTCGTGGTGCACGACCGCC
>Ga0233433_10000166_pt1 | contig 76490 bp, 66 predicted proteins | sample SI_122_August201_5_FD_179868 | JGI IMG/M metagenome (GOLD analysis project Ga0233433, IMG submission 179868) | Seawater microbial communities from Saanich Inlet, British Columbia, Canada - SI_122_August2016_100_MG | ecosystem: Environmental > Aquatic > Marine > Inlet | place: Canada: British...
GTATTTTGTGCAAGGGTTGACAGCAGGGGCGGTGAAGGAGTAAATCTGGGGTGCGCCTCGTGCTGCGGGCTGACCGCGGCAGGTATTTTTCAATCCCCCAGGCCGTCGCCCCTCGCAGCGCTTGTGCGCTGACTCACCACAACCCTGCCCGAACCGAGGCCCTACGTGGCTCGGACCTCATACCCCCCCCTTAAACACTGGCCGCGGCCACCCCCTCCGCTGGGCCAATGCATGAGCTGAGGGTTTTCAGAGATATCCTAGTGTATCACTTTTTATATTTTGTGATGCACTAAGCCGTAGTAGACCCCTCTTTTATAGCAAGAAGCTTCTGGCCCGCGTCCCGCCATACTCGCCTTTGCGGAATTGTTAAATACCCTTGAACGCAAGCAACTGGTTTGAATTCAGCAAAAGAGACGGTAAGAAAACTATATGCCCACACTGGATTGGATCGGAAAAAACTGTAGCCAAACACCATAAGGATGTGCCTTCTCGGTGTTTGGAGCCGGTAGCAGAACGCACCCCCCGGCAGCGATGTCCACAGTGCAGACAAAGGGCTATTTTTTCACCTCTTGAGTTGGATGATGCGAGCGTAGCGATCAGTAAAAATACCCAACAATTTCGATGAGGCGGTAAAACCAGGAAAAGCAAAGAGCGCTCGTATGGACTCAGGGGGCATCGCGTTTTCCTATATCGAAAAATAAAACCGTTTCTTTCTGTCACAACATGAATAAATCTACTACTATTTCAGGATAACGCTTTGATTTACATTGGTTTTACCCACACGTTTCCGCGTAGACCCAATTTTATATCTACGCCTCGCCGTACGGAGCTGTAAAAGTTTTTGCAATGATCGCGGAACGGGTGAAGGTGGCGGCGCCATCCGCCGAGCAGCACGTTGCGGATTGTTTGCAAGCAGACGTTCGTTTTGGGATACCGCTGGGGCATATAAATATTTACCGGGGAATAGACCGTACTTTTACCGAGCTTAGCTTTTAATCGGAGAATTTAACAATGTTAAAGAAACTGCTGCTGTTTTCCTTTGTCGCGCTTATGGCCTGCGGGCAAGAGGAAAGCGGGCCGAAAAAAATAAAAATCGGCTATGTGATCAACTTTATGTCGCACGAGTGGTACCAAAATATCAGTAAGTCGGCCATCGCGCGCGCGGCGGAGTTGGATGTCGAACTGCTCGTCGCGGATGCTAACCTCGATGTCGCGGCACAGATTTCTAAGGCCGAGAATTTTCTCGCGCAGGGCGTCGACGTGTTGATCTTGTCACCGGTCGACGCCAAGGCAATGGGGCCGATCGTGCGCCAGGCTAAGGAGGTCGGCGCGCGCGTCTTCACCGAGTCGAACCCGGTGCCAGGCGCCGACAGCTATGTCGGAATCGACAACCACGTCGGCGGAGTTAAGGCGGGGGAGTGGTTTGTCGAATATGCCAGGGAGAAGGGGATCGAGCCCAAGATCCTGGTGATCGGCTTGCCGAACTTTGAGGATTGCCGGCAAAGGGTCGACGGCTTTAAGGAGGCGCTCGAAAAGGGGGGTATGGCCTATGAGATCGTGCAGGAGGTCGATGGACAGGGGATGAAGGAGAAGGCGTTCAAGGCGGCGCAGGACGCGCTGACGGCGAACCCGCAGATCAATGTGATCTACGGGATCAACGACGATTCGACGACCGGCGGTATGGCGGCCTATAAGGCGGCGGGCCTGGACGAGTCGAAGTTGACGGCCATTGGTTTTGGTTTTGAGGGCACGGTGGGGCAGGCGGCGTTGACCGGCGATACGACCTACCGGGCGGCGCTGGCGATGTTTCCCAATTTTGTTGGCGCGTCTTTGGTCGACGCGGCGGTGAAACTGGCCAAGGGCGAAGAGTTGCCGCCGCATTACGAGACGCCGACTATCGTGCTTACCCGCGATAATATCGATCAGTTCTACGATCGCAGCACCGAGCCGCCTTTTGCATTGAAGACGGACGCGGTGCGGGCGATGATGCCAAAATGAGCAAGATTTTTTCACGGATTTTTCACAGTGAGCAGGCCGGTTTGTTATTGGCGTTGCTCGTGCTCTGTTTGGTTATTTCGCTGCTGTCGCCAGTTTTTTTCACCGCGATTAATATCAAGAACGTGCTGCGTGACGCCTCGCTGATCGCCATCGCCGGAATCGGTATGGTGATGATTATCCTACTCGGTGAGATCGATTTGAGCGTCGGCTCGACGCAGGCGGTGGCTGGGGTCATTGCGGTGGCGGTGCTCAACCAGATGGACAGCGTGTGGTGGGCGTTATTGGCGGCGCTATTGGCCGGGGCATTAGTGGGTTTGTGCAATGGGCTGCTGGTGACCAAGGCGGGCATTAATTCGTTGATCGCGACGCTGGGCACTATGGCGATTTTGCGCGGCGGGGCGATGGTCAGCACCCAGGCGGTGTCGATCCAGGGCAAGGTCGAAGGTTTTGTCGAGGTGGGCACTGGGTATTTGGGGCCGGTGCCAATACCGGTGTTATTGGCCTTCTTGCTTTTTGGACTATTCTATTACGTGCTGCACCATACGATTCTCGGCCGGTATATATACGCTATCGGCGGCAATATTCAGGCGGCCCGGCTTTCGGGTTTGGCCGTCGACCGCACGCGAGTTCTGGTTTATGTGATCGGTGGGGTGCTGGCGGCGTTGAGCGCTTTTATTTTGGCCTCGCGGCTCAACTCCGGGCAACCGAACGCGGGTTTGGGTTTTGAGTTACAGGTCATCGCGGCGGTGATCCTCGGCGGTATTAGTTTGACCGGCGGGATCGGGACTTTGGGTGGGGCCTTTATCGGGATTCTGATCTTGACGGTGCTCTCCAATGGTTTGGTACTGCTCAATGTGTCGTCCTTTTACCACGATATTGCGCGCGGCGCGGTGATTATCCTGGCGGTATATCTCGATACTCGGCGCAAGCAGAGTTTGCTGCGGCGTCTGTTGGCGCCCCCATCCGAAAGCAATTCATGACGCCATTAGTTGAGCTCGTCGGTATCCACAAGCGCTTTCCTGGGGTCTATGCACTCAAGGGCGTGGACTTCGACGTGCGGGCCGGCGAGGTGCACGCGCTGGTCGGCGAAAATGGCGCGGGCAAGAGCACGTTGATAAAGGTCGCGGCCGGGGTGCATGATTTCGAAAAGGGCAGCTACCGTATCGCGGGGCAGGCGGTGGATATCCGCCATCCGCGCCAGGCCCTCGACGAGGGTATCGCGGTGGTCTACCAGGAGTTGGAATTGGTCTTGTCGTTGTCGGTGGCGGAGAATCTATTCTTCGGGCGCTTGCCGCACGATCGCGGTGGCCGGGTGCGTTGGGGCGAGCTCTACGACGAGTCGGAGAAGCTATTGGCGGAGGTCGGGCTGGAGGTCGATCCCAAGACCAAGGTTGGGCACTTGGGCGTGGCGGCGCAGCAATTGGTCGAGATCGCGCGGGCGTTGTCGTTTGCGGCCAAGGTGATCATTATGGACGAGCCGACCTCGGCGCTGAGCCCGCGTGAGATCGAGAAACTCTTTGTGCTGGTTGCCCGGCTCAAGGCGCGCGGCGTGGGGCTGGTCTATGTCTCGCACAAGCTCGACGAGATTATGGCGTTGGCCGACCGAGTCACGGTCTTGCGCGACGGGCAGCGGGTCGCCTGCAAAGAGACCGTCGACCTCGATGAAGATCGATTGATCGAACTGATGGTCGGGCGCGAGTTGGGGCAGGGTTTTCCCGCCGCCGGGCGCGAGCCGGGTGAAAACGTGTTGGAGGTGCAGGGGCTGACGACGGATCAGGTGCAGGATATTTCTTTCCGGGTTTGTGCGGGGGAGATCGTTGGTTTTTCTGGATTGATGGGTGCGGGCCGTACCGAATTGGCGAGGGGCTTGATGGGGGTGGACCGGCGGTTGGCCGGTTCGGTGGTGATTGCGGGGGTGCCGGTGCCGGCTAATAAACCGCCGGCGGCGCGGAATTTGGGGCTTGGGTTGGTGCCGGAAGATCGGCGGGCAGACGGGGTTTTTGCGCAATTGAGCGTGCGCGAGAACACGAGTGTGGCAGCGCTGGAACAATTCTGCCGTCTGGGGTATGTGCAGGGTGGGCTTGAGCGGCGGCAAGTGGGCGGGCTGGTGGAGCGGCTCAAGGTGCGCACGCCGGACCAGGAACAGGAGATGGCCAAGCTCAGTGGCGGCAATCAGCAGAAGGCACTATTGGCCCGTTGGCTGTTAAAAGAAAACCTCAAAGTGTTGCTGATCGACGAGCCGACTCGGGGTATCGATGTCGGCGCCAAGGCCGAGATTTACCAATTGTTGGACGAATTGGCGCGCGGTGGTTTGGCGGTGGTATTGCTCTCGTCGGAAATGCCGGAGATACTAGGGCTATGTGATCGAATTTACGTGATGAGCCAAGGGCGGATCGCCGCCGAATACGGGCGGGCGGAGGCCACGCCGGAAAAGCTTCTGGCCAGTGCCTTGCCGAATGTATATTGAACTCTATGGAGCGGAATAGATGAACGACGGGCAAGAGGGCACTGTGCGGGTATTGCTCAAAGACCAGGCCTATGAGAATCTGAAAAAGCTCATTCTCGAAGAGGTGTTCGCGCCGGGGACTGTTCTCTCCGAGCGGCAATTGGCGGCGCGGTTGGATATGAGCAAGACCCCGATCCTCTCGGCGTTAGAGCGGCTGGAGACGGAGGGTTTTGTCGCGGTGTCGCCGCAGCAGGGGATCGTAGTAAGGGAACCGTCGTTGCGCGAGATCGTTGACCTCTTCGATATTCGCATCGCGTTGGAGGTTTTTGTAGTGCAGTCGATCGCCGGGCGACTGAACTCCGAGCAGATTAGTCGGCTACAGGCCAACTTGCAGCCGCAAGCCCGGGCCGCGCAAGCTAAGGATTTGGTTGAGTATACGCGTTTGGACGCGGATTTTCATTTGCTGCTCTGCGAGTTTTTAGATAACCGAGAGATTCTGCAGGTGATGCGCGGGTTGCGCGACAAACTGTATCTGGTGGTGCTGGGGTTGGTGCGGTCGGATACGGGGCGGCTGATGATCAGCTATGGGGAACATGAGGCGATTGTCGAGGCGGTGGTGAAGGGGCAAGGTGAGGAGGCGGCTAGGCGGTCGAAGGAGCATTTGGAATATGGTAAGAACTTTTTAGTAACGCGGTAGCTAATGGTCGCAGGTCCTTGCGGGAAACTTCCTGTGTGGGCGAACATTTTGCAGCTATGTATTCGACTTACGACGGAGATATCAGTAAGATATTTCGCAAAAAGGAGGGCATATGCCGTCTAAAAAAGTACTCTGCCATGGCGTGGAGGATATGGCGGAGCGGATACAGTTACGGGTGGGGGCGTTGTCGATGATTTTTGAACCGCAATTGGGCTTTTTGCGCTATATGACTTATGGGGGCAAGGAGATTTTGCGCGGGGTGTATGCGGCGGTGCGTGATCGCAACTGGGGTACGATCGAGCCGCGGGTGAGCATGGTGGAGTTGCAAGAAGAGGACGAGGGGTTTGTGCTTTCGTTTGATGTTGAGTGCATAAGTGGGGATGTGGATTTTTTCTGGCGGGGGAGAATCGTCGGTGAGCCGGGGCGGGTGGAGTTTTCGCTGGATGGGATTGCACGAAAGAGTTTTTCCCGTAATCGACTGGGTTTTTCCGTGTTGCATCCGGCAGAGTGCGCAGGGCTCGCGTGCCGGGTGGGAAAGGTGGACGGCACGGTAGAGGAGGGTGTGTTTCCGCTATTGATATCACCGCACCAGCCCTTTATGGACATGAAGAGCATCGCGCACGAGGTCGACGGAGTACGGAGCGAGATCACTTTCGCTGGGGATATCTTTGAGATGGAGGACCAGCGCAATTGGACCGATGCTTCGTATAAGACCTATTGTACGCCGCTGGCATTGCCCTTTCCGGTCGATGTGGCAGAAGGCGAGGTGATCCAGCAGACGATTGTGATTGAGGTCGAGGGGACAACGGATATCGTTGATGAGGATCGGGGGTGCGTATTATTGGCGGTGGAGTCGATTGGCGGGGAGAACTTGATGCATATCGGCTTGGGTCTCGCTAGTGACGCGGGGGAGTTGAGCGAGGTCGAGTTGGCGCGATTACGCGCGTTGAATTTGTCGCATCTGCGTGTGGATTTGCACTTGGCCGAGCAGGGGTGGCAGACTGTGCTGGCCCGTGCATGGCGGGAAGCCGAGGCTTTGGCCATTGGGCTTGAAGTAGCGATTTTTGTCAGCGATGCGGCGGCGAGGCAACTGGCGGAGCTGGCCGGGGCATTGGATGGGGTGGATATTTGTCGAATACTGGTTTTTCACGAAGATGAGAAATCCACGACGGCGGGGTGGGTGAACTTGGCGCGGGAGTATTTGAGCGGGTTGCAGGTGCCCATCGGCGCGGGCAGTAACGACTATTTTACCGAACTCAACCGCGAGCGGCCGCCGGTTGAGGTGTTGGATTTGGTCAGTTATTCGCTCAACCCGCAGGTGCACGCCTTTGATGACGTTTCACTGGCTGAAACGCTTATGATGCAGATGGTAGTAGCGCATAGCGCGCGACAGTTTTGCGGCGATTTGCCGCTTTGCGTGTCGCCTGTGACGCTATTACCGCGTTTTAACCCCAATGTCACCGGCGCGGAGCCCGAGCCGGGTCCAGGCGATTTACCGCCGCAAGTTGACGTGCGGCAGATGTCGCTTTTTGGCGCGGGGTGGACGGCGCTCAGCCTGAAGTATTTGGCTTTGCGGGGGGTGGCGAGCAGCACTTATTACGAGACGAGCGGTTGGCGCGGGGTAATGGAACGCGCGGAAGGCTCGGCGCTGCCGGAGGTTTTTCAGTCGATCGCCGGGGCCGTCTTTCCGCTCTACCACGTATTGGCCGATGTGGGCGAATATGCGGGTGGCAAGGTCTTTCCGGTGCATACTAGTGACCTGTTGCGGGTCGACGGAGTGGCGTTGGTCAAGGGCGAGCGGCGGCGGCTTTTGCTGGTCAATCTGACGGGGGAGACCGTGGCGGTACAGATCTCGGGTTGGACTGGGGCGGCGTATGTGGTGCAGCTCGACGAACGCAATGTCGAGCGGGCGATGAGCGAGCCCGAGGTGTTTCGCGCGGAGCAGGGGGTGCGGTATGTGCGAGTCGAGTCGCTTGATCTGTTGCCCTATGCGGTGACGCGTGTCGATTTGGAGGTGGATTCGTGAGTGGTCTGAGAAGTGGGTTGGTCGGTTGCGCTGGGCGCCGATTATGAGTTGACGGTGGTGCGGGGAGCCCGAGGTGCACAAGCAGCGAGTACCGCCGCTCGAGCGGGCTTGGAGCGAAGCGCCGGGCACGGCGATACAGAGATAGCGTGGTCGCTGACCCAACAGCATTGCGTCGACGCGTTGCGGGCGGGAGAGTCGCCCGAGACTTCTGCAGCCGATAACTTGCGCACGTTAGAATGGGTCTTCGGCGCCTATGTATCCGCGGCAACGGGTCTGCCTTATCGTATGGGAGAATCAAATGGCGACTGAACGCGTCATAGCGACGTATCTGATCGAAACGCCGTATCCACTACAAGAAGCGGCAGAGGTATTGGCCGGTGAGCAGTCGAGTGGGACTTTTGTTTCAGTGCCGGGGGAGACCGATGAATTGCGGGAAAGATTCCGGGCGAGATTGGAATCGCTGCAAGAATTAGAGCCGGTGGCCGAGCCGAGTTTGCCCGGGGGAAAAGTGCCGGAGGGTGTTGCCCAATATCGCCGGGCGCGGATTGAGGTTTCCTTTTCCCTGGAGAATATGGGGGTTAACTTGCCGACGCTTGTCGCCACGGTGGCGGGCAATCTTTTTGAGCTGCGCGAGTTTTCCGGGCTCAAGTTATTGGATATAGAACTACCGCAGGATTTTGTTGCCCGCTATCCGGGTCCACAATTCGGCATCGCGGGCACCAGGCAATTGGCCGGGGTGGAAGCACGACCGTTGATTGGTACTATCGTCAAACCGAGTGTGGGGCTGAGTCCGGCGCAGACGGCTGAGTTGGCCGGGGAGTTGGCCGGGGCGGGCATCGATTTTATTAAAGACGACGAATTGATGGCCGACCCGCCGCACTCTCCGCTCAAAGAGCGGGTAGAGGCGGTGATGAAGGTCCTCAATAAGCACGCCGATAAGACGGGAAAGAAGGTGATGTATGCCTTTAATATCAGCGATTCGCTGGAGGCAATGTATCGCCACCACGATATCGTGCAGGCGGCGAGTGGCACCTGCGTGATGGTCAGTTTGAACAGTGTGGGGTTGGCGGGGGTCGAGGCTTTGCGCGGCCGGGCGAGTTTGCCGATCCACGGGCACCGTAATGGTTGGGGCATGTTGAACCGGCACCCGGCGTTGGGTATTGAGTTTACGGCCTATCAGAAGCTGTGGCGTCTGGCCGGTGTCGACCATCTGCACGTCAATGGTCTGCAGAACAAATTCTCCGAATCCGACGAGTCGGTAGTGCGTTCGATCAAGGCCTGTCTCGAACCCTTCTTGGGGGGGTATCATCTGATGCCGGTGATCTCCTCGGGACAATGGGGTGGCCAGGCGCCGGAGACCTATCAATTGACCAAGACGGTCGATCTGATGTATCTGGCCGGTGGCGGCATGATGGCGCACCCCGGGGGGCCGGCGGCGGGTTGTGCGGCGATCCGCCAGGCGTGGGCGGCGGCGGTTAAGGGGGTCGAACTCGCCGACTATGCCCGCGAACACGAAGAGCTACGGCTCTCAATTGAGAAATTTGGAGGCTGATGAACTATCGCAAGGCAGTGCGCGCGGGGATCGAGTTGTCGCAGGTGGGTTTGGGCTGTAACCGTTTGGGAGAAGAAGGCAAGGACGATCGGCATTGGATCGATTTGGTACAACGCGCAGTCGAATTGCGGATTAATATTTTTGATACGGCGCAAGGGTATGGCGGCGGTCGCAGCGAGCAGATCTTGGGCCAGGCCTTGGGCAATCGCGACGACGTGTATGTGGCGAGCAAGATCGGCCATAGCGAGGGGGGCTTTACGCCGGAAGAAATGGCGCGGAAAATCGAGATGAGCCTGACCCGGCTCCAACGGGATCGTGTCGATATACTGCAATTGCACAGCCCGAGCCGCGAGGAACTCGAGCGTTATGATTGGGCCGAGGGCATGCAGCGGTTGCAGGATGCGGGCAAGGTCGGTTTTAAGGCGATGGCGTTGGATTCAGTCGAGTCGGCGGTGTGGCTGATCCGGCAGGATGTCGTCGATTTTATGCAGATCACCTATAACATTTTTGATATCGAGGCCGAGCACGAGCTCTTTGCCTTGGCCGAAGAAAAGGGAGTGGCGTTGCTGTGTCGTTTGCCGCTCGCGCAGGGAGTGCTGACGGGTAAATTTTCGCCCGGGCGGGATATGGGCGATCATCGCGCGCGCTTTTCGGGGCCGCGGTTGGCCGCCAGGGTTGAAATGGCCGAGACGCTCAGACCATTGGCTGAGGCCTATCCCGGCGGGATGACGCGGTTGGCACACGATTTCAGCTTAGGGCCTGTCGCGACGACCTGTATTATCCCCGGCGCGCGGGATGTGGTGCAATTGGAGGAGAATACGGCGGCGGGCGAGGGCACGGGTGTCGATGCGGCCACACGGGCCGAGGTCGAGCAATTGCGCCGGACTTGGGGTGAGTGGGCGGGCGGGTATTGGTTCCCGCAACAGCCGGCGTAATGGATCTGCGGCTCGGTTTTTACGGTGATGATTTTACCGGCTCGACCGATGCGTTGGAGGCGCTAAGCACGGCGGGTTTGCGCACGGTGCTTTTTATTGAGCCGCCGACTGCGGAACAGTTGGCGCGTTTTCCGGGTTTAGAGGCGGTAGGAGTAGCGGGGCGCACGCGTTCGTTGGCGACGGGGGATATTTCGGCTGAACTCAGGCCGGTTTTTGCGCGTTTCGCCGAGTTGGGCTGTCCGCTGGTTCACTACAAAACCTGTTCGACCTTTGATTCTTCGCCCGAGGTAGGCAGTATCGGGCGGGCTATTGATGTGGGGCAGGAGATTTTTGCCTCGCCATTTGTGCCACTGGTCGTGGGCGCACCGGTGTTGCAGCGCTTTTGTGTCTTCGGCAATCTCTTTGCGCGCTCGGGGCTCGATAGCGAGATCTTTCGCCTGGACCGGCACCCGACGATGCGCCAGCATCCGGTTACGCCGATGCACGAAGCGGATCTGCGCTTGCACCTTGGGCGGCAGACCGAGCGGCAGATCGGGCTTTTTGATGTGCAGGCGCTTGCTTTATCGCAACGCGAAAGGGAAGTGGCACTCGACGCTCTATTGGCCGAAGGCGCGGAGATCGTGCTATTCGATGTATTGACCGATGAGCACTTGCAGCGCATTGGTCAATTGCTTTCCACGCGGGCGGAGCCCGGTAAGACCTTATTCGTCGCCGGGTCGTCGGGGATCGAATATGCGTTGTGCCAATATTGGGGGGTGGGTAATTCGCAACTCCCGGCCGGCGGCGCAGCGGTGGATCATGCGCTGGTGGTGTCGGGCAGTTGTTCGCCGGTGACCGAGCGACAGATCGCGCGGGCGCTGACCAAGGGCTTTGCCGGTGTAGCGGCCGATACGGCACTTTTGGTCCAAGGCGGACCGGCAGCGGAGGCCGAGACGGCGCGCTTGGTGGTGGAGAGTTTAAAGGCGCTCGAAGCGGGAAAAAGTCCCTTGGTGCATACGGCTCTGGGGCCTGCAGACGAACGAATCGGTGCGACGGCGGCGAAACTTCAGGCGATGGGCTATGATCTCTTAGATCTCAAGTTGAAAAGCGGCGAGATCTTCGGTCGGGTGCTCGGCAATATAGTGCAGACGATTTTTGCGGGCACGGGGCTTCGTCGTGCGTGTGTAGCCGGCGGTGACACTTCGACCTATGCGGCGCGGCAATTGCGCATCGAAGCTCTGGAGATGGTCGGGCCGATGGCGCCGGGCTCGCCGCTGTGTCGGGTTTCCGCAGCGAACGGAGTAATCGACGGAGCTGAAATCACGTTTAAAGGTGGCCAGGTGGGGCGCGACGACTTTTTTACTTCTGTATTGAAAGGAAAACCATGACAGATAAAACAACGGTAGCTATTTTCGGCGCGGCCGGCAGTATGGGGACGCGTTCTTCGAATGCGCTCAAAAACGATTTGGTCTATGATGTGCTCTATGTGGAGGCTGGCAAGGAGGGAATGGCTCGGTTGCGCGAGCGGGGTGTGGAGCCGACAGAGCAGGCGGTGGCGCTCAAACAGGCTGAAGTGATCGTGCTGGCGGTGCCCGACGCGCTGATCGCTACTGTCGCTGCCGAGATTGTGCCCGAGATGCAGAGCGGGGCGATGCTGATTGGGCTTGATCCGGCTGCACCACATGCTGGGCGTCTGCCCGAGCGCCAGGACGTGAGCTATTTCTTTTCACACCCTTCGCACCCGCCGATCTTCAACGACGAGACGGAAGCCGAGGCGCGCAGGGATTTTTTTGGCGGTGTGGCGAAGCAGTCGATCGTCAGCGCCCTATTGCAGGGGCCGGAAGAAGATTATGCCAAGGGCGAGGTGATCGCCAGCAAGCTCTTCGGGCCGATCCTGCGTTCGCACCGGATCAGCATCGAGCAGATGGCGATCTTGGAGCCAGCGCTTTCCGAGACGGTGACGGCGACCTGTTTGACGGTGATCCGCGAGGCGCTGGACGAGGCGGTCAAGAGGGGTGTGCCGGCCGAGGCGGCGCGGGATTTCCTTTTGGGCCACCTCAACGTCGAGCTGGCGATTCTCTTCGACGAGATCGACTGGGAGTTGTCGGACGGGGCGAAGGAGGCGGTCGCCGACGCGATGCCGGTTATTTTCCAGCCGGATTGGAAGAAGGTCTTTGATGCCGAGCAGCTACTGGTGTCTACACGCAAGATCACTGAGATCAAATAGGCGAGGTTATGAAAGAGACGATATTGCAGTTCGGTGGTGGCAAGTTCCTGCGCTCCTTTGCTGATTTCTTCGTGCACGAGGCCAACCAAGCCGGGCAGGAGGTCGGACAGGTCGTGGTGGTGCAATCGACCGATAGTCCACGCGCGCAGTGGCTCAACGCGCAGCAGGGGAAATACCAGGTTTTGGTGCGTGGGTTGGTGGAAGGCGGACAGGTCGATGAGGCGCGGGAGATCGCTAGTATCAGCCGGGCGTTGGTCGCGAGCCAGCAATGGCCCGAAGTGCTGCAGGTGGCGAGATCGGCCGATTTGCGGTGGATCGTCTCGAATGTGACTGAGGCGGGTTATGGTCTCGATGCGGGAGATGTGATCGAGGCGCCGCGTAGCTTTCCTGCCAAGCTAACGGCGGTGCTCAAGGCGCGTTTTGACGCGGATTTGCCGGGGTTGCCGATTTTGCCCTGCGAATTGATTGCGGAGAATGGCGAGCGATTATTGGAATTAGTGTTGCAACAGGTGGCGCATTGGAAACTAGAAGATAAATTCGTCGATTGGCTGGGTGGCCAATGTATCTGGCCGAACGCGTTGGTCGACCGCATTGTCAGCTCGCCGCCCGACGATCATCCGCTGCTGGCGGCGGATCCGTTGCTGGCAGTGGCTGAGCCCTTTGCGCTGTGGGCGATTGAGGAATTCGAAGGTGTAGACCTCTTTGAGCATCCGGCGATAAAACTCGTCGACGATGTAGAACCCTATGCGCTGCGCAAGGTGCGGATTTTGAATGGCGCGCATCAGGCATTGGTCTGCCGCGCGTTAAATCGCTTCGCGACGGTGCGCGAGGCGCTGGCCGACGCGGAGACCGAGGCTTGGTTGCAACAGTTGCTGGCCGCAGAGATCGTGCCGGTGGTTGATGCGCGTGTCGAGGGGGCTTCGGCTTTTGCCCAGGAAACGATGCAGCGTTTCGCCAATCCTTTCCTCGACCACAAGCTGAGCGATATCGCCGTCTATCACGAGCAGAAGATCGAGACGCGGTTGATGCCGACTTATCGCGAATACAAGCAGCACTTTGGTCAAGAGCCGGTGTTACTGAGCGAGATTCTCAAGCCCTTTTTGTAGTATTTTCCCGTAGAGCCGAACGGAAAGCGCTAAGAATTTTTTTCCAATATCTGCGGATAAGTGGGGGCGGTGGGCTGTGTCGATCCCCTCCGCTCAGCCAGCTTTTGGGATGAGGGAGGGGAGGCCGAGCGGTAGTACGCGCAAACAGCGGAATCTTAAACGCTTCTTAGGCTTCGGTGTATGGCTTGTAATCGATTTCTATAAAGTCGGCGACCTCGGGGATCCAGCGGGTTTCGACGAACTGCACGTGTAGCGGATGTGCGTTGTAGGTTTGATAGTCTTCCTCTGAAGCGAATTCCATCGACAGGCCAAAGTCGTAATTGTTCTTTTTGCTGGTCTGACGCAGAGCCTCGAAGTTTTTTACCACCGGAATATCTGTGGCCAGTTTTTGCGCTGAGCGAAGGAAGTCGAGCTCGGCCTCGGATCCTGCGGCGTGTTTGAGTTTGAAGACTACGGTGTGGCGAATCATCTATTCCCTTTTGGTTGTCGTGGACGCGGTTAAAAAGAAGGTGTGGGCCACGCGATAGGCGAGGATCCTTTAGACGACCTGTTCTAAGACCTCGGTGAAATTGGCGACTGTGCGCTCGACGTTTTGCAGTTTGTCGAGGCCGAAGAGCCCGAGACGAAAGGTCTGGAAACCTTCGGGCTCGTCGCACTGCAGCGGCACGCCGGCGGCGATCTGCAGGCCGTTGGCGGCAAATTTCTTGCCCGTTTGTATCTCGCCGTCTTCGGTATAACAGACGACGACGCCCGGGGCCTGAAAACCTTCGGCAGCGACGCTCTTGACGCCTTTGTCGGTGAGCGCTGCGCGGATCTTATCCCCGAGCTCTTGCTGTTGTTGGCGTACGGTGTCGAAGCCTATGGCTTCGATTTCGCCCATCACCTTGTGAAAGGTGGCCAATGCGTCGGTGGGCATGGTCGCGTGGTAGGCGTGGCCGCCATTCTCGTAGGCCTCCATGATCGATAGCCATTTACCGAGGTCACAGGCGAAGCTGCTGCTGGTGGTGCTGTTAATTTTTTCGCGCGCGGTGGCATTGAGCATGACTAGCCCGCAACAGGGCGAGCCGCTCCAGCCCTTTTGCGGCGCGCTGATCAAGATGTCGACGCCGGAAGCTTCCATGTCGACCCATAGCGCGCCCGAGGCGATGCAGTCGAGCACGAACAAACCACCCGCAGCGTGCACGGCGTCAGCTACCTGGCGGATATAGTCGTCGGGCAGGATGATGCCAGCGGAGGTTTCGACGTGCGGGGCGAAGACAATATCCGGTTTTTCGTTTTGGATCGTCTGCACAACCTCCTCGATGGGGGCGGGGGCGAAGGCCGCCTGCGGGCCGTCTTCTACGGGACGGGCTTTCAAGACGGTGGTGCTCGCGGGAATGTTGCCCATATCGAGGATCTGGCTCCAGCGGAAACTGAAAAAACCATTGCGGATGACCAGGCATTTTTTATCGTTGGCGAACTGGCGGGCGACCGCTTCCATGCCGTAGGTGCCGCTGCCGGGCACGATGGCGACGGCTTTGGCGTTGTAGACCTTTTTGAGGGTGGCGGAAATATCCCGCATCGACCCTTGGAACGATTGCGACATATGGTTGAGCGCGCGGTCGGTGAAGACCACGGAGTATTCTAACAGTCCATCGGGGTCGACGTCGGGTAATAAGCCTGGCATGTTAGCCTCTTTCTAATAGTTGTATTGGTATGATAAGCATAGAATGTCGGTGTTTATGAATCCGGTGCAACGCCTATTATTGAGTAATATATCGCTTTTATTGTTCTTTATAAATGGTATATGTTTTTCACCCGGGAATATTTGGTCGAGTTCGCTGTGACGCTTATCCGTCCATAGCGTATACTTTCATTTATGGTATCTGCATCACTCGACAAAAACGATTGCTTGCGCCTGCGCGAGACGCGCCCGGTCTGGGCGATCTATGCCCTCGTACTGGCTTTAGTCGCCGCGTTCTTCTTTGCCGACTTGCGCGACTTCCTGCAACGGACTGATGATGCCGATGTTTTTCGCGCGCACGAGGCCATCAGAGGCGACTTCTCATTTTTTCTATCGCCCGAAAAACCCATGGCCTCGGGGCGCATCGTCGACGAGTTCGCGCTCTATCTGGTCTATTTGTTCTGTGGCAACGATCCGGGTGCTTTTCATCTGTTGGCCGCAATTGTACACGCGATGGCCAGCTTTGCCCTGGCTTTTGCCTTTCGGCGTTTGGGCGCGGATATGGCAACCAGTCTCGTCGGCGGTCTGCTCTTTTTATGCAATATCGCGCATGTCGAAACGGTGCAGTGGATCTCGGCGCTTGAATATCCCTTTGCCGTGCTCAATATCTCCTGTACGCTGTGTGTATACGCCAGCTATATCGAGGGTCGTCGCCGTGCGCTATTGCTATTTTTTTATGGTGCTGTGCTGCTCTGCGCATTGACGCACTTCGTCTCGGTGCTGGTCCTGCCGTTGTGCTTGTTGTGGGGCTGGTGGCGCGGTGGGGCGATAGTGGAAAGGGCCAAGGAATTGGCGCCGCTTTTGCTGTTGTTGCCGCCGGTGCTCTTTTTCGTCTTCGGTCTCACCGGTAGCCATACGACGACTTCGGTGGCATTGCATGCTTTACTGAATCAGTCGGTAGTGCTCTTGTTCGCCGATAGCGCAGGTTCCCTTTTATGGTTGTTGGGGCGTCTGCTGTCTTTGGCGCACTGGGTCTCTGTGGTGCCGGGCGAGCGGGCGATGGTGGAGTTGTGGTTGGGTGGAGCCGTGTTGTTGCTTTTGCTGTGGGGCATATGGAAGGGGCGGACGGAGGTGCAGATATGGGGGCTGTGGACCTTGTTGTTTACGGTGCCCTTTGTGCCGGCCGTGGCCGTACACGCTGGTATCGCACGCTACGTCTATCTGGCCACAGCCGGCTCGTCCTTTTTCATCGCCTGGGCATTGGTGCACGCCAGTAGCCGGCTGGGGCGGCGTGGTCTGCCTATCGGAGGAGTTGTTTTACTAGGAGTTGTCGCCTCGAGCTATGTCGCGGAGGATCGCATTGCTAACCTGACGCGATACCATACTGGGCGTTTTTTTGTTGTGGACGCGGATCCGCGGGTCGGGATGTCGCTTATTGACCAGGCACTGGAAATCGACCGCAGTCTGATCCCGGTGGCCGAAGCCCATTTATATTTGCTTGACGGCGCACTCCGGGCGGGGGTCGATTATGAGGAGATCTTGCGGCGCGGCTTGCACGAATTACCGGAAGATCAGGATCTCCGTTTGGCGGCGCAACTGAGCGCGCAATTTGCGGGCATGGCAGAGAGGGATGACTTGGCTCGACTGCAGGCAGAGTATGCTACGGGTGAAAAGGTCTTTGCGCATCGGGTCGCTATTTTGAGCCAGCATTTTGGCAACTACTACACCGAGCGCGGTGAGTTCGCTCATGCCGTGCAGGCGTATCGCACCTCTTTGCATTATAGCATATCTGCACCGACTAATGCGAATACGGCCATGCGCTTGATCGAGAGCCAGCGCCGAAATGGCCGTTATGAAGAAGCTGTCGCCACCGTTGAAAAAGTCTGGATGCTGTACCAGGACGCCCCGGATTTTCTCTATTTAGCCGCATTGTGTCTGCTGGAAGCAGGGGATCTCGACAAGGCGCAAAACGCCATTGAGCGCGGTTTGAGCCTGACGCCCACGGCCAATTTCTATGCGTTGGAGGGCGAAATATGGGCGCAGCGCGGTTTGTATGAGCGAGCCGCCGAGGCCTATCGCCACGCCATTTCCGTCGTTCCGCAAACCCCCGATCCCTTTTTGCTACTGGCGCGGCTGCACCGTGAACAAGGTGATATGGCGAGCGCTGTCGAGGTGTTGGAAAGAGCCATCGGCGTCTATCCGGATGCGGCGTTGGTATGGTATAATCTCGGCAATATCCGCCATGCGCTCGGCCGCAACGAGGAGGCTGCAATGGCGTATGGACACGCGGCGCGCTTGAACCCGGATCACGCCCAGGCCCACGCCAATCTGGGCTTGCTGCTGGCCGGCTTGGGGCGCGGGGACGAAGCGGAAGCGGCGTTGCGTCGCGCGATTGCCGCACAACCCGAAAGCCCCGTATTCCACCATGAGTTGGGCATGTTAGTCCAGGAGCGCGGCGATAGGCAAATGGCGCTCGCCGAGTTGGAACAGGCGGTGCACTTGCAATCGCAAGATTTCGCGACTTACACAGTACTGGCCCGCCTCTACCTAGATGCAAATCAGCACGAAAAGGCGCTGGCCGCCTATGTGCATTTTGTGCACGGTGATTGGAGGGCGGTTGCCGGCAGCGACTACGTGCGCGCGGGTATCGATTTGCAGGCATTGGGCGCAGGCGACCTGGCCGCCGAGGCTTACCGCCATGCGCTGGAGCGTGATAGCGGCGATGCGGCGGCGCGTATAAATCTGGGTTGGTTGTCGTATGAGCGCGGGGATTATGACAAGGCGATAGAGCAATACGAACATGTCTTGGCGAGGGAGGAAAATGCTACGGCACAATTTAATTTGGGCCTGGCCCTCCTGGCGCGAGGTGACCTGGGCAGGGCGCGTGCGGCCTACGAGGAAGGGGTGGAGCTCTTCGGCGCACAGGAAGCGGTGCGCATTGGCGCGGTAGAAGATTTGCGCGCACTCACCGGGCACAATACAGAGGCGGCGGTGTTGTTGCGTCAACATTGGCCTCGCTGAGCGTTGGGAATGCCGGTGTTTACGCGCCCGGTGCAACGCCTGATTTGCGGATCTGCGCCAAGCCCTCTTCGAGCCAGCCGGTGTTCCAGTGGTGTTTTATTTTTGCTCGAGGCAGAAAGATATGCTCAAGGCCGGTTTTGCACAGGGCTTGCGAGAATAGGTGCATTTCCGCGTGGAAGCTTTCGCCTGAAATCAATATCAGCGAATGCGTCGGCGGCATAGCGGCTTGGAATGCCGTTATGGTATGCAGTGGCAGGTCCTGTTGCCATGCTGCGTCGTTTGCGTAGAATGGTTCGGTGCCCCACGGGGGCAACTGGTAGCGGACGACCGGGGAGTCGAAGATGATGGTGCCGGCGACGCGTTCGGGCATCGCCCGGGCGATATGCCAGGCGCCGAGACCCGACTTGCTGAAACCGACCAAGACGATCTCGCTGAGTCCGAGGGCTTCAATTTGCGCGATCGTCTCTTTGCAGACGGTCTCGTTATACCAGACCATTTTCGGAAAACGGATCTGGTGGACTACGGCGTCAGGATAGGCCTCGATGTGCATCGGGGCCGTACCGTAGGTGGTGTCGTCCGGCTCTGTCGCCGGCAGGATAACGAGATTAGGCATAGGGCTTCTTCGTTGGTGTTTATCAGGTCCGGATGGACTGCGAGAGATTGCAGTGCTTTACTTGCTGTCATGGTCATGGCCATGGCTGTATGGATTCACTGGCATGGGTGTGGAAAACTAATGCGGTGCTCAGGTGTCGCCTGGCTTTATTTTGCAGGGCGAAAAACAAGGGCCTTGAGGAAAAACAGCGGGTAGACGAGTGGGAACACATTGGGCAACCACCAGAAAAAGTCAAAATCCAGGCGGATGGCCTAAACCGACAGCGCCTGCAGGCCAGAACGGGACGTCAACACCAGCGAAACCGAGCCCAATTCTATGCATCGGTCATCGTCGCGCCGCCGCGCTTGCTCAGGGTCGGCGGTATGAGCATCTTGCGCCGTTCGCCGACCCGCATGCCGACGATCCTTCGTCGACCCCGGCGATGACCTATTGGCCGCCGCGCGTGCTGTAGAGTGCACCCGTCGGTAAAAGTCGCACCCTCGTGGATAGACACGTGCTGGCTTGCGCGGGCGGCGGGTCCGGACCCCTTGGTGATTACAGTATAGGAGAGCCCGGACTCTGTGGAAAAGGTCTTGCCCGAACCCACGCAGCCGGCGACGAGTAATAGCAAGGCCAACGCCCTCATTTTTTCTCGATAATCTCTGCTGCCTCAATCCGGTCGACAAGAGCGACCGAGTGCACCACGTCGCGGATATCGGTGAGCGGCTGGGTGTTGTTGTTGACGCTGTCGATAAAGTGCTCGTGCATATGCAACAGGCCTTCGTAGGCCGGTATGTCGTTTTCTTCGACACCGTCGACTTCCCAACCGCCGAGCTTGCGCACCTGATTGTCCTCGTGGATCTCGATACCTTCGGGGATATGCATATAGCAGCCGATGCCGACGCCGTGCAACTCGGAGCGGATGACTCGGCCGCCGGAGGCGCGGTTGCCGAACATTACACCGGTGGCGTCGTTGTCGAAGCGCACCATCGCGGTGTAGTGGCTAAAACCCTCGCCGCCGAACTTGTCCTGGTAGGCGGTGACCTCGGTCGGCTCGCCCCCGGCCATATAGCGCAGCAGGTCGACGACGTGGATCAGGTCATTCCACAAGGTGGTGGTGAATTCTTGGCCATTGGCGAAGAGCTGCTTGTTGAAGGTGGTCGTCGCCAGTGAGACGGGGCCTTTGGCATTGACCAGCCGCATCGCTTCGCGGGTGACGGCAGTGTGGCGGCGTTGCAGGCCGACCGCGACCCAGACATTGTGCTTCTCTGCCGCTTCGAGGATCTGGCGGGTCTCGTCGCTGTTGGCGCCGGTCGGTTTTTCGATAAAGAGGTGTTTGCCGGCGGCGATGCAGTCGAGCACCGGTTGCAATAGCCACTTCTCGTGCATGACGCAATAGACGATATCGGGGTCGATCTCGTCGAGCATCGTGCGGTGGTCTTTGTAGGTGCGCTCGAAACCGTATTTTCCGACGACTTGCTTTAAGCGCTCATCGTCCAATTCGCAGACGGCGGCCATCTCGACCCGGTCGGCGAGGCGATGGACCGTGGGATAGTGGGCTTGTAGCCCGCGTCCGCCGGCGCCGATAAATCCCGCTTTTAACATTGCATTACTCCTTTGTGCGCAGGTTGTTAAAGAAGCGCACGTCGATGCGTGCCAGGTCGATGACGGTTTCGACGGTCTCGCCGCTGTACTCGCTGTGGAAGCTGACGGGGCCTTTGAAGTCGAGGCGTTCGAGGGTGGCGATTAGAGCCGGCCAATCGCCGAATCCTTGGCCGAGGCGCATTACGCCGACGGAGGGAGGACCCTGTTTGGTACTGCCGAGGGGGCGTTGGTGGATCAGGTCCTTGAAGGCCAACAGGCTCAAATATTCTTTGACGATATCGAGGGCCATTTCGATCGGCTCGCCGCAAATCGAGAGGTGGCCCGGGTCGGCGAAGATGCCGACGTGCTGCGGGTCGCAGTCCTTGACGATATTCATCGCGGCGCAGGAGTTGAGGCCCATGGATTTGCCCGAGTGGTTGTGCACGACGGTTTTGACGCCGTGTTTGGCCGATAGTGCCTGGAAACCTTCCATATAGCCGCGAATCTTGTCGAGCTGGTCCCAATAGCCTTTTTCGGGCTCCCAGTACCAGTAGCCGAGTTTGACATGACCAACACCGGCTTCACCCATCGCGGCGTAGTAGGCCTCGGCATAGTCGATATCGGGGCGGTTGAAATCGCCCGGGGCGGTGACCAAGGGGATCGACAGACCCTGGTCGGCGAAGCGTTTGGCGGCTTCGGGCAAGGCGGTAGCAATATTACCGGGGTTGACAGGGTAGCCGTCGCGTACACAAAGGTCGGCTCCCTGCACGCCGACCGATTGCAAGGCGTCGATGATGCCCGGCACGTCCAAGCCCTCCAAATGCTTGGTGAACATGATATAGGTCAGGTCCATAAATTAGCTCCTTTTGGGTTTGACAGATCGGGGTAATGGTAGCAAAATAACAGAGTGGTGTAAACGGTATAGACGGAGAAACTATGGAAGCGATCAAGATGGAATCGGGCCCGGAGATTGCGGTGCCCAAAATACTCGACGACGAGCAAGTGCAGTTTTTTATCGAGAACGGGTATCTGGTGGTGCCGGACTTGATGGAAGAAGCTGAACTGGATGAACTTAAAGCGGACCTGGTTGCCGTGGCGCGCGGCGGCTACGAGTGCGAGAATATCGAGCCGGTCGACTCCGCTTTGAGCGACCAAGAGGTCTTGGAGACGATTCTCTGTATTCACCAGCCGCATCATATCAGCTCGGTGATCGAAAAATACGTCCGCCACCCCAAGATCTGCGGGATCCTGAGCCAGATCACCGCCGCGCATTTGCCCTTCTGGGATGGCAGCGTCAAGTGTATGCAGTCGATGTATTTTGTTAAACCGCCGAATTTCCAAGGGCAGGCCTGGCACCAGGACGAAGTCTATATCCCGACGAGGGATCGCTCGCTGATTGGCGCCTGGATCGCGGTCGACGACGCGACGGTCGAAAATGGCTGCCTCTACGTGGTGCCGGGCTCGAATCGTTCGGGGTATCTCTATCCGCAGCACACGCACGAAAACCCCGACGAGTTCGATTTTGCGCCCGAGAGTTATGGTTTTGACGAGAGCGTTGAAATTCCCGTCGAGGTCAAGGCGGGTGCGTTGGTCTTTTTTAACGGCTATTTGTTACACCGCTCATATAAGAATCGCGGCGACACTTATCGCCGGGTGTTGGTTAATCACTACTGCAATGCTTGGAGTCTGCTGCCTTGGAGTATTGAGGAGGGTGAGCGGCCGGCGAATGCGGATAGGCGCAATGTGTTGCCGGTAGCTGGGACCGACCCGTATGCCTGGAAAGGGTATCAGACGTCGACGAAGTCGGTGGGGTTGCGGCATTGTAAGGCGATTGATGAGGTGCGGGCGAGCCGCGGAGAGTAGAGCGTTGGTGCGGTGGACGGCGAATTATAGGTATTACCGTCGCTCATTCTCTGAACACATCCTGTGTTCCTGCGAGGGCTATCCGCCTACGCCGCTTCCTGCGGCTATCGGGGGATAGAAATCCTCTCGGTAATTCCCTCAAATACCCCTCAGCTAACTCTGGGAGTAGAAGGGCAGAGAACGAAAAAGAGGGCTATTCGTAGCGTAATAAAAATAATCTACTCTTTCCAGTGTGCACACCAGAGGACGCTCCCCTGTTAAGGAGAATCGCCATGAGTCGGAAACTGCGCGTCGCAGCGATCTGCACTATTTATTATCCGATGTCACACGCCGACGCCATCGTTACAAAATTTCTCAAGGGCATGTCCACCGACGAAGGTTTCTTCGCGCCTGAGGTCGAGGTGGTCTCGATGTATATCGACCATGTGCTCGAAAGCGATATCGGCGTCGGGTTGGCCCAAGCGCATGGCGTGCCGATTCATCCGAGCATTCGCCGCGCGCTGCATGCTGGGGCCGACGAACTCAATGTCGACGCGGTGCTGTTGGTCGGTGAGCACGGCGATTATCCGTGGAATGAGCGCGGTCGGCATATGTATCCTCGGCGCTATTTTTTTGAGCAGATCGCTGGGGTCTTCGCCGAGAGTGGGCGTTCGGTGCCGGTGTTTAGCGATAAACATTTTGCCTACGATTTTCGCGACGCGCAGTGGATGTGGGATCGCGCGGTAGAGTTGGGGATTCCGCTGATGGCCGGGTCCTGTTTACCGCTCGCCTGGCGTCGGCCTTGGTTGGAATACGCGTTGGATACGCCCGTAGAAGCGGCGTTGGCGGTCGGTTATGGTGGGATCGAGGCCTATGGTTATCATACGATCGAGACGCTATTGTGCATGGTCGAGCGGCGGCCGGGCGGTGAGACCGGGGTGACAGCGGTGCAGTGTTTGGAAGGGGATGCGGTCTGGCAAGCCCGCGACGAGGGGTTGTGGTCGGCCGAATTGGCCGAGGCAGCCTGCGCTGCGGTCGAGGACAAGCAGGACGGGGCGATGGAGGAACACGCGGCAAAACCGGCGGTCTTTCTGATCGAACACCGCGATGGATTGCGCACGGCCTGTTTGATGGTCAATGGCTATGTCCGGCATTGGTCTTATGCCGGCCGGGTCGCTGGTGCGGTCGAAGCGACGGAGTGTTTCCTGCAACCCGACGGGCCCGGTGCTAACTTCGGCTACCTGAACCTCAATATCCAGCGTTTCTTCGCTACGGGCCGTGCCCCCTATCCACCGGAGCGCACCTTATTGGCAACGGGCATAATCGACGCGGCGATGAACTCGCGCCACGAGGGGCAGCGCAGAGTCGATACGCCGCATCTGGATATCGCGTATCGATCGTATGAAGAATTGCCTGCGCGTCCGTTGGGGCCGCGTCCGACGGGGGCGTGTTTGCAGCGCGATGCGCCGGATTTGTTAATCGAATGGCGGTCTTGACCGTGTTTCTTTAATGGGTGAATGAAAGCATGGTGGTATGAGGCAACTGAAACCGAGGGAAAAGGGGTATGAAGAAGGGCTGGCGGCTGGGCGGGCGATCGTCGGCAAGTGGCGGCCAAGTTCGACCAGTCGGCTGGAAAACTGGATACTAGCGACAAGGGAAGCGCCGACGATTATCTGTGAGGATCGCGATTTCGCGGAAGCTATGGGTGATTTACAGCGTTTGCATCAAGAGGACCTACCGGTGCTCGCGACGGATTTGCACCGGCACAAGATGGACGCGTTGCCCGATTTGAAGATATTCCCCGAGTTGGCGGGCATGGACCAGTATCTCGACGAAGAGGCCAAGGGATTTGCGGTGGGGGCGGGGATCGATGTCGGCGAGGTACTGTTGGACCGCTACTGCGAGGAGATCTACCTCGATATCGCGAGGGGCTATGGGCTGACGGTGGCGCAGTGTTCGGAATACTGGTTTCCCGAGACGCCGAATGGCCCGTTGTTGGGCAAGGGGTGGGACGATGCGATGGCTTGGTATCGCGAAACGCCCTTTGCGCTGCCTTCGACCGATCGAGGCGAGCCGGCGGTAGACGAAATTCCGCCCCAGGCCGAGGGGCTGGGCTATCGCTGTGGTGGTTCGGGCAACGAAGTCGGTTTGTGCATCAGCATCGGCGGTGGGGCTGTATATGAGTACGAGGCGAAACCGGACAGGGTGCTTTTTCCGGTGCCGGTCAACGACCTGGTCCTGCGTTCCTGTGCCACGGTCTACGAGGCGGTCGAGATGCTGATCCGCTACAATAGCTATTGGGGGCCGTGCAACCTCGTGGTCGGCGACGCGCAAGGCCGGGGGGCGCTCTTTGAAAAGTCGCGTTATACCTATGCCGTGCGCATGAGTGGTCGCAATGTGCTGATTACGACCTATGGCGGCTGCGAGGAAGAGGATATGCGCGCGCTCTGCGACACGAGTACCGCTTTGTTCGTGTACTACGAGCGGCGGTTGCAGGTGATGAAGGAGATCGTCGCCGAGGCGGAAGCCGGGGAAGGATTGGATCTGGACGTCTATTGGCGGTCGATTCTCCACCACGACGAAGAGGCACCTGGTTGCACGCATCAGGAGACCCGGCCGGAGGGTATCGAGTTGTTTACCTTCGGCGCTTATGCGCATTTGCCGCGCGAGGGGCGGAGTTTGGCGAGGACCTTGGCACGGGTAGACGGTGGGCTGCGCTATGGGTGCGAGACGCCGGCGGTGGAAAGCCGCTGGCGATTTACCTGAGGAGAGGTGCATGTCGATTGAAACACAGCTCGACCGTTTTCGCGACCAGGGCTTTTTTGTCGCCGATAATCTGGTGGAGCCTGCGCCAGTGGCGGGAGGACGAGCTGCCGGAGAAGGAAGTGGACGAACGCTATGCCTGGCGACCGGCCGACAAGATTCGCGAGACGTTACCGGAGAAGATGCAACTTTATTAGGACCGCTGGCGGTCGTTGCAGCTGGTGTGATGTAATCGCTTAATGGGTCGGGGTGAAGCGGCAGACTCCGTCAAAGGAGACGCGCAGGCGGGGGTCGCTTTCATAGGGCCAGGGATTATACGAACGGGGGATGTAGTGTCCGGCCCAGCTGTGGCGGAAGGAACCCGGCTCAAGGATTGGGCCGCCGCGGTGGATCAGCCGGCCGTCGAAGAAGACCACGTCGCCTTTTTGCGCTTCGACCGAGATTTCGGGCAGGCCGTTCTGTTCGAATAGCGCGTCGAAGGTGTCTTCCTGGTTCCAGCCGTGCCAGCGCCCCTTGCTGCCGTCGACGTCCTCCCTGAAATCTTGCTTGTGTATCAGCGGTTTCTTGTGCGATCCGACCTGGATCGCGATGCTGCCGTTTTGCGCGTTGACCTGTTGCAGTGCGACCCAGGCCGACATACAGCCGGGCAAGTAGAACGCGTCCTGGTGCCGGCGTTGCTCTGAGCCCTGGTAGAAATACATGCTCTGCACTCCGTCGGGCTCTTCGCCCAATAGGGTCTGTAGCGGTTGGCGCAGGCGGGCGTCGAGCATCCAGGCGAGGCCGAGCGGGTGGTGCAGGTTGCGGCTGATCACGCGATTCCAGTCGTCGGGCTCGCGGGGGCCGAAACCTTCAATCTGGATGCGGCCGGCGTGCACATCCAGCATATGGCGCACGAACTCGTCGCATTCGGCGGCGGTATAGGCACCGGCGAGGGTGGTATAGCCGTCGCGCTCGTATTGCAAGAGATGGTCTGGCGTTAATGTGATGGACATGGTTGTGGACCTTTCGGTGGTGTTGCGAGTCTTCTAAAGGCTTAGGCGTTTGATCCCTGAGTGATGGCATCGGTCGCCTGCAGCGCGTCGCGATAGCCATTCGTCAGCGCGCCCAACTCATGGCTGCAGTTGAACCAGCGCCCGCCCTTTTCCGCGACGCGGCGCATCGATTCGCCCGGGCCGACCGCGGTGCCCATGGTCTTGCCATTTTTGGCGGCTGCGGCACGGACTCGGTCGAAGGCGATCTGCACCGGCTCGCTTTCGATGTGGACCCCTTCGCGTTCGACCCCGTAGCTATGCGCCAGGTCACTCGGTCCGACGAAGAGCAGGTCGATGCCTTCGACGGCGGCGATGGCTTCGACATTGTCGACCCCGGCGACATCTTCGATCATCACCCCGAGCAAGGTTTCCGTATTAGCCCGGTCGGCGTAATGCACGAAATCGAGTGTGCCATAGCGTGAATCGCGCCCGCCGCCGACGCCTCTCAGGCCCAGCGGTCGGAACTTGGCCATTTGCACGAATTCGCGCGCTTCGTCCGCGCTTCCACAATGCGGCCAGACCAATCCGTTGGCGCCTATCTCTAAAGGCTTGATGACCTGGTTATAGGGCCCTTTGGGGATGCGGACGACCACGTCGAGGTCGACGGTACGCGCTGCCAGGACCATTGCCGATAGCGCGACGAGGTCGAGATGGGAATGCTCCATGTCGATCCAGGCGCAACCGAAGCCGGCCTGGGCGATGATTTCGACGACAGCGGGGTCGAAGACCCGGTTAATTTCGGCGACCTTTATGGTTTGGCCGCTGAGCATGGCGGCTTTGGTTTTATTGGTTCTGAAGTCTTCGGTCATGGTGGCTCCGTAGTGAGGCGGGATAGCGATCTTCCCGATTGCGGGGACCGGGGCGAGTTGGCGAGGTGGATCAAGATGGCATATTTACTAGGTCGCCACCGATGTTTTCGTCACGGAAGAGTTGTTGGGCTCTTGGCGATAATCCGTCATAGGTCGCCTGGGGAATGCTGACCGATGGATAATGCGTCTTGAGCCAGCGCTGTGCGTAGATCATTGCCATATTGGGGCGGGCGTTGTCGGAGCGGTTGGGCGTCCCGCGATGCCATAGGCGCAAATCGCGGATCAACAGGGAACCGGCGGGCATCAGCACTTCTTCGCTTTGCATCAACGGCGCTAACGTGGCCATATCGGTGCCGGGTGCGGTCAAGTGGGTGCCGGGCCAGATCTCGATAGGGCCGTTGTCGGTGTGAAAATCGACCAGTGGGATATTGAAGCCGATATTGTAGGTGGGCACCGCCAGGCCGGTTTCGGGAAAGAGCGGATGGGTATCGGCGTGCACAGCCTGGTATTCGGACCCGTACAAGGGAGTATCCGAAGCGAAATAGGTACAGACGCAGTCGTTGCCGACGATCGCTTCGACTATCGCTAATACAAAGGGGTTTTCGATAACGCGCGGGTCGATGAATGGTTCGGCAAAGGGCAGGTGCATCTGGTAACGGTTGCTGCCGCGGTTTTGCTCGGTGCTGGCGATATGCGCGTTGAAGACCTGCATGAATTCGGCGTGCATTGCCGCTATGAGGTCGGGCGGCAGGACGTTCTCGAAGAGCACGTAGCCATTGCTTTTGAAATGTTGTACGGAGAGGTTAAGCGTTTCGGGGTTTAGGGTGTTGCTGGCGAGTTCGGTTGCGCTGAGTTGCATGGGGCCTCGTTGGTGTCGATTGCGTCTTATGATAATTAACTGTTTCTCAGCCCACAAGTACCGCGATTGGAAGTGGGAATGGAGAATGGTATATTACGATTTTTAACGATTTATCCGTCTACAAATACAGGGATTTATAGGGGGGGGGATTGACCATGGCCGAATACGATAGGCAATTGTTTCCCAACCCGCGGGCACAGGAGTTTTCTGGCGTATGGTCCCGAGCAATAGGAGAGACTAAACCAGGACGCTTTTGCCGCGGCCAAGGCCGAAACTACCCGTTGGCCGGGCTATGAACAGACGCCGTTGATTGCGCTCGATGGGCTGGTGGCCACAAAAGGAGTTGGTGCTTTGTGGTGCAAACACGAGGGGTTTCGCTTTGGGATCGGGAGTTTTAAGCCGACGGGGCCGACCTATGCGATGTTGACAGTGTTGAAGGGGGAGGTGCAAAAGGCCACTGGATTACAGAACGTGGATACGCGGGATATTGTGGTGACGGCGGCGACAGAGCGGGCGACCGACCCGGAGGTGTATCGGGCGATTGTCGGGCGAGAGGCAGATGAAGTGATGGCCATAGGTTCTATCGGGAATCACGAAGGTTGCAGAATGTAGAAGCCCGCCTCGATCGACCCGCCTCCTCTCAGTATTCCAGCAGGACCTTGCCGGTCTGGCCGGCGGCCATCATGCGGAAGGCCTCGGGGGCTTCCGCGAAGGGGAAGCGATGGGTGATCAGGCGGTCAACGGCCAACCCCCCACGATAGAGTTCGAGCATGGCCGGAAATTGGCCGAAGTGATAGTACCAGGACCCGAGCGCGGTGATATCGCGGCGGATAAAGTCGGCGCTCGGGGAAAGCTCTATGGCGGGTTGCTCGCCGTTGAAGGCCACGGTGCCGGCGGTGCGCACGGCGGCGAAACATTGTTTGGCGCTTTCGGGGCGTCCGGCCGCCTCAATACAGACGTCGGCGCCACGACCCGCGGTCAGTTCGCGGATGGCTGCGACGGGGTCCAGGTCTTTGCTGGCTTGCAATACATGAGCCGCGCCGAGTTCCCCGGCGAACTCCAGGCGTTTGGCAACGACATCGACGGCGATTACTTGGCGGCCGAGATGGCTGTGCAATAGGGCATTGCCTAGGCCGATCGGGCCCATGCCAAAGATCGCGACGGATTCGATCGGCTCATTCTTAAGTTTGGTGGAGGTGTGGTAAGGCACGCCGAAGCCGTCCCCGGAAATTAACAGACCCACTTCCCAGGAAAGCTCGTCGGGCAGCAGATGGCAGGCGTTGGCCTTGGTGATGAAATACTCGGCGTGCATGCTGTTGTGTGTGACTAGGTCGGGGCAGTAGGTATATTGGCCTTTGGCGCAGTAGGTGCATGCGCCGCAGCCGGCGACCGCGCTGACGCCGACGCGCTGTCCCTCTTTGAGTTGAGTGACATCGGGGCCGAGTTGTGCGACGATGCCGGCGGACTCGTGACCCGTATTGCCCATCTGCATGCCGGCGCCGTGGTAGGGTTTTAGTTCGCTGCCGCAGAGGGCGGAGACTTGCGTTTGAATCAGGACCTCGCCGGGACCGGGTGCGGGGGCGGGGGTGTCGATACAGACGACGGTGGATTGGCCTGGCATTTGCAATGATCGCATAGCTTATAGTTCCAGGGGGAGTTCGGTGGCGAGGTTTATGGGGCGTTTTTGCGCGATTGATCGTTTGATCGCCGCCTCGACTTGCAACTCCTGCAGGCCGGCTAGCCCGGGCACGGGCGGCGGTTGGCCCTGGCGCAGCGATTCGAGATAGGCGAGGATGGACTTGACGAAGGAGGCGTCATACTGGTCCCAGCGCGAGCGGTCGCGGGCGATGGCGTGTGTTTCGTGGCGGCCGCTGTGGTGGTCGAGTACTTCCATATCCCCGTCGAGGTCGCGGATGTGGATGCGGCCCTTTTCGAAGTTGAAGGTCAATTCGAGCAGCGGCAAGGTCCAGTCCAACATCGAAGTGCCGATCAGGGTGCCGGTGGCGTCCTGCCCGGTGCGGAAGGCGGCGGTAACGTCTTGGGCGGCCATGCGTTCGCCGCGCACGTTTTGGCTTTGCAGGGCGGTGAGTTCGACGATGGGGTCGGCGAAGTGGTGCACGAGGTCGATAGCGTGGCTCCAGCAGGCGTAGTGCACCAACCCGGTGATATTGACCGCGTGGCCAAAATGGCGCTCGGCGATCAGCTCTTTGGCTTTGAGCGGCTGGTCGAAGAAGCGGTAGTTGAAGATCATCGCCGTTTCGCAGTCTTGCGCGGCGGCTTGCTGTAACAGGGCACGGGCTTCGGTGAAGTCCTCTTCGCGCACGTCTTCCTGGCCATTGGCGGCAACCAGCGGTTTTTCAAAAAATAGCCGTTTGGGTTTCAGTTCGAGCAGCGCTTGCGCTGTGGCGAGGCGTTCGCTTTCGCGGGTCAGAACGAAGATCGAATCTGGCGCCCAGGCGACAAGGGCCGCGAGCGAGTCGAATACGTCGCCGCCGAATTCCGCGGCGACCGCGTCGGCTTTCTCCTTGGTGCGGTTGTAGTAGCCTAACTGGACGTCTTCCTGGCCTGCCAGGCACGGGATGTAATTTCGCTTGGCGACGTTGCCGGTACCGACTATGCCGATTTTCAATGTCATGGTAGTTATTCCCCGTGGTTGAAGTGGCTCGAATATAGATCTATTATCCCGGCGATTCAATAAGGCTTGTCGATCCTTCGGATATTTTTCTATACTTGTCGCACATCCACCAACAGGAGCAGCAGAATGATACCATTGGACTATGGGCGTTCGTTTTTGATCGGCAAGGCGCCGGATAACAAAGTGCGGTTTTGGGTTGAATCGAGGACGCGGATCATTGACGAGGCGTCGGGGCAGTTTGAGGACTATGTACAGGTCGGTTCGTGCAAGAGCGAGCATACCTTCGCAGAAAAGGACCTGTTGCACGAAGACAATTACGATTTTCTCCCCGTATTCGGTCCCGAATGGTCGGTCATCTATCGGCGTCCCGCCGCGTTGAGCGAAAACTATCGGGAAATTCGCCGGTCAGTGGAGTGGTGGGACGGACAGAAATACCATTTGCTCGAAGGCAAGGATGTCGAGGAATTGACGAGTAATGAGGCGATTCGCGAGGCGACCTACGACTTCGCGCCGATCGTCACCCAGACCGAGGTATGGAACAAGGATACGGGTTTGCGGGCTATTATCGAATGTCCGGTCAAGACGATGAACACTAAACGCGAAGGCGATATCTACCAGGTTGACACCGGCCCTGTGGCTTTTCCCGATTTAAGCCAGCGTTATGATCGCCACGTTGATAGTCTCTCGCTGGCCTATGTCGTCTTTAATGCGCCGGGCTTCGCTGATTTCGTGTTAGAAGCCCCGACCGCGGTGGGCAGCGAACAGGTCCACCACTATTCTAAGATAATATCGTTGGACGCTGAGAATCGCGTCTATGCGGTGCGTGGCTGAATATACATTTATAGTAGAGTGTAAAGGGGATATTGTGAAAATCACTGCGGTAAAAACGATTCCGATTGATAGGGCGCGTCACGGGGTTTTGGGCTATCTGGTCACTGTCGAGACCGACGAGGGCATCGTGGGTTTAGGGGAAGTCGCGGCGGATTGCCATCCGGCGACCGTTGCCTTCGCCATTCGCGGGATGGATCTGGTAGGGCGCGACCCGATGGCGATCGAGGCGCTATGGCAGACTTTCTACCAGCAGCAATTCTGGCGCGGCGGGCCGATTTGGACCAGCGCGATCAGCGGGGTAGAGCAGGCGCTGTGGGATATCAAGGGTAAGGCCTTAGGCGTGCCGGTATATCAGTTGTTAGGCGGCAAGTTGCGGGAGGAGATTCCGCTGTATACACATACGCTCTTTGGCAACCAGTCTCCGGGCGAATTTGCTACATCGGCGCGCGAGGCGGTGGCGTTGGGTTTTAAGGCGGTGAAATTTGACCCGCTGGGTTTGGCACAGCAGCGGATGGATATCGGCGAGATGCGTTTGGCGGTGGAGCGGGTTAGGGCGACCCGTGCGGCCGTCGGCGACGACGTGGATATTTTAATCGAAGGCCACGGTAGGCTCAGCCCCAATACGGCGATCCGTATGGCGCGTATGTTCGAGGAGTTCAACCCCTTCTTTTTTGAAGAGCCGGTGCCGCCGGAGAATGTCGACGAGATGGCCAAGGTCGCCGCGGCGATCAATATTCCGGTCGCCGCCGGGGAGCGGCTGTACACCCGTTGGAGTTTTCGCGAATTGCTGGAAAAACAGGCCGTCGATTATATACAGCCGGACCTGTGCCATTGCGGCGGCTTTTACGAAGGGCACAAGATTGCGACATTAGCTGAGACCTATCATATTCGCGTTTTACCGCACAATCCGAATGGCCCGATCTCGACGTTGGTCGGGGTGCATCTCGGCGCCTGCACCGCCAATTTCGAGATGTTGGAATATCCACGTCAACCGGAGGACCGGGTGGTGGTCCTGAAGAATATGCCGGTGGTTGAACATGGTGCGATCCGGGTGCCGGAGGGACCGGGTTGGGGGGTAGAAATTGATGAAGAGGCGTTGGCGGAGTTTAGTCCGGAGGTGTAAGAGGCCGTCTTTGGCGGGTTTGTTTATTGGGTTTAAAACGCTCAGGGCGATCCGATCAAGCCTATTGCATCGAGTACCGTGCCAATTTTTTCGACCTCTTCGTCCGTCGACGCCAAGGCCGGCGCGCGCAAATGCCGCGAGGCGATCCCAAGGTAGGGGAAAAACGTTTAGGCTTCCAGCGCGCGAGTTGATCGCATTGGGATTAAGCAGCAAATTATTCTGGGTGAAAACTTCATCGTACGGACGGGGAATCTAGATGTTATTTACCGACGCGGAAATCGAACAATACAAAGAGCAGGGTTATCTACAGGGACCGCGCGTATTTTCCGATGGGCAGATCGTCGTTTTGCAGCAGCACATCGACGAGATCCTCGACGGACGGGTCGACTTCCCCAAACACCTGATGGGCGAGACCATCGAGCAATCTGGTGCCAAGGGGCAATTGCCCTCGGTCAAGGTGGTCAATCTGTTTCGCCACGATCCGGTTTTCGCCGAAGTGGTCGACAATGTTGGAATCGGCGAGCTGGCGCATCAATTGATGCAGGGGCCGGTACGGCTATGGGAAGACCAGATGATCTACAAGCCCTCGTTCGACGAGCGCACGGTGTTGGCCTGGCACCAAGACTATACGTATTGGGACCACGTGGGGCCGGCCGATATGGGCACCTGCTGGATCGCGTTAGAGGACGCGACAGTCGACAATGGCTGTATGCACGTGGTGCCGGGCAGCCACCGCTGGGATCTCGATTATACGCGTGAGGACGTCGATGGCAGCGACCCGGACTGGCTGTTGAAGCGGCCGGATATTCCGGTCGGCGCGGATCTTGCACCGGTGGCCTGCGAGGTTGCGGCCGGGCATTGCCATTTTCACCACTGTAAGACATTTCACGGCTCCTTCGGCAATCGCACCGCCGACGCTCGCCGCAGTTATATCATGCACCTGATGCCCGGCAATACCCGGCGTCTGGGCGACAACTGGAACGAACGCCAAGGTGATGTCGAAATCGTGCCGGTCGGCGCGGTGCTTGAGGGCGCGACCTATCCCGAGTTGAAAACTGCGGCGTCGCAGGATTCAGCATAACCTGCTACTACGGAATTTTAATCATGAGCGTTGATTCAATTGAAATGCAAGCACTGCAAAAACCCCTCGATGTTACGGTCGCGGTGCCCGGTTCGAAAAGCTATACCAACCGGGCGTTATTGGTCGCGGCCTTGGCCGAGGGGGAGTCGTCGCTTACAGGCGCGCTTTTCAGCGATGACACCGACTATATGGTCCAGTCGTTGCGCAAGCTCGGTGTCGCGGTGGAGGCGGACCCGGCGACGGCTCGTTTCGTCGTGCCCGGCAATGGCGGGAAGATTCCGGTCGACAAAGCTGAGCTCTATATTGGGAATTCGGGCACTACTTCTCGGTCAATCATCAGCTATGTCGCACTCGGTGACGGGACCTTCGTCGTCGATGGCGATGAACCGATGCGCACGAGTCGCCCGATCTCCGATTTGCTTGAGGCGCTCGGCCGTTTAGGGGTCGACGCGCGTTCGCGCTTTGACAATGGCTGCCTGCCGGTCGAGGTGCGGGCGCGGGGTTTTAAAGGAGGTACAACACAGCTTGATGCCAGCAAGAGCAGCCAGTTCCTCACCTCGTTGATGCTCGCCGGTCCGCATACGCAAGAAGGGCTCGATATCGAAATGCTCGGAGAGTACAAGACCCAGTATATCGATATCACCATGGCGGTGATGCGGGCGTTCGGGGCCGAGGTCGAGCATGAGAATTACCGGCGTTTTCGCATCGCCGGCGGCCAGTGTTATCAAGCGCGGGACTATGCGATCGAGCCGGACGCCTCAAACGCCTCGTATTTCTTTGCCGCCGCCGCGCTGACGGGCGGGCGAGTGCGCGTCGACGATATAACCGCTGATTCGGCGCAAGGTGATATCCGCTTCGTCGACGTACTCGAGCAAATGGGTTGCACGGTGAACCGCGACGACAAGGGGATTGAAGTTATCGGGCCGAAAAAACTCAAGGGCATCGACGTCGACATGAAGGCGATTTCCGATACCTCCCTGACGCTGGCGGCGATTGCACCCTTTGCCGAAGGCCCCGTACATATCCGCAATGTCGAGCATTCGCGCTGGCAGGAGACCGATCGAGTCGCCGCGATGGCCACCGAGTTGCGGCGTCTCGGCGTCGAAGTCGAGGAGCACCAGGACGGGATATCGGTTAGTCCTTCGCAACCGCAGCCCGCCGCTGTCGACACCTATGAAGATCATCGCGTGGCGATGAGTTTTGCGCTGATTGGGCTGAAGGTGCCGGGTATTCGCATCAATAATCCGGGGTGCGTCAGCAAGACTTTTCCGACGTATTTTGAGGTTTGGCAGGCGTTGAGGAACTAGGTGGGTTATGGGAATAAGGGGTAGGTGGGTAAAGGAAGAGGGTTGGCGGTTGGTCGGGTCGCGGCTTCTCGATCGCGCCAAATTGCAGGCGCCGGGCATCATACGCGTGCCCGGGGGAGGTTTTCGTCTGTTCTATACTGCGGTCGGCCCCGCAAAGCCCTTCCCTACATGTCAGGGGTATATCCTCAGTGCTTTTTCTGAGGACGGAATTTCGTTTGAACCGGAGCCGGGTATCCGCGTAGCGCCGCAACCGGGGCTTGCGCATATGGCGCTGCGGGTGATTGCTCCAGCAGTTACTCCGTGTGAGGGCGGTCGTTGGCGTATGTATTTTGAAGCGCGTGGGGCCGCTACGGAACCTATGGTAATTTGTAGCGCTATCTCCGATGATATGTTGGATTGGCAGCACGAGCCGGGCATTCGGCTCCAGGGCCCGGGCAGTGTGCGGGCGCCGCGTTATTTGTCGCTGGCTGATGGCCGGGGGCGTTTGTATTGTTGTGGAATAGAATACGGAACGGGTGGTCCAGCGGGTGGTGAAGTCTTGTCCGAAGGTATCTTGAGTGCGCATAGCGAAGATGGTTTGCATTTCGAGCTTGAGTTGGGTTATCGGTTGCAGCCGCTTGCTATCGAGTGCGAATCGGGTGGTTTTTCGGCGGCGGAAGTGGTGCCTCCGACAGGGACCGACGATGATTGGGCTATGGTCTATTCGGCTTGGCAGGATGTGTCGCCGGGTGCGGTGGTGCCGGTGCATCCGAGCCGTGACAGCGCTCTCAGCGAGGATTTCGCCGCCGCGTCTATCGCGTCGGATATGGCGGGTTTCCGCTCGCGGATCTATACGGCTTTTTCGCGCGATGGTGCGGTGTGGGAACGAGGCAATTGCGTGGTTGAGGGCGCCGGATATGGCGAAGAGGGCGTGGATGCAGTGCATGCCGAGGATATGTCGCTGCTTGCGTTGGGTGGGGGCATGTATCGGATGTATTATGCCGCCTGCGACAAGGATGGCCACTGGGGAGTCGCCAGTGCAGTGATGGAAGCCGAGTGAACCGGTTAGCTATTTTTTGGCTAGGTGATAACGATAGGGGAAATACTCATGGCAAAACTTGACGAGGTCAATGACCGGGATATCGCTGCGGCGATTCGGTTGGGCTGTCGGACGATGCAGAATGTGTTTAACGCCGATGACGACGGAGTGCCTTTTTTCCGCTCACTTATCGAGCCTGAGACGCTGTTGGCGCACAGCGAGTACCACAGCGAGTCACACGTGCCCGGGCGGCATCTGAATGCGTTATTGAACGCCGAGGATGTGTTAGGCATTTCGCTAGACGAACAGGCGGTAGATAACCATCGCCGTGCGACCTTGTTATCCTATAGCGGGCCAGTTGCGTTGCCGATGAATCGCCACGAAGTCGGTGGTCCGCTGGTTAATTTTTGCCCGCACAATTTGCGCGAAGGTTTCCACGCGCTCTATGCGCTGGCAAAATACCGCGACGACGCCGAGGCGCGCGAACTGGCCGAGCGCAGCATCGCGGATATCGGCAAGTTGTGGAGCCCAGACGGCGGTTGGGATTTGCCAGCGATAAAAGATCTCGGGATCGATTATATGGACTCCAGGGGTTTTATACAGAGCGAGGGGCGAATGCTCGGTCCGTTGGTCAAGTACTACCGCGCCACTGGCTACGCACCGGCGCTCGAATTGGCGTTGGCGTTGAAGGAGAAGGCCGTAGATGAGTTCTATCTCGCCGATGGCAGTTTCGACCAGCAGCGTTTCGATACTTCGCATAGCCATTCGATCACCTGCGTGCTGTCATCGCTGGCGCAATTGGCCGATTTGCTCGGCGACGGCGCGCTGATGCTGCAGGTCATGGCCTTTTGTGAAGATGGCCTGTGGGCGATACGCGACGAACTGGGTTGGTCGTGTGAATCGACAGTGCAGGAGGACAGCGACCACGGCGAGGCCAATAATTCCGGCGATATACTAGAGACGGCGCTGATTTTAGGGCGCTGGGGTTTTACCGAGTACTATCACGATGCCGAGCGCATATTGCGCGGCCATCTGCTGCCGTCGCAAGTGCGCGATACCTCGTTTATCATCGATCCGCCGAACCCCGACGGCGTCGATGGGTTGCGCGATGTGGCCGACCGCCATCTGGGCTCGTACGGTTTCCCGGCACCCTATGGCCACAAGTCGGTCGGCAAAGGCCGGGGCAATCTCTCGTTTAATATGGATATCGTCGGCGGCACGGTAGCTTCGTTATGCGAGGCGTATCGCGAAGTGGTGCGCCAAGAGGTGACAGGCCATTGGGTCAATATGCTTTTCGACCACGAGACGGACGCGGTGCGGGTGCGGTCGCCCTATGGAGGCGGTGGGCTGACGGTTGAAGTGCTGAAAGCCGGACCGCTCTTCGTGCGAATTCCGCCGTGGGTCGATCGGGCCAAATTAAAGGTCGAAGGTACCGGCGGGCCGCCGAACTGGAGCGACGACTATTTGTTTATTTCGCAACCTACGGTAAGGCAGCCGATTCGTATAAACTTCCCGCTGGAAGATCAAGACCTGGTGCTCTCAGAGCGTCTTCATATCCGGCCTATCCGCGTGCGGATGCGTGGCGACGTGGTGGTCGCTATGGATGACTTTGCGGCGGCGCTGACGTTTTTTGACGCTTATGAGTAGGCGCTATATGTGCGAACCCCCGCGTATCTTACCCGCCGTCGCAGGCGACTAGGATCTGTTGCAACTCCAACGGATAGTGCGACCGAGTTAAGCCCGCGCCGAATTCGTCAGGTGCGACCAGCAGTGTGGTACGCCGGATACGAGGGCGTTGTAAAACCCCATCAGCGATGGGTCAAAAGAAGGCTCATGTGCGACTAGGTCTATTGCGTTTGCTCCGGGTTTAGTTCGCTGTTTCAGGTGCGACGGTATAGCGCATGTCGTGAAAACGTCCGGCGAGGGATTTGACACGCATTGCGACTTGGCGGGGTTCCTCGCCTTGCAACGCGGCGGCTATACAGTCGGCGATGTCGCCCGCGTCTTCCGGGTCCATACCCGTGCGGGTGAGTTCCTGTACGCCCATACGCAGCCCGTGACTGCCCATTTCGTCGGGCACATCGGCGCCACCGGCGATAATACCGCAGGACTCTAGGCGGTCGGCTACGGCTTTGCTTTCACCAAATTCGCCAATGGCCAGAATCAGCGTGTGTGATTCGCTGAAGCCCAAATCGGCACCGAGCAGGCGGATGCCCCGGTCGTCCAACGCTTGGCCCAGGGCTTTGGCGTTGGTGATAATGGCTGCGGCGTGTTCGCTGCCGTAGGTGCGCCATTCCCAAAAGGTCGCTGCCAGCGCCGGCAGGCGGCCGAGGTGGTGGTTGCTGGCGATCAAGGGGGCGAGGGCCGGGCCGATCAGGGCGGCGCGCTCGCGTTTGTTCGTTAGGATCAGGCCGCCTTGCGGCCCCGCAAATGTTTTATGGGTGCTCGAGACGATGACGTCGGCGCCTTCGGCGAGCGGATTCTGGAAGCGGCCACCGGCGATAAGGCCGAGCACGTGGGCGGCGTCGTAGATAAGATGGGCGCCGGGGCTATGGCGGTCTAACGCTTGGCGTAGCGCCTCTACGGGCTGCGGGAAGAGGAAGATACCCGAGCCGATAATGAGCATTTGCGGTTTGTGTTCGGCGATGAGGTCCACCGTCGCTTCGAGATCGATATTGGAGCGCATAGCGTCCCAGGGGATCGATAGGGAATTTAGATCGATCCGTAGATTCGATTGCGCGAGTTTGTGGGCGTAACGATGGCCATTGTCGACTTCGAGGACCGTGTTGCCCGGTTGGCCCAAGCCGAAGGTGGCGGCTAGCCCGGCGACGTTGCCCGAGAGCGGACGCAAGTCGATGTGGGCGGCGCCGAAGAGTTCGCGCCCGAGTCGGTGCGCGTATTCTTCGATTTCCGCGATATAGCGATTGCCCTGGTAGTGGCGGTCCTGCAGGTCGATGCCGATATAGTTGCCGTAGCGCCGCTGTAGGTCTTCACTGATCAGGCCTTCGACTAGCGGGCTCGGGATATTCTCCGAGGCGATGAGGTTGAGGCTGTCGGCGCGGTAGATGCAGTGTTGCGCGAGTAGAGATTTGAGCGGCTGTAGCTCGTCGGGTAGCATGTGTTTTACTTTATGGTAAGGGCCGTATGGTGAAAATACTTAATCTCGGCTCGTTCGAGTGTGCTAGGTTTTACTTAATTGCCAACGGCAGCGGTCGTAATAATTGTGGTCGCCTAGTCGACCGCGCGGACCTGGCGGTTGATCAAGTCGGCGAAGCAATGTATATCGCGGTTGGCATCTATGATGCCTCTTAGCCGGGGGTGTGCTGGCCGATCCCCAGGCGTTCGCAGACCTGATCGAATTCGCGCTGGGTGGTTTCGTCGAGTGGCAAGGCCGGTGTGGGTTCGCGGAAGCGCGGCGTAGCGATAATGCCCTGGCGGTAGAGGATCTCCTTGTGTACCAGGCCGCCGATGCGGATTACCGGCATGATTTCTTGCAGCCAGGTTTGTTGCGCCGACTCTTCGTCGCCGGCTTGCCATTGATCCCAGGTTTTCACGAAGGCATGCGGCAGGCTCGGCCAGGGCATGGTGCCTTGTGAGCCACGGCGAAGTTCTTCGATAAGGTGGGTGCCGCTGGCCCCACCCATTACGGTGAATAACCCGGCGCTGTATTCGACGGCTTCGCCGACCTTGTGCGGCGCCGGTGCGCTTTCGACTTTGGCGTAGCGCAGATTTTCGCTTTCTTCGGCGATCTGGCGCATTAGCGGGCCGCCTAGAGCATCCCCGGCTTCTAAGAAAAAGATGGGGATATCGACGGCGTCGGAAATGGCTTTAAAATAAGCACGATGCTGCTTAGCGGTGGCCCCCGTCGGTGGTAGGCTCATTATGGCGTCGACGCCGAGGTCGGCGGCTTGTCGGCTATATTGCACCGCGACCGCTGTTGCGGGAGAGCCTGTAGTTACCACGATCGGCACTCGCTTCGCAGTCCGGTCGATAATTATTTTGCACACTTGTAGGCGCTCGGCCTCGGTCAGCTTGGGAATTTCACTGGCGTAGGCAATGCCGAAACCGTGCACGCCTGCGTCGATGCAATAGTCGACGAGGTTTTCCAGGCTATCCTCGTCGATGCGGTCCCGCTCGTCGAAGGGGGTGACCAAGATGGGAAATACGCCGCGCATGGGTTCTGCAGTCATGGGCTTCTCTCTGGTATAGTAGACATAAGATGGCTACTTAGGCGTGCTGGATCAAGGTGATGCAATATCGAATATCGGCGGTGGGTAGAGTGGGGCATGGGGGTGGAGCTGAAAAAATATACTGGCGATCGGGAGAGTTGAAACGGGTGTTGGTAGGGATTGGGGATTAATTTAAAAGAAGCCCCAGAAGCTTGAAATCGCTTCCAGGGCCTTCTTTTAATGGTGGGCAATCGCAGACTTGAACTGCGGACCTCCGGTATGTGAAACCGGCGCTCTAGCCAGCTGAGCTAATCGCCCGAATTACGTAGGGGCAAAATATAGTACTTGCTGCGAATTAAATCAAGGGAGCTGCTAGGTATGCTGTTTGCATGTCGGCAAGACCAAGCGCCATGTCGAAATGGCATAGAAACAGGGCGGTGTATACCTGATTACACCGCCCTATTTCTAATGCTAATGTCGCTAGTATACTAAAGAGCGACTACGCCCTCAGCTGCGGGACCCTTCTGGCCCTGAACAACTTCAAATTCGACCTTCTGGCCGTCGGTGAGCGAGCGAAAACCCTCGCCGCGAATGGCGCTATGGTGGACGAAGACGTCGTCGCCGCTTTCGCGCTCGATAAAACCGAAGCCCTTGGCGTCGTTAAACCACTTGACGGTTCCAGTCTCGCGATCTGCCATGATTACTATCCTTTGATGTATCGTTGGAACAGAGTGTGCCGAAAGGTTCAGGTAGGGATCGACTGATGAAGGCTTAAAGGATAGGATCTACTTGGTAGGAAACTACTTTGGGCCTAGGTCGGAATCTACGAGCATTCGAACAACTGCCAACATGCGTAAGACGTTTCTGCAACGGTTGTAGAAACGAGATATAAACTTAATATAGATCATCTTAGAAAAAACGCAAGTCGCCAGATTATCCCGCCGACATTTACATAAAAAGCGGTTGCAGGCTCCAATGCAAGAGCCTGCAACCGCTTGTCAGACAACGCAATGATTTGGTGGGCCCACCAGGACTCGAACCTGGGACCTACGGATTATGAGTCCGCTGCTCTAACCAACTGAGCTATAGGCCCATTTAACAAAATTAAAACTAGGGCATTTCCTAGATGGGTCAAGAGTTTTGTTCGGCGACAAAGGCCTGGCGTTGCCGGTTGAGCTGCACGAGTTCGGTGCTGATACGCGCGATTTCGTCCTCGTCGTTGCTGGCCGCCGCCTGCCCGAGCGCCTGGCGAGCGGCATCGATATGGGCTTGGTTCGACTTTTTTTGGAAATGGCGCAAATAGTCGCGCCATTGTTGTTCCGATTGTTCTTCATCAAACCCCTCGGCTTCGCATTTGGTGATCAGACGAGAGAGTGTGTCGTCGTCCAATTCATTTATCATCATGCCAACATCGATGGTTTTGTTCTCGGCATGGCGATTAAAAAGCATGCGACACAGTGCCTGGACGCGGGGGTCAGTCAGCGTTTCTATGGCGAATTCTCGAGCAGTATCCGGAATGTATTGCGGAAAATTGAGCAGTAGGCCGATGAATTCAAGTTCTAGTTTTGGAGGATCGGGAAGAGGCGCTTGTCGTGGTTCGTTTTCAATACGACGGGGCGCCCGCGGATGGCGCACCGAGGCTTTTACCTCATCGCGCAAGGCCTGTTCGTCAATGGAGAGGCGTTGTGAGACTTCGCGCAGCAACAAGTCGCGGCGAATCGCATCTTGCGGCTTGTCCAATTTAGTCAGCAATGGTTTGAATGTTTCAACGGCACGACTCTTGCCCTCGACGCTGGAAAGGTCGTGGTGCAGGGCGAGTTGTTGGAGGTAGAAGTCTAGGACGGACTGCGCGTTTTCAGCTCGCGCCAAAAGCGTGTCGGGACCGTGCTCTTGTACGAAAGTATCGGGATCGTGCTCAGGAGGCAGCGAGACGACGCGGGCGTCGATTTTAGTACTCAAGAGTACTTCCAGGCCGCGCATCGCGGCGGTGGAGCCCGCGGCATCACCGTCGAAGAGCAGTACGACTTTGTGTGCATAGCGGGCCAATGTGCGACAGTGGTCTTCGGTCAGCGCTGTGCCCGAGGTGGCGGCCACATGTTCGATACCAGCCTGTACCAGGCTAATCAAATCCATGTATCCTTCCACAACTATAACGCTATCCTGGCGGCGAACGGCGTCGCGAGTATCGGAAAGACCGTAGAGTACGCGCCCTTTGTGATAGATCGGTGTTTCGGGTGAATTGAGATATTTGGGTTCCTGGTCCGGCTGTAGGGCACGGGCTCCGAAGGCAATGGTGCGGTTGGAGAGGTTGGCAATGGGGAAGGTTACCCTGTCGCGGAAGCGGTCATAATGGCCGTTGCCGCTTTGGCGTGGCAGGGCGAGCCCTGCTTGCTCCATGATTTGGGGGGGTAAATCCCGATGCCCGGCGGCTTTGAGCAGGCCGTCCCATCCCGGTGTCGCGTAGCCTATGCCGAAACGCTCTATCGTTTCAGGTTCAAGTCTGCGGGCCAGTAGATACTCTCGTGCCTCTGTACCGGCTTCATCGTTGAGCAACATATGATGAAAGTATTTCTGCGCGAGATCGTTGGCTCGGTAGAGTCGATCGGCGGAATCGGCTTCTTCACGAGATGGGCCAGAGCGCTCAGGCAGATTAATGCCGGTGCGCTCAGCGAGGAATTTGACCGCCTCCATAAAGGTGACTCGGTCGACTTCCTGAAGGAACTTGAATACATTGCCTCCAACTCCACAGCCGAAGCAATGATAGATCTGGCGGTCGGGGTTGACACTGAAAGATGGAGATTTCTCGTCATGGAAAGGGCAGAGCCCAAAAAAATTCCGGCCTTTTTTACCCAGTTGCACGTGTTCGGAGACCACGTCTACAATATCGGTGGCGTCGCGAATGCGCTCGAGAATGTCTTCGGGTATGCGTGGCATTGCTAGGGGTCACTCTTCTTTATATATTTGGCACTGCGTTAGTGTTTTTAAGATATTCGGGCTCGCTAGCTGGGTCAAGGAAGCAAGTAGAGCATCAAAAAAATGCAATTTTGGCGTGCTGAATCACGTCTAAGATTAGTAAATACTTTAACTTACAGTCTGATTATACTTGTCTTTCACGAGCGCTAAAGGAGCGGAATACACCGTACCTTTTTTCTAAGCCAATTCATATACTTCTTAGCGTTATCGTGTTCTATAGCTTATTCTCTTAGATCTCCCGCAAGATAGCCTCTACTCCACAAGGGATATTAGGGGCTGTTGTTGCTCTAAGTGCAGCCTCTTTGCTTAGTCTTAGCAACTTGGCGCGGAAAGGGAGGCAGTGCAGTCCGGAAGAACAAAAGAAATTGCTTGACTCTGAGGTATAATACTATAAGTTTACGTCAATTCTCTCCCTGATTCTTAAGCTATATTTTAGTATAAAAAAACACTTTCTATTTCAGTTGTGGCCTCTGCAGGAGGTCCAAATCAAGGGCCGACTATTTCCGCGTTTGCAGGGAATAGGATCGAGCATCGATGAGGAGGAAAACGGACATGTCGAGAGGCAAAAAAGCTTTTATTACAAGCTTAGCCCTAATGGGGTTGAGTGTTTTTCTGTGCGCGAGTCCGGTTACCGCTGCGATGACAGTAAGCTCAGCGGCTGTCGGTAGCGCGGACAATCTTGCACCAGGTCCCGTTGGTACAGTAACGGCAGCGCTTGATATAGTGACCGGGAATAGTGTAAACGTCGCTTGGACTTTGGCAGCCGATGATTTTGGTCGCCAGGCTCCGGTGGGTAGCGACTTCACGTCGGACGGCGTATTTGTTAACGTCAACGATGTGGCTGGTTACAATGTCTGGCGTCAAGTAATTGGTACTACCGACCCGGTGTTGGTTGGCAGTGCTGGTGCTGGCGCGACTTCGTTTGTCGATGATACCGTCATCACGGGCGAAACCTATACCTACTTGGTGACCGTCGCTGATGGTGCCGGTAACGAGAGCAGCGCGGTTGAGTCGGACCAAGTCAATTTGGGGCCGCCGCCGACCGCTGAGGGAGAAGCACCCGCTGGATACGAAGAGGTCAAAAGTGTCACTTTGACTTTTGACCGAGTGTTGGATTTGGAAGATGAGGTCGCGGTTGATGACTTCAAGACTGATTTTATAGCTGAGTTGGCTGCATTGCTGGGTATTGACCCTGCGCTCATTACCATTACTGCTATCGTAGAGGGCAGTGTCATCGTTTCGTTTGAAATTGCTGGTCCGGACGCGGCGGAGGCCGTGAACGAGCTTGAGGCTGAACTTGAGGCGGATCCGACGGTTCTTTCGTCGGGCCCAGTGCTTTCGTCTGCCTCGTTCGCTTCGGGCTCGCAGGACTTGGGAGTTGCAGATATCGACGAGGAATTGATCGATACGTTTACCTTCCTCAATAATCCCGATGATCCCAACGCGGTATTGGTAGTTACGGCTGAGATCGCAGGCACCGGCTTCTCTGTCGATGTTGCTTCTTTGAGTCTCGCCGCAGGGGAGAGTGACGGCATCGATGTGATATTCACCGCCGGTGCTGTTGGCAATCTTAACGGCGATTATGCGGGTGAATTGGTCTTAACTACCAATGATCCCAACAACCGCACTACGGTTGTTGCTTTGACCGCCTCGATTGAAGACGGGCTCGACGTTGGTGATATCTCGATTAGTGGTGCTTTCAATTTTGCTAGCATCGCGATTGGGACGACCAAAAGCCTCGATCTCACGTTGACAAATGTTGGTGATTTATTAATCACCGGTGAAATAGCTCTCAGCGGCAACGCTGCATTTACCGCTGTTGGCAGTGATGAAGACGGAAATGTCGTATCGTTGACCCAGGTGCCTTTCACCTTGGCCGGTGGGGAAGAGATTGATATCGGGGTCGCGTTTGCACCACTGCTGGCCGAGTCATACGCTGGCACGATAACGATCACCAGTGACGATGTAGATGAGCCGACACTGACTGTTGATCTTTCGGGTGCGGGTTTTGACCCGGGCGAGATTTCTATCTTGGTCGACGCTGATGGCAATACGATTGTCGGCGATTTTGATGCCAGCGCCACGGTTAACTTCGATGACTTCTTCATCTTCGCCGATAACTTTGGCCAAGCGGTTTTTACTCCGGCGACTGATTTGGATGCCAGCGGTGCAGTCAACTTCGACGATTTCTTTATCTTCGCCGATAACTTTGGCAAGACCGGGACCTACGTCGGCGGTTAGTATTCAGTAAGCATAGGCTTTATGGCTTTGCTTATCTTATAAAAAAAACGCGATGCCTAATTAGGCATCGCGTTTTTTGTTCTCTAAAAACTGCTTGACCCAGGGCAAGCAAACGGCTTAGATTTAAGGCCAATATCAATTTACGTCCTGTACTCCCATCCTTTCCTTACAAGGAGGGCATTGTGAAGAAACTTACGATTCTCATCGCGTTGGCGGCCTTTTGCGCTGTTCCCGTGACGGCGCAGTTGGCTACTTCTGGAGCCGTCGCCGCCATTGACAATATTCCTCCCGCACCGGTAACCGAGCTACAAGCCCTAGTGGCCTCTGGTAGCGATACGAGGACCGTAGCACTCACGTGGGCGCTGTCGGCCGATGACGCCCGGTCTTTTACGACCTTTGGTGGCCAAATTGTACCGACCGGTGATGTGCGGGGTTATCGCGTTTATCGCCAGCAAGAAGAAGGCGTTGAAGAATTGGTCGCTACGTTGGGCGCGGGTGTATCTGAGTTTGTCGACGATGTTGTCATTGAAGGGGCTTCTTATATATATGATGTTAGACCCTTCGATTCAGATAACGAGACGAATGTCGATGTAATACCTGGCTCTACTGAAGATTTGGCCCGGATCGTGCTAGTCGGTGGGGCTTCCGAAGTCGTTGTCGAAACTAGGATTGAAGGTGAATTGACTTTTGATAGCAACCTAGATCTTCAGGATCCGGAAGCTGTAACTATCTTCACTGATGAGTTTATACGGCAATTGGCCGAGGCGCTCGGGATCGATCCTAGTCGGATTATCATCACCGATATTCAACAGGGCAGTATTGTCGTCTCGTTCCAAATCGCCGGTGGTGTCGACAATTTCCCCAACGAGCCCACGCCAGTAGATGCATTGGTTGAGTTGAAACGGCAGGTACAGGAGACACAAGATCTCTTTGTAACACTGGCCCCGCTTCTGGCCTTTGTCGATCAGTCGTCGACGGTGCTAGTGCCGGTAACGGTTCCAGTTGATGCCGATGGCAATGCGATTTTCGGATGGTTTACCCGCGAAGGTGATGCGGTTGATTTCGACGATTTCTTTCTCTTTGCCGATAATTTTGGTAAGAGCGAGGGCGATGTTGGTTACGATCCGCTCTTCGATATTTCGCCGAATGGTGCAGTTGATTTCGATGATTTTTTCCGTTTTGCTGATGATTTTGGCAAGGTTGTCGCTAACGCTCTCAGTATACAGGGTTAGCTTTAGCCAATATAGTTAAACGTAAGGACCGTGCTTATCTCAGCGCGGTCCTTACGTTTAATGGCAAAAGAGCTTGACAAAGCAAGGGTTCCTCTATAATTTTCTTTAAGTACACTACATGCTGTTCGGTTGTACATTCCCTTTCTCAAAGCAGATGATCCAACCCGGTGGCTACAGTATAGACTGGTGGTTCATTCCGCTCTAAATCCACTCGCTCTTTAAGTCTTATCAATCTCACGACAATCCTTCTGCAGCTATCCTTTAAAATCTAATCAAGGCGCGTTGCATGCCTAGGTTCCGACGTTTTTGCTGCGTCGTCGCGTTCCGATACTAATTTTACTCTCGCATTTTTTCAAATACTTATTGGTGTTGCATTGGGACTAGATGTCCGTGTTGGCATCCCCCGCACCTTAACCGTTAGAAAGGTAGCAAGGAAGAAATGCCGCCTGAGAACGATACACAAAAAATGAACATCGTCGAGCTCCAGCGCATGAATATCCTGGACTTACAGGAGCTGGCCAAGAAATTGGAAGTTTCTGAGTTCACTGTCCTGCGCAAGCAAGAGCTGATCTTTGCCATCCTCAAGCACCAGACCGAGCGCAGTGGGTTGATTTTTGCCCAGGGAACTTTGGAAGTGTTGGAGGAGGGGTTCGGCTTTTTGCGTTCGCCGAGCTATAACTATCTTCCCGGGCCCGACGATATTTACGTTTCGCACTCGCAGATAAAGCGATTCAGTTTGCGCACTGGGGATACGATTTCCGGTCAGATTCGTCCGCCAAAAAATGACGAGAAGTATTTCGCGCTCTTGCGGGTCGAGGCGATCAATTTCGACGATCCGGAAGTGACGAAGAGCAAGACGATCTTCGAGAATTTGACCGCCTTGCATCCGACGGACCGTTTCAAACTGGAGCACGATCCGAAGGATATGACCACGCGGATTCTCGATCTGCTATCGCCGATCGGCAAAGGCCAGCGCGGTCTGATCGTCGCACCGCCCTTTACCGGCAAGACGGTGCTGCTGCAGAAGATCGCCAACGCCATTACTACGAACCATCCAGAGGCGGTTCTCATCGTGTTACTTATCGACGAGCGCCCCGAGGAAGTCACCGACATGCTGCGTTCGGTTAATGGTGAAGTCGTTAGCTCGACCTTCGACGAACCGGCTACGCGGCACGTGCAGGTGGCGGAGATGGTGATCGAGAAGGCACGGCGTCTTGTCGAGCACAAACGCGACGTGGTCGTCCTGCTCGACAGTATCACCCGCTTGGCGCGGGCCTACAATACGGTGACGCCGCACTCCGGACGGATTCTCACCGGTGGTGTCGATTCGACGGCTTTGCAGTGGCCGCGGCGCTTTTTCGCTGCCGCTCGCAATCTCGAAGAAGGCGGTAGCCTTACGATTGTCGCCACGGCGCTTATCGAAACCGGTAGCCGAATGGACGAGGTGATCTTCGAGGAATTCAAGGGTACCGGCAACATGCAGGTGCAATTGGATCGTCGGTTGAGCAATCGCCGCGTTTATCCGGCGGTCGACGTAACCGCGACCAGTACTCGTAAAGAAGAGCTGTTGCTCTCGGAGTTCGAGTTGAACCGCTCGTGGGTTTTGCGCCGCATTCTTAACCAGATGGGGGTCATCGAAGGCATGGAATTTCTGCAGGAGCGCATGAGGGGCTCCAAGTCCAACGAGGAATTCCTCAAGGCGATGAACGACTAACAGCCTTGCTTTTTTGCGGTTAGACCCTATTTTATCTAGCTCTTAGACAAGAACTTTAGTTGGTAGAGGAGTGTAAAGGTGAAAACGGATATCCATCCCGAGTATCAAACGGTCATTTTTCTCGATACGAGCTGTGACCACAAGATTCTATCGCGTTCGACTATCCAGTCCGAAGAGATGATGGAATGGGAAGATGGCAACTCCTATCCGGTGGTCCGGGTAGAAATTAGCTCGGCTTCGCATCCTTTCTACACGGGCAAGAAGCAGTTGATTATGGATCGCGGTGGGCGTATCGAACAGTTCAATCGCCGCTATGGCGGTGCCGAGGAGGCGACTGAGGGCGCCACCGAAGAAGCGGCAACCGAAGGCGGAGAGGAAACGGCGGCCGAAGCTCAGGCTTAGCTACACCCATTTGACGATAAGGTGGTAAGATCCTCTTGCAAAAGAGGTCTTACCACCTTTTTCGTGTACGAGGCCCCATGGACAGGGAACAACTCACTGAGGACCTGCCGGTCGGCGGCCAAGCGGTCATCGAGGGGGTAATGATGCGGGTACCGGGTAAGATCGTCACCGCGGTGCGCGCGTCCGACCAGGAGATCGTGCTACGCGAAGAAGAATACGATTCCCTGTCACGGCGTTATCGCATATTGAATTTGCCCATATTGCGCGGTGCCGTTTCTTTTTTTGAGATGATGATAATCGGTCTCAAGGCGCTCAATTTTTCCGCTGATGTTGCGATGCAATACAGCGAGGAAGAGCAGGGGAATGCGGCGGCGGGCGAGAGTCTTGTGGGGCGGGAGACAGGGGTGCGGGAGAATGGTTGGAAGGAGCAGGCGGCGTTAGGTGCAACACTGGTCTTTTCGCTCGGATTGGGCATCGGCCTGTTTTTCTTTTTGCCCCTATTGGTCGCGCAATTCCTCGGTTTGCAGCAGAACGCCCTGGAATTCAACCTGGTAGCAGGGGCGGTGCGGACGACCTTGCTCGTCCTCTATATGTGGACGATCAGCCAATGGCGCGAGATCCAACGCGTTTTCCAGTACCACGGTGCTGAGCACAAGAGTATCTTTACTTTGGAGGCCGGTGCCGAACTGACGGTGGCGGCGGCGCGGGGTTTTGGTCGGTTGCATCCGCGTTGCGGGACCAGTTTTATGCTGATTGTCGTGCTTTTCGCGATTGCGGTTTTCGCCTGTGTCGATTCGCTCTTCGTCGTTGTTTTCGGGCATACTCAGAGTCTCTTTGAGCGTTTTGCCACCCATTTTTCACTATTGCCCTTTATTGCTGGGATCAGCTTCGAATTGCTCAAGATTTCGGGCAAGAAGCGCAATCACCCCTTGACCCGGGTGCTGATTGCTCCGGGTCTTTGGTTGCAGCGTATTACGACCCGCGAGCCCGATGACGACCAGTTGGAGGTCGCGTTGGTGGCTTTGCGCTGTGTCCTTGGCGAAGAGGCCAAGGCGGTTCAAGTTATAGATTGAGGTAGGTGCCATGCTGGATAAATTGAGCCAATACGAACGACGCTACGAAGACCTGAGTGCGCAGATGTCCGATCCGGCGATCACCAAGAATCCGGCTTTGTATCAGAAACTGGCGCGGGAATTGGGCGATTTGCAGGAGCTGATCGATGTTGCGGCCAAATACCGCGAAGCGCATGGGCAACTGGCCGAAGCTGAGGAGATCATTGCCGACGGTAGCGAGCCGGACCTGGTCGAATTGGCCGAGGTCGAGCGCGACGAGTTGCAAGGGGAAGTCGCGCGTATGGAAGAAGAGCTCAAGGTGTTGCTTGTCCCCAAGGATCCCAACGACGGTCGCAACGCGATTATCGAGATCCGTGCAGGAGCTGGCGGTGATGAGGCGGGGCTTTTTGCCAGCAATCTTTACCGGATGTATCATCGTTTCGCCGAGCGCAATAGTTTGAAGATCGAAGAACTGTCCTCCAGCCAGAATCCGGCGGGTGGTTTTAAGGAAGCGGTGTTTATGGTGTCGGGGAAAGGGGCTTTCGGTCAGCTCAAATTCGAGAGCGGGGTGCACCGCGTGCAGCGCGTTCCCAAAACCGAGGCCTCGGGTCGGATTCACACCTCGGCGGCTTCAGTGGCAGTGCTGCCCGAAGCCGAGGACGTGGAAGTGGATATCGCAACGGAGGATCTCAAGATCGAGGTCTATCGCTCTAGTGGCCCGGGCGGCCAAAGTGTCAATACGACTGATTCAGCGGTAAAAATTACGCATGAACCCACCGGTTTGGTCGTTTCATGTCAGGACGAGAAGTCGCAGCTAAAAAATAAGAATAAGGCCTTGAAAATCCTCCGCGCCCGGCTATTCGATAAGATTCAAGCCGAACAGAAAGCCAAACGTGACGCGACGCGCGCCGGTCAAATCGGCAGTGGCGATCGCAGCGCCAAGATCCGCACTTATAATTTCCCCCAGGGGCGGGTCACTGATCACCGGATTACTTTGTCGCTTTATCGTCTAGAGGAAGTTCTCGACGGCGATTTCGGCGAATTCGTGCAGCAGTTGGCTCTGGCCGCGCAAGAGGATGCGTTGGAGACGGCCAGTGCAACGGCCGACTAACTGACGGCGATGAGCCAGCGCGCCTGGAAGCTGCTCGAGATTCTCGAGGAAACGACTCGTTTCTTTGATTCAAGAGATATGGAAAACGGCCGCTTGCAGGCCGAACTTCTGTTGGCGGCCATTCTGGACATCAAACGCCTCGACCTCTATCTGCAATTCGAACGCCTTCTGCTCGCCGATGAAGTAGACCTCTACCGCGATTATGTACGCCAACGGTTACAGCGTGTTCCGGTGCAGTATATCGTTGGCGTGGCCGCTTTCCGCAATTTAGAGCTCAGCGTAACCCCCGATGTGTTGATACCGCGCCCCGAGACCGAAATATTGGTCGATGTGGCGTTGCAATATCTGCCGGATGGAGGCCGGGTGCTCGATCTGTGTTGTGGGTCGGGGGCGATCGCCTTGTCCTTGGCTCAAGAGGCGGCCACCGCGCAAGTCGTCGCCGCGGATATATCGGAGGCCGCGCTAAAGGTGGCCAAAGCTAATGGTGTAAGCCATGAGTTGCAGGAACGCGTCGAGTGGTTTTGCGGCGATTTCTTTGCGCCGCTCGCAGGAGCAGCACCATTCGATATTGTCGTTTGCAATCCGCCCTATGTGCGTCATGGGGATTTGGCGTGTCTCGAACCGGAAGTGCAAGACCACGAACCCCATCTGGCCTTGGATGGGGGGGAGGACGGTCTGGACTGTTATCGTCGGATCGTGCAGGAAGCACCTGGGTTTATCCGCCCTGGAGGCTATCTGCTCATGGAAGTCGGCGAAGGGCAAAGTACAGCGGTTGAAGCGCTACTTGCGCAGGTTGCATCCTTCTCCGAGGTTCAGACGAAACCCGATTTGAACGAAGTACCGCGAGTCGTCGTTGCGCGTATTTCTTCTTCCTAAACGGATAAAAAACCATGGCCAAAAAAAGCCGTTCCGTCTATGTATGCCAATCCTGTGGCCAAAACGCCGCGCGCTGGTTTGGGCGTTGCGCCGCTTGCAGCGAGTGGAATACTTGTGTCGAAGAGCGGCCGCAGGAGGTCGATAAGCGTCGCGAGCATCTCGCTGCCCCGCCGCGCGCCGAGTTTCAAGCCATCACCGCGGTCAACGACCAGGACCACGAGCGGCTGCAAATCGGCATCGGCGAATTTGACCGGGTTCTCGGCGGCGGTATCATGCCGGGTTCAGTGATATTGGTCGGCGGTGACCCCGGCATCGGCAAGTCGACGATCTTACTGCAGATGGCGGGTCAGTTGTCGGCTTCCAATCTGCGTATCGCCTATATTTCCGCCGAGGAGTCGGCGGCGCAGATCCGCTTGCGCGCCGGGCGTCTAGGGGCATTGTGTGAGGAGTTACTGGTGCTCGCAGAAACAAATCTCTCAACAATTCTAGATCAATTGAAAGCCGTCGATCCGGTGGCGATCGTCATCGATTCGATCCAGACTATTTATATGCCCGAATTGGAGAGCGCACCCGGCAGCGTGACACAGGTCAGGGAGTGCGCCGCGCGCTTGGTCTATCTGGCCAAGGAGAGCGGCATCCCGGTATTTCTCGTCGGGCATGTGACCAAGGAGGGCACGGTGGCCGGCCCGCGGGTGCTGGAGCATTTGGTCGATACCGTGCTCTATCTGGAGGGCGAACGCCATCATCACTTCCGCATATTGCGCGCCGCCAAGAACCGCTTTGGTTCGACCAATGAGATCGGCATCTTCGAAATGCGGGACCAAGGGTTGGTCGAAGTATCGAATCCCTCAGAGATCCTATTAGCCGAACGTGCCGAGGGGGTTTCGGGGTCGTCGATTGTTTGTAGTATGGAGGGAACGCGCCCGCTACTGATTGAAATTCAGGCCTTGGTTTCCCGGTCTAGTTTCGGATATCCGCAGCGCGTGGCCACCGGCATCGACACCAAGCGCTTATCCATTATCATCGCGGTACTCGAAAAGCGTTGCGGTCACGATCTGTCGGGCGATGATATTTTTGTTAATGTGGTCGGCGGGATGCGCCTTGACGAGCCGTCGGTGGATATGGGAGTGGGGTTGGCGATTGTGTCGAGTTTCCGCAACAAGGCCATCAATGCAAAAATGGCGGCTATTGGCGAAATCGGCTTGGGGGGGGAGATTCGACCGGTCAATCAGATCGATCGAAGGGTGACGGAAGCGCGCAGTTTGGGTTTTGAGCAGTGTCTGGTCGCGCGCAGTAATTTAAAGGGGTGGAAAAAGCCGGAGGGGATGGAAGTGATAGGGGTCGGGGGGATGGAGGCGGCGGAAGAATTGGCGTTTGCAGAGTAGGCCTTAGGGTGGCCTGAGTAGTGCACCTTGTTTAGATCGATTTTCCTCCTTAGCTGTTACATTATCTACCCATAACTGTCTCTTTTACTCTACATCCCCATTATAGCGAATTTCCTATAGCCTGTATAAGATACTGTTTACATGTATCTTGCATAGGCTATTTCTTATGGCATGTCGTTTGATGTGAATAACTGTATCAGGTTAATCAATTTCAATTAAAAAAGATCTTGACACCTGAACATTAATATACTATCTTTTTGTTCAGTTAACAAATGTGTAGTACCTGGCAACTAGATAGTATAGATTTCTCACGTATTTCAAGCGTACAGGCTAGGAGGATATCATGGCAAAAAGCAAGAGCACCACCAGCGGCACCGTTTCCAAAGCGTTTGGCGATGATAAGGACAAGGCTATTAGCTTAGCCCTCGATCAAATCGAGCGACAGTTTGGCAAGGGTTCGATTATGCGTTTGGGTGAATCGACCGGGATGGATGTCGAAGTTATTCCCACGGGTGCTATTTCGCTAGATGCGGCTCTGGGAGTAGGCGGAGTGCCCAGGGGGCGCGTTATCGAGCTATTTGGCCCAGAGGCAGCCGGCAAGACAATGCTCGCTCTGAGTATAGTTGCCGAGGCGCAGAAGATGGGGGGGGTGGCCGCTTTTGTCGATGCCGAACACGCTTTGGATGTGAGTTTTGCCCGCAAGTTGGGTGTCGACATAGACAACTTGCTCGTCTCCCAGCCCGATTCGGGCGAAGAAGCGTTGGAGATTACCGATACGCTGGTGCGCAGTGGTGCCATCGATATTCTGGTCGTTGACTCGGTTGCGGCTTTGGTGCCGAAGGCAGAGCTCGAGGGCGATATGGGCGATTCGCATATGGGTTTGCAGGCGCGGTTGATGTCGCAAGCTTTGCGCAAACTGACCGGATCGGTGCAAAAGGCAGGCACCACTGTGATCTTTATCAACCAATTGCGCATGAAGATCGGTGTGATGTTTGGCAGCCCAGAGACGACTACGGGTGGCCGTGCGCTAAACTTCTATTCTTCGGTTCGTCTCGATATACGCGGTATCGGTGCGATAAAAGACAGCGACGAAGTCATCGGTCGCCGCACCCGTGTCAAAGTCGTCAAAAACAAAGTTGCGCCGCCCTTTCGCGAAGCCGAGTTCGATATCATGTTCCGCGGTGACGATGTGGGTATTTCGCGAGAAGGCGACCTGTTGGATCTGGGCGTCAATCGTGGTTTTGTCGAAAAAAGCGGTACCTGGTTTTCCTATGGCGGCGATCGCTTAGGCCAAGGGCGCGAGAACGCGCGGATTTTCCTCCGCGAGAACGATGAACTGTGCACTCGTCTTGAGACAGAAGTGCGTCTATCTCTCAAGCTGAAAGTTGCAGGTGCAGAAGCACCGGCGGTTGAACCAGAAAGTGAAGAAGCAGAGGTCGAGTTGGTATAATCTCGTACAGATTTTGCGAGTCGAGGCGCCAAGGCCGTTAGAGTTGCCCCACGCTCTTGTTTAGGCGGACGCAGCGTCTCGACTCGCGTTTCCCCTGTGACAAGGGCGTCGAAGGAAGGTAGAATATGCAGATGCAGACTGCCGGACTGAAACAGATCACCGTTCCCCTACGGACAGATATTGCCCTGGCCCGTTCCTGGGCCGACCTGGAATTATTGTGCGAACGAATTGATGCTGCCTATCGGCAGGGTGATCTCGACCTGGCAAGCGCCGAAGAGCTGAGTGCATTTGCCGCATCGGTGGCCTCTAGTGTGCGGCCCGGTATTCCCGCCGAAGCTCTAGTTGAGAGGGAAGCGCAGTGCCCGTGTTGCGGAGCGACGGATTGGTGGCGAAATGGCGTGCAACTAGCTTGTGCCATATGTCATCCGATCCCTCCGCTTAGTATCGATAGCCGTCAGGCTGCTTAGCAGATCATCTATTTTTGTTCAATTAAGCGCAGGGGCATTTTGCCTCTGCGCTTTTTCTTTTTTTCTTTGGGAAAGAGCCGAACTGTCGTACACTTTAGGTTATGATGGATCCGCGCTGGAAAATAAAAAAGAACGAATGGACCGAAGATACGGTGCGAGCGTTGCCTTTCTTCGAAGAATTGCGGGTTATGTTCACCTCGGAAGAGCTCTTCCAGCAATTCCCTATACTATTAGAACATTATTTGCGCAGTGAAATTCGCCAACGATTGGCCCATTGCTCATTGCGCACGACCCGGGCCGAGTTTCACATCCAGGCATTGTGCAATTATCTCGAGGTGTCGAACGAAGGGTTATTCGTTATCGACCGCCACCTGCCACCAGATCTGGCCGAGGATCGGGCGATCTTGATGCGGGCTTTTGATAGGCTACTCGACTGCGAGAGAAGCTGATGCTGGAAAAAAAAGAGCATAAGCTGTATACTCAAAAGAACATTTAAAGGCAGGTAGGTGAGTCCGCGTTGAAAGTGCTGATTGATCGCGAAACAGTGGAGCGGCGCATTGGCGAGTTGGCTGTTGATATCGCCGCCGATTATCCCGAGGCGCCGCTTTTTGTCGGGATTCTTACCGGAGCGGCGCAGTTTATGATGGCGTTGATTGATCGTTTGCCCGAGGAGATGTTGGCGAGATTAGACTACGATTTCGTCGATGTTTCGAGCTATCAGGGTACTGAAAGCACTGGGCAAGTTGAGCTGGTCAAGGACCTTGCCGTCGCGGTCGAGGGCAGGGACGTTTTAGTAATTGACGGTATTGTCGATACGGGCCGATCCTTGGACTTCGTCCTAGAGATGATTCGCACTCGGCGACCCGATTCGCTAAAGACTTGCGCATTGCTTGATAAAAGCGCCCGTAGGGCATTGCCGGTGCCGGTCGATTATTGCGGTTTCGAGATTGAAGACGCGTTTGTCGTAGGTTATGGCATGGACTATGATCAGCGCTATCGCGCTCTGCGCCATATCGCCATAATCGAGTAATTAATCCACATTGAACTATCGAGGAGACGAATACCTGCGATGGCCCCGAAGAAAGTCTTAATTACTGGTGTGTACGGATTAATCGCTGGAGCGGTGTATCGACATCTGCAAGCGCAGCCAGATCGTTATGACGTCTACGGTCTGGCGCGGAGGCCTCAGCGTTCGGAGCGAGCGCCTCAGGATGAACAGGTGGTGGTGCCGGAGGAGAAATTCATCCTTGCGGACCTGAGCAATTACAGCGTGGTAGAACAGGCTGTTGAGGGTATGGACGTCGTGGTGCAATTGGCCGCCGACCCACGGCCGGACGCGAGTTGGGAGAGTTTGCTCGCCAGCAATATCGTCGGGCCGCGGAATGTTCTCGAAGCCGCGTACCGCAAGGGGGTTGAACGCGTGGTGTTCGCCAGTTCGATCATGGTGTCTTGGGGATATCAGCAGGAGGAGCCCTACAAGGCGATCGCCGAAGGTCGTTTCGACGAGGTCGAGATCGACGAAATAGACATGGTTACCCACGAGTGGGCACCTCGGCCGACCGGTCTCTACCCGGCGAGCAAGGTCTGGGGCGAGGCACTGGCGCGCTATTATGCCGATGTGCATCATATGTCGGTGCCCTGTTTGCGTATCGGTTGGGTCAATGCGGAAGACCATCCTCGCGACGAACGCGGCGGTGCCATCTGGTGCAGTGTGCGCGATGTAGTGCAGTTGGTCGAGCGCACAATCGAGGCGCCCGAAGATTTGCGCTTCGATATTTTTTATGGCGTGTCCAATAATCGCTGGTCTTGGGTCGATATTGACCACCCGCGCGAAGTTTTGGGTTATATCCCCGCAGACAGCGCCGAAGAAAAGTTGGGTCTGGCCTAATACCGCGTCGCGCGAAAAGGCCAGAGGGTGATATGGAGCGGGCGGCGTAAACAGAGAGGCTATCTTGGATTTTATCCCCCTGAGTCGGCAAGATCGCATTTTTTTTGAAGAAAATGGCTACTTGGTGGTGCCCGGTTTATTGGATGCCGAGGCCATCGCCCGGTTTATCGCTGTCGGCGATCGCTTTATGGAGACGGCGGGGCCGGTGCACAATTTCTACGCCAATCGCTATATCGATCTATTGCACGATGATGCGCTGGTCGCCTTGGCGACACAGTCGCCCGCGGTCTCCCTGGTAATGCAGTTGCTCTCGCCCGATATTCGTCTGATGCGGGCCAATGCGATCTACAAACACCCGCAACCCCTTTCGCGTGAGCCGGTCTATCCCGACGGAGACGGGCGGTCTTTTCGCAATTGGCACCGCGATCTCAATAACTTTGCCCCCAACAACCCGATCCGCGGTACGGTTGCCGTGCGCGTCGGGTATTGTCTGACGGATTTCAGCCAGACGAATTCGGGCATTACCCTCTTGGTGCCAGGCAGCCACAAGCTTGAGCGGCCATTGGCTTTTGCCAAAGGCGAGCTGGATCCGCCGGAATTTCTGGAGTTGTCGCTTGCGGCTGGAGACGCGTATATATTTAGCACCAGCCTTTATCACACGCCGGCGATTAATTTCACCGACCGCATCGCCAAGGGGATGCTGATCAGTTACGCCTATAGATTCTGGGCCCACAAGCATCCCTCGCCGGGCGAGCGAACCCTAGCGAGTATGGATGATATACCCGCTCAGCTTTTTGGCGCGGAATTCGAGGGTGGGCGCGTGCCTTTGCGGGAATGGGCCTGTGAGCGGGGTTTGCAGGTGGAGGACCCGCCGATGCGGGTCTTTGTCTAGGAGCTGGCGCGTAAGAGACGCCGTCTGCGGTGCACAAGATTATGTGCTATTGGCGGCGTCTTTTCGACCATCGCTAATATTTATGGAAAGGGAAATTGTGATGTGGAAATTACGGGCTGTGCTCTTGCTCGGCGTATTGAGTTGGTCGGGATGTTTGTCGGAGGCGATGGTCGATACCCCGCTTTCGGGCAAGGAGAGCTCTTTAGAGGGGCAGTGGCGCTTGGAATTGGCCGAGGTCGAGGTGGAGGAATTTGATTTCAGCTACACCTTCTCTCGTGACGGATCTTTTACCAATAGGGTAGGCGGGGCTTTCCTAACGCGCATCGAGGAATTGAATACGATCGACGGCATCGATATTGACACTGGGCAACTCGACGCACTCGACGGGGGTTTTCTCGTCTTGCACGGCACTTGGTCTGCGGACGGGGACAGCCTGGATATAGACCTGGAAAGAATGCAGATTGACGTTTTCGGTACGGTGCCGATTGTCGGACGGCTCTCAGTGCCGGTACACGAGGAACCATTGATGGGTGATAATCGCATCGGTTATCGTTGTGCCGTTGATGGCGATCGGCTCTCTTTGAACGGGGATTCGCTGACACTGGGGATCGGGCTTGAAGAGACCAACGGGGGGTTCGATCCTTTGGCTGTCGAGGTTTTGCGACTGACTTCTGATTTTGCCTTGCAACACCTCAGCGCCGGCGACGAAGACGAATTTAGTCTGTTCAAGGTCAAGTGACGATGAGTGATACGCGTGACAACAAAAAGGACTTTTTTTCAGCAAAACTCTTTTTTCTGATTTTGGGCGGGATCGCTGCGTACAACCTAAGTAATTGGATGAGCAGTGAGCCCGAGTGGGAGGAAATGGCTTACGAATCGGGTGCCTTTGTCGCGAAGACGGCCGGCAAATCTGATTTGCGCAAGTTGCGCGAAGACCTACCCTTCGGCGAGGTGGAGTTCCAATACCTGATGTTCGCGCGCAATGACGTGCAATACGCGATCTCCTATGGCGAGATGCCAGTAGGAGTCGAGGCCGACAGCGCGACCGTCTCCCGCCGGGATCGGATGTTGAGCAAGATGGAAGGGGAAATGCTGGCGGAGGAGATGGTAGAGATGTCCGGCCACCCGGCCCGACAGACGAAGATCCGGGCATCGGACAAGAGCCTCTTGCGGTTGCAGAGTCTACAGGTGGGGACGCGGCTCTATAGTTTGATGGCGGCCGGAGCGCCCGATGCCTTTGATGACAACCCCGATATCGCGCTATTTTTTGCATCCTTCAGGCTTGACGAGGCCAAGTGATGGGCAGGCATTTGCACTTGAGTCTCTCTTACAGCGGGGTTATACTGTATCGCGGGTGTATTTTATAGATAGGGGTATAGAATCAGCGTATCGGGGACCAATGGAACAAAATAAAACACTACTGCAGACGCTCAAGAAGATTCCCATCTTTAAAGGCCTATCGCCGTCCCAGGTCAAGAAAGTCCTCGGCCTCTGTCAGTCGAGGGCTTGCGCTCCGGGCGATGTGGTCTGCGCCCGCGGTACGGATAGCGATGAGATGTATATCCTCATCGCGGGGGAACTTGGGGTCAAGGGGGAGGATCGTGTTCTTTTGGCCACCTTGCAACCGATCACCACTGTGGGCGAGATGGGCATATTCAACCGCCAGCGGCGTTCGGCGTCGGTCGAAGTGCTCAAGCAGAGCAAGGTGCTGGTCATTGCGCGCGGCCCCTTTGAGTCGATGTTGCGTAGCGACCTGCCGATGCGCGTGAATATCTATAAGAATATAGTCGAGATCCTGTCTGGCAAGATCGTTAATGATAACGTGCGCGCGCGGGACTATGTTCTTGAACGGGTGCGTTCGCAGAAGGATCAGCGGGCGGTTGAAAAAAAACTGGCGGTGGCGGTGGCGCTCTTGGCGGAGAAAGCCGGGATCGAGGTGGAAGAGGCCCAGATCCTCGTCGACGAGTGCGTGGTCGAGGAGAAATTGCGGATCCTTATCGTCGACGACGAACCGGCGGTGCGGCAGTTGGTGCAGAGATTGCTCACGGCCTATGAGGTTAGCGAGGCGGGTGACGGCGAAAAGGCCCTGGTCGCGATCCGCGCAGATCAACCTGACCTCGTTATTGCCGATATACAGATGCCGCGTATGGACGGTTTCGCATTAGTAGATCAACTAAAGGAAGAATTTCCCGATATACCGGTGCTCGCCTTGTCGGGCTATGTGGGAGCCGAAGAAATTGAGGCGCATAACTTCGTCGGTTTAATTGAAAAGCCGATGCAGATCAATGATTTCCAGGAGAGGGTCGACGATACGCTGGATAAATCGGGTTGAGCGAGTAGATGGGAGCGTACGGAGGATCGTCGTAAGACAAAAATGTGGTGTTATTCGTTTTTTTGGCAGATCGCGCTCTGGGTTAGGGGGCGTTTTTTTATACGATATTTACGCGGCTTCTACGTTCTCTTTAAGTGTGCATCTGTGGTTGATCGGCATTTTGCGTTAATCGACGCGTGTCTCTCCAATACAAATGATTGCACCGGTCGCATCGGCGAAAGCTAGGGTGCTGTCGTCTCGTCGTCTTCGATAGCCGCGAGCAACTCGGCGGCCCGTTGGCGTTTTTGCAGGTCCTTGTCGCGGGCGATGATGCGCTGGAGCACCGAGACGGAGAGTCGGTCGCCTTGCGCGCCGAGTTCCATGGCCTGGCGGTCGCGTTCTTCGTGATAGCTGTCGTCGTAATCGGTGATGTGCAATTCGTATTGTCGCCAGTAGTATTGCAAGCGGCTATCGGGCCAATAGAGGTAGACATTTTCCCAGGTATTGGGTTGGCTGTGTGGTAACAGGCTGCCCGGGGCGATCGGGGCGTCTAGGCGCTGGTAGCGGGCGTCGATCGAGAGGCGCAGCGATTCGCCGGTATTGGCGACGCCGCGATGGGCGGTCATGCTGTGGAAGAACAGCACGTCACCCGCTTCGAAAGGCCCGCCGGTCCAAGTGTCGGCGAGCGGGTCGGCAATGGCCAAACCTCCGGCACCGAGCGCGGGACTGAATTCGTAGACGCCGTCCTGGTGCGAACCGGCGGCGACCTCCAATCCACCCATGTCGGGCGGCAGATCGTGCAATGGGAACCAGGCGGTATAGGTCTCGGTTGTGCCTTGGATGGGAATGAAGTCCTGGTGTGGCGGGGTAGTGAAGGATTCGCGCTTGGGGAAAATAGTGCGACCGATCAAACGCGGGTGCGGCAGCACCGGGCCGTCGAGCAGTTTTTCTAGCAGGCCGACTAGGGCGGGGTGGTGTTGCAGGGCGTGGAATTCGGGTAGAGCGTACATGGGGCGGTAGGCGTCCATGTATTCGGGGGTCGGTTCGACGCAAAAGCCGTTCTGGTCGGCAATAGCTTCTGTCAGCGGGCTGTTTTTCTCTACCCAGCCATTGTCGCGGGCGATGGCGAGCAATTGCAGTCGGAGTGCGGCGAGTTGCCCGGCCGGCAGTAGGCGGCGGATAAAGAGATAGCCGTCTTGTCGCATTCGGGTGCGTAGTGCTTGCGCGTCGTCGAGGCTGGGAGTTGAATCAAAGAAGGTCGGCATGACGTAGCTCCGGGCAGATAAAGAAGGATATGCTAACTTTAGCATTATTGTTTATATATTATAGTGTTTTGCCGAGAATAAAAAATAGATAAAAACAAGATGGGATGGGTGTTGTGAAGGTCGGGATACCTCAGGATTTCAGAAATTACCTCTCGTTGCGCGGGGCTTCGGTCACCGGTGACGAGGCCGAGGCGCATCAACCATTGACCTTGCGTGCGTTGGTGGTGGGGACCTTTCTGTCTTTTTTTCTCGGCGTTGGCGCCAATTATGCCGATATCGCGATCTCCGGCAGCTATATGACGCTGGATTTCAGTGCGCCCGGGGCCATTTTCCTCTTTTTAGTGCTCGTCGGTCTGCTCAATGCGCTTTTTAAATTTGCCGGGCGCAATGCCGCCGTGGCCTTTGCTTGTTTCACGGCGGTGACGGCCTGTTGTGTCTACAACTATTATCCGTTTACCGCGCTCCTACCCTATTCTCCCGGCGTGCTCTTTTCTGGCTTCATAGTTGTCGCCCTGTTGGCCAATGCCCTATTGGCTATGGGGGGGCGCAATCTGGCTTTGAATCGCTCGGAGCTGATTGTCGTCTATATCATGTTATTGGTCGTTGCTTCGCTGGCGACGATGGGGCTGTGCGAGACGATTCTGCCGGCCATTACGGGAGCCTTCTACTACGTCAGCCCGGAGAATAAGTGGGCCGAGCTACTCTTCCCGCATCTGCCGCGCGAGATTATGGTCGACGACGGCCAAGGCAATCGCACATTCTTCGAGGGTTTCGCGACGGCCGAGTATTCGATTCCCTATGGGATCTGGTTGCGGCCGATGTGTCTGTGGGGCGCATTTTTACTAGCGCTGTATATGACGATGGTCGGAGTCGCAGTGATTCTGCGGCGGCAGTGGATGGATCGAGAGCGTCTTGCCTATCCGCTGGTGCAGGCGGCGCAAGCTATCATCCGCGGCGAAGACGAAAACGAGACCATCAATCCGTTCTTTAAAAGCCGGGCGATGTGGTATGGTGCAGCCATCCCGATTCTCGTCGGTTTATTCACCGGTCTGGCCAAATATTTCCCGGGCTTTCCGATTATTCAGACGGCGTGGAGTTTTCCGATATTCGGCGGCCAGTCGATTAATATGACCTTGAGTTTCGCGGTGCTGGGCTTCTCCTATCTGATCAGTCCGGATATCGCCGCCGGGATCTGGGGTTTCGCGTTATTGGCCAAGATCGAAAAGGCGCTCTTTGTCACGCAGGGAGTGATCAAGGAACAGGACGTCTGGGCGGTGCGGGTTACCGAATTACTCAACTATCAGGGTTTGGGGGCGCTCTTCGCCTTCGTGCTGTTGGGGCTGTGGGTCGGGCGCGAGCATCTTACCGAAGTCTGGAAGAAATTTATCGGCTCCGAATCGGAATTGAGCGACGACGACGAGATCATGTCTTATCGCGCGGCGGTCTCGGTCGTCTTGGTTGGGGTGGCGGTGATGGTGGGGTGGTTCGCCTATCTGGGGGCACCGTGGTGGTCGGGGCTTATTTTCGTAGTGGTGGCGATGGTGATTTTCACCGGTATCTCGCGCATCGTCGCTGAAGCGGGGGTGCCAGCGCTGATTTCACCGATGACGGCACCGGACTTTATGATCTACGGTCTGGGCTCGACAGTGTTGGGGGCCAAGGCCATAACGGCTTTCTCGCTGAGCTATATTTTCGCCACCGATATCCGCGTTTTTCTCATGGGCATGGTGGCCAATGGGTTGAAGCTGATCGAAGGCATGAACAAGCGCAGTCGGCGCTATGTGTTCTGGGCGATCGTCATCGCCATTTTCATTGGGATTTCGAGTTCGCTGTGGACCATTATGGAGTTGGCTTACAAAAACGGCGGTATCAACACCAGTAGCTGGTTCTTCAACGGCATGCCCAATACCATTTATAGGACGGCGGTAAAGACGCTTGAGCCGCACGGGGTCTATTGGCCGGGTATGGGGTTCACCGGCATCGGTGCGGCGGCGATGTTAGGGCTGACTTGGTTGCGTCAGCGATTTTTGTGGTGGCCGTTGCACCCGATCGGCTTCCCGATCATGACCAGTTGGTTGGTCGACTGGATGTGGTTCAGCATTTTTTTCGCCTGGCTGATCAAGATCGTAGTGCTCAAATACGGTGGAGCGGCGATGTTTACGCGCAGTCGCTATTTCTTTTTGGGCATTGTCGTCGGGCGGATGCTGATCACGGGAATCTGGCTAGTTATCGACTATCTCACCGGGACGGTGGGTAACTCCATCTTCTGGGTATGACGATGCGGTGGTCGATTTACATGGCGGCACTGGCGGTGCTGTATTGCAGCCAGGCGGCACAAGGGGCTGACCTCGAGCGCATTCGTGCCACCATCAGCGAGTTGTCGACCCGTGGGTCGCGAATGGCAGGGTATGCCGGCGATCGTCTAGCGGCCGATTTTGTCGAGGGTGCGTTGCGGGAGGCTGGGGTGGCGGATGTGCAACGCGAGGGCTTTGAGGTCGTGGTGCCGGTTGATCATGGCGCAACGCTCGAATTTTTGCCGGAAGGCGAAAGCATCGAGCTGGTAGCCCTATGGCCCAATTTAGTGCGGACGGCGACAACGCCTCCAGAGGGTATCGAAGGGCCGTTGTTTTACGGAGGGCAGGGCGAGTTCGCCGATTTCGACGGTCACCAGGTCGAAGGCGGAGTGTTGTTGTTGGATTTCAATACCTGGAACAACTGGGAGAACGCGGCTTCATTAGGCGCACGGGCGATCATCTTTATCGCCCCCGAACAGACGACGATGTTCGAGGCGCGGCAAAAGTGGAGCTGGGTGCCGCTCGACGTGCCGCGTTTCTGGATCGGACGCGAAGAAGGGCTGGCCTTAAAGGCGCAACTCGCGGCCGGTGAGCAGCCGATCAGAATACGGGCCAAGGTCGATTGGGAGCAGCACGAGACGTGGAATATTTGGGGTATTATTCCCGGGACCGATCCCATACTAAAAGATGATCTCTGGGCGATACAGACCTATTATGACGGGATCTCGGTCGCGCCAAAACTGACGCCGGCGGCCGAAAGCGCCTCGGGTGTGGCGGGACTTATAGAACTGGCGCATTATTTCAGGCAGCATCCACCAGCCCGTTCGGTGTTATTGTTAGTTACCGGCGCGCATTTTCTCGGCCAGGCTGGGCTCAAGCATTTCTTCAATCAGCACTCGCGCAAAAAGCTCGAATTCCTCAAGAAAATTCCGAAGCGTTTTGTTGCCGACTCGCTCAATGTCGCGCAGCTATTGGCGGAGAGCAAGCGCCGGGGCATCACACCCGATTCACTCGGGGTGCGGTTGGCGGTCGATCCGGCGTCGGGCGCTCAGGTATTCGCTGGGCTTGATAAAGAGCGACTCTTCGCTCGGCTCAAGCAGATGCGTCTGCTCAATAAACCCGATACCTTCGGTATTTACCTCGAATCGGATACACTGGCAATCGACCTTTTCCTCTCGCTGGAACTGTCGAGCCAGAGCGACCAACTTGGCGTTTGGCACAATACTTGGCGCTCGGCCTTCCGTCGGTTCTTCGTGCCGTTGGGGCGCAGCTTTACCCGGCACGGGAAGGAGGCCGCCGGTGCCTTGGGCCGTGATCCAGAGCAGGCCTTCGTCAACGGGGTGAGTCCGATCAAGGGGTTGAGCTGGGACAGCTATGTGTCCGAGGACGTGGTGGTGCCCGATGGGATCATCGCGCAAAGCACGGGGCATATGGCGCTGAGTCTTATGACGGTCAATGATTCGCGCTTGGTGCTCGACACGCCATTGGATACACCCGACCGGCTGACTTACGAAAACTTGCAGCGACAGTGCGCGTTGCTCGAAGGCATGTTGTACAGTGCATTGGCCGACGCCGAGATCTTCGGCCCCGACGCCGTGGAATTACGCGCCAAGCACGATAAGAATTTGAAAGATGTACTGCTCGATGTGCGCGGTGCGCTGCGGCTTTTGCCGCGCAAGAGCACGATCCCTACCGATCCGGTGCCCGGCGCAGTGGTGGCGCTGGTGCCATACTCCTCCGATGACCCCTGGCGTCCCTATATGGCGCTGGCGGACGGGCGCGGCAACTATCGCGTCGAGGGGATGATGCCCGGCAGGGTGCAGCTTCAGGCCTTCCTGCTCGACGAGGACGATGGCGGGATCATGTATGCGACCGACCTGGGCGAACGGGCGCAGGCCTTTGGCGCGTTCGAGCAGACTCTGGCCAAAGCCGAGACCCAGTGGATGACGATCCTCTTCCCTGCCGAGAGCCTTGAAATATACGACCGGGTGCACGCCGAGTTTCTGTTTACGATGGGCAGCAACAGCAAGAGCCTAAAGGTCCTCGACAAAAGGGGGGCTGCACCCAGGAAATTCGGTTATGTGATGGGCGACTGGATGTCGACATCAATGCTGCTGTTTGGTGACCGGGACGATTCGCTCAGGGTCATCGACCAATCGGTTTTCCTGCTCAATAATGCCGGGGCCACCGACGAGCAATCGGCACAGGGCAGGGGCTACAGCCTGGATGGGCGGCGGATGATCAAGGGCGGGACGTTGGAGTTCGCCAAGAATATGTGGTGGCTCAACGAGGTGCGTTACGAGCGGATGCGGCGCTACGCGATCGAAAACCCGCGGGTTCAGGAGCGGCACCAGCGGACAAAAAAGCTGATCGCCAAGGCTGAGGACGCGCGCGAGGAGTTGAACTGGGCGGCTTATGTGCGTTATGCGCGCGAGGCGCTCGGTACCGAAAATCACGCCTATAAAGACGTCGTCGCGACGCAAAACGACGTGGTGGTCGGTATTGTATTTTTTGTCGCACTATTGGTGCCGGCGGCCTTTTTTGCCGAGCGTTTGCTCTTCGCCTCCTCGGATATCCGCCATCAGTTGGGGCTGACCGGGCTGATTACTTTCGCGATCTGGATATTACTCTCTCAGGTTCACCCCGCCTTCCAGTTGGCGCATCCGGTGATCGTGCTCTTGGCGCTGATAATCATAGTGATGGCGTTCTTCGTTATTTCGCTGTTGTTTGGCCGATTCAATGCTTTTATGGACCAGCAGCGCTACCAGCGCACGGGTACAGAGAGCGCCGATATCAGCCGGTCGGGCACTTCGTATGTGGCGTTTATGCTGGGCATCTCCAATATGCGGCGGCGCGCATTGCGTACGGGGTTGACCCTGCTGACGATCACCCTACTGACCTTTACGGTGCTCTCGTTCACCTCCTTTGAGCCGCAGATCAGTTTTGTTGGTTTCGACAAGGAGTGGCAACCCGCCTATCACGGGGCACTCTTCCACGACGTGCAGTGGTGGTGGTGGGACTACTCAGTTTACGATTATATCGAATCGCATTTCGGCGAATTCGCCACGGTGGTACCGCGCACTTGGCTCTCGCTCGGTTTTGAGGAGGGCGGGTATATCCCGATCCAGTATGAGGGGCGGCAGGTCGATATACTCTCGCTGATGGGGTTGAGTCCGCAGGAGCCTGGCGCGACGGGGGTGGACCGAGCGCTTGTCGCCGGTTCGTGGTTTAGCGAAGATCGCGAGGAGAGTGTATTACTGCCGGTGGCACTGGCCGCGCAGTTGGGCATTGTACCGGAGGATGTGGGCTCGGTCTCGGTGTCGATCTTCGGGCAGGATTGGCGTGTGCGGGGACTGTACGACGCTGCGCGCTATGCCGAGATCAAGGATCTCAACGATGAACCGCTGACGCCGGCCAAACAGAATTTCGCGCAGAACTTCATGCCGGGTATGGAACAGCTGACTACGAGCCTGTACAACTCCGATGTCGACTTTGACGTCAGCTTCGAGCATCTCGACCCCGGGCGCATTGCGATCTTGCCCTATAGCGCGCTTGAAAGCATGGACGCTAAGCTTTATTCGGTGGCCGTCCGTTTTGACGACGGGGTCGACGGCGAGGGGCTGGTGCAGGGCTTTTTGAGCCGCGCGGGTTTTCGGATCTTCGTTGGTCTGCCCGATGAGGCCGGTCAATTGCGCAGTCTGGCCTATACCTCGTTGGGGGTGACGAGCATGGAGGGCTTGGGGGCGCTCTTTATCCCCATGCTGATCGCGGCGCTGATCGTGCTCAATACGATGATGGGCGCCGTCTACGAGCGTTTCCGCGAGATCGGCGTTTATTCGTCGGTGGGGTTGGCGCCGGTGCATATCGCCTTCCTCTTTATCGCCGAGGCCAGCGTCTATGGCGTGCTCGGGGTCACGGTCGGCTATTTGGTCGGCCAGGTGACGGCCAAGCTGCTGATCGTTTTTGACATGTTGGGCGGCGTTTCGCTCAATTATTCGTCGCTATCGGCGATCGCCTCGTCCCTCTTGGTCATGGCGGTGGTGCTCTTGTCGGCCCTCTATCCGGCGCGGGTGGCTTCGCGATTGGCGGTGCCCGACGTGGTGCGACGCTGGCAGTTGCCCGACCCCGACGACGATGTCTGGCGCTTCTCCTTTCCCTTTACGGTCAACCGCCAGGCCATCGAGAGCCTCTGTGGTTATCTTCACGCGTATTTCTCGGACTACAGCCACGAATCGGTGGGTAAGCTCTATACCGAGAAGACGCGGATCGTCGTCGACGAGCGGGAGGACGGCGAGCGGATTTATTCGGTCCAGCTCTTGGTGTGGTTAGCGCCTTTCGATATGGGTGTGAGCCAGTATTTGCAGTTTACGGTCGAGCCGACGGAGATCAAGAATATCTTCGGCATTGAGCTTTATATAGAACGGGTTAGCGGGCCGGTGGCTTTTTGGCAGCGGCTCAACCTGGGTTTTATGTTGATGATGCGGCAGCAGTTCCTGCTCTGGCAGACATTGAAAGCTTCGGTGCAGGAGGATCACGCGAAAGTGGGGCGGTCGGTGATGGTAGAGGCGTCCGCACTCGAGACGGGGGAGGCGGCTGGATAACGAGATGACTGACGAACAAAAAATTCGCGTGAGCGAAGATAAAAAGAAGGCCAAGCACGATCGGCAGTGGGAGGAGATCGACGAATACCGCAATCTCCTGCAACCGCCCGACCGCTACGAAGAGGGCTTTACCCGCAATACCGTGATCGGGGTACTCTTTATCGCCCTGGTCATGACGCCGGGGCAGATGTATCTGAGTCTCTTCGCCGGATTGACGCTCAACGACGCGGCGCAGTGGGTGACGGTGATCCTCTTTCTCGAGGTCGCCAAACGCTCGTTCACCAGTCTCAAGCGGCAGGAGATCTACCTGCTGACTTATGTTGCGTCGGCGCTGATCAGTCGGGCGGAGACAGGCACTTTCCTCGCGCTTATTCAGCGCCAGTATTTTGTCGGGTCGCAGGAGATGCAGGAGTTTGGGCTGACCCAGCGGCTGGTGGACCTGAAGTTTATGGGCTACGGGTGGTTCGTGCCCTCACCCGACTCACAGGCGATCATTGACCGGACCTTCTTCCATACGGACTGGGCGCTGCCGATCCTGTTGATGGTGATCGGGATCATCGTCGGCCGCGTAACCTGGTTTACTTCGGGGTATGTGCTCTTTCGTTTGGTGTCCGACCGCGAGCGTCTGCCTTTCCCGACCGCGCCGATGTCGGCACTGTCGGCGATGGCCTTGGCCGAAGAGAGCGGGGCGGAGGATCACTCTTGGCGCTGGCCTTGTTTTACTATTGGCGGGGCGATCGGTTTGGTTTTTGGCGCGATTTATGTCGGCATCCCCGTGTTTACCGAGGTCTTCGCCGGGCAGAAGGTCACGATCATTCCGATTCCCTTCGTCGATCTGACACCGCAATTAGGGCAGATCCTGATGGGTACGCCGATCGCCATCAGCTTCAGCTTGACGCCGATTTTCATCGGTATGCTGGCGCCTTTCTGGGGCATTATCGGCTCGTTTACCGGGGTCATGATGTATATGATTTCGTCGCCGATCATTCAGCACTACGGTTTTATGCCGCGCTGGAAACCGGGCATCGACGCGATACAGACGCAAATCGCGGTGGGGGTCGATTTTTGGACCGCTTTCGGCATGGGCGTGACGATGGCGGTGACGATTATCAGCATTGCGCAGATGATCAAAGCCAGCAAGGACCAGCGGGCGGATCGGGCGGACAGCCACGAGCACGAAGACGGCGTCTGTAAACACGAGGGTTGCGACCAAGCGTCGCAGATGCGCGGTTATTGCCTCAAGCACTTGGGGCGCGGCGATTTTAATTTGTGGGTCTGCGTGACCTTGTTCTTCATCTTCGCCGCCTATCCGATCTTTATGGCCAAGGCGCTTTTTCCGGTGCTGGTCAGTTCGGGTCTGTTGGTCATCTTCCTCTTTTTGGCTTTTATCTACGCACCGTTGATGTCCTTTGTCTCGGCTCGGCTCGACGGGTTGATCGGCCAGAATATTCAGATCCCCTATTTGCACCAGGCGGTGGTTTTTCTTACCGGCTATCGCGGCGTTGAGATTTGGTTCGTGCCTTTCCCGGGACAGGATTTCGGCGGTAACGCCGAGCAGTTCCGCATCGTCGAGCTGACGGGGATGAAGTTTACGAGTCTCTTTAAGGCCGAGGTGGTGATGGTGCCGGTGGTGCTCGCTGCGAGCTTGATGTACTGGAGCTTCTTGTGGAAACTGGCGCCGATCCCCTCTGAGGCCTATCCGTATGCGCAGAAGATGTGGCCGCTGCAGGCCTTTAACCAGGCGGTGGCCTGGTCGAGTACGTCGTATAACAAGACCTGGCGGCACGGTGAGGAAGTACAGGAGCGGAGGGTCGAAGCAAACGAGGCGGTGTGGAGTCCGAGCAACCTGAAAGACCTGCAGATCTATTATTGGCGGGCGCGAATCACCGAAGAAGTGGATGTGCCGAACCCGGGCAGACGCAATTATGGCCCGTGGACGGAGTCGGGGTATTTTTATACCGACTTCGCTGGGCAGGGGGTTGAGCAGGTTCCGCCGCAAGAGCCGCAACATCTAAAGGGCATCCGTTCGATGGAAGAAATCGCCGAGCATCTGCCGCCGGTGTTGTTGTTGGGCGTAGAGAATGGCGTGGTCATCAGCGACCCCAATCCCTATTTGGGTGCTACGGCGATTTCGGCCGACTCGTTGGAATTCGTCTTTGAGGTGGACAACACGCCCGAGTTCAACAGCGATTTTGCGCAGTCCTCGCTGGACCTGCCGCTGTTCTTCAAAACTTTTCTCACGGACCCGGACTATACGCGCGATGGCCGCGACGATGATCTCGATGGCTTAATCGACGAGGAATGGCGCAACTTCAAGGACGATGATGGCGACGGCGCGATCGACGAGGATATCCGCCATCCATTAGGTGGGAAGAAGTGGCCGATCGCGGTCATGGGTCTCGGCTTTGGCCTGGTGTTCTATATGATATTGGGTTTCTTCGGCATGCCGATGTTCTTTGTCTGGGGGTATATCCGCGCGGTGGCCTCCTCCGGCACGGCGACTTTTTTCGCGATGCTGACTGAGGTAATCGGCGCACTGCTGGCCAAATACTATTTCTGGCCACGCTATGGCAAGCAGGAATGGCGCCAATACGCGATGGTGCTGGCTGTGGGCCATGGGGTGGGTATGGCGTTAGTGGGGATGGTCTGCGCGGCGGTGCAGATGATCGCCAAGGCGGTGACGGCGTCGCTGTTCTGAGTTCCGACCTATCCTCGCGTCCGACGCTTTTTTTTAATCAATGATGTTGAGCGACTAGGGAATATTTCATGGCTTATCCGAGCGTCTATCCCACCGGCACGACCATCTATTATCCCGATAAATGTTTTAACGGCTATACCGTCTTTCCCATCGGCAACCCGACCGACGCTTTGGGTATTGCGCTGATGGATATGAACGGCAACTTGGTCAATGTCTGGAAGGGGTTGATCGGTTTTCCCGCCAAAATTCTCCCCGGAGGATTCGCGATGGGCAGTAGCGATATTCGAAACCCTAAATACGGCTATATGGACAATGTCGATCTGGTGCAGGTCGACTGGCAGGGCAATGTGGTGTGGAAGTTCGCCAAATACCAGCGGATCAAAGACCCGCGCAGCAAAGCCCGGTGGATGGCCAGGCAGCACCACGACTATCAGCGCGAGGGCAATCCGGTGGGCTATTACGTGCCCGGTATGCCGCCTTCGGTCAGTGGCGGCAATACGCTGATATTGTCGCACAAGGATCTGACGAATACGAAAATTAGCGAAAAAAAGCTGATCGACGATACGATTATCGAAGTCACGTGGGACGGCCAGATCGTTTGGGAGTGGATCTTCAGCGAGCACTTTGACGAGATGGGTTTTGGCGAAGAGGCCAAAAATACGATGTATCGCAATCCCAATATCGTGCCGGCCAGCGGTGGCATCGGCGATTGGATGCATATCAACTCCCTGTCGACGCTGGGGCCGAATAAATGGCACGATGGCGGGGACGCGCGTTTCCACCCGGACAATCTCATTTGGAGCAGCCGACAGGCAAATATCTTCGCCATAACCGATAAAAAATCCGGCAAGATCGTCTGGCGCATAGGCCCCGATTACGATGCCAGCCCCGAGCTTAGGGCATTGGGTTGGATTGTCGGGCAGCACCATCCACACATGATACCGCGAGGCTTGCCGGGCGAGGGCAATATCCTGGTATTCGACAATGGCGGCTGGGCCGGTTATGGCGCGCCGAATCCGACTTCGCCGACGGGGCACAACAACGCTCGTCGGGACTTTTCGCGGGTGCTCGAATTTGATCCGGTCACCCTGGAGATTGTCTGGCAATATTCGGCGGTTGAAGCCGGTTTTCCCCCCGTTGTCGAAGCGCATCGCTTTTATAGCGGTTTTGTCAGTTCGGTGCAGCGGTTGCCTAATGGCAATACGTTGATAACGGAGGGTACGGATGGGCGCCTGATCGAGGTGACGCGAGACCACGAAATCGTCTGGGAGTATATCAGCCCTTATTATGGCAAGAACGGCAACCACAATATGATCTATCGCGCCTATCGTCTGCCCTATGAGTGGATACCCCAGGCTGACGCGCCGGAAGAAGTACCGGTGCCGCGGTTGGACAATAGCAAATTTCGAGTGGGCGGGCTCGGGGATGATGCGCAAAATGTGGTGACGGAGCTTAAGCGCGGCGGCCGGGTCAACCCGGATCCGCAGTTGTGTGTGGTGCCGCCCTCGGCCAATATTTGACGGGTTGTGTCGCAGAGCGCAAAAAGGTTCAGGTGAATGGGCTATACACAAGCAACGGCCTTCGTCGACGGCGAATTAGTGCCGATCTCCGAGGCCAAGATCTCGCTGCTCGACGGGATCTTTGCATTCGGATGCCACCTACGAAATCGCGACAAAGTACCAGGGTTGCTGGTTGGCCCCGCTGGGCGCGGTGCCTGCTGCCAATAGTGCGTTCTCGATAATGGTCTGCGGCACGGGGCGATTGGGAAAATACCGCACGCTACGACGCTCTCAGATCTCGCGGTAAAAGGCGCGCGACTGCGCCAATATTTGCTCGCTGTACTTCTCGGTGAATTTCAGTTTTTCGTATTGCGGGGCGGGTATATTATACTGCTGTGAAGGGGCGGGCTCTGAGAGCGAGCATAGGCAATTAAGCGGTCTGGTTCAGGGCGGCGGCGGAATTGACGGCATTCGGCCGAGCAGGCATAATCTCGGTATGGATTCTCATATAAGGAGCGGATAATGGAATTACTAAAAGAGTTGTGCGAAAGTGCGGGGGTGCCAGGGCGCGAGGGCCGGTTGCGCGAAATCGTGCGCCGTGAGATGGAACCTTTAGCCGACGATATACGGGTCGATGCGTTGGGCAACTTGATCGCGCTGAAAAAGGCCAGCAAGGCCAAGAAGCCCAAGAAGGCCAAGAAGCTGATGATCGCCGCGCATATGGACGAAATCGGTTTTGTGGTTTCGCATATCGACGACCGTGGTTGGTTGCGTCTTGTCCCTTTGGGCGGACACGACCCGCGCAATATGGTGGCGCAGCGCGTCGTCGTCAGCGGCGCCAAGAACGACCTGCCTGGTTTACTTTATCCGGGAATTCGGCCACCGCATATCGCGACGGCGGCGGACCGGGACCGCAAGTTGACGGTCAAAGATTTCATCGTCGATTTGTATCTGCCTGCCGCCAAGGTCAAGCGCGAGGTCGAGGTCGGTTCGATGGTTACTTTGCAGCGCGATTTCGCCGAGATCGGCGACGGTATTTCCTGCAAGGCGATGGACAACCGCATCGCGCTGTATATGATGATCCGCGCGATGCAGCAGGCGAAGACCTTTGGTTGCGACACCTACGCGGTGGCGACGGTACAGGAGGAAATCGGCTTGCGCGGTGCCCAGGTGAGCGCCTTCGGCATCGATCCGGATTTGGGGGTGGCGCTCGACACGACATTGGCGGTCGATCTGCCGGGCGTGCCCGAGTATGAGCAGGTGACGCAACTGGGCGCGGGAGCGGCGATTAAGCTATTGGATTCGTCGTCTATTTCGCATCCGGGTTTGGTCGCCCACCTCAAGGCGTTGGCCAAGAAGAGAAAAATAAAATACCAGATGGAGATCCTGCCCTTGGGCGGCACGGACGCCGGGGCGATGCAACGAGTGAGGGCCGGCGTGCCGGTCGCGACGATCTCGGTGCCGACCCGCTATATTCACTCTTCGGTTGAACTGGTCGACAAAAAAGACCTTAAAGCCGGTGTTAACTTGTTGACCGCCTTTGTCGAAGAGGGGCAGAAGGCGGATCTGAATTTGGTCTGAAGGGGGCGAGCCGGTGTTCACCTGGACGAGGGAAGGCATCGACCTCAAAATCGCTGGTTAGCCTTTGCAGACGGTAGCCCTCTGTTAATTGCAGGGCGTGTCTGCATTGAGAATATGGTCCTATTCGCTTATTGATTGTACCGGCCGTTGCCGTATTGTGATTAACCGTAGGTTGTTTGTTTGTAGCACTGGCCTTTTGTCGCGTCGTGATAAGCCGCAAGTTTATAGAGATCATGGCTATTGCGACCTTATATCCCCCGGCGGCGATGTTGGGCAATCGGGTGGAACTTAATGCAGCATAAAGCGGAGGCGACAGATGGGGACTCAATTGCACAATTCGTATCGCGACGGGCAAGGAGTGTGGATTCGCGGCTCTTTCCATGGCCATTGCAGCGAGCACAGCGCTTGCGCATCGGTGCCGTTGGCCGATAGTGTACAGCGCTACAGCGAAGTTGGCGCGGGTTTTGTGACACTTACCGACCACGATATCGTCACCGACCTGTCGTCAATGCGGGCGAGCTATGGACAGTTGGCGCTTCTGCACGGCTTCGAATACAGTACCCGCGAAAATGTGATTTTTGTCGGGCCGGAGGTCGAGCCGCTCTACAAGCTGTCATTGGAGGAGGCGCTGGCGCAGGCCGGCGAATTGTTGACAGTGGTCTGCCATCCGCAGCCGGAAGGGCCCCGGCGCGAATACTGGACGCGGGCAAAACTGGAGGCATTGGGGACTTGGCCGGATGGCATCGAGGTCTATAACGGTCATTATGGGATTGAACAGGCCTTGCAGATGGGGCGACAGCCTTATTACGCGGATTTCTGGGACGAGTTGCTGACGGCGGGGCATCGTATGTGGGGTTTCGCCAACGACGACTTCCATGATCTCGACGATTTCGACAACGCCTACAATATGGTACAAGTGGAGCAGGCGACGCCGGCGGGGGTGGTCGAGGCGGCTAAGCGCGGGCGCAGTTACGCGACTACCGGCCTGTTATTGGTGGCGGTCGACGAGGCCGACGGGCGGATCTCGATAGAGGTCGACGCACCGTGCGCTGGTGCGTTTATTGGGCCGGGCGGGCAGCGGTTGGCGACGGGTGAGGGCACGTCTTTTCAATATGCGGCCGGCGATGAGGCCTATGTGCGTTTTGAAGCAGAGGGTGGGACGGGACGGATCTTTTTGCAACCGATGTTTAAGGCCGGATAGGTGAGTGGCGTTGCAGTGGATCGGTTGCGCGGCACGGATACCATAGCCGGGCAGTTTATGCTTTTATGCAGTGCCGTCAGGTGTAGATATACGATAGATCGCGGAAAGATGGCGGTAAATTGCCGGCATAATAAAGAAATGGCCTGTTAGCCCCGAGTATAAATAACACGGCACCGACAGGCCAAATCAGTAGGTGTGAAAAGGCTCTCTTAATCGAGGATCTCTTCGACTCGCTCCGACGGACGGGCGATGACGGCGCGGTCTCCGTGTACGATAAGTGGCCTGTTCATAACTTCGGGGTGCTCTACCAGTAATGCGATCAGCGCGTCCGGCTCGTTATAGTCGGCGATGTCGTGGCCGAGCTTGGCGAAGGAGCCTGGATGCAGCATCTCCTTGGGTTCGATGGCGAGCATTGCGAAGTATTTCCTCAACTGGCCTTCGCTCAACGGGTTCTTGATATATTCGATAACGTCGAACTCGACGTTGCGGTCGCGCAGAATCTTCAGCGCGCCATTAGATTTCCCTCAGTTGGGGTTGTGGTAGACGGTTACTTTTTCCATGATGTCTCCGTATTGAATGTGAAAAAAATTGATTTCTCTAATATATACAGCAAATTTTATTAACGCATGTCCATCTGCTCACGACCATGACAGATCGTATGCCGCAAAAGGAGTGGACTCATAAAATAAAAAAAGCACAGCAGCGAAGATATTATCCGTAGCTGGTGTTAAATCCGGCGGCGACGACAAAACCGAGCGGATGGAAAGGCCACCAGAAGAAACGGTGATTGGCCCACATCAACAAACCTTCGACCAAGCCGCCGGTGGCCTTTGAGCGGGCCCTAATTCTTGGCCCAGTTAGTGTGTTGAGTATTTTGGTTTTTATAAACTCTTCCGGGCTGAGGTAGCCCCGTCGACTATGGGGTCTTTCTGTGTTGTAGTGCTGCCTCCAATCTTCAATGACGACCCGTGCTTCGCGCAAATTGAGTAGCATCTCTCGGCTCAGACATTCATCGCGGAATCGGCTGTGAAAGCTTTCGATATAGCCGTTTTGCCATGGGCTACCTGGGTCGATATAGATCGTCTTGATCGGATGATCCTTCAGGCCTTGTTGGACTTTAGTCGCTATAAATTCGGGACCATTATCACTACGGATATAATCGGGTATCCCATACTGGGCCATCGCCTTTTCCAAAACGGCTAAGACCTGAGCGGCCGTGATTGGGCGTTCAACCTGGATGGCCAAACACTGGCGGGTATACTCATCGAGTAGCGTCATCATCTTCAGCGTCCCCCCGTTGTCGGTCCGATCAAAGATGAAATCCCAGGTCCATACGTGATGACGATGGGTCGCTTGGGTCGGCAACCCGGTCGATGTCCCCCGGCGCGGAATCTTCTTCGGCTTAGGTCGCACCTTAAGGCCTTGGCACCGACGGATCATCCAGCCTTCTTTGGTCCGCAATCTACGGATACGACGGTAGCCATATCGTGGATGAGCCCAAGATAAGGTTTCAATACGCTGATGGAGTTGCTGTTGCCGGTCGGTCAGCAGTTTAGGCCTATAGCGATACGTTGAACGGGGCAAACCCAGATAATGACATGCCCTTCGCATGGAGCACAGTTGCTGGTCCATCACATGAGCAACAGCGGCTTTTTTCTGCGAAGGGCCTACCACTTTTTTGAATTCACCTCCTTGAGCACTCGGTTTTCCAACATCGATTCGGCCAACATCTTTTTTAACTCAGCATTTCCCTTTTCCAACTCTTTGAGCCGTTTGGCATCCAACAGATTCATGTCGCCGTATTTCTTTGTCCACCGATAAAACGTCTGCTCCGAAATGTTATGCTCTCGGCAAACAGATTGACCGGTTTGGCCGCCATCGGTCTGGCGAAGAATACGGACAATCTCTTCCGTGCTATGCGTTTTTCCTTTCATGAGTACCCCTCCATTGGGTCTGGTCTCTCCCCCCCAAGCTGTACCAGTTGGATTGCGAGTAAAAACGCGCTATTTTGAGGTCGGAAGGAGTCCGATCATGAAAGGAAAACGCTTCACTGAAGAGCAAAT
>Ga0233433_10000172_pt1 | contig 74357 bp, 68 predicted proteins | sample SI_122_August201_5_FD_179868 | JGI IMG/M metagenome (GOLD analysis project Ga0233433, IMG submission 179868) | Seawater microbial communities from Saanich Inlet, British Columbia, Canada - SI_122_August2016_100_MG | ecosystem: Environmental > Aquatic > Marine > Inlet | place: Canada: British...
GGATCGGATTGCTGTGATGAGCGAGGGCCGTATCCTTCAAAACGCGCCGCCAAGGGAGATCTACGAACGCCCCTGCAGCCGGGCTGTGGCTGATTTTATCGGCCAGATGAACCTGCTTGATGGAGTCGTTGCATCGGTTGATGAGCAGATCTCGGTCTCGTCTGCGGCGCTGGGGCCTGTGTCGGTTGGCTCCAATAATCAATCCGTGCGCACCGGTGACGCGGTAACACTGGCGGTGCGCCCGGAAAATCTTTCACTGAGTGATGTCCCAACACCAGGTGGGTTGGCGGTAACCCTTAGGGCCAGTTCATATTTTGGGGACACGACCCATTACCGGGTCAGCCCCTTAGAGGGAGATGGTAGTACCCTGGACGTCTCCCAGCAGGATTACCAGGGTTCTGATCGGTCCGGTGATCAGGCCTGGCTGCACTTTGATTCGAGCAATTTCCTATTGTTGAAGGATTGACACCTTTCCAAGGAAGCGCTCGGCGGCTACCCGTTTGTACCGTAATACAGTACATCTGTATACTTGTACAAAACTTGTTATTCTGCATGTCAGGGAAGGGGTATAAGTATGAATACTGGCTTCAAACCCGTCATAGCCAATGGCAGCATTGAGCGCCGTGCACAACTGATCGAAGCCACCATCGAAGTCATTTGGCGTGAGGGCCTGTCCCGTCTGACATTGGCCAAGGTAGCGCGTCGTGCCGGGCTTTCCACGAGCATCGTCAATTTCTACTTCAACACTAAAGAGCAATTGCTGTTGGAGACGCTTCAGTCAGTGGCGGCAGAGTTCGAACAGGCGGTAGACCAGGCTTTTAAAGATCCCAAAGATCCAGTCGATACGTTGCGCTCGTTGGTGGACGCTATGTTGGATCCGAAACTATGCACGCCGGCCCGGGCAACCGTCTGGTATGCCTTTATGGGAGAAAGCCAGGCCCGTGATGACTACAACGCAACCGTTCGTGGTCGAGAATTGGCGATTCGAGATCGCGTAGAAGGCCTGTTCGTAGAGTTGTATCAGGGCAACGGACCGAGCGCCTCAGATCCAATAGCCCTCGCGCGCGCTTTCGATGCGCTAATTGATAGTTTCTGGGAGCAGTGCATGATGGCGCCCGATTCCGTTGACCTTAAGGAATCCCGTCGGACTTGCTTGAGCTACCTGGCAAGTGTGCTGCCGGGTGAGCCCAACCCCAACCCAGTGCCTGACCTGTTTTCTAGTGAAGTCGACCGACAACCTGTTGCAACGAGCAACGGCATGCTATCAGGCTGGACCTACACCAGTGCCGAGTTGTTTGAGGTCGAGATGGCTCAACTTTTTCGCGGTCAGTGGTTATTGGTGGGCCATGTGGCAGATGTTGTTGAGTCAGGCGATTACCTGACTTTTGAAGCCGGTGGTGAGCGCGCGGTGGTGGTGCGAGGCGAAGATAATCAGCTGCGCGCTTTTCATAATGTCTGCCGTCACCGGGGGTCGCGGGTAGTGCCGCAGGCGCAGGGCAATTGTGGCCACGTACTGCGCTGTCCTTTTCATGGCTGGACCTATGGCCTGGATGGACGACTCAAAAGTGTCCCCCGGCCGCAGGGCTTTAGCGGTTTCGATAAGGCAGCTAACGGCCTGGCGGCGCTCGAACTTGAGGTCTGGAACGGCCTGATCTTTACTCGATTTGAGTCTGGGGGGTGTTCGGTAGCGGATCAACTGGCTTCCATTAATGCTCGCATTCAGTGTTATCGCCTTGCTGATATGACCCCGCTTGGGGGGCCCTACCAGACTGAGGTGGATTACAACTGGAAATTCTTTCACGATGTGGACAACGAGGGGTACCATGTACCCGCCGCGCATCCAGCACTGCAAGACCTTTACGGCCGCTCCTACCGTGATGATTTTATCGGCGATATTGCAGTTTCAACCGCTACCGTTGATGAACACCCGGCGCGCTCGTGGAGCGTGGCCCGCTACAAATCTTTATTGCCGGATTTTCCTGAGCTATCTTTGGAGTCACGTCGCCAATGGCTGTACTTTGGTGTTTTCCCTAACGCAGTGATCTATTTTTATCCCGAAAAGGCTGGCTACTATATGTCGCTGCCCTGCAGTCCCGGCACTACCCGTGTCATCGGGCGCGAATACGGGCTGCCCGGCGGGTCGCGCGCGGTCCGGGCTGCGCAATATCTCAGCAGCCGTATTGATAAGATGACTTATCTTGAGGACAACGCACTCGTGCAGTGGTTGCAGGAAGCCGCGCGCACCAGTGTTTTTCCGCTGGATAATCTTTCTGATATTGAAGCCGGTGTACTGCGATTTCACCAGCGTCTTAAAAAAGAAATCCCGGTGATGTCGCTGGTGCATCCACCTGCGCCGGGAACCCTGGCGGCAGCCAATCAGGCGATGCGCTCCGGCGCTGCTCGCGCTTGAAGGCTGCCCGGTAACTCATGCTGAACAAACGACAAGGAGAGCTTTGATGAAACCTTCTCAGTCAGGGGCCGTGGATCTGGCCGCGCTTCGGAAAATGGATACCCATGTGGTCCATCCCTGGGAATCATTTGATAAACCCAATTCGAGCCGTACCGTCCTCAGAGGCGGTGAGGGAAGTTATGTTACCGACGCGCAGGGAAATCGCTTACTCGATGGCCCTGGTGGAATGTGGTGTGTCAATGCCGGGCATGGCCGGAGTGAAATTGTCAAAGCCATGGCAGATCAGGCGGGGCAATTATCTTATACCAGCCCATGGAGTCATCCGACCGAGCCATCTGCACGCTTGGCTGAGCGCCTGGCGGCGGTTGCACCGGGGGATCTCAATCATGTTTTCTTTGCTACGGGTGGTTCCACTGCAGTGGATTCGGCGTTGCGTTTTGTTATGTTCTACAACAACGTGCTGGGTCGGCCGGAGAAAAAGCACATTATTTCCCGCTACGATGCCTACCATGGCAGCACCTATCTTTCCGCCGCGGTATCGGGCAAGTCCCGCGATAAAAACTGGCTGGACACCCAGCTTGATACTGTGCATTTTATCTCGTCACCTAATCCCTACCGACGGCCCGAGGGGATGGATACCGACTCTTTCTGCCGTCATCTGGTCGATGAACTGGAAGCTAAGATTCTGGAGGTAGGTGCGGAAAAAGTGAGTGTTTTTATCGCCGAACCGATCCTGGCCTCGGGTGGAGTGATCGTACCCCCTAAGGGTTACCATGCCGCCTGCCTTGGGGTATGCCGGCGCCATGATGTGATCTATATCTCTGACGAGGTGGTCACCGGATTTGGCCGACTGGGTCATTGGTATGCCTCAGAACCAGTGTTTGATATTACCCCTGACATTATTGTCTCGGCCAAAGGTTTAACTTCCGGATACATCCCGCTGTCAGCCGTGATCATATCCGACCGCCTGATCCAGGCAGTGGGAGGCGACAGTGAGCGCGGAGCCGTATTCTCTAATGGGTTTACCTATTCCGGCCATCCGGTCTCCTGTGCCGCGGCGCTGGCCAATATGGATGTATTTGAATCTGAAGGGCTACTGGAGAATGCCCGGGAGTTGGGGCCTTATTTGCAAGAGCAACTACAGACCTTATCCGATCTGCCGATCGTGGGCGATATTCGGGGACAAGGCCTGATGGGATGCCTTGAGTGTGTGGCCAGTCAGGAAAGCCGACAGCCGCTGGCGCTTGACTACGAGGTAGGTAGCCGTATCGATGCCCATTGCCAGGCGCTTGGCTTGCTGGTGCGGCCGTTGATTAATATGTGTGTCATGTCGCCACCGTTATGCATTACCCGTGAGCAGATTGATGACCTGACCCGAATCTTGCGTGAAGGGATTGTGCGTACCATGGCAGACCTTCAGAAGGAGGGCATCGCGAGCTTTGGTTGAACGATGGTGTTTTGTTTATGGGGGGTGCACTGATGACTGAGACGCTGATCATCGCCTTTACCACGTTTTTTGCAACTATTGGACCTGTGGATGTTGCTGTGGTCTACGGGGCGTTGTCACGGGAGATGACCTCGGACCAACGGCGGCGCACCGCAGTGCGGGCCGTATTTCTGGCGTCATGCTTGTTGTTTGCATTTGCACTTTTTGGTCAGGTCCTCCTGGACCGGCTTGGGATATCCATACCGGCACTACGTACTGCTGGTGGCATCCTGTTGTTTCTGGTTGGGCTCGATATGGTTTTTGCCCGTCATTCGGGAGTGGCGTCAACCACCCCCGATGAAGATCGTGAAGCCCGTGTGCGCAAGGATATCGCCGTGTTTCCACTGGCAACTCCGTTAATTGCAGGACCAGGAGCGATCGGCGCCGCTATTTTGCTAATGACCAATACGGGCGGAGATCTTTACCAGCAGTTGGCGGTGATGGCGAGCTTGGGTGTGGTGTTGTTGCTGACCCTGTTGCTGTTGCTGGTATCGGGCCAGGTACACCGTCTACTCGGTGTTACCGGAATGAACGTGGTTAGCCGGATTTTCGGCGTATTGCTGACCGCACTTGCCGTGCAGTTCGTTTTTGACGGGCTCAAGGAGTCTGGCCTGTTTCCGACCTGATACCAGAGACTGGTGGATTGTACGCCTGGGCGTAATCGTGACAGGACAGCCAGTCGTTCGCAAAAACCTCACGTACCCGCGATAGGCTTTCTGGGTTAATTAAAGGGTCAGGGTTAACCCATTTTGCGGGCACCATCTGGGCGATTCCGAGAATCCCGTAGCAGGCCCACAAGTGCAGTCGTCGGCGTACGCGGTGAAGAGTAGGGTTAGTCGTAGCGCGTGGCACAGGGTCAAAAAGCCGCTTTCCGGCAAGTCTTGCCAGTTTGAGTTGTTTGTCACTCCAGGAGCTGTGAACGATCGAAAGATTGACCTGGTCGCGCTGGTAGTGTGCCCCGGTAAATGCGCAAAGCTGATCGATCAGTGCAAATGGGTCAGTCTGTAGATCTTCGTGGAACAGCACCAGCGGTCTTGAGTTAAAACGTTGCTCTATGGCTTCGATCATGGCCATAAAGCGAACCTGTTGCGCCCCCCAGATGCGCGGTTGGTTGCTGTCCAGATCAAGATAATGCTCAAAGTCCAGACTGCCCCCGTTCTTCAGATATCGTCGGTAGTGGGAGGCGATCCACCGGTCATGTCGGCGCAGCACCAGAATCACCCGGGCGTCGGGCTTGAACGCGGCGAATTCATCGACGCGTTGTTGCAGTCGGTAAGCCGCCTCGCGAGATACCAGATAACGGGTGTCCTGTGTCCGTTCAATAAGCCCCTGGTAGCCGCGGTAGCGATCGCGGGGTATGTAGCGGATGTTCTGCAGTATTGGGAAGACCCGATGCTGCAGATAAGTCGAAGCCGCTTTGCCCAGTCCAACGTGAAAATAGACTTGGTATTCGCTGTGGTTGCGGGCCACGGTAGGTGTGCTGGCTGGATGTGGCCCTAGTTACTACGTTCGCTCTGTGCTCGCAAGGCAAGGTAGTTCATCAGGTCGATCAACTCGTTATGCCCACCCGCCAGTGAGACCTTGGTGCGATACTTACCATCGACGATAATGGTCGGAACGCCATCGGTTTCGTAACGGCTTGACATATCGGCAGCATGGGCAACCATTGAATCGACCCCGAAGGAATTAAAAGTATCCAGAATCTGCTGCGAGTCCTGACCCTTATCGGCCACCCAGTCAGCCAGTTGCTCGACAGTAACAATCCGCTTGCGGTCCGTGTGTATGGCCTCGAAGTAGGCCTCGTGAAGTGAGTCAACCAGTCCCAGAGCCACGAAGGTATAGAACACCCGCGCATCAAAGGCCCAGGAGCGGTTCAGGACTGCAGGTAGCCGGACATATTCAATAAAGTCAGGTTTACTTTTTAGCCACTTGTTCAGATAAGGATCCAATTCGAAACAGTGTGGGCATCGGTACCAGAAGAGTTCCAGCACCTCGATTTTGTCCCCGGTATGAACGGGTTGCGGGATTTTCAGAGGGAAATAATTGATTCCCTGCTCGTATTCCTGTCCTGTCACTGGTAGCGCGAAAGCCAGCAGCAGTGCCAGGGTGCTTATTATTTTTGTCATCAATCGAGTCCTCGAAAATGCATATCGCCAATCAAACCAGTTGAGCCTGAAGCATTTCTTTCAGGCCATCGAAGTTGCCGTTGCTCATCATCACGATCTGATCACCAGGTTTTGCTTTGTCGCTGATGGTATCAACGATTTGGGTGAGGGTATCGCATACCATAAGTGTAGTCCGATCCGGATCAAGCGCAAGTTCTGCCGGATCCCAGTCAAGATCGGCCCGCCGCCGGACCACGGCGACGTCGGCTAATGCCAGGGCTTTCCCCAGAGCGTCACGATGAACTCCGCGTTTCATAGTGTTGGAACGTAGTTCCAGGACGGCGATCAGTTGTCCCGGGGTGTTCTTCGAGCGCAGCGCCTGCAGGGTTTCGCGCACCGCCGTTGGGTGGTGGGCAAAATCATCGAACAGTGCGATGGCGTCACCTGGGTTGACCCGCTCAAGGCGGCGTTGGGGTAAACGGAACTCTGCCAGGGCGGCGCAGGCCTGCACGGGATCGACACCCGCGGCATCGCTGGCAGCAATGGCGGCCAGCGCGTTGGCCATGTTGTGTCTGCCGATGATGTTCCACTCGACCGTTGCCAGATGTTGACCATGGCGGGAGACGTCGAAGTGACGGCAATCGGTCTGGTGCGGTGTCGCCTGCCACTGGGCTGTTTCGGCGCCACAGATGCTGTAACGCACAATCTGTGACCAGCAGCCACGCTCCAGAAGAGTCTCCAGCACCGGGTGATCGGCATTGACTACGATGGTGCCCTGGGCAGGTACGGTGCGCAGCAGATATTCGAACTGTTTTTCGATATCGCTGATCGAATCGAAGATGTCGGCGTGGTCAAATTCGAGATTACCCAATACCAGCACCTGTGGACGGTAGTGTACAAACTTTGATCGCTTGTCAAAAAAAGCCGTATCGTACTCGTCTGCCTCAATCACAAACCACGGGCCCGCGCCGAGTCGGGCAGATACCGGGAAATTGCCCGGCACACCGCCGATCAAAAACCCCGGGGTGTGACCGTTATGGTCAAGGATGAAGGCGGCCATGGCGCTGGTTGTGGTTTTGCCATGAGTGCCGGCTACCGCAAGCATTGACCGCCCGGGCAGTAGATGTTCCATCAGCCATTGTGGGCCCGAGGTATAGGGGATACGCTGACTGAGGACATGCTCCACCAGCGGATTACCGCGTGATAGTGCGTTACCTATAATCGCAAGTTCAGGCGCTTTGTCCCATTGACTCGGGTCATAACCACTGTGTACCGATATATCCTCGGCTCCGAGCAGAGTACTCATGGGCGGATAGATGTTGACATCGGATCCGCTTACTTGATGCCCTGCTTCACGGGCGATCAGCGCCAGGCCACCCATAAAGGTGCCGCCTATGCCAAGAATGTGAACCCGTGCACTCAACCAGGAGAACTGCCCATGAGCGTCGTGACTGCTACCATGATCAGCGACTGGCAACCGATAATGATCAACAGGGCTGCGCCGATTCCACTGTCCATCGCTTGGCGCAATATTGAGGTCATCACTGTGAGAGACCATACAGCTATCCCCGCAGCAATCAGCAGCGGGGTGGTCAGGGCTATCAGCGGTTCCGATTCATTCGGGAGCAAACCCTCATGCCAGCCGAAAAAGGGCAGTGCAAGAAGTTGCAGTAAGGTGGTAGCACCAAACATGGCCGTGAGCGTCTGCATAGAACGCTCACTTTTGCCACGAAAACGCAACATCAGACTGATCAGCCCTGCGAACAGCAGCACCTGTCCCACAGACATTACGGTGCCGCGTAGGATGCCGGCGTTTGGAATCGCATTAATGGCGCTGCTCAATATGGCCGCGATGGCAGTTACAAGCAACAGTGCTTCTGAGCGGGGTATATCCTGGGCCTTTCCCCGGAACAAACACAGGTTGATGAATATTTGAAAGTATTGCAGCATTGGATCTTGGCGCTTGTTAACGAGGCGCGATGATATCATCAGCGATCGAGCTGATCGTTTTTAGTTGCCTCCGTTAGAACACAAGGATTCCCATTGAGAGTTGACCCCTCCAAAGTTTTTATCGACAACCAGGCCGATCTAGACCATCTGATGGCAGATGCAATGGGCGCACCGTGGGTTGCTGTAGATACCGAGTTTGAGCGGATTCGGACTTTTTTTCCACGACTTTGCCTGATCCAGTTCGCCACGCCGCAGTGGACGGTATGTATTGACCCGCTCGCTGACATTTCCCTTTCGGGGGTCGGCGCGTTACTGGCATCTGCCGAGCCGGTAAAGATATTTCATGCCGCCCGCCAGGATATGGAGGTTTTACAGCACACCCTGGGGGTATTGCCTGGGGCCTTGTTCGACACTCAGATTGCGGCCGCATTGTCTGGATATGGCGAACAGGTCGGTTATGCCCGGTTGGTGAAAGAGATTTGTGACGTCGAGTTGTCTAAGGCATATACCCGTACCGCATGGTGTCGACGCCCGCTCAATGACGAGGAAATTCGCTATGCGCTGGATGACGCCCACTATCTCGGGGATCTTCATCAGCATCTAAAAACCATTTTGCAGCAGCGCGGACGTACCGCTTGGGCCACAGAGGACTTTAGCCTTCTGGCCTGCGGTGACGTAATAGAGGCGGGCTCCGCGAGTGCAGTCAAGCGGATATTGCGGGCGTGTAGTTCGTTCGACCGGGTGGGTCAAAGCGTAGCGCATGCGTTGGCGCTGTGGCGTGAGGAGGCTGCACGGCGTCTCGATCGCCCGCGGGAATGGTTACTGGCTCTTGATGCCATCGTCGAGATTGCCCGTTCACGCCCCCAAAGCCTAACCCAGCTAGAGCAGATACCTGGAGTCGAGTCGGGCACGGTCAAACGCCGCGGCCAGGCGATACTGGAGGTCGTAGAACGCGCTCACAGTGAAGCCGTTAATTACACCACTTTGCAAAAACCAGGCCGTGTGGACCCTGCAATCAAGGCGCTGGGGAACCGGATGTGGTCATATCTATCGGCCCTATGCACCGAGGCAGATCTGCCAACAGCCAGCGTCGCCCGTCGTGACGATATTCGCCGCCTGGCATCTGGCGAGCGTGATTTGCCGCTGTTAAAGGGCTGGCGTCGCCAATTTGCGGGCGAGGCCTTGCTGGAGATCTCCACTCAAACGGGTGAGTAATTGACTTGTTAGAATGGTCATATCAATCATGATACTGTTTTGATGGAGGTCGACAAAATGCCTGGATTACGCACGATACTGGTTCCATTTAACAATACTCAACCCACGGCTGCCGCTATTGATGCCGCACGCCTCATCTCGGAGGGCTCGGGAGCCTACATCGAAGGCGCCTATTGCCGTCAGGTACTCCCGATTATTGCCGGCGAAGGCATTACCCTGCCAGGCGATTATCTGGCCGAGTTCGAGGAAGAAGGTAAACAGCAGGCAACACTCGCTCGCGAGACTTTTGAATCACTGATTGGCGCCCGGGGTATCCCGATGGGGTCACTGGAAGCCGAGGGGGTTCGAGCCGGCTGGACCGAAATGATGGGCACGGGTCCTGAAGGTATTGGGGAATACGCCCGCGCTTTTGGCATTAGCGTGCTGTCGAGAGATCTGTCCGGCGGTAACGTAGACTGGAAAAGCACTGCCGAGGCGCTGCTGTTTGAAAGCGGCAGGCCACTGTTGCTGGTCAGTGATGAGATACCCGAAACGATTGGTCGGCGCATCCTTATAGCCTGGAACGGCAGCACCGAGAGCGCACGGGCCCTGAGCGCCGCACGACCGTTGTTGGCTACCTGCGAAGCTGTGCAAGTGCTGGCTGTTGAGGGGGGGTTGGTATCCGGGCCCGATGTTGAGCTCATCACGGCCCACCTGCGCGCCAGTGGTTTCAAGGCGCAGGCCAAGACCCGCGATAGCAGCGGCACGACCGTGGGTCAGGTTATTGTCTCTGAAGCGCAGGACTTTGGGGCAGACCTTATTGTCAAAGGGGCCTTTACCCACAGCCGTCTGCGTCAACTGGTTTTTGGTGGCGCTACCAGCGAAATTTTCAACCATGCCACCTGCCCGGTCATTATGTGCCATTGATCAAGGCCTGGCTTCGATTAGCCGGTGCCGTTGGGCGAACCCTTGGGTCATTCCGGCTTTAAAAGTACAATGCGCCCGCGCATCAAGGAAATGATCGACGCACTAGAGCCGCCGTTTTCCCACTATGTATTTAACAAAGGAGAGTAGTTGATGAAAAACCCCGTTCGGGTCGCGATCACCGGTGCCGCGGGGCAGATCAGTTATGCCATGCTGTTTCGAATTGCAGCCGGAGATATGTTGGGCCCGGACCAGCCAGTTATTTTGCAGTTGCTTGAGATTCCCCCAGCGATGGATGCCTTGCGCGGGGTGGTCATGGAGTTGGAGGACTGCGCTTTTCCACTGTTGCGAAGTGTGCAGACCTCGGATGATCCGGCGCAGGCCTTTGGCGATACCGACTTTGCAATGCTGGTGGGCGCGCGACCGCGCGGGCCGGGTATGGAGCGCAAGGATCTACTCGCCGAAAATGCTCGAATTTTCTCGGCGCAGGGCAAGGCACTGAATAACAGCGCCAACCGGGCCGTAAAAGTGTTAGTGGTAGGTAACCCGGCGAATACCAACGCACTCATCGCGTCGGCCAACGCACCGGATATAGACACTCGACAATTTACCGCTATGACCCGGCTGGATCATAACCGGGCGATGAGTCAATTGGCTGAACGCACCAAGGTAGCTACGACTGACATTTCTCGGGTAACCATCTGGGGTAATCATTCAGCTACCCAATATCCGGATATTCATCATGCCAAGGCCAGTGGCCGCCCCGCGATAGATCTCGTAGATAACAACTGGATGGTGGATGAATTCATCCCTACGGTGCAGCAGCGCGGTGCGGCGATTATCAAGGCCCGCGGGGCCTCCAGCGCCGCCTCTGCAGCTTGCGCCGCTATAGACCATATGCGTACCTGGGTTCAGGGTACCGCCGACGATGACTGGGTAAGCATGGCGATTCCCGCTCGTGGCCATTATGGAATAGAAGACGGCCTGATCTATTCGTTTCCGGTCCGCTGCGCTGATGGTGAGTACTCGGTTGTGGATGATCTGACCATCAACGAGTTCAGCGAAGAACGGATGCGCTTGACTGAGACTGAGTTACAAGAAGAGCGTGATGCTGTCCGGGATTTACTGGGATGAATGATATGCCCGCTGACCTGTATTGGCAGCGCTCATTGTGACGAGGGTAGCGATTGCAGGTGCAGCCGGTCGTATGGGCCGAACGCTGGTGGCAGCCTGTCAGGCTCATGAGCTATTGACCTTAAGTCACGCTTTTGAGCACCCAGGTAACGAGGCGGTGGGCCAGCCTGCTGGCACTCTTGCCGGTACAGCAGATCCCGGCCCTGTTATTGGTGACAGTATCGACGGGCCAGCGTTTGACGTGCTGATCGATTTCACTGCACCCGAGGCCAGCCTGGCCAACCTTGATTATTGTGCTAAGAGTCATGCCCGGATGGTAATTGGCACGACCGGCTTCGATGTCGCACAAAAAGAGCTGATTTCACAGGCATCTCGTGATACCGCGGTCGTGCTTGCCCCGAATATGAGTGTCGGTGTCAACATTTGCTTCAAGTTGCTTGAGATCGCGGCCGGGGCTTTTGGCGATGATGTTGATATCGAGATTATTGAAGCGCACCACCGCAACAAGGTCGATGCCCCGTCGGGAACCGCTTTGAAAATGGGCGAAGTTGTCGCTTCTACTTTGGGCCGCAGTCTTGATCATGACGGAGTGTTTTCGCGCCACGGACGGACCGGCCCTCGGCAACAAGGGCAAATTGGATTTGCCACGGTGCGGGCTGCTGATATTGTTGGCGAGCACAGCGTGTGGTTTGCCGGCGCGGGAGAGCGGGTAGAGATTACCCATAAGGCGAGCAGTCGAGAAATTTATGCCAATGGTGCGCTCCGCTGTGCTTTGTGGGTCGCGCAAAAAAAAGAGGGGCTTTTTGATATGCAGGATGTTCTTGGGCTAAAAATGATCGAAAACGATTGATGTTCACCCACCAAGTCGGTAGAATATTTCCCCCGGAATGAGATATTATTTCGGTCAGATCAAAAGGAGAAACCAAGGCGGTTTCTCCTTTTTTTTGCGCCCACCTGAAGGCTTGACCGTATGATTCCGGCGATACTGGTCCTTGAGGATGGAACCGTGTTTCGTGGCCGTTCCGTGGGAGCCTCGGGCGAGGCGGTAGGAGAGGTTGTTTTTAACACAGCCATGACGGGCTATCAGGAGATCGTCTCCGATCCATCCTATGCTCGCCAGATCGTCACTCTGACTTGCCCACATATTGGAAATGTTGGGGCGAATAATGACGATACTGAATCTTCCAGAGCCTTTGCCTGCGCGTTAGTTGTACGCGACTTTCAAGACCGACCCAGTAATTTTCGCTCTGATGAGTCACTCGATGAATATCTCTGCGGGCAGGGCGTGGTGGGCATCAGCGACATCGATACTCGCCGGTTGACGAGATTACTGCGAGAGAAAGGCTCTCAGAACGGCTGTGTGCAGGCTGGCGCTATCGATGAAGCCCAGGCACTGACCCAGGCGAGAGCTTTTCCTGGACTCAAAGGAATGGATCTTGCCAAAGTTGTCACAACCCATGAAAGTTACCCCTGGGCTGAAGGCACCTGGCAGCTCCAAGGTGGATTTCGCCCGCCCCCTGATGTGCGTTGGCGGGTGGTGGCCTACGATTTTGGGATTAAACGCAACATCCTGCGACTTTTGGCTGATCGCGGATGCGCCGTGGAGGTCGTACCAGCACAGACACCAGCCGAGGAGGTGCTTGCGCGTGCACCTGACGGTGTATTTCTTTCCAACGGTCCCGGAGACCCCGAGCCTTGCACCTATGCGATCGAGGCCATCTCCCAGATTATTAAAAGCGCAACACCCATATTTGGTATTTGTCTGGGCCACCAGTTGCTGGCACTCGCCGCTGGGGCCCGCACCCTGAAGATGAAGTTCGGCCATCATGGCGCAAATCACCCAGTTGTAGACCTCGCCTCGCAAAAGGTCATGATCACCAGTCAGAACCATGGGTTTGCGATAGACCCCGATTCGTTGCCTGCACACCTGACAGTGACACACCGCTCGCTGTTCGACCAGTCGATCCAGGGCATTGCGCTGACGGGTGCTCCGGCATTTTCCTTCCAGGGCCACCCGGAGGCGAGTCCTGGTCCCCAGGACATCGTCAATTTGTTCGATCGCTTTATTGATTTAATGGCGTCAGCCAAGGGAGTAGCTGATGCCTAAACGTACCGACATCCGCTCGATTCTGGTGATTGGTGCGGGGCCGATTGTTATCGGCCAGGCCTGCGAGTTTGATTATTCGGGGGTGCAGGCCTGCAAGGCGCTGCGCGAGGAAGGTTATCGCGTCATTCTGGTTAATTCGAACCCCGCGACGATTATGACCGACCCTGAGTTTGCTGATGCCACTTATATCGAGCCGGTTACCTGGGAGGATGTCGCGCTGGTGATCGAAAAAGAGCGGCCCGATGCGTTATTGCCCACCATGGGAGGACAAACCGGCTTGAACTGTTCGCTCGACCTGGTGCGCCACGGGGTGCTGGAAAAGTTTGGTGTGCAGATGATTGGTGCAACTCGAGATGCAATAGACAAGGCCGAGGATCGGGAACGTTTTCGCAATGCCATGCGCGCTATCGGCCTGGAGGTCGTAGATGGAGACATGGCGCACTCCATGGAAGAGGCCATGGAGGTACTCGAACGGATCGGTTTTCCGGTGATTATCCGCCCCTCCTTTACCCTGGGCGGCAGTGGCGGCGGTATTGCTTATAACACCGAGGAATACACCGCCATCTGTAACCGTGGGCTTGATGCCTCACCCACCGGCGAATTACTGATCGAAGAATGCATTCTGGGCTGGAAAGAGTTCGAGATGGAGGTGGTGCGCGATAGTCGGGATAACTGCATTATCGTCTGCTCTATTGAGAATTTCGATGCCATGGGTGTTCATACCGGTGATTCGATTACTGTTGCTCCGGCGCTAACCCTGACCGACAAGGAATACCAGATCATGCGCAACGCGAGCATCGCGGTGCTGCGCGAGATCGGTGTTGATACGGGCGGTTCCAACGTACAGTTTGCGGTTGACCCGGCCAGCGGTCGTATGGTCGTTATCGAGATGAATCCAAGAGTATCGCGTTCATCAGCGCTGGCTTCTAAGGCGACTGGTTTTCCAATTGCCAAGGTGGCGGCCAAACTGGCTATCGGCTACACCCTCGATGAACTTGACAATGATATTACCGGCGGTGCGACGCCAGCATCGTTTGAGCCGGCTATTGATTACATCGTTACCAAGATTCCCCGTTTTGATTTTGAGAAGTTTCCCCAGGCCGATTCTTCTTTGACCACACAGATGAAATCTGTTGGCGAGGTCATGGCCATCGGGCGTACATTTAAAGAGTCGTTCCAGAAAGCACTACGTGGACTCGAATCCGGTAGCCACGGGTTGGATCCACTGTGGGATGACACTCACGGTGAGATCGATATGCATGATCTCACCAGTGCACTGCGCATCCCTGGTGCCCGTCGGGCCTGGCACATTGCGGACGCCTTTCGTCATGAGTTGACCCTGGCAGAGGTGCAGTCACTGACGGGCATTGACCCTTGGTTCCTTGCACAGATCGAGGAACTGGTTGCGACCGAGGCGATCATCTGTTCGTCTAAGTTCGCCGAATTGGACGGGCCCACCTTGAGAGAATTCAAACGCGATGGGTTTTCAGATGTTCGACTGGCGAATCTGCTTGGCGTCAGTGAGATCGAGCTGCGCTCCCGGCGACATGATCTGGATGTGCGACCGGTCTACAAGCGGGTCGATTCATGTGCGGGCGAGTTTCCGACGCCGACTGCCTACATGTACTCGACGTACGAAGATGAGTGTGAAGCCAAACCCGAGCCGGTAGATAAGGTGATTGTCCTGGGTGGCGGGCCAAATCGCATCGGCCAGGGCATTGAATTCGATTACTGTTGCGTACATGCAGCGATGGCGCTGCGTGAAGATGGTTACCAGACCATTATGATCAACTGCAACCCTGAGACAGTATCAACGGATTACGATACCTCGGACAGACTTTACTTTGAGCCATTAACGCTTGAAGACGTGCTGGAGGTCTGCGCGATCGAAAATCCCACCGGACTCATCGTGCAGTATGGCGGCCAGACACCGTTGAAACTGGCCAGGGGGCTGGCGCAGGCGGATGTGCCAATTCTTGGTACCTCGCCGGAATCAATCCATCAGGCCGAGGACCGTAAGCACTTTCAAGACCTGATCCACCAGTTGGATCTACTGCAGCCGCCTAACCGGACAGCAACCACAGATGATGAGGCGCTGGCAGGCGCGCTAGAGATTGGTTACCCGCTGGTGGTGCGGCCGTCCTATGTTCTTGGGGGGCGCGCCATGGAAATTGTTCATGGCCGCGAAGAACTTGAGCGCTACCTGCGCGAAGCTTTTCGGGTATCCAATGAATCGCCGATTCTGCTCGACCGCTTTCTCAGTGACGCCGTTGAGGTGGATGTAGATGCAATCTGCGATGGCAGCGAAGTCGTGATCGGTGGGATCATGGAGCATATTGAGGAAGCTGGAGTGCATTCGGGAGATTCTGCCTGTGTGCTACCGCCTTTTTCCCTGAGCGAAGTAACCCAGGAGGAACTTACCCGCCAGACTCGTGAGATGGCATTGGCGCTTAATGTGGTCGGCCTGATGAATGTGCAGTTCGCGGTAAAAAATGGAGATATTTACGTACTGGAGGTAAACCCGCGGGCATCGCGAACCGTGCCCTTTGTCTCCAAGGCAACCACGCGGCCACTGGCCAAGATTGGTGCTCGGGCGATGGTTGGCCAGTCACTTACTGACCAAGGGGTTAGTGGCATCGTGAGGCCCCCGTACTTCTCGGTCAAAGAGGCGGTATTTCCGTTTATCAAATTTCCCGGCGTCGATCCGGTGCTTGGCCCGGAAATGAAAAGCACAGGAGAGGTCATGGGTATCGGCATGACCTTTGGCGAGGCCTATCGTAAAGCCCAACGTGCGGCTGGCACCCTGATACCTGTAAGCGGCACAGCGCTGATTAGTGTGCGCACCGCGGACCAGGCCAGTGTGATCGATATTGCGCGCTACTTAAGTGAAAACGGATTCTCGTTGGTAGCGACCGAGGGCACTGCCGAGGCCATTCAAGCGGCTGGCATGAAAGCGCGGGTGGTGAATAAAGTCAGTGAGGGTCGGCCTCACGTTGTTGACAGTATCATGAACGGAGAGTTCGACCTGATCGTCAATACGACTGCCAGTCGCCACAGCCGCCGGGACTCACCGACTATCCGCCGCCAGGCGCTGATTCACAAGGTGACATATTTTACGACCCTGGCCGCGGCGCGCGCCGCCTGCGAAGCGCACCGCAGCGGTGGTGATGCCACGGTAAACCGCCTCCAGACACTGCACCAGACAATATCTCTGTGATGCCAAAACCCCCCAGCCTGGGGCAGTAACTCGGTTTGATCATCCTGGCCCATAAGACTACGGTACGCAAGTTTTAGCTCACACACGCGTGCCTACGGCAGTCAGTTCCTGTCATCTTCAAGATTCCAGGCGCAATTCGGCCGTGTTTGCCAAGAATTTGCTCGCGCCTGAAGCCGCTATGCATTTGTTGATTTTCTCCGCTCCTGTCGGGTTTCCAGGTCAAGTGGCATCTGCCCCTGGCTTGATCGTGTGCCGAATTTTCATCACCTCGCAGTCGAATTAATATATTCCTGATCTAGATCAGGCCGACGCTATAGCGCTTTGTAGAGAATCAGTTTTCGATAACGCAATGAATTTACCCGTAAGTCTCGCGGGTTTGCGTGTGGGGTGGAGGTAAAGTTTGCATCGGCCGCATCCTGCGGGCAAAACGCATGGAGCCAGAGGTTCAATCACATTAAGGCCGTAGTGTATGCCCAAAGTATACCGATACCGAAGTCGACTGCGTGTTACGTTATCTAATCAGGCGTTGGCCGCTCTGGACAGTTAGCGGCGCAGTCTTACTTGGCATCGTGTTGTGGGGAGGTTTCAACTGGACCCTGGCCCTGACTAACACAGAAGAATTTTGCATAAGCTGCCACGAAATGCGTAGCAACGTTTTTCAGGAGTACCAGTCATCCGTTCACTATTCAAATAGGTCTGGCGTTGGTGCAAGTTGCCCAGATTGCCATGTGCCCAGAAGCTGGTGGCCAATGACCCTGAGAAAGATCAGAGCGACTAACGAGCTCTTTTTTGCATTTACCGGCTCTATCAGTACTCGTGAGAAATTCCTGGCCAAACGCTGGTTTCTTGCGCAGAAAGTCTGGAAAACCATGGCTGAGACGGATTCCCAGGAGTGTCGCAATTGCCACATCGACCGGTCAATGAACCTGAATGATCAATCAGATGTGGCCCGCGACCGGCACGCCTTTGCCGCTCAGCAAGGAGAAACCTGCATTGATTGCCATAAGGGGGTTGCTCACGAACTGCCTGAGGGTTTTCTTGACGCTGAGCATGAGCGTATTGAAAAGGAGGGTGTTCCGTGCGGTAACTGTCATCAGGACCTGTGGCAGCCTCCTAGCGAAAATCTATCCAGGGGGGAGCGCCATTTCTCTCAATCACAACAAGACTGAGTAAAACACGCCGGAGTAGAACGCATGAAAAGATCAAACCTCCTCCAGCTCAAAGTCGGTTTTCAGATTGCTCTGATCTGGTTGATACCATTGAACGCAAGCCACGCCGGAGCAGATCCGACGATGGTGGAAGAAGGTGAAAAGCTATACCAGACGAATTGCGTTTTTTGTCATCAGGCGGATGCCATTGGCAAGGCCGGGTTTGCACCCTCCCTGACTAATCCTGAGCTCTTGAGCATTGCTTCTGATAAGTACTTACTGGGCACTATTCGCGATGGTCGAGCGGGTACCGGCATGCCGCCATTTTCCCACCTTGGCCGTAAAAAAATTAAGGCACTGGTGGCCTATTTTCGCTCATTTGAAACCTTGCCCGATCGATCTGTCGAGGTCGATGCCCAACCCCAGGCTCGTGGCGATCCTCGCCTTGGCCGGTTCTGGTTTGAACAGATCTGTGCAACCTGTCACGGCGTTAAGGGTGATGGTTATCTGGCCGGCGGTACCGGTACCGCAATTGGCAAACCTGGATTCCTTAACAAGGTTTCAGACGGGTTTATCCGCATGACGATTAAAGAGGGGCGTTCCAATACCCGGATGCTGGGGTTCAGTGGATCCAACGGATTGGCGAACCTGACCGACCAGGAGATCGATGACGTCATTACCTATATGCGCAACTTGCCGAACAGTCAGTAAATCTAGGAGATACAAAATGAAACGCATTAAGAACAAGTTCTCACGACGGGATTTTCTAAAGTCGAGTGCGTTCATCACTGGATCCACGGCTGGCGCAAGTCTTTTGGTTGGTCACAACCCGGAGCTTGAGGCTGCGGAGTCGGTAGGCGGGGTTGTGCGGGGCACTGCCTTGGCACAATGCCCATACTGCGGCGTGGGCTGTGGCACGATCATTCAAACCGAGAACGGAAAGATTGTTTCGATGCGTCCGGATAAAGATCATCCAACAAACTATGGTCTGCAGTGTATTAAGGGGCTAACGGCGGCAGAGCCGATGTACGTGGATCGTATGGAAGGGGATGCATACGTGCGCAAGGATGTGTGGGCCGAGTGGAGTAAGCCTGGGCACGGTGATTTGGGGTTTGTGACCAGTAGTAAGGGGTCGTTTGATGAAGAGCACTTTACTCGTGTCCCATACCACCAGGCTTCAGAAATGGTGGCGCACAAGATAGTGCATCTTGCCAAGACATACGGTGCTAACTCGATCGCACTGTATGGCTCCGGGCAACTCACCATGGAGGGTCAATATCTCGAAAATCTTTTTATGAAGGGTGTACTTGGGTCAAACACCATTGAGGCTAACGCCCGGATGTGTATGACCTCTGCCGTGACCGGCTATTTCGCCACCCTTGGATCCGATACCCCACCGCTGGCTTACGATGATATCGAACTTTGCGACATGATCATGCATTTTGGTCACAATGCCCGTGAGTCGCATCCAATTATTTTCTGGCGCGCTGCGGACTATAAGAAAAAAAGTGATATCCCCACAGTGGTCGTGGACCCTCGCCGTACCGGTACACAAATGGGGTACGAGGATGTTAATCCTGAAAACTCGGTACATGTGCCGATTCTAAATGGTGATATCAGTTTCCTGAATTCGATCGCCCATGTTCTACTCAAAGATCACCCCGATGTGATCGACTGGGATTTTCTTAAAGAGTATGTCAATGGCTGGGAGGCCTATACAGAAGGCGTTCTTAATGACTACAGCCCAGAGCAGGTTCAGGATCGGATGGGTGGGCCAAACCATGATGTTTCTCCGGATGTCATTCGCCGGGTTGCCAGTTTGTTTGCTGATGCGACACGTAAGCGCCTGGCTCGAAGCAAAGGTAAGCAATCCAGTTCAGGGCCAGGTGCTGAGGGCGGCTATGGCGGCGTCATTATCATGTGGGGGATTGGTTACAACCAGCACATCCATGGGCAACACAACGTGATTTCCATAATCAATCTTTTGACCTTGACAGGTAACCTGGCAAAACCGGGTTGCGGGCCGTTTTCCATGACCGGCCAACCCAATGCAATGGGTGAGCGTTTCACCGGTGGGCTCACCGGGCGGTTACCTTTCAACCTTCCGCTCAAAGATGATATTCACCGTGCCCATATGGCAAAGCATTGGCGCGTGCCCGAGCAAAACCTGGTCAACGCGATGAACTCCAAGAATCCCGGTTTTGCCGTGGGGATGATGGAGCGGGCTCTCAAAGAAGAGGTTAAGGCCATGTTTTTGGTCTACGCAACCCATATTGATTTACCGGATCAGGAGAATCTGGTCCGACCGGCTCTAACCAAAACATTCAACGTGGTGCAGGAAATTTATCGGCATGCGCCGAATAACCTCTACGCCGATGTTATTTTTCCGGCGGCCACCTGGGGCGAGGTTTCGGGCGTGTATATCAGCTCCGAGAGGCGGCTCAATATTTGTGACCAGGCAGCAATGCCACCGCCCGGATGCCTTCCAGACCTGGACATGGTGGTTGACAAAGGTAAAGAGATCGCTCATTTGCTCGGCTTGGATGCTGAACGGATATTTCCCTGGAAAAAGGACAAGAACGGGTTTATTGATACCGAGGAGGTCTTCCGCGACATCATCCGAGCCTCGGCGGGAACCGACACCGATCTGACTGGAATTCTGGAGCGGGAGAAGATAGACGGTATTTCCCCCTACGAGCAATTGCGTCGGTTGCGCGGTATTCAGTGGCCAGCGCCAACCTACGAGATCGCTAAGAGCGGTGGGGCCAAGCGCCGCTACATGCTTCAGGAAGGGCAATGGAAAAACAAGCCCTACGGATACTTCCGCACCAAAGACGGCAAGGTGCATATGAAACTTTGCCAGCAGGATTACACAGATCGGAAAGAACTGACTGAAAAACTGATGGAGTTTGGTGTTAAGAAAGACCTCTATACCATTGACCATTTAGACCTGATCAAGCTGGCCCGGGATCGAGGGCTGACGCCGGATCTGCCGGATGAAGAGTTCCGGGGCCAACCGTGGGACACGGTACCGAAGGACAAGTATCCCTATTGGTTTGGCTTGGGGGTGGTCTACGAGCACTTCCATACTGCCAAGTCCAACCGCAGCCCCACCACTCGTCGCCTGGTCCCTGAGATGTATGTCGAGATGCATCCACAGGATGCAAAAGATATGGGGATTAACGATGGTGACAAGGTGCGTGTAGTTACCCGCCGAGGATCGCTTGAAGCCAGGGTTCAGGCAGGGACCAATAGTCTGGTAAAGCCTGCGCGCAACAACGTGCCACGGGGCTATATGTTCGGACCCTGGAATCTCTCTGTCGCAGATAGTGCCGACCCTAAGAAGAATAAGTGGTTGGCAAATCGTGTAACCAGTCGCGTCTGGGATCCGGTGTCAGGTCAGGTAGACTTCAAAAAATCTGCAGCGCGTATAGAGAAGATCTAATTGGAAAGGGTATCCCGATGTAATCCCGTGGCCAGTAATGACCACGGGATTACCGACCTCTGAGCCCAAGCCCTAGTCCATACTTCATGCAACGAAGGTCCTTTATCAGGTTTGCAGCGATGACTGCAATGGCGCCTGCAACTTCTACGGCGGTGCAAGCCCGCACCAAAAGAAACGGCCAACGCTACCTTCGTCCTCCCGGCGCCTTGCCCGAGTCGGAATTTGTCAGTCGGTGTATTCATTGCGGTCAATGTGGAGAAGTCTGCCCCAATCGCTGTATCAATTACTTTGGGTTTGAGAACGGCCTGACATCGCTTGATACGCCCTACATAACACCCCGTGAAAAAGCATGCATTCTGTGCATGAAGTGCGGTGAGGTATGCCCCAGTGGCGCTATTCAACCAGTGCGCCGGACTATTCCCGCTATCACCGAAGGGGTGCGTATGGGACGTGCCCAGGTGGACAAACAACTTTGCCTTTCCTACCAGGGTAAAACCTGCGGCGTGTGTTATCGCGCCTGTCCGCTGCCCGACCTGGCACTGCGGGTGGGGATGTTAGAGCAACCAGAGGTGCTGGATGCCTGTGTCGGTTGTGGCCTGTGCGAGCGCTCATGCATCCAGATGCCCCAGGCGATCCGCATTATTCCTGCTCATACACAAACGGGCGAAGTCCTTTGACCAGGCAGACGATTGACTCGGCTTCGGGGTGGCGACACCTTAATAAAGTCCGCTGGCTAACGCTGGTTCTAGTATTTGCGCTGTTGATCATACTGCCATTTTTTCATGTTTATCAGACCTATGTTGCTGCCCATGCCTATGATCTGCTTGCACCCGGGGAGCGAAAGTTATATGACATTATCGAGACGTTAACAGCCCCCTTCGTTGATGACCCTTCCCGTGACCTCGATGTCATCAAGGGCAACACCTGGTCGGGGAGATTGTTCGGGGTCAAGATGAGCGATCCTTTGGCGGTAGCCGGGCAGATGGCCGCCGGGCGCAATGTCTACAACCCGTTCCTGTTGACGGCACTGTTCCCGGTTGTCGCTACACTCATTTTCGGACGGTTCTTTTGCGGTTGGTTGTGTCCCGCTAATTTGCTTTACGAACTGAACACCAATCTTAGGATCTTGCTGGGGCGGTTTGGAGTTCGAACCGGGCGCAGATGCCTAGATCCAAAACTGAAATATATTGTCCTTGGGGTCGGCCTGCTGATTTGTGGTATCAGCGGTTCGGTACTGGTGGCCGCGGTATATCCGCCAGCGATTCTCGGGCGCGAACTCTACTATGCTGTTGCGCAGCGAGGAATGGGGGTGGGCGCGTTATTCTTTGTTGCAACGGTACTATTCGATCTGTTGGTCGCACGGCGTGGGTTTTGTCGTTACCTTTGTCCTGGCGGCGCGTTGTATTCCCTGCTGGGGCGATTCCGGGTGCTTCGTATCCAGCGGAACGTAGTTACCTGCAATGATTGCACCAAATGCAACAGCGTTTGTGAGTTTGGACTTAACCCACTGCGTGATGATTTTGGCCAGGAGTGCAATAACTGCACTGCCTGTATCGCGGTTTGCCCTGTAGATGCGCTGGGGTTTAGGTGGCGGATAACGGATACACCAAATCAGGGCCCCGGGCACGAGAGCCCTCGCTACCGGCGTGACCATAAAGACAAGCGCCAGGTTTTCGGTAATGCAAACTCAAAGGCGTAGATTCTTAAGACGCGCAGGCACTTTCGCATTCACGATACTGGCGGGCGCGCTTCCCTATAGCCTGGCCAGATTTATGGCGCCGGTGCGTCGGATCGATCCAACGCAACAGCTAGCGTTGCCAGGCGCCTTGCCAGATTGGAGGGCATTTAGGGCGGCATGCATCGGTTGCGGAATGTGCGGCGAGGTCTGCCCACCCCGCTGTATCCAGTTTCACCGAAATGATGGCGGACTTGCGGTTAATACGCCTTTTATCAACCCGCAGGTGAAGGCATGCACCCTATGTGGGAAGTGTATGGAAGTTTGCCCTACCGACGCACTCACAGTAACACCTCGGGAAAAGGTGAATATGGGAGTCGCCCAGATCGATCGGGCGGGTTGCTATCCGTGGATCGACCAGGGAATCTGCGGCGCCTGCGTCAGCGCCTGCCCGTTAGGCACAAAGGCAATTCGCTTTGAGATGTGGAACCAGTATCGCCCGGTGGTTGAGCGTGGGTGCGTGGGATGCGGTGTGTGTGTCGAAGTGTGCCCCCATCCCAGTCTCCCGATCCGCATCGCCAACCGGGGCCAGGGCGCCATCGTCCAGCACCCGGTTTAGCCAATGAATCGCCTCGTAAAACTGGCAAGCCTGTTGATTATATTGGGGTGGCACTCGACCGGGCAGGCACACCACGTGCTGGGCCGGCCGGCCTATAGTCTGAGCGAGGATTCAAATACCCCGCCGAGCATACAGGTCGAGACACAGATCGGCGACTACCGGATCTCGTACATGGTGTTTCCGGCGTTTCCACGCCCCAATGGACGCGGTCGAGTAAACCTCTATGCGACTCATCTTGACACCGCAGAGCCTTTGACCAGTGTAGTGACCTTCAGCGTCCGCGAAGGTGGATGGCTGATCAGTGGGGGCGAAGAGGTGATTGGAGCCCAACTCCCCGATGACAATGTTTACCGGCAGGGTTTTATCTTTAAAGAGGCCGGAGCCTATGTTATTACTGCGGCATTCGAGGCAGGAGGTGAGTCTTACCGGGTTGATTTCCCGCTGCAGGTTGGCGATAGCGCCCCCATAGGTCTGTTGGGCGCACTGGGCGGCATCCTGGCTGCAGTCTTGATTGGCGTTAGCCTGGTACAGCGTAAACGCTTGACCCGCGAGAAGCTAAGGGTGGCGGGGCGAAGGATAGCGCCTGATCCGGGGACGCCGCGCCCGATGGACCGCGATTGATGAATATTGCAGATCTGTTGCGATCGTCGTTGTTCTGTTCGACGGAGAACGGCCTATCTATGATGCATCCAGGTTTGCCGGCCGGCTGGGCCGGATTAGTGGGGATTGCGGTGGCGCTGCTCAGTATACGAGTCCTGGCGACGGCGCACGCGCCAATCGTGAATTTTCGTTTCAGGTGGGTGCCCGGTAACAGATGGGATCTAATCTTGCGATCTGTCAGCGCACTTAGCCCGTTACTGCTTCAAATACTCAAGTTCGCCTTAGTAGTCATCTTCCTCTTGATTGTGGTTGCCGGTCTATTCGGAACTCCGATACCACAGCGAAATCTTGCGACCGTGTTGACATGGAACGTGTGGTGGGCGGGCTTGATCCTCACTATCTTTTTTGCCGGCTCTTTGTGGTGCGCTGTTTGCCCCTGGAATACCTTGGCGGGGTGGTTGGTTCGTCGTGGACGAGCAGGCAATGCGACTCCCAATAATAGTCTCAACCTTAAGGTGCCAAGAATCTTGCGTAATCTCTGGCCGGCATTGGGGCTGTTAATCGGGCTCACATGGCTTGAACTTGGGACAGGGCTGACGCGCAACCCCCGCACCACGGCAATCCTGGCCCTGTTCATGGTGGCGATAGCCACCTTATCGCTGGCGATATTCGAGCGCCGGGCATTTTGCCGTTATTTCTGTCCAGTGGGGCGCACGGTTGGCTTTTATTCACAGCTTGCGCCGGTGGAGTTGCGGCCAGTTGATGCCGAGATCTGTGCGCGATGCGATACACTGGCCTGCTATCACGGAACCGATCAGGTAGAGCCGTGCCCTACTCATCTGGTGATGGGCCGGTTAACCGAAAACACCTACTGTACTTCGTGCAGCAACTGTGTACGGGGCTGCCCCTCAAAGAATGTGAGTTGGCGCCTTCGCCCACCCAGTATTGAAATCATAAAAAAGGCCCGACCGCATTGGGATGAAGCCTGGTTCATGCTGTGTCTGCTGGCACTGACCGGCTTTCATGGACTCACCATGATGCCCCTGTGGGAAAAAGGCGTCAGTTCATTTGCGCGCGTGGTGGGAGATTCAGGGAGCCTCTTGTCAAGTTTCACGGTTTTTCTTTCACTCAGTCTGACTGTCCCGGCAATAGTGTATGCGGGAGCAGTCGGGGTCACATACCAGGTCACCAGCAGGAAAGTTCCATTCAAAAAACTGTTTTCGAGCCTGGCCTTTGTCACCTTGCCACTTGCTTTTGCCTACCATCTTGCTCACAACCTGGGCCATGTCGTTCGAGAGAGTGATGGAGCCTTGAGTCTCTTTCTTAACCCGCTTGGCACAGGGGCCTCACCCCTGAGTGTGATCGAAAAACAGAGCCGACATCTCGATATGTTGATCAGCCCGGAACTGGTCTTTGCGCTGCAGGCCGGTTTGATGGTTTTTGGATTCTGGATTGCGCTGAAAGTGCTTCATCATCGCGGCCTTGCTTTACTCCCCCAAGGTACGCCGGCGGCTGCGGGCCTGGCGCCGATGGTTCTACTGGCAGCGGGTTTTACCGGGTTTCACCTCTGGCTTTTGATGCAGCCAATGATCATGCGCCTGTAATGGATCGCCGCTCATTTTTCAGGCGCGCCATTGATAAGACTGCCCGGGTTTCAGTCCAATATGCAGATCAATGGGCAACGCGAAAGGCGCGACGCTGGATACGCCCACCGTTCGCGCTAGGCGAACTGGATTTTCTGCTTGCCTGTACCCGGTGCGATGCCTGTGTTGATGCTTGCCCACATGGAGTGATCTTTGCGCTCTCGGCAAATCTGGGCCCCCAGACGGCTGGGACGCCGGCCCTTAACCTTTTGCGTCACGGCTGCCGGTTGTGCAGCGACTGGCCTTGTGTAACATCTTGCGAGCCCGGCGCACTCAGCTTCGGAGCGGTACTGGAGGAAAATCACCCCGCAGGCGCGGAGGGAGTAAGTCCGGCCATTCCGGCACCATTGGCTACGCTCAGGATAGAGCAGGAATATTGCCTTCCCTACCAGGGCCCTGAATGTGGTGCCTGTGCTCACAGTTGTCCAGTGCCTGGGGCACTGGTTTGGGCAGCCGGCAAACCCAGTATTGAGCCGAAAAAGTGCTTAGGCTGTGGGCAATGCCGGGAGTTCTGCATTACTGATCCACCAGCAATAACGATCAGCGCTATCGTGCCTGATGACGCTCAGACAGCCTGAAGCTGTAAGCTCCCTCTCGATTGATCATAAGCCAGCGATCTATCGCCTTAGTTCGGGAGCGTGCCAGGGGAAGGATGCGGCTGTTTTATAGTTATCTTCCCTTTGTCTTCCCGCCCACCATTGGGGTAAAGTAATAGCTGCCCGGATTTTCTGAGTGCACCAGCCGCTCTAGCTTTTTGTCGAACGCTCCCGATCTTTGTGGTCGTACGTGCGACCCTCCTAAAGGGAGTGCTTTAGCGATTGTTGAGAAGAGTCTGGACTACGGACATTCGACCCTACCTTACTAACTAATAAAAACAGCTCAGGCGAGCGCTAAATTTATGACACGAGTATTACTTACCCCAGAGGGCGCCCAGCGTCTGCACGAAGAGTTGCAGCGGCTCAAGCGAATAGATCGGCCTGCGATCATCGAGGCCATTGCCGAAGCACGAGCCCATGGCGATCTTTCAGAAAATGCGGAATACCATGCGGCGCGGGAGCAGCAGGGTTTTATCGAAGGTCGTATTGCTGAGCTCGATGCCAAGCTCGCTGTGGCAGAGGTTATCGATCCGACCCGCCTGAACCCGCGCGGCAAGGTGATATTTGGCGCCTGGGTGGAGTTATGGGAAGAAGAAGGTGACCGCGAGGTCTGTTACCGTATTGTCGGCGAACTGGAGGCAAATATCGACCAGGGGATGATTTCTCACGCCTCACCTATTGCCAAGGCGCTGATCGGCAAGGCCGAAGGCGATGAAGTCGAGTTTCAGGCGCCAGGCGGGAAGCGCCGGTACGAAGTACTTTCGGTCCGCTACCAGATCGAAAAAGACGCTAAGGAATCCTGATCGCTCAATGATTCGGATCATGTTCGCTGTTGTTTGGTTCCGCCAGAGTTGACGTCCTCAGCCGGATCGGTCGACTCTGGGTCAGCATCAGGCTCGTTGCTGTTCTCAGGTTTTTTGCCGAATAGGCCCAGCCAGAAACCGAACGGTGTATCTTCTTCCGCTTCTTCTTCCGCTATCGACGTATCGAGGATGTCCGGGCCCTGGTCGTAGCCTTCGTCGACCTCGGCGCGTGGGTCGAGTTCGCTGATAACTCCAGGGGTCTGCAGTTCCGGTTGCAGCACATAAGGCTCTTTCTCCACCACCGGCGCCCACTGACGAACCCGCATACGCCAGGCAATGAATCCGGTGAGCAGCACGACTATCGTTATGATGTAGATGAACATGCCTTGCGGGCCGGCAATACGCATAGCTGCTGAGGCCGCAAGCGGTCCGACTACAGCACCGATACCGAAGATCATGACAAAGCCACCGCTGGCCGCGACTACGTCGCCCGGGTCCAGGTAGTCATTAGCATAGGCAATGCTGAGTGGGTAGAGGGTAGAAGCCAGGCCAAAGAAGATTGCGACTGCGCTCAAGGTGCCCCAGGAGGGGAGAAGCCCGCCCAGCGCCAGTGCAAAAGCGGGAATGCTGACCCCGATCGTGACCGCAAAAATTACCAGGCGTCGGTCCAGTCTATCTGAGAGTCGACCGATCGGCAGTTGCAGCAGCATACCGCCCAGTAGTGCTGCGGTCATGAAGCTGGCAATCCCACTGACGCTAAAGCCTATCTCACGCGCATACACAGGGCCCAGACCCCACCAGCTGGAATTGATCAATCCCGCGCCGAGGCACACAATCACTGAGGTTGGCGATACCTGAAACAACCGGCGGATGTTGAGATGCGGCGTCTCCACCGGATCCGGATGAGTAGCCCGGGTGAGTGAGACAGGCACCAAAGACAAGGCCAGTGCGATGCCCACAAAGAGAAAAAGCTCATAAGTTCCGGGGTCGCCCAGTTTGATGGCTTGTTGCCCCACGGCGGATGCGATGTAACCAATCACGATGTACATTGATAACAGCACCCCGCGACTCTCGTTGGCGGCACGGTTGTTGAGCCAGCTTTCGACCACCACAAAAAGTCCAGCAGTCGCCGCCCCCATGGCTGCTCGAAGGGCGACCCAGGCCCAGGGGTTGGGGATAATCAGTACCAGTAGTGCACAGGCGGCTGCGATCGCCGCCAGCGCGGCAAAGGTTCTTATGTGCCCTACACGGTTGATCAGCGGCCCCGAACGGAATGTGCCCAGCACAAAGCCCAGGAAGTAGGCCGATGTCATCAGGCCAATCATCTCATTGGGGTATTGTTCGATATTCGCCCGTAGTGCCAACAGGGTAGAAAACATGCTGTTGGCGAACATCAGCAGAGTCACGGAGATCATCAGTGACGAGAGGTTGCGTAGAATAGAAAGGGCTAAGAGCACGGTAGGAATCTACTCGCAGTCACAGAAAATGGCGGCGAAGTCTACGCTTGTGTGCGCCTATTGAGAAGAGAAAAAACGATAAAAATTAGTTTATTTTCGATTGCCTGAAGGAATTGTCGGCGCCAAGCAAGGGCCTATCCACCAGCGACAAGCGCAGGATCTCCCAGGGATTGGCGAATCTGGTCCAAGCGAGTCACAAGTACAGGGTGTAGGTCGGTTAATATCGCGCTTTGCCGGGTGTAGAGCCCAACTAGAAATTTAGTTTTAAATCCAATCTTTCAATATGTTTCTTGTTCGACTTGATGCGGTCAACCTGGCGTTTGGTGCCCGTAAATTACTGCGCCAGGCTAATCTGTCTATCGAGGCAGGCGAACGGGTGTGTCTGGTCGGGCGCAATGGGGCCGGCAAGACTTCCCTTTTGCACCTGGTGAGTGGGGAACTGGAGCCGGACGAGGGCGAGGTTCGACGCCAGGGTGATCTATGCATCAGTGAGCTTGCCCAGGTGTTGCCCGCGGATGAAAACGCCCTGGTCGGCGAATTTGTATCCGTAGGTTTGGCCGACATTATTGCGTTGACCCGCCAGTACCAAGCCCAGGCTGAGTCAACGCTTGATGCTCGCGGACTGCGTGAGTTGCAGGAGTTGCACGGGCATATCGACGCTCATGGTGGTTGGCACCCGCAGCAGCAGGTGGAGACGGTCTGCACCGAAATGGGTCTTGATCCGACCCAGCCGATGAGTGAGCTTTCCGGGGGATGGCGACGGCGGGCCGCACTCGCTAGGGCTCTGGTGATTCGGCCGAATCTGCTATTACTCGACGAGCCAACTAATCATCTGGATTTCGAGGCCATCGCGTGGTTGGAGGGGCGTCTCACCGGTTTTGCTGGTGCCGTGCTGTTTATTACCCATGATCGGGCTTTTCTTCAACGTCTGGCTACCCGTATTGTTGAGATAGATCGCGGCCAGCTGCGCAGCTGGCCAGGCGATTACGAACAGTTCCTTAAACGGCGTGCGGCAGCGTTGGCGAGCGAGCGCCTGGCAGATGGCGAATTCGATCGCAAACTGGCCGAGGAGGAGGCGTGGATTCGTCAAGGGATCAAGGCTCGACGGACCCGTAACGAGGGCAGGGTTCGGGCGCTTGAGGCCATGCGTGTAGAGCGCTCTGGGCGGGTTAATCCAGAAGCGCGCGCCCGGGTGCACATCGAGGAAGCCGAAAATTCGGGCCGCAAGGTGCTGGATGCCCGACATATTGAATTCGGTTATGGGGCGTGTCCACTATTTCGCGATTTTTCGCTGCAGATCCGCCGTGGTGACCGAATCGGACTGGTGGGTAATAACGGCGTCGGTAAGAGCACGTTACTGCGTTTGTTGCTTGGCGAACTGGAGCCCCATTCGGGATCTATCAAGTGGGGGGTTAATATCCAGGTGGGCTATTTCGACCAGCATAGGCGGGAACTGGATCTGGATAAAACAGTGGCCGAAGTCGTCGGCGAGGGGCGTGACTACATTACGCTGGATGGCAAACCGCGGCACGTCATAGGCTATTTGCGGGGGTTCTTATTTAGCGCCAAGCGGGCCCTGACGCCGATTCGGGCGTTATCTGGGGGTGAGCGCAATCGCGTCATTCTGGCCCGGCTTTTTACTCAGCCCGCGAATTTGCTGATATTGGATGAACCGACCAATGATCTGGATGTAGAAACACTAGAGGTTCTTGAGGAGCGCCTGGCTCAATACAGCGGTACATTGATTGTAGTGAGCCACGACCGTGCCTTTTTAGACAACACGGTTACCAGCATACTCACATTTGAGCAAGATGGCGCGGTTCATGCTTATCTGGGCAACTACAGCGAATGGCTGCGTCGAGGCAAGTCTTTGGCTTCTGTCGATTCAGCGGCGTCGGCCGAGCGCTTGCCCGTGGAGGATTCTGCCTCTCCCCGCGCATTGAAAGGTGGAACCAAACTGTCGTACAAGCTTCAGCGTGAACTCGATGGGCTTCCCCAGGTCATCGACTCGGTTGAGCACAATCTAAAAAGACTGCGCGAGCAGACCCTGGATCTTGGTTTTTATGAACAACCCTATACAGATACCCAGCCGGTCCTTGATCAGTTGACTGATCTTCAAAGCGAGTTGGATCGCCACCTTGGGCGCTGGGCCGAACTTGAAGAAATGGAAGGTGTGTTGCGGGGCAGTCGGTGAAGGGTTTGATGCAATGGCTCTGGGGGCAGCCGGTTATTTTACTGACACTGACAACCCTGTTCTGGGCCGGCAATACCGTTGCGGGTAAGGTCGCCGTCGGAGAGATCTCGCCGAGCCTTCTAACCTTTGCGAGGTGGGCGCTGCTGAGTCTTGTGCTGCCACTGCTGTACGCGCGACAAATGCGCGCAGTTTGGCCAGTGTTACGCGGCCGCTGGTTATATCTGGCGGCTATGGGCGGATTAGGTTTGGCCGTGTTCAACTTGTTGTTTTACATTTCTGCGCATCACACGGCTGCGGTCAATATCGGTATCCTCCAGGGGGCAATTCCTATTATCGTGGTGCTTGGAGCGTTTACGCTGCACGGTACGCGGATTACTGGTCGGCAGGTCTTTGGAGTCATCGTGGGTTTGGCCGGGGTGCTAACAGTCGCATTGCGCGGCGTGCCTTCAGGGTTAGCCGATCTGTCTCTTAACTTCGGAGATGTGCTGATGGCCAGCGCCTGCGTGCTTTATGCCGGTTACACGCTTGGACTGAAGAGCCGTCCCGCCGTTCCCGGTATTGTATTGTTCTGCTATTTTTCGCTCTTTGGTGCAGCTTTGTCACTGCCTTTCACAGCGGCCGAATGGTGGGGTGGATCGATCATCTGGCCAACAGGTGCCGGGTGGTTGGTGATCGCTTACGTAACCGTTTTCCCATCTTTTTTGTCTCAGATCTTCTTTTTACGAAGTGTCGACCTCATCGGACCGGGGCGCAGCGGGGTCTTTGTTAACCTGACGCCGATCTTCTCAGCGCTTTTGGCGGTAGCATTGCTGGGCGAGATATTTCGCGCTTACCATGGCGCGGCGCTGGCACTGGTGGTGTTGGGTTTATGGTGGGCACGAGATCGTGGAACCGCCAGGCGCGGCTGAGATCACACTGCCTGCGCACAACATCGGGCACAACTGAACTCAATAATTGGAGCGTTTATGAGTAATTACAGGCGCGGTGTTCTGATGATCTTGGGTTCAGCATTTTTTCTGAGTACCTCGGGCATTGGCCTTAGGATCATTGAGCAGGCCAACGGCTGGCAGATTTTATTTTACCGCTCCATCAGCATGATGCTGATGGTTTTTGTGGTTTTGGCGTTTACCCACCGCGGTCAGGTCATTGCGCGTTTTCGGCGGCTGACTGGAGAAGACTGGTTGCTCGCAGTGGTTCTGGGTAGTGGATTTGTAGCCTATGTGTTTGCGTTGCTGGAAACGACTGTCGCCAATGCGCTATTTATTTTCAGTTCGGCACCCTTTATCGCTGCGGTGCTTGGTTGGCTTATTCTGCGCGAGCGGGTAGCGCCACGAACCTGGGTGGCGATCGCTGCCGCGATGATCGGACTTGGAATTATGGTTGGCGGTGGACTGACCGGAGAGCGACAATTGGGAAATCTGATTGCGCTTTGGTTGCCACTGTCATATTCGATTTCAGTTATCCTGGTGCGCCGCTCGAAGCAGCCAGATATGCTGGTCGCGCTGTGTCTCGCCGCAGGAGTCGCCACGCTGAGCACATTGCCCTTCGTCGGCGAGTTCTCAATCAGTGTTCATGACCTGGGTGTCTCGTTGTATCTCGGTATCTTCCAGGTCGGGGCGGGTTTTATCCTTATGGTTTTAGGCGCACGTTATGTCCCGGCAGCCCAGGTGGGGTTGCTCGCTCTGGTTGAACCTGTTCTTGGCCCGCTTTGGGCCTGGTTTGTTGTGGCTGAGATGCCGGCGCAGGTGACGCTGTTGGGAGGCGCCATTATTCTGGGGGCAGTCGGACTGGATGGAATTATCTCGATCGCCAGAAAGAATCCAGGTAGCGCCGATGGCAATCGCTAGTCGATCGCCTGGTAGGCGGCAGCCATTAGGTCAGTTCGCATCAGCGACAGTGAGCCTAGATGCTGGGTCATAATGACGCCGGCAAAATCCTCTGTTCGATCGGCCCAATAATAGGTTGAGGCAGCACCTCCCCATCCCCCTTCGCCGGGCCCCGAAAGAGAGACTGCCTGACCGGGGTCGAGCATTACCCGCCCCAAAAGGTTAAAGCCATAGCCAGGGTTTACAAATGGCCCAAGCCAATAGGGCAATAATTCTTTGGATAAGCGGTTTTGCCACATGAATTCGACCATTTTCCGTGAAATCAACGACGCCCCCAATGGGGTGCATCCGTCCAAGGTAAAGCTGGCAAAGCGCAGGTAGTCCTGTGCGGTTGAAAAAAGCCCATGGCCGCCGCGGGCAAAGCCGCTTTGCGGGTCGCTGGGGTAGGAAGGTTCTACATCAAGAAGTTTCGGTGAGCCATCAGATTGCGGTGCGGCCAGAATTTCATCCAGTGATCGACCATACATGGGCAGCAGTCGGTGCTGCTCGCTCTTGGGCACAAAAAACTGGGTCTCACCCATACCCAAGGGGTCGAAGATCTCCCGTTGCAGCAGGGCGCCTAGAGGTAGGTCCGTAACAACTTCCAGGACTCGCGCCAGAATATCGGTCGCGATGCTGTAATGCCACCTGGTGCCTGGTTGGAAAGCAAGTGGGAAACCCGCAGCCCGACTGGCGAAGGCTGCGAGCGAATAGTCAGCGTCACTGATCAGCCCGTCGGCCTGGTACTGCGCACCGACCGGGCAATCCGGCATGAAGTTGTAACTGAAGCCTGCACGGTGGGTAAAAAGTTGTTCAATCGTGATCGGTGCGGCAGGCTCGGTGCTGCCGTCGTCTTTTAGAACTTGCAGGTCTCGAAATTCCGGCAGGAATTTACCCAGTGGATCAAATAGATGCAGTTTGCAGCGTTCCAGCAGCATGACGGCCATCACAGCGACAATGGGCTTGGTCATCGAGTAGATTCGATAGATGGGCCGTTCAGGCAGGGGTGATGTGGCGGTTTGAGACCCTATGGCGCCGGCATTAAGGAGTTCGCCTTTATGCAGAATGCGCCACTCGATACTGGCGAACTCGCCTTTATCGATATAGTGCTGAGCAATTTCCGCGATTAATTGTTTGCGGTGAGCAGATTGGTTAGAAGACATAGTCATGGGATTCTAGCGTGGCCAGATAATCATCTGGGTGCAACGAAAATAGGCCAGTATCTGTTGATTTTCCTCGCTGGCGACCTCTACATCCCACAACTGCGTCTTTTTGCCAAGGTGAAGCGGACGTGCAACAGCGCGCACCGCACCGCTATCGACTGTGGCCACGAAATTGGTTTTGGCCTCTACGGTGGCAAAGCCACTAGCCCCCTCGGGCAGAGACTTGATACAGCCATGTCCGGCGCACGAGTCTGCCAGGGCAAACAGGGTGCCGGCATGGATGCGGCCCTTCCAGGCAAAGTGATGCCTTTCAAGTTCCAGCCGGGCAGTGACTTCCCCAGAATCGGCAAAAGAAAAGCTCATTCCCAGGTGATCAAAAAGATAGCCTGTGCCTTGGGCTTTAAAGTCATCTTTTGTTGGATCGTGTGATGTTGTCATAGCGTAGGGGTTTGTCGGGATAATCGAGTGTCGCCGCGGTCACTCTTTGTCTGCAATCTTGTTATTGGCAGATGGCCTGTGGTCATTGGCACGCCAGCCCCGAAGTGTTGCAAATTTCCAGTACATCTTGCCGCGACTAACTGGTGATTGCTCTTTGTCGACAGGCGATCTGGGCAGACTCGAACTGCCCTGATCGGTTTTCGTGTCGGAAGACTCCGATGGTTTCTTTTTTTTCATTTTCAAAGCGGTCTTACAGTGAGACAGATTATGAGGCGCTATCGGTGTTTGACTCAAGGCGGGCCAGCACATCGTCTAACCCAGCCTTTAACGTATCGCGAGAGCCGCTATCTGTGCACGTGGCCAGGAATTGCTCGTTTAGCCCTCCTGGGGTCAGACACTCAGCACTCATCGATTGCAGATCCTCAGGCGCTTGCCCGAGAGTCAGCGAAGCGAGTGCATGGTAAAGCGAAGTGGTGTAGCGCGCTGCGGTGTCTGGCTCCATAGCGTGTGATTCCATCCAGGATGACACGGTTGCAACCTGATCGAAATAATCGGCCATAACAGCACTGGCGGCACCGAACAGGTTGAACTGTTCTTCATCGGATACACTGACTGCTGTGCCAATCCGCCCGAATAGCGCTTCGATAGATGGGTCTTGCGGGCAGAGCGCTACTGGCCCCATGCCAAATTCGATAGGCGGCATTGGAATGGCCCGGCTCACATTCGTACATGGGAATACCCATTCAGACAGCCGAGCGAGAGGTATGCCAGCGGCTAGGCTGATTACTTTCTGGTTAGATCTAAAAGTAAGTTTGGCAAGAGTCGCCTCTACCTGGTCTGGCAGTACGGCGACAATCACCCAGTCGCTTTTTTCTACCAGCGAGGCATTTTCGTTGGCCACCTCAACCTGCTCGTAATCGTGCGCAAGTTTTGCAGAGCGTCCAGGACTACGTTGGGAGATCAGGATACGATCAGAGTGGCTCGCCTTATCACAAAGACCGCGGATTATTGCCTCGCTGATAGCGCCCGTGCCTAAGAATCCAATGATCATGGTTTTCTCCACAGAAAATCAAGAACGGCCTTATTGAAAATCTCCGACTCTTCAATATCAGTCAAATGGCCGGACCGGGGGATCCCGTGAGAAATCAGCAACCTGGACGCACTAAAAGATTTGAACGGTAGCGCCTGACTGTCGTTTACGGGGGATTCGGTGGTTGTGATGATCAGTTGGTGCTCCAGGACAAAAGAGCCGCACAGACGTGCTGGTGGGTATTCCGTTACAGCGTACATGACGGTTTAGTACCCCAGACGGGTATTGACCTGATTTTGCAAAGCTTCACCGTTGATGAGCCGTCGCATATTGTTGAAGAAGAGTTCCAACGTAAGCGAGACATAGGCGTTGCCATCGTCCGCAGATATATGGGGGGTCACAATGAGATTCGGTACTTTCCAGAACTTGGAGTCAGCGGGTAGTGGTTCGGGATCAAACACATCCAGAATTGCACCGCTGACCGAGCCATCCAGAAGCTTTACGGCCAGTGCATCGTAGTCCACCACTGCAGCGCGGCCAATATTCACCAGACCTGCGCCTGGTTTCATTAACCCTAGGCGCCGCTCATCGATCAGATTCACAGTCTCATCGGTCAATGGTGTAACTACAAAAACAAAATCACCCCGCGGTAAAACGCTGTCCAGATCTTTAACCGAAACCGCCTCATCCACCTCGGGCACTTTATGGCCATGCCGTGATACGCCGATAACATACACACCCATAGCCTTGGCTTGTTGTGCCACTGATTGCCCGATGCTTCCAGTGCCAATAATCACTAGTGTTTTTCCAGCGATTGGAGTTGAGTACAGCGAATCATACTTGGCCTCTCTCTGATTATGAATAAGCTGGGGCATATGGTTATGCAGCATCAGGATACTCATGATCCCAAATTCACCACCTTTTTTGGCGTGAACTCCCTTATTGTTGGTCAGGACGACCTCGGTGGGGAGCCAATCCATTGGCGCAAGGTGCTCTACTCCCGCGCCGATGATATGAATCCACTTTAGATTGGGGGCAACTTTGGCAAGGCCTTCGGTTGGAAGATCCCATGTCACCAATACATCAGCAGCTGCCATGTGTTTTTCAAACTGGTCCGTATCCCAGCCGATAGACAAATCCAGTTCTCGCGCCACGTCAGGGTGATTGAGGCTCGCCGCATCAAAGCGCTGTTGAGTAATGGTAAAAACTTTTTCACCCTGAGCAGTATTGGGGAAGGTATCAGGCCGATAGTGATTATTCTTGATATGGACTCGCAACACTGTTTTCTAGCCTAGTTTTTTCAGTTTATTGATAATGCGCTCATCCCGCTTCGGAGCCGGATCATTGTCAGAATCAAAAAGGATATCCATAACCTTCGTCCCGGTGTCGCGTAGTAACCCGTGGTCGTCAGTTACCGATTGAAGCGGTCGATACAGGACCGTATCGCTTCCGTAGGTGGGAATAACGCTCGACGCAAGATCGGTTGGCTGGGGAGGGGGTTGACCCTTTTGCAGATTGCGAGCCAACTGCTGCATCTGACGGCGATATAGGGTGACACCCCGATCACCTGGGACAAGGTATTCGCGCTCATGATCGGAAATCAGCCCCATTCCCTCTACTGCCTCTACATCGCCAGGATGCCGTTGACGCTCCTCGTAACTGCGCCCGAGTATCTCGCCCTGTTCGATCTTTTGCATGCCTTCCACGGTGTTGTATTCGTCTGGATCTCCGCGTTCTCCAAAATTACCCCAGGCGTAAGCAATACAGTGTTGGTCATCTAAGGGCACAACCCAGCGTGTGAACGCGCTGCGCCCAAAATAACGTGAGGCTGTTCCGTCGCAGGCAAATGCGGACCCTGCCTGGGTAAAGTTCGGCAAGATCAGTTCATTTACTCTCACCCAGATGTTATCGCCGATCCGGCGAGAAGCGGTGCCCAGAAAACGAATCTTGTCGCGCTGATAGAACTCAATCTCGCCCAACTTACCGAAGCCATCGGAAAACTGGGACTGGTGAAGAAATGCGGTGTGAACCGGATCAACAATCGCGTCAAGTACCTGTATCCAGTTGCAGTTAAACGGCACGGCGTAGGGAGTCATGACCATTTCGGAAATGCCATAGCTATCGTAGATCGGAAATGGCGGTTGGTGCTCAAAGGGGCCAAGGTATGCAAACAGTAACCCTTTGAACTCTTTAACCGGATAAGCGCCCAGGCGAATCTGTTCTTGCGCGTGTTGGACATGAGGAGACCCATCCGGTTCGCCCGGGATCTCCAGAATTGTTCCATCAATATCAAATACCCATCCATGGTAGCAGCAGCGGATTCCATGGGCCTCGCAACGCCCGTATTCGAGCGATGCTCTTCGGTGTGGACACTTTTTGTGAACCAGGCCGTATGCACCGGATTGGTCCTTGAAAAGTACCAATTCTTCACCCAGTACTTTGATCAATTTGGGGCGCGCTCCTATCTCGCTGGCAATATGAACCGGATGCCAATAACGCCTGAGAAGCTCACCACTGAGAGTACCGGAATCGGTCTCAGCCAGATCGCGAAGTGGTTCGCCTTCCCAGTTTTGATGGTAGCCGCAATAGCGGCTAAAGTTCTTGCGATCCTGGGTGTTTGCGGCCATGGACTTGAAGGTCAACCTATAAGTTCAAAAATTGAACGATCCAGATAAGATGCAAAGCCGGGGTCATTGCCGGGTGAGGCGACGCAGTGGCCCCAGGGGGATTCATACACCCGCAGTTCGCCATTTTTTATATGGTCGATCTCTAGTTGATTATCCGCTGGCTGAAAATAGAGATCGTTGTTGCAAGCGATAATAATGGTACTTGCCTTGATGTTCGCAAGAGCGGTTTCGAAATCACCCTTATACAACTCATTGTTACTGATATCGCCAGACTGCCAGGTTGCCAGTTTGGCCAGCAGATTATTTGCATCCCAGTTGAGGTGATCGTTTTCCCAGTCTTGAAGTAGCGCCTCCGCGTTATCAAAGCCTAGTTGCTTGTAGTATTCCTTCCGGTACCAGGTTTGTGAGTAAGCCCAGCCGGCATACACCCGGGCAAAGGCTTTAAGCCCGGCCTCAGGAGGATTATCGTAGAAGCCACCTTTGAAAGCGGCATCAGCCAGCAGCGCAGCCTTGACGCCTTCCAAAAATACCCAGTTATGTCTTGAGGTACGTGCCGAAGCGCAAAAGGGAAGGGCATTGATGACGCGATCTGGAAACTGGGCGGCCCATTGAAAGGCCTGGCAACCGCCCATCGACCAACCGGTGACCAGAAGTATCTGTTCTATTCCAAAAAGCTCTTGGAGCAGAATCTGTTGACTATTGATGTTGTCAAACAGGGTAACGAGCGGGAAATTTCCCCGATCTGCTGGCGCCTGGGCGTTACTCGGTGAAGACGACAACCCGTTACCAAACATATTGATTGAAACAACAAAATGTCGGCTCGGGTCGATCGCCCGGCCTGGTCCAAAAAACCCCTCGTTTCGCTCATGGGTACCCGTGTAGAACGTGGGCAATAAAACAACGTTGTCGCGTTTGGCATTTAGCGTGCCATAGGTCTTATAAGCCAGTTTTGCATCAGGCAGTGTTAGGCCACACTGCAGTTGAATATCTCCCAGCGAAAAGATATCGTGGGTCATCAGTACAGTCTTAGATATTCCTGTACTTCCCAGTCAGTCACAGCCTGATGGTAGCGCTCCCACTCATCTATTTTGTATGTTAGATAAGAGTTGAGCAGGACTGGGCCCAGCATGCCCCGTGCCAACTCGCTTTGCGAGAGTAACTCGGTTGCTTCGAGAAGGTTGCGGGGCAGCGGCGCGAGAGCGCGCTCAGCTTTCTCAGATTCCGCCATAACGTACAGATCTTCATCCAAAGAGGGTCCCGGATCGATTTTATTTACCAGGCCTTCCACCGAGGCAGAGAGCATCATACCCAGACCAAGGTAAGGGTTCATACACATGTCGGCCGCGCGGTTTTCGATGGCGAAACGACTTTGTGGTAACCGAAGCATGGCGGACCTATTGTTCTTCCCATATGCCATGTGAGTCGGAGCCCAGGTATAAGTACCTCCCTCAAACCCGCCGACCTTGGGTACCAGCCCGTTATAGGAGTTGACGGTAGGGCAGGCAATGGCGGTAATAGCCCCTCCATGTTTTAGAATTCCACCCAGGGCGTGAAAGACCTGCTCGCTCCATTGTCCTGCCTTACCCTCATATATATTGACGCCCGGTGCGGCAATAGCCTGCATTGAGGTATTCATGTGAGCGCCGGATCGCCAGTCGCCTATTGTTGGCTTGGGCATATAGGTAATAAACATGCCATGTTTTTTGGCGATTTCCTTTAAAAGGACCCGCAAGAACACCATGCGGTCCGCCATGTTGAGTACATCGGTATAGTGAAAGTCGAGCTCAAACTGTGAATAAGCTCCTTCGGCTACTACGTCATGCAGGTTCCATCCAAGATCCTCGAGGATGTCGATCATCTGGCCGAGAAAGCCCATGGAGTCGATTGAGTACTCCACATCGTATCCGAAGGCCTGGCGCCGGGGACGCACTGCGCCAGTGGGGTCGTTATCAAAGGCTTTAACCGGTAAACCGTTTTCATCCCACTTCATCGCGATAAATTCAGGTTCTATGCCGGCGTACATTTCGTAGCCTTGAGCCTTGGCATCGTGAATCGCCCGTTTTAAGGCCTGGCGCGGACAAAGGTTATAGGGCTTGCCCTCCCACCATAGATCTGCGAAAACCCAGGCGAGGGTCTTATCCCAGGGGCACACAACAATACTATCCAGGTCAGGCAGTGGGATCTGATCGGAGTCGGCTGGGCCAAGTTCCGGGACAAATGAGATCGAATGAACCGCAAACTGCGGGCCTTTGCCCATGCACAACAACTCAAAATCACTGATCGGCACGGGTTTTGTTTTGGGCACGCCGAACATATCGATCCAGCATGAGAGGATATATTTGACGCCACAGGACTCAAGGCGGCTCTTTTCTTCCTTGACCCGCTTAATATCGGGTAGCGCTTCTGACAACGACTTGTAATAGGTGTTACTCATATACCCTCCTTTTAAAGACATGATATTGTGTTTTTTGATCGGCTACTCAGTCAAGCGATTTGTTAGCTTAATCGCGAATCAATAACTTGGGGTTGGTCTCGCAGATTAAGAAATGGCCCTGTAATAATTCACCTGATGGAGATCTGACATAGTGCAGCGAATCGAAAACGCAAACGCGAGGTTTGAGCTTGGGTATTGGGCCATCAGAGGGCTGGCTCAGCCAATACGCTTTCTCCTGGCTCATGCCGGGGTTGAAATCTTGGAAGTACGCTTTGGCATTAATCAAGATGGCAGCCTCATTGAGGATGAGTCGCCGGATTGGCAGGACCATAAAGACGCACTGTCGCTGCCATTTGCGAATCTTCCCTACCTGATTGATTTGGAACATCCTGATCAGATTCGAATGACGCAAAGTAACGCCATCATGCGTTTTCTTGCAAGACGGTTTGGTTATTATGGCGATACAGACATACACCAAACCTGGATAGATCTGTTACAGGATGAAGCATATGACTTTCGCAATTTGATTGTTGACACTGCATACACGCTGGGCCCCGAATACGAGAAGACTTTCGCCGAATTCAAATTGACTGCAGTGCCACGATATCTCAATGGCTTTGAATATCACTTATCAAATCGCAAGCTTCAGAACTGCTTTGTTGGAAGCCGTATTTCCTTAGTCGACTTTATTCTCTATGAGCTTATATGGCAGGTACGGCTGATGGTCCCGGAGTCCATTACGGTCAACAACCGTCCGACGCTTCACAGTTTCCTTGAGTCATTTGAAAAGATCCCCCAGATCGCGGCGTATAGGGCAGGCGATAGCTATATTGACCGGCCAATTAATAGTCCGTGGGCATCCTTTTGTTGAAGCCTAAGCCCGCGTTATTTGGTTGTCATCGGTGTGGCTTCTGAGGTATTCCCCAAACAACGAAAAACAGCAGACGCTCCTTGCCAAGGTGGCAAGCCCCATCGTACCTGACACTCTAAACAAGAAGCCTTCCAAGGCGCCCAACCCGGAAGGGCGCTGATCAAAAGGCCGTACCGACATCCCACAAGATCAACAGGGTCACCTCACCGGATCAGCATCCGCCGTTGTCACAGACTAACGGAACTCAGGACTGGGGTAGGGAAGTACTGTTTGCCAGGTATGCCGCTAGGTGATCGCTTAGATCATTGGCGTCATCCCCTGCGCCGTGAATAAAACTCGACTTGCGCCGGCGGAGAAAAGTCATGCCCATCAGGTACATGCCAGGTGAGTCCACCACTCCGCCATCGTGGCGGATTTTCCCCTTCCGATCCAGTACCGGTACATTCAGCCATGAGTAGTCGGGGTGAAAACCAGTCGCCCAAACTATGGTTTCAATTTGGCCGTTACGGATATCAAGTCCCAGTGGGGGTGAGTCCTCCACGATGGTCGGCGCAAAACGATGCGGGGGCTCCACTTCATTATCGAGACCGTTTTCGGACACCCACTCGTCGATCGTGTTGAGCAATCTGTTCATCTTGAGATCAGCCAGCGCGCAATTGTTACGCAGTGAGCCGGAGAACTGTGCCTTGCCATCGTTTATACCCGCAAGGCGGCCAATGATATTGACACCGGTTTCAGTAAGCGCATTCAAATCCAGTGTAGATCGCTTTGGCGAGCCAACCAGTTGTGGAGATGGCACATTGCGCGCGCGGTTAATGTCATCAACTTCATCGTAGCGTTCGTCAAGTACTCCAGCTGCATCCATCCACCCAAAAATGTCCCGGCCGCGGTAAACCCGAGGCATCCGCACATGCTCCCCAACCGACAACGTAACTGGTCTACCGGAGCGATGGATTTCGTCGGCAAGTTGAAGGCCCGTGGCTGAAGCGCCGACAACCAGTACGCCGCCCTCTTTCAACTGGCCCGGATTGCGGTAATCCATTGACGTAACCATATCAATGGTGGAAGGTGCTGACGCTGAGATTGCTGGAACGCTGGCTAGGTTGCATGCCCCGGTTGCAATAACGACGGTACGGCTTCTCCACGAACCCCGATCAGTATCGACTTGATAGCCATCGCCCGCAGTACGCACAGATGTGACTGTGGTTTGGGTTTCGATTGGCGCTGAGATTGCATCGGCATAGTGCTCTACAAAGCTGATAATTTCAGGGACAGCCATAAAGCCATCGGGATCGTCCCCTTGATAGGAAAATCCAGGTAACTTGCTTTGCCAGTTAGGAGTAAGCAGGCGCAACGAATCCCAGCGCTCGGTGCGCCAGGAATTAGCGACATCCGCTCGCTCCAGCACTACGTGGTCGATGCCTCGATCACTGAGGCAGCGGCTCATAGCCAGCCCGGCATGACCGGCACCGATGATTACGGTGTCGATCTGCACCGGGCCTTGTTGTGTCACAGCTTTTTAACTAATAAGTTTAGTTGACCTGTACTGTGACATTGGTGGGATTGGTGATGATGTCGTAGACCGCGGAGCGCTTTTGCGACTGCGCCACAAGGGCTTCGATGTCTTCCTTGGATGCATCGGCATCAATGTTGTAGGTCACCGTGATGCCGTCAAAACCATTTCGAATATCGCTGTCCATGCCCAGGATACCCTGGACATCCATTCCGCCTTCGAGTACCGCCGATACTGAGTTCAGCTGAATTTCTCGGTGTTGTGCAACAGCTGCGACACCGGCAGTAAGGCAACTGGCAAGCCCGGCAAGCACGATCTCAACAGGTGTCGCGCCTCGGTCTTCCGAGGCAAAGACTTCAGGATGATCTGCGTCGAAACTGAATGTGGTCTTATGCTGTTGTTCTTCTCCAAGACCGAAAAACCCCTCAACCGTAGTTTGGCTGTAGGTACCATGCACCCAGTCACACTTGGCGCGCCAGGTAAATTGGGCAGCCTCAGGTGCGCCAGTGAATGCCTCCCGCGCCCCAAGCAGGGCTTCGACATTCACGCCGTTATCGACTTTTTGATCGGTCATCGCTTTCTCCTCATTATTTGGTAGGTTGGGAAGCTTAAGGATAACCTACCTACCCAATGGATAGAACAGGGCAATCTCATTAATTCGTTTTTTCGGCGCGCTCACCCCGGCTACCCCTGTTTTGGAAAGTCGATTCACATACGAGAATCGAATTGTCAAATGTGAAGTGCTTTTGTTCAAATACCGCACGCGAGTGAATTTATGGCGCGCCCGGAGACATTCGAACTCCCGGCCATTTGGCTCGAAGCCGGGTGCTCAATCCACCTGAACTACGGGGGTGTGGATAAAATCAATGACTTACGCCTTTTTTAGTAGTGTGCTGTTATCAAATTCTGATTAATATGCCATGGGCATTGGTGTGTTACAGCGTAGTTCCAGGCAAGGATTTGTTGCCGATGTCAGTACGGCGATATTTTCTTTACAACGAATGAAAAAATGCTTCCTATCAAGGTAGGCAAGTGTCGGCTTTTCGGGCGTTATAACCTAATAAGGTCATGTGTTAGTGTTAGGCAGGATTCGCGCAAATAATCCGTGGAGCACACGCGCAAGCCCCGACAAAGGTTGAGAGATGGTGGTCGATGGGTTTGTGTTTTCATGGGTGCATGATGAAGATGAGCCTGAGCGGTTCTCTTTATGAACACCACCACAGCGTTTCATATCTGGTGAGTTGTTATACCCGTAATAGTCGATTCCAGCACTAGTGATGACATCATGACTCAAGGTTGGATCAAATCAGTCAGTTGCGATGCGCTCAAGCGCGCAGGCCGAAAGGTGTTCCGTTTTGAGGGTCGCCAGATCGTACTGTTTGATACCAGTCAGGGAATTTATGCGTGCAACAATCGTTGTCCACACGAAGGCTATCCACTGCGAGAAGGAGTGTTGGATGAACAGTGTCGACTGACCTGTAACTGGCATAACTGGAAATTCGATCTTCAAACAGGTGAAAACCAACGTGATGGTGACAGGCTTCGAGTTTATCCGGTTGAAGTGCGCGGCGATCATATCTGGATACAAATTATTGATCCGCCGTTGGCCGAACAACAGGAGAAGACGATCAATGATCTGAACCACGCTTTTTGTAAGCACGATTACGAGCGCCTGGCTCGGGAACTTGCTCGATTGTTTCAGATCGGCTCAGACCCTACCTTAGCGATAACCAGGGCGATTGAATGGTCCAGTGAATGCATGGAGTTTGGCTGGACGCACGCCTATGCGGGTGCTGCAGAGTGGTTGCGGCTTTACGATGATCACGACGGAGAGTGGGAACAACAGCTGATCTGCCTGCTGGAAGCGGTTGGTCATATGTCTGAAGATACATTGCGCGAGCGCCGTTACCCGTTCGCCTCCGGCGCGCTTGCCTGGGATGAGGATGCTTTTGTTGCAGCTGTAGAGCATGAAGATGAGACAGTAGCGTTACAACACACACGTGGAGCGCTTGCAGATGGCGATGCTTTTGCCACCATGGAACGTGGTCTTGCCCGCGCAGCCTTGGCCCACTACCACAGTTTTGGGCACGCCCTCATTTACATACCCAAAGCTGCCGAGTTAATCCATTACTTGGGTGAGGGCGTGGCCCCACCCGTGTTGCTCTGTCTGGTGCGCAGTATTGTTACCGGGTTTCGGGAGGACCTGATCCCCGAATTCAGCCACTACGGTGATGCACTTAGCGGTTTTGGTCAGGGCCAAAATGGTCGGCCACCGTCGCTCGAGGCGTTTGCCGGCCTTAATCCAGCCAAAGCCATGGCTTTGACGGCAGAACACGGCAGCGCCCCGCCGGCAGAACTGTATGCCAGCCTGCTGGCAGTGAACGCCCAGAACATGCTGACTTTTGATCTTAGGCATCTGCAAGATATCGACCAGCCTTATGGCAGCGATCGAGGTTGGCTCGATTTTTCACACGGCCTGACTTTTGCAGATGCGGTGTACAGTCTGTGTACGCGTTATCCGGAACTGTGGCCGGCAGGCCTCCTGCAGATGGCGTGTTTTGCAGGACGGAACGCGGGCTATGATGATTCGGACGTGATACTTGAAGACTGGATGGTGAGTGACCCACAGACATTTTTTCAAGAAATAACCGCCATGCTGATGGACCACGGACAATCGGAGTACATCGTTTCGGTTCACTTACTTAAAACTGTTCAGGCGGTGAAACGACTTTATGCTTTGCCGCAGGTGGGTGCAGCCAGCCAAATCGCTTTGGCGGCATTGAACCGACTGCTCTCGTCTTCGGTTCGGCGAAAGATGGTGAGGCGGACAGCCCGTCAGGCGATGCACTTTATTCGTCAGGACACATGAAATACTGTCAGCGTCAGTGGCCCGGCGCTATTAACGTTTTGTTGCCAGACCCTCTAGGACAGATTCTGTTTCTGTAACCAGCAGTTGAATCAGTTCGCAGGCAGGCAGGTTTTTCGACATCGCGGCACTTTGACCGGACCATAAAGACAGAAAATCTGGGTTGTTTTCTTTGGCACTGGCTTTACGCAGTGGCCCTGTCAGAGTATTGAGAATCGGGAAATCCGGATAGCGGGTTTCATGGCCTGCCATCTCAAGTAGATAACGGTTTGCCAGGCCTCGAGCTGGCCGACCGGAAAAAGCGTGTGTGATTCGTGTTTGATCGTCGCGGGCCTCGTTGAGGGCTTGACGGTAAAGTGGATGTGCGGCTGATTCAGGGCAGGTCAGAAATGCCGTGCCAAGCTGCACGGCACTTGCACCAAGGGCAAGTGCCGCAGCGATACCGCGGCCGTCACCGATGCCGCCTGCCGCAATCACGGGTACGGATACCGCGTCGACAATCTGCGGCACCAGTGCCAAAGTGCCCACGTGACCCCTTTCATACGGTTTTAAAAAAGTGCCGCGATGCCCGCCGGCTTCAAAACCCTGTGCGATAACCGCATCGACACCACGCGCTTCGAGTTCACGGGCTTCGGCCACATTGGTAGCTGAGGACAGGGTGAATAGCCCAGCGGCTTTGATCGCCTTGAGCGCATCATCACTGGGTAGGCCAAAGTGAAAGCTCACCACCGGCGGACGAAGATCAAGCACGGCCTGCAGATGGGTTTCATTGAAAGATGGGATTGGCGTGATCGCCTCAGGTACTTCGCCGAGCCCCAGTTCACGATAGTAGGGTGCGAGCAATGAGCGGGTATCGTCAACGCGCTCCAGATCATCAACAGGCTCACTGTGAACAAAGAAGTTGGCGTTATACGGTGTATCGGTGGCATTGGATACTGTGGCGCAGTCGGCGCGCAGGGCCTCTTCGGGATGCATGGCGAGCCCAAGCGAGCCCAGTCCGCCGGCTTTCGAGACTGCGATGGCGAGCACCGGTGTTGACGACCCTGCCATCGGCGCCTGAATAATCGGATAGCGAATGCCAAGGCGGCCGGTCAGTTCAGTATTAGGCCAGGAGTTCATTAGATTGGTCCCCAACTATCGATTACCACCTTGATCTTCTTTTTTTGTGGGGCAGTTCAAGTGGGTGGAAGTGGGTTAAGTCATTGAAAAATATGGCGCGCCCGGAGAGATTCGAACCCCTGACCACCTGGTTCGAAGTCAGGCACCCTATGGTGGTCGCTTTCCCTTTAAGCGCAACATTTATTGCCGATTATTGTACAACTTTCCTCCGATATTATTTTTCGGTTTGGGCTTGTTTTGCCCTTTATTGCCTTGATTCGTTAATTTTTATCGGAGGCTTTCAACGGCGTTACTTTGGTCAGGTTACGCCTGTAATACTGCTGAGTGGTTGTTGTAGATCTCTGGCCTAATCTTTCTGAGGCTGTCTGTAAGTCATCCTCTGATCGAACCAAGTTTCGAATGGGTGTGCTATTGGCTCAATCTCTCGACCGTTTCTGTGCAATGAATAGACCGAATAAACCGATCAAGCCCAGTGCCCCGGTAACCTTAATCACAGCCCCGTAACCGGCGACACTCCAGATGAGACCAGAGATGCCCGGTCCAAACGCAGAACCAAGCATGTGAGCGATGGACACCATGGCCGAGATTGCGCCAAAGTTTGTGTTGCCGAATAGGTCAGCTGTTACTATCGGTTTAGCAATACTGCCGATTCCGGCAGACCCCCCTTGGAGGCACACAAACAGGCAAAGAATGATTGTTGCTGTGCCGGCGAACGCCAGATGAATGCTGGCAAGCGACAAACCGATAAAAGAACACATGGAAATGAGCAGCATAGATAGGCGGTGGTCGACCGTGATGAGCGCAAGTCGACCCAATACCTGGGCCGCACCGATTGATGACGCCGCGATGACTGCATGGTTTGTCGATACACCCCGGCTTTCCAACAGGGGCAATATGTGACTGATGATCATACTGTGATTCAACGAAAAACAAGCAAATGCGACAACTAAGCACCAGAACATCGGAGATCGCACTAACGGGGTGATAATTGTTCGTAGGGGCGGCTGACGGGCAACTGGTAGAGGGTCGTTCTGAGCGCGCTTTATAGTCGCACCGTACCAGAACAACGGAGCCGCGAGCCCGCAAACCAGGATTGAGAAAACCCACACGGCTGCCTGCCAATGTAGGTTGTTGGCGATCACATTGGACAGTGGAAAGCACAAGGTCCCTGCAAAACCGGCGACCAGAGTCACCATAATAATGGGCCTTTTGGATTTGGGATAATAGACATGAGTCAGAAAGGCGAAACAGGGTTCATACAGGCAACCCGCCATAGTAAATCCGATCAGCACCCAGATGAGATAGAACTGCCAGAGGTGCTCGAGCAGGGGTAGCATCGCAATCAACAAACCCCCGGCGAAAGCGCTCAGTGTCATCAGAACTCGGCCGTGGCCCCTATCGATCAAGCGTCCTGCAAAAATAGCTGTAATAGCAGAGATGATCAGTGCGCTCGTGAATCCGAGTGTAAGTTCAACGCGAGACCACCCAAAGTGGGCTTCCCAACGCATCAGCATTGCCGGGAACAGATAAAAGATGCCAGCCCAGGCAATGGTCTCCGCTATAGCAAGGCTCCAGACCTTGGGATTCTTCCACATGTCGATATTTCGACTGGTTTGGTTGTATAAGGACGTGGTGATTGTAGTCCCGAGCCGTACCGGTACTGACCCTTGGTGGAAAAATATCCACGGTCATCAGCCTTTAAGCAAAATAGATCTGAGTTACAAACACTTCCTACGATGGTTCTCCAACCACCGATTACCACCTTGGAGGTCTAAAAAATATCGGAGAATGTTGAAAATATCGCAGACGCGACATGTTCAAAAGCACCTCAGGTGCTTAAATGAATGGCGCGCCCGGAGAGATTCGAACTCCCGACCACCTGGTTCGAAGCCAGGTACTCTATCCAGCTGAGCTACGGGCGCGTGTGATTCCGGCTGAAATCTATAACAATGTGACGTTTTATCCAAGCAGTTTCGAACTACTATTGATTCTTTTCCGGCTGCATCCAGTATTTAATTAGGTCAGGATGGGCAGCCAAAGAAGAAGAAACCCACCTTATTGATATCGAATAGGACAGAAAATGACCGAGTCGAATCTAATTTCGCCTGGCGGATACTGGTCGGGGGTTATCCCGCTGGGCCACTACCTCAGGATTACCGATCTGGAAGGAGGGCAAGGGGTCGATTTTTTATGTTACAACGCCGACAACCCCGATGAGCGATATCATGCGCCTAATACTCTCAAAGCGGCATTAACACTTAAACTGACACAGGGGCATGTCCTTTATTCGGATGAAGCACGCCCGATCTTTTCGATGGTTGAAGATACCTTTGGCGGCCATGACACCATTGGGGGTTGCTGTAGCGAAGCCAGCAACCGGATGCTTTACGCAGTTGAGGGTGTACCTGGGTGCCGGGAAAACTTCTTAAAAGGGCTCAAGGCATTCCAGTTGGGTCGCAAAGATATCGTCCCCAATATCAATTTCTTTTGTGATGTGCCGGTAATGCCCGAGCGAAAACTGGTTGATACAGTTTTCGTTGCCAGTAAGGCGCAGCCGGGCGCTATTGTCACCTTACAGGCGAACATGAATGCCCTGGCTGTTATCTCCAATTGTCCCCAGGTCAATAACCCTTGTAATCATGGAGCCCCGAGCGCAATAGAAATCAGGGTGTCGGAATCGGCATAACAAGGCTTATGTAATGAAGGCGTCCAAGTAGCAGCCGGGCGCGAAACCAATACCAAGAGTAGAACAATATGCCAAAGAAAATACTTTGCCCAAAGAATCTGGATTTTCAGCCACGTCCAACTTATCCATACTCTCCCGGCGCGAAGGGTGGCGGTCTGGTGTTTACCTCAGGTCAAGTCGCCTGGGATGAGACAGGCGAAGTGACCGGTATTGGCGATGTAGCAGCACAGACCCGACAAACCCTGAAAAATGTTGTCTCGGTATTGGCTGAAGGCGGAGCTACCGTGAATGATGTGCTCAAGTGCACTGTGTATCTTGCGGATATACGTGATTTCCAGACCATGAACGAGGAGTTCGCAAAGGTATTCCCGACAGATCCACCGGCCAGGACAACCGTCGAAGCCCGTTTGGCAGAGCCAACCATGCTGGTAGAAATAGAGGCAATTGCCTATGTCGGATCGTGATTAACAGCAAACCAGAACGGATCCTAGCGGGGGCGGCCAGTCACACCATTACGAGTCTTTTCTGATCAGATCGGCAAGGCCCGCCAGCCCTTTGTGAGTAACGGTGGTTGATTTGGCCGGTTCAGCACCGGGGACTGCATCAACATAACGGGCGTGCTCGTTGTCATGGCAGTACAAACACAGGTTTTCCCAGTTGCTGCCATCCGGGGGGTTGTTGTCGTGGTTGTGGTCCCTGTGATGAACGGTCAATTCATGCAGATTTTTACGGGTAAAGTCACGTCCACAGCGCCCGCAGACCCAAGGGTGGAGTTTTAACGATTGTGCACGGTAGTCACGCTCGCGCGCATCGCGGCTTTTTACCGCCTGCGCGACGATCGCATCAAGTTTGCTGGGGTCTGTCATGTGCGTTGGATAATACCGTGAGAGTGAATCTGGTGATACTTTTCAGCCATGCAAGGTTACAACTGGATCTGGGTTTGTATGGGGTTGGTTCTTTTCAAATCGCTCAAGTGCAAAGCTTTGAAACGCAAGCTCGGGGGCTTCCCCTAGAATAAGACGACAGAGGATATGGCCTACAGCCGGTGCAATGCCAAACCCATGACCTGAAAAGCCGCTGGCCACATAAACGCCCTCTACTCCGGGCAGTCTATCAAGAACGGGCAGCGCATCGGGGGTCAGGTCGATGGAGCCACCCCAGAACCGTCGCATCTGCAAGCCTTTGAGACTGGGGCAGATCCCAAACCCGGCTTTCAGGGTTGAATAGACTTTTTCACTGGATGGAAATACATATGGCCGTCCATCCTTCTCGATTAACTCACCGTTCCATTTCTGTACACCACTGGACAACCGGAATTTGCCATCTCTTTCCTGGCGAAGCGTGACCGCGCCATCGGCAACGCCAAGAACTGGTCTCAAAAGGGCGGCTGCCGGCGCTGTTTGGATAACAGTCGCTATCGCAAAAGAGAGCGGTACTTGTATTCCAAATCGATGGATCAACTGATTGACCCCAATGCCGCATGCCAGGAGACATCGACTTGTGCTTATTGTCCTCTTGTTGGTGATCACGGTGCTCAGTTTATTACCTTCAGCCGATAATGCTTCTACCGATTCACCGACTTGAAACACAGTTCCATTTCTTTGCGCAGCCTGTTTATAGGCATTTACCGTGGCAACGGGATCGGCGTGGCCATCCGTTCGGCAAAAAGATGCCGCCAGTATGGCGCTGGAGACGCATGGCGCTATAGCTTGAATTTCTTTAATGTCAGAAAGGTAAACAATATCCAGGCCATGGCTCTTTTGCTTTTTGGCCAGTGTTTCAATGGCTTTGGCCTCTTTTTCGTTTCGGGCTAAGCGCAGATTTCCTTGTTGCACATAACCGGTGTCGTAACCCAGCGTATGACTCAGTTGGCTCCATTGCTCTACCGAGTACTTGGCCAATGGCAGTTCAGGTTGAAGTCTGCCGGATTGGCGTACGCCCCCGAGAGTCCATCCGGATGCCATGGCGGCGGGAGCATATTTTTCGATGACCTCGACCTTCAAGCCCGCTTTGGAAAGCTCATAGGCCGTTGCACAACCCGTTATTCCCGCTCCTACAATGACAATATCTGGCGACATGTTTTTTGATCGTATCGTTCGGACTGATATCTTAGCAGTGAGGCATGCGTTATCCATTGACCTGCATCGCACAGAAAGAGATATTATGCATAAGGAGATAATAGCGGGTGTTGGCGTCTGAACAACGATCCGTCCAAAAAGAGGAGTTCAACTATGGTAGATCGGGAGACTGCAGCAATAGTGCCGCTGATTGATAACGATCTGGTTCGGGTAACACGCTTTGATTTTACTCCCGGCGCACAGACCGGGTGGCATCGACACGAGTATGACTACGTGATCACAGCTATTACCGATCTTGGTATGTTACTTGAGGAGCCGGGTGGCAACGCGCGCGAAGTGGATATTCCATCTGGCCAGGCCTATCAGCGCAAGGCGGGGATTGAGCATAATGTCATCAATCGAGGATCAGAAAACATGTCTTTCATCGAGGTTGAGCTAAAACCACAATAGACCTTAGAGCGACACCCACTCGTGAGTTGTAGAGCAATCAGCTTTATCAGTGTCTATCCGAAACCACGTGCCACATATCGACGTGGCGCGGCCCCATAGAATGCAACGAATGCGAGCACAAAGCTACCAAGAGCAAACAGGAACGAAAAAAGATAAGACCCAGAAAGGTCATACAAAAGGCCACCAAGCCAGGGGCCAAAAGCGCCTCCAAAACCCATCCCTGCAAGAACAATACCGTTAAAAAGACCAAAATGGCGGCCTGCAAAAATATCCGCAGCACCGGCAAAAACACATACAGCGTAAAGGCCTGAGCCAAGGCCGAAAAGCACAGCAAACCCATAAAGTGGAGCGAGTCCAGAGGTGGGTTTGAGGGAGATCAGAAGAACAATGGCGATGCTGGTAAAAACCGAAGCTGTAAGCACAGTAGCTTCCCGACCTATCCGGTCGGATATCAGGGCGGATATCTGCCCGGTAACCATGAATGCGCCAAAAAAGGCGGTTGTCGAGGCAGCGATTGCCGAGGAATATCCCAGGTCCATGGCGTGCTTTACCTGGTGAGCCAGTACGAGGTAACAGCCTGTGCCCCAAAACAGCATATTAGAGAAAAACAGCAGCCAAAGCTCTTTGCTTTTTAGCCCGGATCTAACGCTCCAGCGCTCAACTGCATTCCTGCCTGGTGAGGCGGGTGATATAGAGCCCTTTTGTTCCTCGCCTTTATTCGCACCCAGTGGCTGCAGGCCTCGTTCTTGGGGTTTGAATGTATAACCTGCCAGTACGATCGGTACTGCAACTGTAAGGATAATCAAGCCCATTACGATATAGGCGAGTCGCCAGCCCACAGCAGATATAACAAATTCCATAAGAAAGACGAAGACAAAGCTCAGGCCGCCCCCCGTTTGCGCCAGCCCGATCGCCATACCCCGGCGCTCGTTGAACCAGTTGACTATTGTCGGATTGACCACTGGGGATCCAACGCAGGAAAGGCCGATCGGCGCGAGCACGCCGAAAAATAGATAGAAGTGCCACAGTTCGGTAGCCAGGTAACAGGCGGCGGTAGCTATGCTGAGCACAACTATCCCAAACAGGATCAATTGCTTGGGCGGTAGTTTGGTGACCAAAGTGCCCGTGATCGGCGCACATATGCCATAGACCAACAGATGTATGGACAGCATCAACGCTGTATCGCCGCGGGCCCAATGGTACTCATCTAGAATAAATGGAAAGAATATCGAAAACGAATGGCGCACTCCGTAGCCAAGTAATTGCACCAAAAAGCAAACTGCGAGTATTAAGGTCGCCCAGAAGATTATTGAGTTTCGACGCATCACAGTTCGGCGAGTTAACAGGCTTACAGTAGAAACAAGGAGGGGGAGTATAGTCGCGCTTTGGCCGCAGTTGCCGTCCTGTAATCTGCAGGGCGAGGCGCGACTGGCTAGTCGGATACAACGGTTACGCAATACAACCGTTCTGGTCAGTCGGTGATTGTATCGAACCCAACGCAAAGGAGTCATCATCAATATGAAGCCACCATTTGATCAATCAGAGTACCAGCGCCGCCTTGATGCCGTTCGCACCTGTATGTTGGACAGAAATCTCGACGCTATGGTGATCGGGGATCCGGCCAATATGAACTGGCTAACCGGGTTCGACGCATGGTCGTTTTATGTGCCCCAGGCAATGCTGGTGTTGCATGACCACCCACCAGTCTGGTTAGGACGGCAGATGGATGCGGGGTCTGTTCCATTGACCACGTACCTGGGTTCTGAGAGTGTCCGGCCTTATGCTGAGGATCTGGTTCAGCGCGATGATGTTCATCCTATGGACGCAATTGCCAGGTCGTTCAAGGAGTTTGGGATCGCTGACAAGCGAATAGGTTTTGAGAGTGATACCTACTTTTTCTCATTTAAGGCCGTAGAGCGACTGCAGCATGGACTGCCCACGGCAGCGTGGATTGATGCCGATCGGCTGGTCAACTGGTGTCGTGTGCTCAAAAGCGATGTCGAGATTCACACGATGCGACAGGCGGCTCGTATCGCCAGTCATGTGATGAGCGTAGCCTGTGACCACATCGCGCCAGGTGTTCGTCAGTGCGATCTTGTGGCGAAGGTGCTCGCGGCGCAGGTTAGTGGCGTGGACGGATTGGGTGGTGACTTGGCCTCGATCTGCCCTTTAATTCTGGCGGGCGAAGCCGCGGCGACTGCACACCCTCTATGGACGGATGAACCTTTTACTGCGAACCAGACGGTCGCTCTGGAGTTGGGCGGCGCTCGCAAACGTTATAACGCAGGGTTGGCACGTACCGTGCAACTGGGGCAGGGTACGCAAAAAGTCTACGATACCGCCGCCGCTGTAAAAGAAGGCCTAGAGGCGGTTTTGGACTGTATCCGCCCTGGAATCTCCGCCGGCGAGGTGCATCGCGCCTGGCAGGGCGTATTAGATCGTCATGGCCTGGTTAAGGAAAGTCGCATCGGTTACAGCATTGGGGTTGGGTACGCTCCAGACTGGGGCGAGCACACCGTGAGCCTGCGCGCCAACGAAGAGACTGTGTTAGAGCCCAACATGACCCTGCATGTGATGCTCGGGATGTGGATGGACGGGTGGGGCATTGAGTTGAGTGAGACGGTAGCCGTCACCGAAACCGGTGTAGAGTGTCTCACACAGTTTGACCGGGATCTGTTTTCGGTGCGGTAGTGTTGACCATCGGGGACCATAAAGGTCTGACCATAGTCTTTTCGTGCAACTAAACTCCTGCGTTGTGTCACACGATACAGATCAGCCGTATGGAGCTAAAAAATAACCCCGCCGAGGCGGGGTTATTTGTCGACTGGTCAGCGCCAGCCTCATATGACTTCTACCGTTAGAGTCTGGAGCGGATCCTCAGGAATCCGATCAGCAATAGCGCCGTCAGGACGGAGACAATTATTGCATCGTCAAAGACAGCGGTTGCACCCGTTAGATGCTGGTGCCAAAGGTTTATTAAGATACCGATCTGGGCAATGACTAGCGCCATAAAAAACGTACTACTGCCTTCAGGACCATTGATAAAGGTCCGAATCAGGCCGACGGCAATGCCAAGCCAGGTAAAACCGAGGACACGGGCCAGCACAACCGACTCTGCCCCCATACCGTTTTCCGCTAGCCAGGCCTCAGTCATAAAAAGAAGTTGGGCCACATAGAATACGCTCCCCAGGGTAAATAAAGCCAAAGCGATTGCAGCGGGTGTATCGTTGTACTTTTTGAGCATATGAAACCCCTTGTACTTTGAAAGGAACTCTATTTTACGACATCAATGTTTAAATGCAAAATCAAGCATTGCTTGTCGAAAATAGGCCAACACAGATCAGCGGTCGACATAGTTAGTACTCACTTTAAAAAGGTTTCGTATCGTCAGGGTTTTTATTAATATAGGCGTGACGTACACAAGTTTCCTGAATCTAGGAGGATATCAACATGGCAGTTTATCGGATCACTCGTTTTACAAGTTCAGACGCAGATAAGGCAATATCGATGGCTGAAGGGGCGCGCGAAGAAGTTGCAGCAGCCGGTGCCGACTTCATCGATATTGTTATGGATGATGATGGTAATGGCGTGGTCGTTGCCAAGTATCCTGATGCTGCCACTATGGAGGTGGCTACAGCCGTTGCAATGGGGGTCTTCGGTAAGATGATTGCCGAAGGTGCGATCGACGCAGACTCAATCGATGTTTGGGCTGGGAATGTTGTTGCCTCAATTTAGGCGCTGACCGCGATCCAGTCTTCAAGAAGCGCCAGGGATGGCAAGCTTGTTGAAGATTCCTACGACTGTCTATCCGGTTGCCCGGATCGCCTGCCTGTAAGTTAGTCAAAACTTTGCAAGCAATTGACCATATCCGTGGAAGTGGTCATTGATGCCTGCAAGGCGCAGGGTGTCCCAGATCATTGCCTGGTTTGAACAGATCACCGGTTTGCCAATTGTCGCTTCGATCTCGTCGATGACATCTAGGGCTCGCAACGCACCACATGAGATAAATATCGCGTCTGCATCGTCACGGTCCAGCGAGATAGCAAAATCTTTGATGAATTCGGGCTTTACCCGCACCATGTCGCTGTCTTTTTCAAGATTGAGCCCTTCGATAGCCAAAATTTCAAAGCCGCGAGCCGACATATATTCAGATTCGCGCTGATTGATTTCATCGAGATATGGAGTGGCGATGACAATTCTTTTAGCACCCACCGCGTTTAGGGCGCGGATTACTCCAGTGATCAATGAGGTAGCCACCGCACCAGGTTGACCCTTCTTAAGTTCTAAGAACACGCGCTCCTCACCAATGACCAGTGAGCCAGAAGTGCAGGCATAGCAAATCACATCAAGTGATCCGTCAGGTAGAAGGGTGGATGCCGCATCCGCAAGAAACTCTACCTGTTTGGCAAATGTTTCATTGGTGATGGAATCGGGATTAGGGGCTCGGCTCAGGTGGATACCCACTCCCTCGGGCCTCAATTTCATTACGTCGTCTTGAATGGTTTGCTCAGTCGCGAGCAGGACATAGCCGATCTTGGCGCGATGGTGACGTCCCTGATCAAAGTCTACGCAATAGCGCTCAGAAGTAATAGACCGTTGATCGTTCATCCTATTTCTTTCGATCACAAAATGCACCAATAAAGCAAAAGGGTGACAGGTTTGAAAATGCGCTGCACACCACTTTCGTCGGGCTATTCCCCGGGTTATAGTCGTACTTTAATCTAAAGGTTAACTGTCATGCTCGAAGAGGCCCGCCAACGGTCGTATCGGATGCAGGCCAGACTGCGTGATGCCGGACTAGACCTTGCCCTTATCACCGATGAGAGTTCCATCGCTTACTTTGCAGGTTTCTGGGGCTACTTGTCTGTCGAGTTTGGGCGCCCCACATTTTTGATCATCCGTGCGTATGACGAGCCAGTTGTGATTACGCCGTTGATGGAAAGCGAAATGGTAGGCGCCATGACCTGGATTGATAATGTTCAGACCTGGGAGGATGTCGGCCCCAATGGCTGGGATGCGGTACTGCAACAGACCTTGGGAAACGGTTTAAGCAAGTTGGGTATTGAGCATGAGTCCATGCCTGTCATTGTTCGAAACTGCCTGGATGAGCAATTGAAAGGCGTTGAACTTCAGGATGTTTCGAATTTGATCGGCGACATGCGGATGATCAAATCACCGCTTGAGATCGAAGTGATGAAGCAGGCAGGACAGATAGCCGGTGCCATGATGGGTGCAGCCGAAGGAGCATTGGCCGAGAACGCACCGGAGTATGAAGCAGCACTTGCGGTGATCAATGCGGGAACGCGTAAGGCAGCGGATTTTCTGACAGCTAAAGGTTGGGAGCAGTTTGTCTCGCCACTGATTCACAATCTGCAGATCATGCAGTCAGGCACCGATACCTCGATGGTGCACCGGCGGGCCAGTGTAAAACGCCTTGAAAAGGGTGATCCAGTATATTTTTGTTTTTGCAATATGGCGCAGTTCAAGCAATACAAATTGGGGTTCGATCGAATGTTTCATATCCTGAAAGTCTCAGATGAAGCAGCACGTGTGCAGCAAGCAGCCATCGATGCGCAGCAGGCAGCGATTGCAGCGGTTCGACCGGGAGTCACTGCCGAGTCGATTGCTCAGGCAGCAAACGAGGTTTACCGGGAAAGAGGATACGAAACCGGTTATCGTACTGGCCGGTCTATCGGCATGGCTTATCTGGAAAGTCCGGAGTTAAAGGAGGGTGATCAGACGCTGTTGAAAGCCGGTATGACTTTTGCGGTAGATGGTGGCATATCAGTCGATGGGAAACTGGGTGGGCGTATCGGGGATTCGATTGTAGTGACTGAACACGGTTTCGAATATCTGACCGAATATCCGCGTAAGCTATTGGTCGTCAACCGATAACGAGTTTGAAAGCAGCGGTATTTCAAAGCGACGGGGCGGGGTTGACCCCGGCACAGCGTCTGGACCGACTGGCAACCACTATTGACGGTGTCGATTGCGACCTGGTGGTCTGTCCGGAACTTTTCATGTCTGGCTATAACACAGGGGACAAGCGAAGCGAGTTGGCTGAGACACTGGATGGACCTTTCTCGCGCGCGGTAGCAAAAGTGGCACACCAAAACCATACTGCTATCGTTTATGGGTATCCCGAGCGCGAAGGGGATCGTATCTTTAATTCAGCCTGTTGTATCGCTGCCGATGGCGCACGGCTGGCGAATCATCGAAAGCTCGCCATTCCACCCGGGATCGAGATGGGCCAGTTCGAGCCAGGCTCCAGTCTGACTTTCTTTGATTTGGGTGGCATACGTTTTTCGATTCTGATCTGTTATGACGCAGAGTTTCCAGAGGCAGTCCGTGCCGCGTGCTGTTTGGGTGCTCAGGCGGTGATCGTACCGACGGCGCTATCAGATCAGTGGGACCAGGTTGCTCACCGCGTGATACCAGCGCGGGCATTTGAAAATGGCTGCTATCTGCTTTATGCCAATCATTCGGGCACGGAAGGCGAGCTCAACTATTTAGGGTGCAGTTGCATCATCGGCCCGGACGGACGTGATCTCGCACGCGCCAGTGCTGATGGTGAACTATTGACTGGCCAGTTGCTTTGGGAGCACGTGACCGAGGCGCGTACACGATTACCCTATTTCAGAGATCTTAAGGACCTTAAACCAAGACTGGCATCCAGATTGAATTAGTCGAACCCAGAGGTTTTTGCAACTTTATAGTTGAATGTGACCTGGTTGGACAGTCTGTAACGAGTCGTGTTTATTTCAGCCACTGAACGACTGCGTAGGCCATCCAGAGGGCCGCAATAAGCAGTACGGTAATCCTCCAATCCATTAAATGTCCCGTTGTTTGCGTCGTGGTTTACTGAGTATAGCTCCTGAGATTGAATCCTGATCAGGGACGCTAAAAGGTCAGATCATGGGCATTAGCGATTCGACAAATTGGCCGATTAAGTAAACGCGACATATTAGGATATGCCTCGTTTACTTATGCTCAAAGTTGTTTTGGAACTAGAGTCCCCGAGTTACTCGGGTCGGACCTTCAATGACATCGAAATTCTTGGACACGATATTAGCCAAGGCTGGGTTGGATCCGACCATAGAAAACAGTTCTGAATTAATAAAGGCTTCATAGGCGTCTCGATCCTGCCAGATATAAACGCCGCCATAGGTATTGCTATCGTCATCAGCCAGCCAATGTTTTGAAACGAGACCCGGCACCGCAGCAAATGTCCCGGCCAGGTCGTTACAGACTGCGTCGTACTCGGCGCGGGTGATGCCCTCTAGGTTGAAATTAATAATCTGGATGTGCATATCCCTTCTCCAAACGGTGGTTGTCGTCCGAGGTCTAGTTTAGTCGGAGTCTTCCCCTGGTTCCAGAGCGTATACCGAGTTAGTGCCTGTCGGCGGAGATCGTCTTTGTGAGGACTTTTGTGACCCTCATCACATTTGTTCCCCGATCCAACTCTTTTCGGTGATCAGGCGCACATTCTCTGCCTTCAGCTGAGTCAATAATGAGGTCTTCGGATTTGACCAGACCAACATAACCTAAGGAGACGAAAATGACCAAACAGCAAACCCAGTTGACGATGGATGAATTGAATCAGGTATCCGGCAGCTACGAACTCAAGAATGTCCAGGTGACAAGCTTTAATCCATCGAAATCCCGCGTAAACAAGTCACCAAACAGCCTTCTTTTGATCGAGGGTTTGGGGTCACAAGAGGGGCGAGGGCAGAACGGGAAATATGGCCACAGCAATAAGCCCAGCCAGTACTAGAAAAAGGACAGATCGTGCAAGCAGGCGGAAAATATCCATGACCACTCAGGAATCAGATTATGGGTGGAGCGGAAAAAACCCATCACAGAGGTGAAGAAGATGATCAACAAAAAGAATATCCATAAAACAGTTATCTTAGGTGACGACCAGTTACAGGCCATAATCGGCGGTGGCGATTCAGGTGAAGACCATATCGACCCAAAGCCAAAAGATATCAAGTGGCTGGAAAAAGTGTGCAGTGACCGCGACTATGCAAATACGTCAGAGGGCACACTGGTATGCCACGACCTTCTTAAATCAAAGAAATTGGATAAGGATGGGTGCACAGGAGGCGATCGACCATGGGAGTTTCGATGGTAATCATGGCGCTGTTTGCCGGGTGACCTAGCCAATTTAAAATCCGTGATTCAGTATTACATCACTGACAACTGGATCGCGATTTATTGGCAGATCTTCCACCTTGGAAAGGTCGTAACCCGGTATAGGCTCAGAATCCTTCCCAGTCTCTTAGAGCGGGCACGGCAAAAGCAAGCGGTGGATGGCGCCTAATGATGGTTCTTGCAACTAGCGAGGTTCCGGCAGCAACCGGAAATTCAACTCCACCCCCAGATGCCCAGAGATAGCCGCTGGGGTGTTCTGAATCCAGGGTTAGGGTTGCTACAACTTCGATTCGCGCTCCAGCGCCGACCATCTGTTGGGCAAGGTAATCGTGCCCAATGGTTAATGCAGCCGCATCCGGTGTTACCGGAAGTTTTGACACAGATTGAACGGTCGCAAGCAATGTTCGGGAGTTTTTCGATGCCAGGGGTAAAGCAGAACCCGTCGGATTAATGACCGATGGCATCATCAATTCCATTGACATACCCGGTTTTATTTTCTTGCCATCACTGTTCGGATAATAGGCGACGATCTCAAGTGTCTCAGAGTCATCGTGTCTATCGATTACGGCAATTTCGTTGCCGGGCCTAACTACCGCGCCAGTGCCAACCGTTAGCTCGAGAATCTGGCCCGTTGCCGGACTTCGAATCTGACTCTGTTCGCGTAGTTGTGCGTTAAGGCCGTCCAGATGGCGCTGAAGACGGGCATGGTCCAGCCGGTTTTTATAATTCGCCTCGGACACTTCCTGATCGAGCCTGGCAGTGTCAGCCAAGGTCTGCAGTAGTTCCCGACGCAGATTATCCACTGCCTGTTCACGCTCTTTGGCTTCTTTTGCGCTTTGCAGGTATCGTTCGGCTGCCGCAACTCGCGAGCGATTAAGTTCTAAGTGTCTGACGTCGATTTCCGCCAATACAACCTGCTGGTCGGTCGTGGCCTCCCGGGCAGCAAACAGGTCCTCCTCGGTTAGGAGTTCTTTCAGGCGTAATTTCTCAGCACGCCCAAGCCGGGCTTTCAGTTCAGCATCCTGACGTGACTCGAGTTCTTTCACGCGTAGTAGTTCGGTTTCCTGCGCAGCAAAGAACTCCCGCTCCTGGTTGATGGACAAGCGACTGGTATTTCTAAGTTGCTGGGTCTCATCTACGAGGACCCGAATCCGCTTTTTTGTCTTGTCGCGTTTGTTCTGGAGGACCTGTCGTTCCAGGTCCACATTCCTGTCATGTAGCGCTGTTGTCTTTTCTTGCGTGGCTAAGAGCTCAGCAAGCTCGTTACGTGTAGCACTGATTTGCTGTTTCAGCAAAGGCCGTTCGATAACGGCTAGTAACTGGTCACGTTCGATGACATCGCCAGGGCGGACCCGCCAGCTGGCAATCCTTCCGCTAGTGCCTGATTCCACTGATATTACCGAGTACCGATCGACCACGACAGAATGCCCCGAGACGGTGACCGGCAAACGACCGGTGACCAGATATACCAAAGCGCCCAGGAGAATAACGCCCAGAACCGCTATCACGATTGTGTCAGCCATGCGAGCAACTGGCAGATGGCGAGCGATATCCTCCGGTGAGCGTAAGGCGACGTTGGCGGTGTTATTGGGCATTTTAGAATTTAAGACGGGGAATTGTTCCGGAGTTAGTTCACACGAGTTGTCGACTGATCAGTTCCCGAAAAATTCCAGGTGCTGTGCTAAGTTCGGCGAAAGTGCCGTGTTGAGCGACTCGACCTTGATCAAGCACAATCAGTCGATCAGCGTTTCGTATAGTGCTGAGCCGGTGGGCGATGACTACGCGGGTGACGTGGCGTCTATCGAGTGCCTCGGTGACTATCGATTGGGTCCGGTTATCCAAAGCACTCGTCGCTTCGTCAAAAAACACCATCTTTGGCCGGGTTGCCAGTGCCCTGGCGATCAACAGGCGTTGGCGTTGCCCGCCAGAGAGATTTGTTCCGCCTTCGGCGACCACCGTATGGATTCCCATGGGCATTTTTTCGATATCACCCGCAAGTCCGGCATCAGCGGCTGCCTCCCATGCTTCTGAGTGGGTGATCTGCACGTGGTTCGCTATATTTTCATAGATACTGCCTGAGTTGAGGCGTCCATTTTGCAGCACGGTACCGATCTGCCGACGGACAGCGATGACATCCAGTCCGGCAAGATCTTTGCCATCGTAAAGTACACGCCCTTGCTGCGGTCGGTCGAAACCCAGCAGTAGACGAAGCAGAGTTGATTTACCGGAGCCGGAGTGGCCGACGATGGCCACGAGTTCACCGGGACGAATTTCCACGCTAACGTCGTCAAGAACAGGTGGGCCATCTTCATGGTACCGAAAGAGGATACTGTCCAACGCGATGTGACCACTTAAGCGCCCTGGATCCACAGATTCGACGCCAACCTCAAGTTCGCCTTCAAGAATCGGTTTAACTCTCTTTGCCTTTACCATGGTGTCGATGATGCTGACGATGGTATTGCTGATAGCCGACCACCCCGACAGGTACAGGACAAACGCCGTGTTGAAAGCAATAAATGCCCCCATGGTCATCTTGTTCTCACCTCCTGGCTCAAGATCAATCACCAAACTGGTGCTAACCCAAAACAAAAGCCCGGTTGCCACAGGTGACAAGGCAATGTGAAACAGGGCAACGGCATCGGCCAACTTATCGATGGTCATTTCCAGTTTGAGTTGTGGGGTGTAACGTGATGCCCAGTGACTGAAGGCCCGGTACTCGCTGCCGGTGAGCCGTAGTTTGGGTACGCTGCCGATTAACTCGATGACCATACCGTGGAAGGCTCCCGCCATTTCGATAAGTCGGAAAGAAAGGCGTTGAATCACATAACTCGAGCAGATAGTAATGATCATCACGATAATTCCAATCCAAAAGGCGATGACCGCAAGATCAGGACTGTAGTGCCATAGCAGGCCAAAATTGAGCAGCGCCAGAATTCCCGATACCAGTGGGCGAAGTGTTGCTACCCCCAACTCCCGGTTGATGTCACTGACCGCATTCACACGGGTTTGCAGATCACCGCTGGAGTAAGATCTGAAGAACGATGGACTCAGTTGCAGGACTCGATCCCAGGTTGCTGCCTGGGCTGTCATTTCGCGTCGTATCCCCAGTCGCAGCGAGGCCATGGCCTGAACAAAGCTGAAAACTGTTCCTGCCAAGGCTGCGACTAACAACAATGCCGCAATCTCATAAAGCATTCTTCTATCGCCTTCGGGTATCGCAGTATCGAAAAGTATGCCAACCGTCCAAGGTACCAGCATGCCAAGCAAGGTTGCTGCTGTACCCGAGAGGATGATCAGAACCATATCGCGTAATTGTCCCCGCGCCGTAAACAGCAGTAACTGAAATACGTTAGTGACTTGGCGGGAGAGTGGACGATAGATCATGCATGCATCAATACAAAGTTGGCTTCGCAGTGTGTCGCTAAGAGGCTCCCGCTTGCCATTGGCATGAACTACATCGTAGGCATTTCGTGCAGGCAGTAAAGCCACGGGCTGTCTTTGGTCCTCGCCCAGAAAGCCAAGCAGTGGTCCAGAATCCCTTCGCCACCAACCGGGTGTCAGTGTGATCTCGCGCCAACGAAGACGAGATGATCGGGCAATGGGTTCAAGCGGATGGGAAGCCCGCTCGACATCATCTGAGGCGATAGGAGGGGACACCTCAAATCCGATCTCCTGACCGAGGACCTCAAGAACAGTGAGCAAGTCGGAATCTCTGGCAGCAAATACCTGCTGTGGATTAAGTACTCTGGTGAGTTCAGACAGCGCTGCCGCAGTCTGTTGTCGCTCCAGGGAGAGCGCCTGTTTACGTCGCGCGAGTTCACGGGCTTCATCTGCCCCGCTTTGCCAGGCAAGATGCCGGATCAGGCAATCCTGAAGTCCGTCGATTGCCTCGTTAACCAATTGAGTATCGGCGATCAGTGAATCAATACCTTGTATTTCGATCTGCGCTGGACTTCCACCCGTAATCGCTGGAATGTGATCGGGCCATATCACCCAGCCACAGGCGTGGTCGATTAAAAGATGGGTGTCATCACCCAGGTTGATCTGACCGTCCAGCACCCGCAAACAGTAGCCGCGCCCAGCAAGAGACTCGATGCTCTCAAACTCGGGAATCTCAACTATTCCTGGCGTAGCCTGGGTGCCTGATCCGGTTTTTGGCGCGCCACCGGCGAGGTAGCGACCCACATGCTCGGACCAGATAATGATGTCACGCTGTTTTTCCTGAGCGTCCTCAGAAAGGCTTAGTGAAGCCGTGGGGACCCGTCGTATTTCGGACGTTTCACTGGCAACCACCAGCATACCGAAGGCGGATTCTTCGGTACTAGGGTGAAATCCAAAAAGGGTGTGTCCCGCAGGGATGGTAAATAGGTGTCGCCTGTGGCCGGCAGGATTACCCCCTTCAAAGCGGGTACCGAATACTTCAATTGTGCCGCTTTCAACCTGCCAGGCTGTCCCCACCTGATCTGGAATCAGCGACTGGTTGCGTCGCAACGAAAAATGGCTTGTTGATTGGCGCGCCCCTGCTTGTTTGTCAATCATAGACATCTACCTCACCAGCGCCCTCACTGGCTTGCAACAGGGCTGCATAGTGTTGGCCCTGTTGCCAAAGTGCCGCGTGGGTGCCGCGTTCTACGATTGCCCCGGCCTCCAGAACGATGATCTCGTCGCTGTCACGTATCGTACTCAGCCGGTGCGCAACCATGATGCAGGTACAGCCACGAGACAGAAGTCTTTGGCCGATCAGGTATTCGGTTTCTGCATCAAGCGCGCTGGTGGCCTCATCAAGAACCAGTATGCTTGGGTTGTGGACCAGCGCCCGGGCGATCTCCAGTCGTTGCCGCTGGCCGCCGGAAAGGTTGGCGCCGCCTTCTATCAGTTGGCCATCGAATCCGCCAGGCATGGCAAGAATTGTGTCGAGTATCTGTGCATCGGTACAAGCGCGTATCAAAGTCTCTTCCTCGACGGTAGAGTCCCACAGGGTCAGATTGTCCCGCACGGTTCCTTCAAACAGGAACACTTCCTGACTGACGACTGCAAGCGACGCCACCATGAGGTCACGCGGGATAGCCGTTCTTTCATAGCCGTCAATGCGGATAACACCAGTCCAGGGTTGGTAAAGGCCGCAGATGAGGTGAGCAAGCGTTGTTTTCCCGGAGCCGCTGCCACCAACCAATGCCAGGCGTTTACCCGGAGCAACGTTTATTGAAATTTCTTCAAAAAGCGCAGGCTCCAGGGGGCTGTAGCCAAAGCTGACCTCGCAAACGCTCACTTCTCCCCGGAGTATGAGAGGCCAGTCATCTCCAACATCAGCGTTGTCGGATTTCATCTCGACGGGCGCTTCGACATCTACCGGTGCTTCCAGCACATCATTCAGGCGGTGCAGATCACCTTCCAGTTCCTGGATTTCGGCCCCAAGGCTAACCAGACCCCCGACCGGCGCCTGAAAACTTGCCATCAGGGCGGTAAAGGCAATGAGCGTTCCAACCGACATCTCCCCATCCATGACGGCCAGTCCGCCGATAAGATAGATGATCATGGTATTTAGCGAGTTGAGAATCACGGGTAGCATGCCCAGTGCTTGGGTAGACAGCTCCAGATCCTGCATGCTGTTAATTGCTTTGGTATAACGGCCCGACCAGCGGTGAAAGAAACTCGTTTCTTGTCCTGCCGCTTTGATCGTCTCCATGGATTGAAGGGCGGCAATCGAATCGCCACTGACTTTGCCAAAATCCTGTACGAGTCTGAGATTGGCGTCGACCCGTTTGGAGCGCAGCAGTCGCAGAGCCAGGAAACTGATAGCGGCAAAGGCGACGCCGATCAAGGTCAGTACCCAGTTGTAATAAAGCATCAGAATCAGGTAGAAGCCCATCATGACGATGCTGAGGACGGTATCTGCGATCCGTCCCGACAACGTTTGCGCAAGTCCGTCGTTGAGGCCCTGACGAGATGCTATTTCTCCGGTGTAACGCTGTGAGTAAAACCCGGCTGGAAGTCGAAGCAGATGCCAGAAGAATTGACTGGCCATGGAAATGGCCAAATGTATCCGCAGGCGCCTGAGAAAGACGAATTTTGCGGCTTCTGCGAGAATCTTGAAAAGGACCGTAGCGCCCATTGCAAGGACGAGTGGCATTAACCAGTTAACTCGTTGTTCTCCAAGAACCCGGTCAAGAAAAATCTGAGTAAAGGCTGGCAGTACCAGGCTTGGGACAGTCAATAACAATCCGGCAGATAACAGGTGATGTATCGCTGTGCCAGAATGCTGCAGACGCTGATGCACGGCTTTGATCAGGCTGGGTCGTTCTCCTCCCTTGATGAACTCGGGCCCGGGCTCGAATGTGAGCGCCACCCCGGTATACCCTTGATCGAATTCGGCCATAGTCACCTTTCGATGGCCATGGGCAGGATCATTAAGGTAGACCAGGTCTTTTGATTGGTCGATTCCTTCAACGACCAGAAAATGGTTGAAATCCCAGAACACCACGAATGGGAAATCCAGATTTCTGACCTCTTCCAGGCTTACCTTTAGCCCTTTGGTCTGCAGGCCGTAGCTTCTCGCTGCTTTGACAATGTTGGAGGCTTTGACGCCATCTCTCGAGACTCCACAGGCCGACCGTAAGGCAGTGAGTGGCACTACTTTGCCAAAGTATTCAAGAATGATCCCAAGACTTGCGGCACCGCACTCGGTGATCTCCAATTGCAGCAAGAGCGGCGTTTTTATGCGCTTCACGATCAACCGCTTCCCAGGGTCGGCCGGTCGACGCTTAACCGGTATTTTGCTGTAAAGCGTGCAAATGGACGTTGACGACGGTACGTCACCAGCAGGGCTGCGGTGGTTCCGGGAAGAATCTTGGCATTGGGCCCGTTTTCGGAAGTCCACTGGTATCCGCTTTGGCTGCTCTCGCTTTTTAGCAACCTTATTTGCGCTTCGATCACCCGGCCCCCTGCGATCAACTCAGCAGCGAGTTGGCTATTCCCGATGCTCTTTCTCACAGCAGCCAAAGAAACTGGAAACTGTGCAACTGAAACAATATTGCCAACCATACTGCCGTACCGCTCTTTGGGGTAAGGATCAGGAGAGACTCTTATACGCATGCCAGGCTTAAGGCGTCTGCCATAGGTGTTATTGAAGTATCCAAGGACGACCAGCGAATCGGGCCCGACAGAATAATCAAGTTGCGCTATATGCTCTCCAATATCGACTTGACTGCCAGTAGCGATGTTCAGTTCAAGTACCTTGCCCCCACGTTGCATGCGGATCTCGCGGCCCTGTTTGAGTTGGGCTGCAAATGAGGAAATATTGCGTTCTATCTGTCTAAGGGCGTTTTCATCTTCCAATGTGGCTTCGAGCAATGCCCGGCGCAAGATAGCGACGCGGTTATCAAGTTCATCTATCTTCAGCTGAAGTTGCGTTAGTTCGTGCTGGCGTGTTGACAGGGCGTTCCTTGCATTCAGGCTGCCTTTGGTTGTCTTTGTGCTCTGGACTTCCAACTCCTGTAGTCGAACATCTATTCTTCTAAGCTTGATTTCGCCTTGGTCAACATACCGCCTTGCATTTTGGACATTATTTTCAGAAACCAATCCCTTGTTCTTCAGCTGAACAAAATTCTCGTAGCGCTTCAACAACGCTTCATTCAGTTCCTGGCGTACAACCCTGGCTTTTGCGAGTTTTTGCCTCTGGGCTTTTTGGAGGATCTGATTCTGGGAAGTCATTTCATCGAGAAACACCTCCGCCTCTGAAACGTAACTTCGCAGGTATCTAATTGAATCCCGCGTTAGTTGTTTTTCGCTGCTAGTGACGTTTAGCGCGAGTTTCAGATGCTGCTCTCGTAACTGTTGTATCAGGCGATTACGCTCAATAAGCTCTTGCTGTTCTGCCTGGGCATCGGAAAGTTTTCGCGAAATGTCAGGTTGATCCAGTTCAGCTACCACCGCTCCGGCTGAAACTATGTCACCCACATTCACCAGCCATCTTGAAAGGCGGCCGCTGGCGGTCGCTTCAAGTGGTTGGATGGCTCCCGGTGCGATCAGGATGCCTTGGCCGCGGCCATTGTCTGGCAGGCTTCCAAGAAATCCCCACAAGATCCCGAGGATGACCAGTCCGCCGACACCCATGACCGCTAGACGCTCTTGGCGTACGATGACTCTTAATGGCTCGTCCAGTTGCTCTGGCGAGCGCAGCCTTTCGAGCGACGCTTTTCGGAAGAGTTCCATATCCGGGACTTAAAGTTTTATCAGGTCATCAGTCCAACAGGCGCTCACGGATCTGTTCGAAGCGCTGGGCGGCTAGATTCATGCGATCTAAAAGTTCCGGTGAAATCTCCCGCCCATCATCTTGATCGCTGAGTCCTTTTTGCATACCGTAGGCAAGGGCTCCAACTGAATCTCTCAGTCTGTCGGCCAGCAATAACCCCAGCGCCCGATAGAAGCGACTGGAAAACCCCGCGTCTGTTCGCAGCCGCCCATCAATCCGTCGCTTCGCTACAGCCATTACAACTGAGTCTTCTAATGCGGTTACGGTAGCATTGGGTGGACGCGAATCCAACAATGAAAGCTCACCCACAATTTCGCCACTGCCGATTCGGGCAATCTCACCCACATCCTCGATTGACACCTCAAGCTGCCCGCGCAAAACGAAGAAAATCTCTTCAATAGGTTGGCCTTGCTGGATTATTACAGCGCCTTTTGTAATATGCTCACGTTGCCCAGTGCTGATCAGCCAGTCTATATCCTGATCGGTAAACTCACCCAGCATATAGAGTACTTTTTTCATTTTCTTTGGCGTCCTCTGTTAGGTAGCCGCACTCAACATAGCAGATATGGTCAGCGGAGTCCCTTGCAAAACCCATTTCGTACGTTACCAGTATAAACTGTACGGCGTATATCCAGCAGGAGGTTGAGATGTCCCACGTCTTTCCCCGTCATACCAAATTGTCACCGCCAATGGCTGTCGGGGGCGAGGGCTGCTATTTGATCGATGCTTCGGGCAAGCGTTATTTTGATGGCTCCGGCGGTGCAGCGGTGTCTTGCCTGGGCCATGGCGATCCAGAAGTTATTGCCGCCATTCAGGATCAAGTCGGCAAGCTTGCTTTTGCCCATACGGGCTTTTTTACCTCCGAGCCCGCCGAGAAACTGGCTGATCTTCTCATCGATCATGCACCAGGTGAACTCGACCGGGTTCTTTTTGTATCGGGCGGATCAGAAGCCACAGAAGCGGCTATCAAACTTGCGCGTCAGTACTTTGTGGAAAAGGGCGAACCGCAGCGACGCCATCTGATTGCTCGGCGCCAGAGTTACCATGGCAATACGCTGGGGGCGCTTGCGGTGGGCGGCAACGAATGGCGTCGAGAGCAATTTTCGCCATTGCTGGTCGATGTTACACATATATCGCCGTGCTATGAATACGTTGATCGGCGCGAAAATGAAACGAGCTTTGACTATGGTCAACGCGTAGCCCAGGAACTGGAAGACGAGATTCTCAGGTTGGGCGAAGATTCCGTTATGGCGTTTCTGGCTGAGCCTGTCGTTGGTGCCACCGCAGGCGCTGTCCCTGCAGTGGAAGGTTACTTTAAGCGCATACGACAGATCTGCGATCGCTACGGTGTGTTGTTGATTCTGGATGAAGTGATGTGCGGCATGGGACGAACGGGGCACCTTTTTGCCTGCGAAGCAGATGGTGTGGTGCCGGATATATTGTGTATTGCCAAGGGTCTCGGCGCAGGTTATCAGCCCATCGGTGCGATGCTTTGCACAACACAGATCTACGAGACCATCAAGAATGGCTCGGGATTTTTTCAGCATGGCCATACGTATTTGGGGCATCCCGTGGTGAGTGCGGCCGGTTATGCTGTTGTCCAGGCGATCCTCACGCGTAATCTTGTGCCACGCGTTCGCAAAATGGGCGACAAACTCGATAAAGCACTCAAAGCCCAGTTTGGCTCACATCCCCATGTGGGTGATATTCGGGGTCGTGGGCTGTTCCGGGCGCTTGAGTTGGTAAAGGACAGGGAGACTAAAACCCCATTTGACCCTACGATCGGATTGGCTGGGAAGGTCAAAAAGGCCGCTTTTGCGGCGGGCCTTATTTGTTACCCGATGTCTGGCACCCGCGATGGCAAAAATGGAGACCATGTGTTGCTGGCGCCACCGTTTATTTTGGAAGACCAGCATATTGATGAAATCGTCTCAAAACTTTCGATTGCTCTAGCCGCTTGCCCGACCTAGAGAGCTGAGTTTGTATCATTTTTTCGAATAAAATATAGGGGTGCTGGAGAGGCATCAAAGAACTTTGTAGAGTAAAAACTAATCAATACGGTCCTCAAGGCGAAAACCTACTGTCAGGTAGATGCGTTTTTTGAACAGAGGCAAACAGAAGATGTCCAATAAGTCGGAAAGTGACATCCCAGGCCTTCATCTTTCTGTCGTGCGACACGGGGTGTCGGGCCGATGAGAGAATAAAGGAGAAGCGCTCTAGTGCCTACACTTAAACAGATTGTCCAAGAGCAGAATACGCCGTTGGGCCGCACCTTTGACGCCAGTATCAATTTTCTTATTATTTTTTCGGCGATCAGTTTTGCTTTTGAAACCCTCCCTGATCTTAATCCGGGGGTAAGAGGATTTCTCCATGGCACGGAAGGCGCCGTGATTGGAATTTTTACCCTGGAGTATCTGCTGCGACTTTATGTCAGCGAAAAGAAGTTGTCCTTCATCTTCAGTTTTTACGGACTTGTAGACTTGATCGCGATCCTGCCGTACTACCTCTTTCTGGGTTTAGACCTTAGGTCAATGAGAGCTTTCAGACTGATCAGGTTAGTCCGTTTGCTTGGAATGGCACGGTATCAAAAGGCGATGAAACGATTTAAAACAGCATTCAGTATGGCAAGGGAGGAAATTGTTCTGTTCCTTTTTCTTACCCTAATCCTGCTTTACCTGAGTGCTGTGGGGATCTACTACTTCGAACGCGAAGCCCAGCCCGAAGAATTTGCTTCAGTTTTTCATAGTCTATGGTGGGCAGTGGCAACACTAACCACGGTGGGTTATGGCGATATTTACCCGATCACCGCCGGCGGTAAAGTGTTTACATTTTTTATGATGATTATTGGAATGGGCATCATTGCTGTGCCAGCTGGCTTGGTTGCGTCAGCCTTGACAAAAGCAAAAGAAATGGAGGGATGAGTCACTTTTCTGTTTTTTCCGCCAGATGAATGCTATCACTGGTGTGACCCAGGGATTAAGTGGAGTGCATTGGCTAGTGGCAAAAGACCCTTAGACGCTGCGAAAAAGCCGGTCGATAACTGCAATTATTTCCCTGAACTTGCCCCGACTTTTTTGATTAGTGATTGGCGGGCACAGATTACGGACATCTGGAATATCGATTCGATAATATTCCTCAGTCTAAACAGACTTACAGGAGCCATTTTGTGACAGTGGAGCAACGTACTTTCAGATTTAAAGGAAACATCGAATGAAACTATTTAAAACGAAATTGTGGTCACCATTGGATTTAATCTGGTTTAAAACAACTACCGTTACGTTCGGCTTGCTGTGCGGCGCGGTTTTTTCTGAAGTACTTATGGAATATATATGGCTTGTTGCTGTGTTGTTTTTTGCCACTTATATCAAGACTGTTCATTTTTACTATTTTTCGAAAAAAGGCGAGCAGTAGGTGCCAACTACATAACTGAGGTGAAACGCCACAGACGCTGAGCCTTTATTGACGCAGTGGTTTAACTAACCTCTCTGCCTTCGTACGGATAGTGGATCAACCGACAGGGCGACAATCTTTTGTATAAAAAAGCCCCGCCAGAGCGGGGCTTAAGATTCGCTAAGTTTTGATGACGCCGACTTAAAAGAAGTCCAAAAGAACCGGGCCTTCTTGAACCTCCGGTGGCGCGGTCAACATGCCGGCCAACTGCCCCAGAATTGCCTGAATCTGGGGTTGGGCGGCCACAGCGGATGCTTGGGTATCGTAGGATGCGATCGTAATCGTTTTGCCGGGGCTAACTCGAACGATAACGCCCGACTGTATGCCTGCGATGGCTCTCAATCCATCGGCAGCGCCATGAGCAACGGCCATCACTTCGTCTTCTCTATCGGCGTCGAAGGTAAATGTGGTTATTCGATAATACATAGCAGGTCTCCTTTTGTAATTCGTAGGGGAAAATGTAACTGATCCAGATTTCTTGTCAAAGAGAGAATCCAAAGCCTGAGCCAGAACACCCCGACCCAGTGTGGAAAATTAATCGGATCGCCTGAATCAACCCGACATCCCAAGATGTGATCGGGGAGTCCACATTCGCAATGCCTAATCGGTTAAGTGGTGTTGCGGAGCGTCGGAGGCTTGCGGCCTTCTGTGGAAGATCTATTGTTGTGCGATCCCCGCCTTACGGCCTCTTAATACGTACTTTTGCACTTTACCGGTAGCGGTCTTTGGCAGATCCTCGACGAAACTGACCAGGTGTGGCACTTTAAAGTGGGCCAACCGCTCACGGACGTGAAGTTTAAGCTCATCAGCGCTGACTTTGGCATTGCTTTTTAGGACGACAAAGGCATGCGGGGTCTCGCCCCACTTTTCATGAGCAGCACCGACCACTGCAACTTCCTGGACAGCAGGGTGAGCCAATAAGCAGCCTTCAAGTTCTACCGAAGAGATATTTTCGCCTCCACTGATAATGACATCTTTAAACCGATCTCGAATCTCAACATATCCATCGGGATTGACAACTGCGGCATCACTGCTATGGAACCAGCCGTTTTTGATGGCTGCTTTGGTTTCTTCCGGATCGTTGTAATAGCCCGACATCACGACATTTCCGCGGACGGTTATTTCGCCCAGCGTTTGGCCGTCGTTGGGAACCTCAGTGCCATCTTCGGTTACCACGCGAAGCTCTCCGGAACTCACAAGTTCTACCCCCTGACGTGCCTTGATTTTCGCCCGTTCTGAAAGGGAGAGGTCGTTGTGCTCCGGGCGGGGTTCGCAAAAAGTGATGAGGGGAGCCGTCTCGGTCAATCCGTAAACATGAGTCAGCTCCCAACCGAGCTCTCGTTCTACCAGTTCAATGGTTGCGGCTGCGGGTGGGGCACCTGCTGTAAAAAGTCGTACTCCGCGCGGGGCGTCCGCTCTAAGTTCTTCTGGTGCGTTTGCGATGCTGATTAGCACCGTTGGAGCCGCGCAGAACATAGTGATGTTTTCTTCTTTGATGAGTTGAAAGATGAGCGCCGGCTCAACTTTGCGAAGGCAAACATGGGCCATACCCCGGGCTGTGTTAATCCAGGTGAAGGTCCAGCCATTTGCATGGAACATAGGCAAGGTCCACAAATACCGATCGCCGACGGTCAGGTGATGATGGACCAGGGTTCCCATGATATTTATGTACGCGTTGCGGTGGGTAATCATGACCCCTTTCGGCCGCGCGGTGGTCCCACTGGTGTAATTGATGGTGATGAGATCTGACTCATTAATCTCGACCGTGGTGAAAGCGGGGCTATGGGATTGAAGTGTTGATTCGTATTCGATCCATCCTTGCCCGGAACCCTCCAGCGCGACAAACGTTTCGACCGATGGCAAGTTAGCCCGGATTTCGTCAATAGCGGGAATGTAATCCGGGTGAACACAGATCACTTTTGCACCACAGTGATTAATGATGTATTCAAAATCACCGGGCTGTAGTCGGTAGTTGATGGGCACCAGCACGGCGCCGATCTGCGGGACCGCGTAATATCCTTCCAGGTGCGAATGCGTGTTGGGGGCAATATAGGCCACTCGATCGCCTTGTTGGACACCAAGGGCTTGAAGGGCCGATGACCAACGGTCGCACCGCTCCAGAAACTCACCGTAGGTAAATCGCAGGTCTCCGTCTACGACCGCCTCACGGTCTGCGTAAAGCCTTTTTGCGCGTCGGGCGAACTCAATAGGGGTTAATGCAGTTTCCATACTATTTCCAAATTAGGGGGTTTCAGTAAGCATAGGTTGAGTCTAAAGAAATCGAAAATTACAATGCAACCAATTGTTGAATCGATTGGCAAGCGTTTCTTGTCTGGTTCGTTCGAGCATGTCCAGGGAGAGCCCAGTTGCTCAATGAGAGACGGCGCACGGTAGAAGACATGTTATAGAAATATCTCTTGTCCTCCAAGCCGTTTCGTCTTCCGGGCAAAGCAACAGGCTCCAGGAGCTCAATTCTATTGGAAACTGTGATTCACAGCAGTTCTCGGCCTATATTTGAAGCAATCCGATTGTTCGCTTAGCGCTCAGAGTGCCGGTTTATTGTGCGGCTTTTAGTTCAACACCTTCTGTTATGCCAAAAGATTTGTCATGGCGTAGGCTGGGTATGCGTTGACGGGCTATCCCGACCTCATCAAG